>JGI24708J26588_10000229_pt1 | contig 45127 bp, 45 predicted proteins | sample BioPla1DNA2_FD_26588 | JGI IMG/M metagenome (IMG submission 26588) | reverse complement strand
TTGCTAAGGAGAGTTGAATGATGATTCTTACTGTCACCTTAAACCCTTTACTTAACAAAACGTATTTAATTCCCCACTTTGTCCCTGGCTCCGTTCATTGGGCGGAACATGGTATTGCCGCGCCCGGCGGCAGTGGGATTAACATAGCTAGAACGCTGCAGCATCTGAGCATCCCAACGAGAACCACCGGCATTTTGGGGGGCCATATTGGCCGCCTGATCGCAGCCAAATTGGAGAAGGAAAGCATTCCCCAAAACTTTGTCTGGATCGAAGACCAATCTTGTCTCTCCATCTCCATTATCGACAGCGAAGGCCAGACCCACACGCACATAACAGAGCCAAGTCCCATCGTTCCGCAAAAAACGTACCGGGAACTCCAAGCAAAACTGGCTGAACTAGCGCCCCTGTGTAGGTGGGTAGTCTTCTCAGGTGTTCCCCCTCTCCGCGCTCCCGTAGACATTTTCTTCCTGCTGATAAAAACAGCGGCAGAGCGGGGTGCGAAGGTGTTTTTGGCCACTGAAGGCCCATGGCTAGAGGCAGGGATAAAGGCCAAACCGGACCTACTGCAGCTTACTTGGCCCCAATTTTTACGCTTAGTGGGACCCTGCTACTCTACCGTCCAGGCAGCGAAGGCAGCCCGCGGACTTACCCGCCGCGGAATCAAACACGTAATTGTCTCTACCGGTGGGAAAGGCGTCCTTGCCGTTTCTGGCGACAAAGCTTATTTTTCCCGCTCCGTTTCTACGGCGGAAAATTCAGACTCGCACAGGTTTGGTGATGTCTTAACAGCCGGGTTATTGGCTGAGCTCTCTCAGGGACGGGACTTCCCCACAGCCCTTCACTGGGGTTTGGCAGCTGCCGCCGCCAGTACAACCGAGCTCGATCCAATCCGCTTTGATCTAGGCCTGGCTGAACAATACAAGGCAAAGATCACTCTAAACGAAATTCCCTATTAAAGGAGGAGAAAGATGCTTAAACAGCTTGTTAAAGCAACCCGCAGTGTGCGTCGCTTTAAACAGGATCCCGCGCCTGACTTAGCTTGTTTGGAGGAGTTGGTGGCTCTGGCCCGCTTGACGCCTTCTGCCAGCAACCTGCAGCCCCTCCGTTATTTTCTTGTTTGTGGTGCAGAGGACAGGGATAAGGTGTTCGCCTGCGTAGGTTGGGCCGGTTATCTGCCCGAATGGGATGGGCCCGGCCCAGAAGAGAGACCTACCGCCTATATCATCATCCTCAGTGATCCGAAAATCAGTGCCAACCCGGGTATTGATGTTGGGCTTGTCACCCAAACCATCCTGTTAGGGGCGCGGGAAAAGGGATTTGGCGGCTGCGCTTTAGGCTCGGTCCAAAGGGAGCGGCTGCAAGGGGAGCTTGGTCTACCTTCGGAGCTTAAAATTGCGCTCGTAATCGCCTTAGGTGCTCCGGGAGAGGAAGTCCAGCTCACGGAAGCTGAGGGAGGTCAGATTCGCTATTGGCGTACTGAGGACGATGTCCATATGGTGCCAAAGCGTCCCCTCGACGAGCTGATCATCGGCAGGTGAAAAATAAAAGCCCATCCGCACGGATGGGCTTACTTGTTTGGGTTCAACTTGCCCCCCGCACAACTAAGTCACTGTTTTCTTCGATTCTGAAATGGCTGAAATACTTTTCCTCCAAGGGAATCCATTCCCCTAAAAACCGCTCCAGCATGACCGGACCGCTGCGTTTGAGTAAACGCCGTTTCTGTTCATCCGGTGCCACCTTGATAAAGACCTTTAGGTCATAGTGTTCAGCCAAAACGGGATGGTGACTGTAGCTTCCCTCCACTACCGTCAGGGCTTGAACTGGGATTTCCTCAGAAAGAGACATACTATCTGCTTGGCAGTCATAGATCTGGTATTGGAACGGCCTACCCTCCCGCAGGGGGTTAATTACCTGCTCNAATACGCGCTCGTAATCCACATTTCCCCCCGGTTCTGCCAGCCGCTCTTCAGTACGCTGCCAGGGTTGGAGGAAAAAGTGATCCATAGCGATGACTGGGCAGTTGTACACACTCTGGAGCCTGACTGCAAGGGTAGTCTTCCCCGCACCGCAGGGGCCATCAATGGCCACGATCACCCGCTTCTTTTCTTCGAGCCGCTGATCGATGGCGGTAAATATGGGAGTATACACGGTTCTAGTCTCCTCCTTACCAAACTCCGCCCTGAGACGGAGAGGAAAACAGCCCCAGGTCGAATTGTTGCTATCTGCATATGCTGTTATAATATGGGTGAAAGGGGGAGGTACCTATGAAATCCAAAAATATTGGCGCAATAGCTTTGATTGTAATCGGGATCGCCTTTCTGCTGCGGAATCTAAACCTAGTGCCCCGTTTGGGAGTTCTTTGGCCCGTGGTGTTTATAGCCTTGGGATTGGTGGCGCTTTATCAGGCAGGCAATGGCCAGCGGCGAGACTCACAGTCTTCCGGCGAAGTACTGGTGGAAGTGGACCGGGATTCACCCTTCTTCAAGGCACTTATAGCCATTCCCGCCGTTCTTATCGCCTTGATTGTGGGGCTGATCGTTCTGGGTGTAGTTGGACCGATTTTCCTGCTGGTTCTGCTGTTTATCCCGTTCATTCTCTTTATCAAGCTTGGCTGGGTATTTTTGCGCCTCTTGATACCAATAGTGTTGGCAGCATCCCCCATTCTGCTGTTAATATTGGTGTTGGCTCTCATATTCTAGGAAAAACGACCCGCGGGTCGTTTTTCCCTTTTCCCTTCGCTTTATCCCCTACTTGGTTCCCAGAAACACCGCTTGGGAGAAACGATCTTCCCCTCTTTTTTCAGCTGATTCATAATCTTATCCACTTCTTTGCGATCAAGGCCCGTATCCTCTGCCACTTTCCCGGCACGTACAGGTTCGTCCAGCTTCTCGAAGTACTCCAACACGATTTTGTAGGCATCCATGGCCCTAACCTCCTTTTCTCTCTGAATGTATTATAGCACAGGCCGATTATTTTGAAAACGCCTGCTCTATGTCTGTAAGCATAATCTCTGCCGCTTTCAGCCCGCCGGAAGCCACATACCACGCTTCTGCGTTAAGGTAGACAATCCGGCTGTTTTGGGCTGCTGTAGTCATTTTCACCAAGGGATTATCCAAAACCTGCTGAGCGCTAATACTGCCTCCCACCACCGCTGCCCTGTCAATCACAAAGATCAGATCTGGATTCGTCCTGACTAAGTACTCAAAGGAAATGCTCATACCGTGGGTGCCNAGGACAATACCCTCATCCACAGGGGCAAAACGCAGATCCTGATGAATGATACCGAAACGGGAATTGGGCCCGTACACTGCCAATGTGCCGTCATTGGCCTGCAGAATGAGCGTACGCAACCCGCTGGCTGCTGCCTGTTCGCCCAAGGCAGTAAGCTTAGTTTCCAAAACAGTAACTCTTTCCCCAATGACTTCTGCTTGGGCAAAGATGCGGCCCAAAAGCTCCAGATTGGCTCGGAAGGAAGGCCAGAAGTTGGCGGAATCAATGCTGAACAGTACGGTAGGTGCAATCCGGTTCAGCTCATCAAACAGCGTCAGCTGCCTACCGCCAATGAGAATTACGTCGGGTTTGAGCTCGTAAATGCGCTCGAAGTTAGGTTCGAACAAAGTGCCCACATCCACGTACTCATCGGAATCGTATCTTTCAAGATAACTGGGCAGACTTGCTTTGGGTAGGCCAACAATCTCAATCCCCAGTGTATCTAGAACATCTAGTACTCCGTAATCGAACACCACAACCCGCTGCGGCCTAACTGGGACGATCACTGAGCCCGGTTCCTGTTCAACCGTAATGCTGGCGTTTGCGGCGGTAGTAAACAGCAATACCAGGGATAACAAAACTACATGGACTTTAATGAAGTTCATCTTACTCATTTTCTCCACCTCACTAGTAGTAGACACAGATTTTCTGCTCGTTTATCTCTGTAATGGCAAAATCGAGATTGTAGATGTTCTTTAGGACCTGGGCGTTCATCATCAAGTCCTGGTCGCCCTCCTGCACCACCCTACCCTCTCTCATGGCCACAATATAATCTGAGTAACACGAAGCGAAGTTGATGTCATGCAGGACAATTACAATCGTTTTCCCCAGCACGTTTACTAAAGAGCGGAGAATCCGCATAATCTCCACCGCATGCTGCATGTCTAAGTTGTTCAGGGGCTCATCCAAGAGAATGTAATCGGTATCCTGGGCAATAACCATGGCCAGGAAAGCCCGCTGTCGCTGGCCGCCGCTCAAGTGCTGGATATATTTGTCCTGCATATCAGTGAGCTTGAGATATTCCAAAGCTTGATCAACCAGCTCCCAATCGTGCTTCTGCAGACTGCCCCGGGCATAGGGAAACCGGCCAAAGCTCACCAGCTCCCGCACAGTGAGTTTCAAATCCACGTGATTCTGCTGGCGGAGAATGGAAACTCTCTGGGACAGTAGACAATGGTCCCACTGGGATAGCTCCTGCCCATCGATGTACACTTCGCCCCCATCCTTTTTGATCAAACGGCTCATCACCCCAAGTAAAGTACTCTTACCCGCACCGTTCGGACCAATTAACGACGTGATTTTCCCCCGCGGAATAGCCAGGGAAACATGGTCAACCACATTCACATCACCGTAGCGTTTCACAACCTGCCTCAGTTCAATCAAGATTGACTCCCCCTTAGTAATAGATAAACGAAATAGACTCCTCCCCCTAAGTTAATGAACACACTGAGGGGTGCGGCGAAGTTGAAGAGGCGCTCCACCACAAATTGGCCCCCCACCAAAGTGATAATCCCGATCAGTATTGATGCGGTCAAAAGATAGCGGTGCTGATAGGAACGGATCAACTCCCGGGCCAAGTTGGCGGTGAGTAGCCCCAAAAAGGTGATGGGCCCAACCAAACCGGTAGCTGCCGAAACAAATACCACAACAGTGGTCAAAAGTCGCCGCACGTTGCGCTCGTAATCAACACCCAAATTGATGGCCTGTTCCCTGCCCAATGCCAGAACATCCAAAAGCGCAAGATTGCCCTTGCCTGCCAGGAGGATAGGTATTACCACCACAGCCGCAGGCAGCAGCAGAGCGGTATTTACATTGTTGAAACTGGCGAACATTCTCCCCTGTAAAATCAGAAACTCGTTGGGATCCATCACCATGCGCAGGAAAGAAGCGGCACTCTGGAGCAGGGTGCCTAGGATCACACCCACCAGTAGGGAGAAATAAATGTCCCTAGACTCCCCCCCAAAGAGGAATCTATACAGTACAGATGCGGAAACCATCATCAACCCCACCGACAGGAAGAAGTTGATATGTGCTGTCTGGAAAAGGACGCTCCTGGAGCCGAAAAAGAACACTAAAACTGTTTGGGTAAAAAGGTATAAAGCATCCAAACCCATAATGCTTGGGGTCAGTACCCGGTTGACTGTGATTGTCTGAAAAACAGTGGTGGAGTAGGCTATCGCTGCTCCTGTGAGAATTATGGCCAACGTTTTAGGCAGACGCAAAGAAAGGGCGTAGCGCCAATTACCCGCATTTAGCCCCACTAAGACGTACAGGGCAATTAAGGCCAAGCTGATTACTGCCAAGAGCTGTAATTTGCGTTTATCAGTCACTGTTGCCTTCACCGCCCCTCACTCCGGAAGATCAAAAAAAGAAAGATCATGCTGCCGAGCACCCCCACTGTCAGACCGATGGGGATCTCGTACGGCGCGATTATCACCCTGCCCAAGAGGTCAGCAGCCAAGAGAAAGACTGAACCCAACAGGGCAGTGGCAGTGATACTCGCCTTGAGGTTATCGCCGTAATAGAGGGAAGCGACGTTGGGTACGATCAGGCCCAAGAAGGGGATCCTCCCCGCTGTGATAATCACTAGTGCGGACAAAAGTGCAACGATCGTTACACCTAGATTAACGATGAAGTTGTAGTTTAGGCCCAAGTTGACCGCAAACTCCTCGCCCAGGCCGGCAATGGTAAATTGATGGGCAAAAAGAAAGGCCACTGCCAGCAGGGGCAGGCTTAAATAAAGCAGCTCGTAGCGACCTTGGGTTACCATGGAGAAGTTGCCCATAAGCCATGAGTTTATGTTTTGGATCAGATCATAACGATAAGCCACAAAGGTTGTGAGCGAGTCAATGATTCCGCCCAGCATTAGGCCGAGAAGGGGAATAAAGACTGCGTTTTTGAATTTTATACGCCGTAAAATGGCCATGAAAAGAAAAGTGCCGGCTAAAGCGAAGAAGAACACAACCACCATCTTGCCCAGGGAACTCGCTTGGGGAAAAAGGATCAGGGAAGCTAACACACCTGCTTTAGCTGCATCAACGGTGGAAGCGGTGGTTGGCGAGACAAATCTGTTTTTGGCAATCTGCTGCATGATCAAACCGCCAATGCTCATGCTCATCCCCGCCAGGATAATGGAGAGCACCCTGGGTAGGCGGCTCAAGGCAATAATCTGCCGGGCTTGTCCAGGAAAATCCTTCAGTCCTAAAAAGAGCGACACAAAGGTGAGCAGGATCAAGGGCACAAGCAGATAAACGCTTCTGATTCTACCCATTTGACACCCCCTGCATGATCTTATAAAATAAAAATACCATATGAGAATGGTTTTCAATCTCATACAGTGTACCATGCCTGCGTGCAAACTGCTTGCAGGAATTTTGGGTTTTTTCCACTTTTTTTAGATCGGATGTAAGGGAGGCGACAGCATGTGCAGCTGTGATCTGGCGGCAAGCCTTAAACAAACATTGGAACTGTTCCATGCCTGTACCCAGCTCCCCATTTCTGCCCTGGCCCACAACGGGAGCGTAATGGGCAGAAGCGGACTTAATGGTGAGGCTGAACTACCCATGGCCAAGTTACAGCCCTATCTGGAGGGAAATGTCGCATGTGCCGAGTTGGAGTGCGGAGACCGGAACTCCCTCTTCGTCTGCCCTATCTGTCCCCACAGGGGAAAAATGGGCCTCTTTGTCCTAGGTCCATATCCTGAAGCAGAACGCTCCGGCGTCCTACCCCATCTACTCCAGCTCCTGCGCAGCCTCCAAGATACCTGTGTCCAGCGGCAGAAGTCGAATCCCTACTGCCGGCACACCTCCCGAGCCATCAATTACATCGAAAAAAACTACCATAACAAACTCTCCTTGCAGCGGGTCGCACGCCATTTGGGTCTAAACGAAGCTTACCTTTCCAGCCTGTTCAAACAGCAGACAGGCCAGACCTTTACCGAATTTGTCAATCTACTCCGGATAGAAAAAAGCAAGGAACTCCTTCGGCACAGCTCCGCCTCCATTTTAGACATCTCCCTGGAGGTGGGCTTCAGCAACCAGAATTATTTCAACCGGGTATTTAAAAAACTCACCGGAATCACTCCCGGTGAGTTTCGTAGGCAAAGTGCACAATCTGCTTAATTAAACTTCCGTTATCCAACCGAATTCATCTGGCAGGCGGCCGCTTTGGATACCTGTGATCGCATCGTACAGCCTCTGGGAAATCTCGCCCGTTCTGCCTCCATTGATATCGATTACCTGCTCCTTATACTCCAACCTGCCAATGGGCGAAATCACTGCTGCGGTACCACAGCCAAACGCCTCAAGNAGCCTGCCTTCGGCATGGGCGGCAAAGAGTTCGTCAATGGCCAGCTTCCGCTCCAGGGCAGGAATGTTCCAGGACCGCAGGAGCTGCAGAACCGAATCCCTGGTTACACCCGGAAGAACAGAGTCGCCCAGATCCGGTGTAATCAGTTCGCCGTCAATGTTGAAAAAGACGTTCATGGCGCCCACTTCTTCCACATAGCGGCGCTCTAACCCGTCCAACCAGAGCACCTGGGCATGGCCCCGTTCAGAGGCCAGCCTCTGGGCAAGGAGACCGCCGGCGTAGTTGCCCGCCGCTTTAGCCGCACCTGTACCGCCCCGCACCGCCCGAACGTAGTGGGGCTCCACGTAAATGCTCACCGGGTTAATCCCCTCTTCGTAGTAAGCGCCTGAAGGGGACAGGATAATAAGCAGCTTGTAGGTGGGTGCTGGCCGCACGCCCAGTACATTATCCACACCAATGATGAAGGGCCTGATGTACAGGGAAGTCCCGGGCTGGGAAGGCACCCAATCGGCATCCAGCCTGATCAGTTTCTTCAGTGCTTCTAAAAGGAACTCTTCGTCAATTTCGGGTATGCAGAGCCGCCGGTTGCTCTTATTGAGTCTGGCCATGTTCTGCTCCGGCCGAAACAGCAAAATTCGCCCATCCTCAGCCCGAAAAGCCTTCATACCTTCGAAAACCGCCTGGGCATAATGGAAAACAGATGTTGATGGATCGAGCTGCAGGGGCCCATAGGGTACAATACGGGGATCGCGCCATTCCCCTTTGGAGTAATCCATCATAAACATATGATCGGTAAAATAACGGCCGAAGCCCAGTTCTGCTTCATTGGGTTTTGTCTTTGGGGCTGTTGTTTTCACCAGAGAAATATCCACTTCTTAACACTCCCTTTAATTTCTTTCCCCTATTTATTTACTTACTTCATTCCCGACCAATCAATTCCTGCTCAAACGCGAGCGGCACGTTTGTCCCAAATTGGTTGAGTAACTCGTTTTCGGAGTAGACACCGGATACATCTAACGAACTCGGTACCGATTTTTATCGTCAGTGCGATTTACCGTTAAAAAAGTGGGCAAAAAAATAAGGCCCATTCGGGCCCCATTTTTTCAGCTTACTAGAATTGGACTTGGGGAACTTCCTGTGCCCCAGGTGCTGCTTCGAAATAAGCTTTGGGCTGTTTGCCGAACATGCCGGCCAGGATGTTCATGGGGAACTGCCTGATAGTGGAGTTCCACGTCTGCACAGACTCGTTGAAGCGCATCCGCTCGGTTGCGATTCGGTTTTCTGTTCCAGCAAGTTCATCCTGGAGGCGGATAAAGCTGGCATCAGCCTTCAGTTCCGGATAGGCCTCGCTCAAAGCCAACAGCCTGCCGAGGGCCGCATCTAGTCCATTATTGGCCGCCATCTGTTCTTCCGGCGAACGGGCTGCCAACAGTCGCGACCTGGCATCGGCAATCTCTGTAAAGACCCGCTCCTCGTGGGAAGCATAGCCCTTAACGGTGTTGACCAGATTGGGAATTAGATCTGCCCTGCGCTGCAGCACGTTTTCCACCTGAGCCCAGCGCCCTTCAACGTCAGTTTCGAGCTGGACTAGACGGTTGTAACGGCCCGCAACCACAGCACCTAACACAATCACTATTACGGCAATAATCAGTAAAACCTTAGCTGCACCTTTCACTCCTCTTCCTCCTCCTTATCAAAATCGACGTCCTGCTCCGCCGCCGCCGCTGCGGCCGCCGCCGAAACCTCCACCCCGTCCGCCGCCAAACCCGCCGCCTCGCATGGGGCCCACACGGGTAGTGGTGCGGGGAATGATCACTGGGCCGCGGTGGCCTCCACCGCTGCCGCCGCTCGTACCCCCGGGGGGAAAGCGCCTAGCACGTCTTAAGAGCACCACAATCATGAGAAAAATGACAAATGCGCTGAGCCAACCTGACTCTGTTTTCTCTTTCCTAATCTCGAACTCTTCTCCCGCCAAAATATTGGCGTAGGCCCGGGACATATTCACTAATCCCTGGGCGTAATCCTTCTTCTTAAAGTGCTCTAGGCCTTCCTGGTCAATAACTGCACCAACCAAACCATCTGGGAGCACACCTTCCAAACCGTAGCCCGTTTCCACTTCAATGGCGCCTTCCGCCAAGGAGAGCAGAATCATTAAACCGCTGTCCTCCGGACCCCCAACTCCCCACTCGTTAAACAGACCGGTAATGAAAGTCTTAGGATCTTCCGGAGCAGTGGTGGCAATGGTCACAACTGCCAGTTCAATACCTTGTTCNTCCCGGAGCTTCTGGGTTATCAGCTCCAGCTCCGCTCTACTCCGCTGATCNAAAACATTGGCAAAGTCATTGACAAAACCAACTGCCTTTGGATATGAGGCTGCCTGTGCACCTTGGGCAAGCAGAAAAATCAATACCATAAGTCCCACAACAATATTGCATTTAGAACGTCCCAAAGCCGCTTGTCACCTCTTTTCGTAACTAATTAATTATAACACAAAGGAAGGCGTTTGCACAGCACTCCTACCCTTCTACCGGCTGGGCCCGGTACAACTCTTCCCCTTCCAGCCAAANAAACTCATTGGCGGTCAGTTCCTGCAGAAGCTGACGGATGGGCTCCATCTCCTCTGCAAAGAGCTGAACATGAAAAGTCACTTTTTCTAGATATTCCGTATCAGCTATATATATGCCCGCCTGGAGGAGTTCGTTCTGGATTTTGCCCACATGGACATAGTCAACTGTTATGGCCACCGCCCGAGCAGGAACCATTCGTACAATCCCCGCTTCCTGCAGGGCGGCGCGGGTTGTGCCGCCGTAGGCCCTGATCAGGCCTCCCCGACCCAACAGGATACCGCCGAAATAACGGGTTACCACTACCACCACATTGGTCAGCTCATAACCCTTCAGCATCTCCAACATGGGTAGGCCTGCCGTGCCGCTGGGCTCGTTATCATCGCTGAATTTCTGCACTTCCTGATTGGTACCGAGAATGTACGCGGGCACATTGTGGGTAGCATCCCAGTGCTGCTTGCGGATGGCTTCAATAAACTCCTCCGCCTCTTCCACCGTCCCTACCGGCTTAATCCGCCCNATAAATTTGGACTTCCTTTCAAACAGGGTTANTTCAGCCTCTTTGGCCACCGTTTTATATTCTACCAGCACAAAACCACCTCTAACGCAAATTCAACATTGCTTTGCTTCTTCCTTCCCCTTCTGTTATTCTATCACTGGGAGGATTGCCATGGATATTATAAAGCAAATAGCAGCCGAACTTTCGATTAGGACAGAACAAGTGGAACGGACGGTAGAACTACTGGATGGGGGCAACACCATTCCCTTTATCGCCCGTTACCGCAAGGAAGCAACGGGTGAACTGGATGAAACGGTTATCCGCTCTTTAGCTGAAAGACTGAGCTACCTGAGAAGTCTAGCAGAACGGAAAGCAGATATCTCCCGCCTCATCGCTGAGCAGGGGAAACTCACGGACGAACTTGCCACAAGTATCGCCAAAGCTTTTTCCCTGCAGGAATTGGACGACATTTACCGCCCCTACANACCCAAACGGCGTACACGCGCTTCTATCGCCAAGGAAAAGGGTCTGGAACCCCTAGCAGAAAAACTGCTGGAACAGGGACCAACGGAGATAGAGAAACTGGCCGAACCTTTTCTCAGTGAGGAAGTATCCACAGTGGAAGACGCGCTGGCAGGCGCACGGGATATTCTCGCCGAACGCTTTGCAGATGATCCGGAGCTCCGTGCCCTGATCCGCCAATTTACATACTCAACCGGCCTTCTTGTGAGCGGAGGTGAAGACACGGGCGAAATTGCAGAAGCTAAAGAGTTTCAGATGTACTTCGATTACTACGAAGATGTGGCGAAAATACCGCCCCACAGAGTGTTAGCAATCAACCGTGGCGAACGCCTTAAAGTGCTGAGAGTAAATCTACGAGTGGACGAGCAAAAAGTGTATGCCATACTAAACGACAGAGTGATCAACAGACCCTCTTCNCCCAGCGCAGCCCAGATCAGGGCAGCGGTAGAAGACGGCTATAAACGTCTGTTGGGGCCGAGCTTAGAGCGGGAAATTCGAAGTACCCTTACAGAAAAGGCAGAAGCCCACGCCATTGAAATCTTTGCCAAGAACCTGCGGGATCTACTGCTGCAGAGCCCGGTGCGGGGCCACAGGGTTCTGGGCATCGACCCCGCGTTCCGTACTGGCTGTAAAGTGGTTGCCGTTGACCAATTTGGTAATTTACTTGAATACACAACCATCTACCCCCATGAACCCCAACGGCGCTGGCACGAGGCACTGGCTGTTTTAAAAGAGTTAGCAGCCAAACATGGGATCTCGCTGGTAACCATTGGCAATGGCACGGCAAGCCGGGAGACGGAGCAGCTAGTGGCGGAACTGATCAAAAACCACTGTCCTAAGCTCCAGTACCTGGTCATCAACGAAGCGGGAGCAAGCGTCTACTCTGCCTCCGAGCTTGCCCGGGAAGAATTTCGCACTTTGGACGTATCCATGCGGGGAGCGGTCTCCATCGCCAGGCGGGTACAAGATCCCCTAGCAGAACTGGTGAAAATTGAGCCAAAATCCATCGGGGTTGGCCAATACCAGCACGACGTCAATCAAAAGGAGCTGGCCAGCGCCCTAGATGCTGTGGTGGAAAGCTGTGTGAACCATGTTGGTGTTGAGTTGAACACCGCTTCCAGTGCCCTGTTAAAACACGTATCTGGCCTATCGCCCCGGGTGGCAGCTGAAGTGGTCAACTACCGAACAGCCAACGGCCCCTTTCGCAGCCGGGCTGAACTGAAAGAGGTGAAGGGTTTAGGTCCCAAAACATTTGAGCAGGCGGCAGGTTTCCTGCGTATTGCGGACGGAGCCAGGCCGTTAGATAACACTGCCGTCCATCCCGAATCCTATGCTCTAGCGGAGCGAATTTTGGCAGAGATCGGTGCGGAGGAAGAGGATCTAGCCGATCGGGAAAAACTGGCGGAGATTAGGGATAAACTTAGGGGGCTTGACCCAAAGGAGATGGCACAGAGGCTGGCAGCGGGTGAGCCCACCGTGCGGGATATTATGGCATCCCTGGCCCAACCGGGACGGGATCCCCGGGATGAGCTGCCCCCACCCCTTTTCCGGGCAGATATTCTGAGTCTTAAGGATCTCAGGCCCGGGCTGATACTGCAGGGGACAGTGCAGAATGTGGTGGACTTTGGTGCCTTCGTTGATATTGGCGTGGAAAAGGCCGGGTTAGTCCACATCTCCCAGCTCAGCGACAAGTTCGTCCGCCATCCCACCGATGTGGTCCAGGTCGGCGACATTGTTACAGTCAGAATCCTGGACGTTGACCAAGATAGGGAGCGGATCAGCCTGACCATGAAAACAAGTGAGTGAATTGTGGAGCTGATAAACTGAATTCAAAGGCGCTGGAAATCTCCAGCGCCTTGTTGTTATCTCGCAACGATGAAATAGGTTATGTAGGCAAGCAGTTTGAGCGCGAATAAGGGCAGAAAAACCCAACCGTTGATCCTGGCGAATTTGTTTTCATCACGGATGAGGGAAATGGCAATGGCCAGGAGTATCCACGGTGCCCAGGCGCTCAAGAACGGGACGTTCATGAATACTAGGGTGAATAGCACGCATACCCAGCCCGCAATAATCCTTTCCTTGGGAACGTGTTTTTCCGTCTCTCCCTTGCCCCAGGTTAAAGTCTTTCTGGGCTCAGTACCCTTTTCGGTCATGACAACCACCTCNGATTCATCATTTCACTGTTATGTTTCGACTTCCCGATAAATTTACCTTGTTTACGCGAAAAATGTANTTAAGAACTGAAATGGCGTAAAAAAACGCCCGGGAAAACCCGGGCGTTTCCTCTGCAGTTTAGCGCAGTTTAAACTCAGAATAGATATGATCGTACTCTTCCAACACCTTGTCTACGCCAATGTAGAAGCTGGTGTTCCGCACAACCTCATCTGCCAAATTGAGCATGGGGTTGTTTCTGAAGTCATCGGGCAGATGGGGTTCGGCACCCTTATTGGGTGTAGTGAACTTTGTCAGATCGGCAATCTTAGCTGCGATTTCAGGCTGCATGATGAAGTTGAGGAACTTGTAAGCCCCTTCCTTGTTGGGTGCGTCTTTGGACATCACCCAGGAGTCGATGTAAATGGGCATACCTTCCGTTGGGAAGACAGGCGTCAGCCTAGGATCGGCTGCGTTCCCCTTAACTGCCTGGTTGGAATACATGAAACCGACCACAGCTTCCCCACTGAGGAGGGAGTCTTCCGGCGTGTTGGTCTCAAACCGCATAATATTCGGCTTGAGGGCAAAGAGTTTCTCCCGTGCCTCGGCCACCTTAACCGGATCCGTTTCGTTGTACTCATAGCCCAGAGATTTCAGCACCAGACCGATAATCTCAACACCCCAGTCAATAACAACGATGTTGTTCTCCAACTCTGGCTGCCAGAGATCCTGGTAGCTGGTAATGGGTTTTGCACCCAGTTCTGCCACCGCTTCTTGATTAACAAGCAGGAGCGAAATGGAGACTGCGTAAGGTATGGAGTATTTATCTTCCGGATCGTAGTAATTGCCAAAGTAAACGGGGTTCATGTTAGAGTAGTTGGGCATCTTACTTTTATCCAACTCCGCTAAATTGCCGTTCTGCCGCAAGATGTCCACCATGTAATCGGTCACAACCGCCAGATCGTATTGATCGGGATTGGCCTCCAGCAGGGACTGCATCTCTTCGTTGGAACCCACTTCTTTGTAGTTAACCTTGATACCCGTCTCTTCCGTAAACTGATCGATTATTACCCGGGGGATGAAGTCTCCGCCCCAGGTCATGAGGTTGACCTCTTCTTCCTTCTTCCGGGCAAAGCAGCCCACCAAGGCTAGGGTTAGAAGGGCAATCCCTAAAATAGCTAGGATCCTTTTGAATCTCACCTTGTTCAACTAGACGACCTCCTCTTATTGTTTCTGCCTTTTGCTTATAATTTGACTCAAACCGACAATAAAGAACGTCCCAACCAAAATCAAAGTACATAGAGCATTCACCTTCGGCGTAACACCCACGCGCATCATGGAAAAGATGTGCACCGGCAGGGTGGTTGTTTTAGGCCCCGACATGTACGTGGAAATAACAACGTCGTCTAGGGAAAGGGCCAGTGCCAAAAGGGATGCGGTCAAAATGGATGGGGCCACCAGGGGTAAAATAATCGTCTTGACCATCTGCCACCTAGTTGCACCCAAATCCCGAGCCGATTCTAAGATGGATTTATCAATCTCCTGCAGCCTCAGCTGCACCATGATGTAAACATAGGGAACACAGAACAGGGAATGGGACAAAACCAACGTCAAACGCCCAAAGGGCAGACCCAGTGTGTTGAAAAAGAACAGCAGAGATATACCCAACGCCACTTCAGGTACAAGCAGGGGTAGAAGCATAAACCCCTGAATGGTCCTTTTCATACCCCGGCTCACCCACATGGCGATTACTGCCGTTGCGGTACCCAATACAGCGGAAACCAGGGACGTAATTATGGCGACCTGCACACTCACCCGAAAGGCGGCACCGATCACCCGGTCCGCAAAGAGCTGACGATACCAGTCCAGCGTAAACCCGGTCCATTGGGCAGTGGATGAGCTGGCGTTGAAGGAGTATAAAATCACGCTGATCACGGGAAAGTACAGGACTACAAAGAACAAAGAAAGATAGAATACACCGAAGCGACTGTTTCTTATCTTCATCATCCGAATAACCCTTCCCTGTTTTCCTTCACTGTCCTAGCGTAAATGGCAATAACCAACAGCACCAAGACAAACATGCCCACTGCAAAAGCTGCGCCAAGGGGCCGATTTCTACCCCTTGTAACCTGAGTGTTGATCAAGTTGCCCAGGAAAATGGTGCGGCCTCCCCCGAGCAGATCCGAAATGAAAAAGAGACCCAGAGAAGGTATGAAAACGAGGGTAAAGCCACCTGCAATGCCGGGTATCGTTAGGGGCAGCGTAATTCGCCAAAAGGTCTGAACCCTGCTCGCACCCAAATCATAAGACGCCTCCAAGAGGGAACGGTCTAATTTATCAACCGAGTTGAACACGGCGATAATGGCAAAGGGAATGAGCATATAGGCAGTACCCACCAACGTTGTACCAAAACGGTACATCATGGGCAAGGGCTGGTCGATAATCCCCAAAGCCATTAGGGCGTTATTGATTATCCCCGAGTTCCCCAAAAGGATCACCCAGCCGTACGTCCTAAGCAGGCTGGAAATCCAGAAGGGAAGCATGATCAAGCCCAAGGACAAAGCACGCTTTTTCGGTGGCAGGTTAGCCGTTATGTAAGCCACTGGATAGCCAATTACTAGTGTAACCACTCCGGTGAGAACCGCTAAGAGAAAGGAATTCAAAAAGACGCGCAGGTAAATTGGATCAAGCATCCGCTTGTAATTGTCCAGCGAAAACTCCCAGACGATATTGCCTAAGCTGTCCCGGGAAGCGAAACTGATCACGACCACAAAGATGAGCGGAATGCCCACAAAGATTCCGATCCAGACCAGAATGGGTATGGCTAACAGATTCTGCTTAAACCTTTCCATACTCCACCGCTCTTTCTGCCCAAGCTGCCTCTAACGGAAGCAAAATGGCACCCCCATCTTCCCAAGTGAGGTAAACCTGGTTACCCACCTCGCATTCACATTCACTCTTTTGGTATTCCACCACAGTGAGGAGCTCTGACGCCACTTCCACTTCAATGCGAATTTGGGATCCGGCGTAATGGATGGAACGAACCTCGCCCCTCAGGGAGTTGGGTACCTGCTCGCACCAAATCCTCATTTTATCCCGGTGGATGGCCAAAACAGCTTCCTCAGCGGTGCGGAGAAGACACTGCTGCACATTCCGCACTTCCACCACGTCTTCGCCCAGTTTAACGCTGGAACGTTCTTCACCCACAGCCACAGTTTCCACCCGCAGCATATTACGTTCACCAATAAAATCTGCCACGAACAAATTGGCGGGATTGTTGTATATCTCCCTGGGGGTCCCCAGCTGCTGCAGTACGCCGTGATCAATCACCACAATCCGATCGCTCATATTCAAGGCCTCTTCCTGGTCATGGGTAACGTAAACAAAGGTGGTTCCGGTCTGTTTCTGCAGCCGGGTCAGCTCTGTCTGCATGTGCTTTCTCAGCTTTAGATCGAGAGCGCCTAACGGCTCATCTAAAAGAAGTAATCCCGGCTCATTGATCATTGCCCGGGCAATGGCAATACGCTGCCTTTGACCCCCGGAAAGCTGGTTAGGCATGCGTTTTTCATAGCCCGTCATTTGAACCAGTTCCAACACTTCCCCGATCTTTTTCTCCAGTTCAGCCGGACCCATTGTCTTTTTTACCCGGGGACCGTAGGCGATGTTGTCATACACGTTGAGATGGGGAAAAAGGGCGTAGTTTTGAAAAACGGTGTTGATGTTGCGTTTGTTGGGAGCCAGGTCCTTGATTGAACTACCATTCAGGAGAATATCTCCCGAATCAACCCTCTCCAGACCGGCAATACAGCGGAGTAAGGTTGTCTTACCGCAACCGGATGGACCGAGCAGGGTCAAAAATTCGCCATGCTTGATGTCAAAGGAAATGTCATTCAAAGCATGGACGTCATCGAAATACTTATTTACTTTTTCTAAGCTCAGTAAGGGTGTTTTCACAAGGAACTCCTTCCTGCAACACTAAATGTAGCTGTATGATTAGTATAAATAAATCGATCGCGGATGTCAAAAATTACTTACCAAATCTGCCGTCTTCTGCCCATTTCGCCAGAACTTCACTTTGCCCTGCCCAGCCAGAACAGATATAATCTGAACGGGAGGACTAATAATGAACAAAGCAATTACCATGGGCCTGATCGGCCTTTTACTCTTTTTCGGCCTGCAGCAGAGCAAACCGGAGACGCAGGAAATATTCGATTACCTTTACTTCCCCGGCACAATCACCGGTGTCAGGGACGACGGCACCTCTTTCGCCGTTCTTACTCAAGATAGGGAGAATAAGGACAACTCCGCTGTCTTTTTCATTTCGGACGATGTTGTCGTACTGGATGGTAAGACCGGATCTGTAATCGGACGCGATACGCTCAGCCTGGGCACCCACATTACAGCCTATTATCCCACCAACACTGTTGTGGCTCTCAGCATGCCGCCCCAGCTCACGCCGGAAGTGGTAGTGGTCCGTTCCGGCCAAGACACGGGATTTGTGCATGTGGCAGTTTTCGATGATAACCTTATGAGCAGTGACGGTCAGCTGCAGATCGATTTATCCGTTGAGACCAGCGTGACAGATCTAAAGGGCAAGCCCGTCACCGGACTTGCGGGGAAAAGACTCGTTGTTTTTTATACCACTTCAACAAAAAGCATTCCTGCCCGGACTGTTCCGGAAAGAATCATTGTTTTTGACTAACACAAAAAAAGAACCGGTACGCTGACCGGTTCTTTTGCTATTCATAACCCAGTGCCCTGACCGGGTCGAGCCTTGCAGCCTGTACGGCTGGGTAAAGCCCGAAAACCTGGCCGATTAGGATCGCCAGTAAAGCGGCCAACAGCGCTGCCAGGGGATGAAGCCCCCCAATTGAGCCAACATCCTGGGAAACCAGCTCCTGAATGAGCATGGAGCCCACCGCATCGGCACTGAAGAATGCTGCGATCAGCCCAATCAACGAACCCAGAAGCGAGAAGACAAAGGACTCGTGCAGAATCTGACGCACTATAACACTCCTGGAGGCGCCTAAAGCCTTGCGCAGCCCAACCTCCCGGGTACGCTCCACCACACTCACCAGCATAATGCTTAAAATGCCGATGGCGCTGATTAAAATGGCCATAAAAGCGAAGGCACCGAAGAAGATTGTCAGCTGCCCAATCTGCTGCTGCAGGAAGTTGCTTTCGGCGAAATACTCGCCCCTAACGGTCATATTCTCCATGCTGCGGTCCGCTAGGATAATCTCTGCTTCAGCAACCGCATCATATACCTTATCCGGCTGGGATACGATATAGATTTCGGAATAGCGCCGCGTATCCCCATCCATTCCCATACCCTGAAAACGGTACAGGTCTACACCAAGGGGAAAGATCATATGGCTTTCCATCAGGAAGTAGCCAAGGACCGCGCCGGGCCATTTGTAGACACCAATCACCTCAAACCCGGGCCCCTCGTCCTGGTAGGCACCTAGCTTGATGTACTTCCCCAAGGCACTCTGGTCGGGGTAAAGCTGCTGGGCAACTACATCGGAAATGAGCACCACCTGATTTCCCTGAGCCGCATCCTGCTGGGTAAAGAAATGCCCCTCCACCATTTCCAAGTTGACAGCCTGGCTAAACTCAGGATTAGTCCTGGCCACAGTAAGCACTTTGTAGGCTAAGCCGTCTGCTAAGATGGACCGCTCCCAACCCAACTCATAAATGAAGGCAGTATCGATGTAATCGGACGCCTTCAAGCGCTCCAAGTCCTCAAGGCGGAAATTGCTNGNNGANGAGCCGCCCCNCTCCATCTCCATCACTTCAGACACGGTCAGTTTTGCCAAGGAGCCGGACAACTGCCCTTGGCCGCCTCCCGCCATATCGGCCGCTTGGAAATTGAGGGACAACAGGACCGCAACTACCCAAACACCCAAGCCCAACTGCAGTATTGTCAGGAGGGAACGCAAGGGTCTTTTTTTCATTATCCTAATGGTGAATAAAAACGTCTCTAGCATGAACTCCCCTCCTAATCTGTGCGCAGGGCATCTGCCGGATCAATTTTGGAGGCCAAAAAGGCGGGGTATACACCAAACAGCAGACTGATCAAAACGCCAAGCCCCGCTCCAAGCAGGAGCCTGATCCCTGTCATGGCATCCATGTTTCCTCCCAGGGCCGCCTTAAGCAGGGCGCTCAGCCCATAAGAAACACCAACACCCAGCAGAGCACCGATTATACCTAATAGTGATGCTTCACCCATAAACTGGCGGAACACCATACCCCGGGAGCTCCCAAGGGCAATGGAAAGGCCCACCGCTTTGGTCCTCTTCAAAACTCGAGCCAACATCAGATTGAGGATATTAATTACCGCAATCACCAAGCCCAAGGAGGCAAACACTCCGACAATAACCGCGTAGCGTCTAAGAAGTCTCTGGCTTTCCACATAATCTTCCAGCGGGCTCTGCACCGCCGCACTGTCTCCCCAAATCAACCGAGCTTCTTCTTCTACCCTCTCTTTGGCAAGGAAGAGATCAACGTCCGGATCCACCCCAATGGAAACTTGGTAGAAATTATCACTGTCCTCGTAGGGGGAAGCGGTAACAGGTGCGTAGACACTGCGCCCCTCTTCAAAGGCCAGAAAACTGCCCAACGGTTCTTCCCGTGTGGGCTCAACTACCCCGATCACGGTGAAAATGACCGAATCATTCCGGAGGTCGAGGGGAATTTCCCTGCCGATGGGATCCTCATCACCGAAGAGGGATTGGGCCAGGCGAGCGGGGAGCACCGCAACCCTGCTGCCGTTCTCAATGTCCTCTGGCAGGAAAAGGCTTCCCTTCACCAGTTCCAGCCCTTTAAAAGCGAAGTAGGCGGGCAAAGTTCCCGCAAAACTCACTTCTTCTGCACTCAACCAGGGAAACATGGCCAACTCTTCAGGTAGTTCAGCCCCCTCCAACAGGGCTGTTGTACCGGACCATCTCGTTTCTACAAAAACGTGCATTGTCTCAGGTAGGCTGCGCTGCAGTTCCTCCACCTCACTAAGGGTGCTATACCAACGGGAAGTGGGAAGTTCCGTACCCAACAGCACAATGGGTGCACCGCCGCGCCCGATTACATCCGTTTTGTCCAATACCTGCAGGGTGCGCATATAGTCCTGTTCGGTGATCTGCTGAAACTGCGTATTCGTGGCAAAGAACAGGGAAAATACAGTTACAATCACCCCTACCCCTAGGGCAATGGCCAAAATGATCAAGATAGACTCAAACAAGTGGCGGCGGGAATGCCGCCAAGACCAGCTCAATTGATCCAAGATTAACACGTGCCCACCCCCTCTTTACTCCAACACTTCCAAGAGGACTGCGGCTAGCGGCCTGCCGCAGCCGGACAACAGCTCTAAGACAGCAATTCCTAAATCAAGTTCCCTGTGGCTGCGGGCATATTCCGCCTCTAACAGTGCCAAGCGAACTTCTTCCAATTGCAGTTCTGTAATTAAGCCTGCCGCCAATTGGCGCTGGCTCAGTTCCCATTTCTCCAGCATTTCCTCTAGTTTTTCCTGACTGGCAAGCAGCTGTGATTGGGCACTGGACACCTTTTTGAGGGCAGCCTGAAGGCTCTTAGAAACTTCGATCTCGGCGGTCTCAAATGCCCGTTCCGCCCTGGCCAGGGCCAGTTCCAACTCTTCCAGCACAACAGATCTGGGATAAAGGGTCTTGCTGGCGGTTAAACCAACATCCCACTTCAGATCCTGATCAATACCGCCACTGGCCGCCACCTGCCAGCCCATCGTTTTTTGCTCGTATTCCAGCTCCGCCTGGGCTTTTTTCAGATCCGCTTCCGCCTTCCGCCAAGCAGTGCTAGCTGAAAACCATTCTTGCCGTAGTTTATCTGCTTGAAAGGAGGCATTGAGATCAGAAAACTCAACCAAAGGATCATAGGCAGTACCGTCCGGTTCATCTAAAAACCGCGCCAGTTCCAGCTGGAGCTCTGCAAGCTCGGACTGCTGCTGCGCCAAGCGTTCTTCCGACCCTTTCAGATCTTTGATAATGGGTTCCGTATCGTAACCGGGCGTCTGCATGGCCGCCTGGAAAGTACGCTCTAAAAGCCCATGTTCCTGCTCTGTCAGAGACTTCTGATCTAAAGCCTGCCGTAAGCGAATGAGCAAATCCAAAGCCTGCAGAATCAGGTTGTTTTCCTGCCTAAGCTGCATTTCTTCCGCCGAAAGTTCACCTGTGGGCAGCTCACCTGTCGCAAAAAACTGGTACTCCAGACTCAAATCGCCCTTAGCTGAGGTAGTCAGGCCAGTCTGATCCAACCTTAGGTTCAGCGTTCCGTCCAAGGCTGCGCCTGAGTCAAGGGGCAATTTAAAGGTTAGACTGCCTGAAGGCTCCTGCAGCCTGCCATTGTCAATTTTGATGGGCTCAGCTGTCACAGCAATAACGGGTTTTTTGACCAGCGCTTCCCGCTTGGCAGCCAAACTCTGCTCCCACAGGAAGAAGGAGTGTTCTAAGTTGCGTTCAAAGGCTAGGCCGATCGCTTCCAGGGGTGTAATCACCCGCCTGTCTTCCCCTGCAAAGACTGCGGTACTGAGCATGAGGCAGCAGAGGAAGGCAACAACCAGCCGTTTTGTCCTATTAGTCATCAGCGGCAGCCTCCCAAGGCTCTTCCGCCAAACCGATAGTGCGCAGCAAGTCCAGCCTAGCTAGGGTGTAGCTCAAGAGAGAACTGCTGTAGCTGCGCTCTAAATCAGCTAGTTTCTCCTGCTGGGACACGATCTGGGCATTGCTCAACACCCCTGCCGCGTACTTCGCCTCCTCTGCCTGGAGCGTTTTGCGTTCCAGTTCAATCTGCTGTTCCAAAGCCTCAAGGTTGTGGGCTTGATCGAGGAGGGAGTAAAAACTGCTGCGGATTTTGAAATACAGGTTCTGCTCCGCCTGTCGCAGCGCTATTTCAGCCTTCTCCTCTTCGGCCAAGGCCCGCTCCAGCTCCACTCTAGGTGAAAATGGGCTGCGGGCAGCGCTCACTGCCTCTTTAGCCTTCGCCAGTCTCTCCTTGGCAGCAGCGATTCCCCCATCCACACTGAATGCCAGCTCCACACAGGCAGCCAAGTCCAACTCAAAGGGGACAAACTCGAGCAGCATCCGCTCGGTTAAAACAATCTGGGTATCTAAAGGCAGGCCCAACAGCTCGTTGAATTTCATCCGCTCCGTTTCGAGCCCGATCAATTCCTTTTCATACCGGTATTCCGCCTCAAACAAGCTGTTTTCCGATCGCTGGATATCAAGGGTGGAAAGGAGACCAGCTTCGAATTTCTTCTTGTCCACCGCCAGTTGGTTCTCCGCCCGTTCTTTTGCCTTCAAAACGTTGGCAACGGAGGTTTCCTTCTCCAACAGTTGGTAATAGCTGTTGCGCACAGAACTGTAGAGGCTTGCCTTTTCGTCCAAATAAAGCTGATTGGCCTTTTCCCAGGCTTCAGACGCTTCCTTTAGCATCTCACTGTCGCCCACAATTTCAGCCCGTTCTAAATCTGCCCGGGCTGCCTGCCAGTCGATCCGCTGCAGGCGAAAACTGAGGTTGTTTGCAAGAGACAATGCAAATGCTTCTGCCAAGCTCAACTCTAAGGTCTCTGCCCAAACGGGAACAGAAGTTAGGAGCAGGCAGGTCAGGATGATCAGCAGCTTGCTTGAACGTTTAAGCATGCCTAGCACCTTCTTTCACTTCATCGTTGGCAATGGCACCGTCCCGCAGCCGAACTAGGCGTTTCCCGTAGGTGCTGATGGCAGGGTCATGGGTAACGATTACGATCGTTGTACCGTTTTCGTTCAGCTTCTGCAAAATCTCCATTATTTCCGCCCCCTGATCGGTGGCCAGGTTACCGGTGGGTTCGTCGGCAAGGATGAGCGTTGGATCGTTGGCCAGTGCCCGGGCAATGGCCACCCGCTGCTGTTCCCCCCCTGACAGTTGGGTGGGCAGGTGGTTGAAGCGGTGATCCATATCCACTGAGGCCAGGAGGTGTTCTGCCCGTTCCCTTCGCTCACGCCTGGGTGTGCCGGCGTAGGCAAGTGGTACCATCACATTCTCCACAGCGGTCAGTTCCGGGAAGAGGTTATAACTCTGGAAGATAAAGCCAAAATGCTGATTTCTCACCTTGGCCAACTCCCGGTCTTTCAAGAGGGTTATATCCACGTCTTCTAAGAAATAACTACCTTCGCTGGGCTTATCAAGCACCCCTAAGATGTTGAGGAGGGTGGATTTGCCCGAGCCGGAGGGGCCCATGATGGAGAGGAAATCGCCCCGTGCAATTTCCAGATCGACGCTGTCCAATGCCCGAATCTCCACATCACCCATGAAGTACACTTTGCTCACTTTCTCTAACCTGATCACAATGCATGCCCTCCTTCAGGCAGGATTTCTATTTCATCCAGATGGCGAAATGCATCGTAAGAGCTGATAATTACCCGTTCACCCAGCTCCAAACCGCGCAGAATCTGCACCGCGTTCCCATCCAAAAGGCCGAACTGGACTTCCCTCTTCTGCGCCTTATTGCCATCAATTACATACACAAAAAGCTGCTGCCCGCTGGTTAGATAGGCTCCCCGGGGCAGATACAAACTGTCCTTCTGCAGCTGCAGGTGGATATGGGCCATAACCGAGCTATAGGGCCGTAGGTGAGTCACTTCCTCCAAAAACTCAACGCGAACAAGTACGCGCGAACCATCGGTACCCTGTTCAGCCCGGGGTGCAACGAAGGCTACCACACCGCTATACTCTGACTGGCCCAGACTGATGGTAACCGGGCTGCCCAGACCGAAGCGTTCAGTCTGGCCGGGCGCAACATTCAGTTCCGCCACCTGTTCAGTCAGATCTGCTAAAGTTCCCAATTCTTGATGGGCAGTTACAATACGGTTGCTGGGGATTTTCAGGGACAAAATCCGGCCAGAACTGGGGGCGGTTACTGTGAAATGCTCCATGTTTTCCAGCGCCTTGGCCAGTTTTTCTTCCGCTATGGCAATTGCCTTCTCCGCTGCCGCCCGATTGGCTTCATGCCTACGGGTAAGAAGTTCCAGCTCCCGCTCGCTTTGGGCCAGAAGGCGTTCGGCCGCGTCCACGCTCTGCTCCGCCTTTTCCAGATCCACCTTGGCAATAGAACCGTACTCGAACAAGATCTCTTGCAGCTTCAGCTGCTCCTCTGCGGCTGCCAATTGCTCACGGGCATTGAGGATTTTCATTCGTTCTGCAGCCAGCTCAATTTCCTGATCCATTTCCAGCTGGGCAAGCTTGGCCCGGGCCTCGCCCAGTTCCGTCTCGGCTGCGTTTTTCTCCGCCACTACCTCGGCGGAGTAAAGGCGGAAAAGGGGATCTCCCTGGGCCACATCCTGGCCTTCTTCCACCAAGATTTCTTCCAATGTACCGCCAATTTTCGCTGAAATAATCTCTACGTTTTTGGGTACAACAGTACCCTGCACAGACAACGTTTCCAAGAAGTCCCGGGTATCCACTTGTGCATACGTATAAAAACCAAGGACAAATTTTTCCTGTTTTGGTAGGAAGAAATAATAGGCTCCGTAGGCGATCAGCCCAATGGCCAGCGCTGTAAAAATGATTAGACTGAGCTGCCGATTAGAATCGGTCTTTCTGCGCTTCTTCTGCTGCTCCCTCAGCCTCTCGGGCAGGATCGATTTCTGCATGCTAAGACCTCCCAGGAGTTCATACAAAAAGATATATCCATTTCCTTGTTATATTGATCACAACACTATTCTGTCTCTAAACGTAAAGTCCTGTAGTGAATTGTTGGAATTCACCCGCAGTTTTCAATACGTTTACCTTTTCTTGGCAAAAAAACAGGCTGTGCATTCAGCACAGCCTGTCTAGACTCAATTGTTCTCTTTCTTATGCTAGAATCTCCTCAATCTTGGCCAGCGTGTCTTCACTGAGCTCAACCTCAACCGCTTTCACGTTGGCTTCGATCTGCTCTGGGCGGGTTGCCCCCACCAAAGCACTGGCCACGTTGGGCTGTCTGAGAATCCAGGCCAAGGCCATTTCCACCAGGGAAATGCCCAGTTCCTCGGCTAGATCCTGCAGAGCATCTGCCTTGGCGACCTGGCCCGAATCGATCATTTCCTGAATCCATCTGTTGATCTCAGGGTTGGCGCCCCTGGAGCCTGCGGGGATGTTACCGCCGCGGTACTTACCCGTCAAAAGACCTTGGGCCAAGGGTGAAAAGACGATCTGCCCAATCCCGTACTTCTCACTGACCGGAATAATCTCCGCTTCAATGGTGCGGTCAAGCATATTGTAAGCGGGTTGATTGACGATTATCCTGTCTAGCAGGTAGCGATCGGCTATGGCGACTGCCTCTTCGATTTGAGCTGCGGTCCACATACTTACACCAGCATAGAGCACTTTTCCTTGGCGAATCATGTCGTCGATGGTACGCAGCGTCTCCTCCACCGGTGTTTCCGGATCGTAGCGGTGGCAGTAGAATATGTCCACGTAATCGAGCTGCATCCGTTTGAGGCTGCCATGGAGCTGCTCAAAAACATGTTTACGGGATAACCCCTTGTCGTTTGGGCCATCTCCCATGGGCCAATAGGCTTTTGTGGTTACAACATACGACTCACGGGGAAATGGCCTCAGAGCTTCAGCCATTACCCGCTCCCCTGCGCCTCGCTCATACACGTTGGCGGAGTCAAAGGAGTTGATCCCCAACTCGTAGGCACAGCGGATCGTTTTGATAGCAATGTCGTCATCAACCGATTTGCCGTAGGTTAACCAGCTGCCCAGTGAAATTTCACTGACCTTAAGTCCGGAACGACCCACATTACGGTATTTCATGCTGTTACCCTCCTTGTTCTACCTTTTCTTCTTTTGTACCCCGTTTTTCCCTAACAACATCACGCACTGTGGAAACCACGATCAAGCTCACTCCCCAACTAGCTCCCCAAATCACCAGATCGAGAACATAATGGAGCAGGTTTGGCTGAGCAAGACTGAACCCGTCAAGATTGAAGAGACTGAGCAGTATGTTAACCAGGAAATGGGCGATTACCAAGACGATTAGGTACGGTAAATATTTCTTCATCAGTCTGCCTCCTTTGTAACAAAAAGCCGATCTAACGTATAATGCTAAATCGGCCCATGTTCAACTTACTCCTTACCAATCTGCCCCCTGTGGTGCAGACCAACCAACTCGCCAACGGGCAGGGTAAAGAGGATACCCACACCGGGCTCTTTGAGCCTGCCGACTTCCACAACCTTATCGATAATCTCCTGCTTTTTACTCTCCTGCGTCAAAAACAGGATGACCTCTTTGGAAGACTCCACATGGAGGTTGAAAAACTTCTTGAATTCGCTTTCTCCTGTACCACGGGCATAAAAGATGGTAGCTCCCTCCGCCCCCACTTTCTTCGCTTCATCCACAATTCGATCGGCTTTGCCCCGTTCTACAATTACTACGATTGCAACGTTATCCATACGTACACTCCTTTCCCCTCGTTCCCTTAACTGCCTGCCTTAAAACCTGGTTAGAATTCCTAAAATCATTACGCTGGATGCGGCTCCCAGAGAAGTGAGCCCCACCAGCCCAAAACCGGCCGCCAAAGGGTCAACTGACGCCAACACAGTGGAAAGGCCCACCGCTATCGCCATATTAATGGGAATGTTGATAGGTCCGGTGGTGGCACTTGCCGAGTCGAAGGCAATACCCACGAACGTTTCCGGCGAAAAATAAGCAAGAATGACTGTGATGAATAAGAACGGTATAATCACGGCTGAGGTTGGAATTTGGTATAGGATCTTGGCAACACCCAAAGCCATGCCTGCACCAAAGCCAATGGCCACCGCTTGAATAAGAACCTTCTGCGGCAGGGCACCTACGGAAACCTCCTCTGCCTCCAATGCCAGCGATTGGAGGGCCGGTTCAGCCAAAGTGGACAAATATCCAATAGCAAAAGCGATTAAAATAATCCAAAATTTGTTGTCCAACACAGGCAGATTTTGACCGACGTTGTGTCCCAAGGGCAGCAAGCACATGGCGATTCCTCTTAAAAACAGAAATAGGCCCAGCAGACCGAGTATATATCCACCGAAAAACTCTTGAGGTTTGTCCAATGGCTTCTTCAAAACTAGAACTTGGATAACCAGTAGCCCTAGTACAATCGGTGTGAAACTTTTAAACGTACTTAAGAAGTCTTTGAGCATAGATCGTCCTCCTTAAATGATCAAAAAAATTCCTGGATAAGACCCCCCTAATACTATCATTATACCCAAATAAGTGCAAGCTAGAGGGGGGCTCAGCCCGCATATTTATGCGTTTTGCCCCTTAATTAATGGATATTCCTTACCTTTATGGTAACATATTCCAGCCAGAAAAACAACCGTTCAACTGTAGGCCCAAGTAGGCTCCAGCCGTTGGGGTGCGGNTAGCACTCGCTGAGTTTTTTTGATCTGATTTGCCAGGAGTTCTTGGAAGTAGGGGCTGTTCTTAGCGGGGAAATCTCGAAAGCCGCGGAACTTGCCAAAGAACAGCTGTCTATTGCGTTCATCTCCCGCCTTTAGTTCCCACTCCCGGAACAATCTTACCGCCACCGCGTAGCCTCGGCTGATCATGGCGGGGATATATTCCACTTCAAAAGTCCCAATGTCATAGATGAGTGGATTGATCGTCATAATCTGGCTCTGGCTTAGGGCCGGATCGCTGAGGCGATCCTCGTACTGAGCCCGCATCATGATATCCAGCGACTGGCTTAGTATCTCCACTGGGCCCGCAGCGGAAACACAATCGCGCCTCATACCTGCGTACCCGAGGTTGACGCCGATAATCCGCCCAGCCCTGCCCAAGCGCACCGCGATATTGATAGGATAACCATCCCTAAGCCCGCCATCGACGTAACACTCCCCTTGAGCATCGTCAAAGACTGCGGGCACGAAAATACCGGGAATACTGATGCTGGCCCGTACCGCTTGGGAAATTGTCAGATCGGAACGAACGGGATATCCGGCGTACTCACCATTTTCCAGGGTCAATCCCAACTTTTCCGGTTCACAGAACACTGTCTGCTGTCCATTGTTCAGATTCACTGCAGGAATTAACAGATCGCATTTGCTGAGCTCTTTAAAGCTGTTTACCGGCAGGCTCCGGGCGATAATTTTCTCTAGGCCAACGCCCCGCACAGCACCGCTCAAAAGTCTCACATCCCAAGTGAGAAGAGCTAAAATGGCCCCTTTCCAATTGAGATCGACGATCTCCCCTTTGGAACTGCTGTAAGCTAAAAAAAGCTCTTCTAGCTGGCGGGCTGATAAACCACCTGCATAGAGCGCAGCAACTATTGCCCCGCCCGAGGTACCCACAACCACCTCTGGCTCAAGGCAGTATTCTTCCAACGCCTTTAATACACCTATTTGGGCTGCAGCCCTTACACTGCCCCCCGATAACACCAAGCCAATTCTACTTCTCATGTTTATCCCCTTCCCTGCATGTGGATGGAGACAATATATGTACCTGATTTTCGCTTGGCAACGGAAGGGAGCACCATTTAGGGTGATTCTGATTATTCTGTTATTTTCTCTTACGCATATAAGGAAAACGGGCGCAGAATTACATTAGGCTTAAAAAGCGGTGCGGAATACTTCCGGCTTAAGAATGAGGGAAACCCTGTTAAGGGGCCAGTAGCGCCAGATTGCTCTACCCACAATCAGATTACGAGGAAGAAAGCCAACGCGGGAAAAACGGCTGTCTTCGCTGTTGTTGCGGTTGTCGCCCAGAACGAAATAGGTGTTTTCGGGCACGATCTGGGGAGCAAAACCAATGCGCGCAGGTGCTAAGGTATATTCTTCCTGCACAGGCTGATCGTTAACATACACCACTCCCTGGATGATGGCCACCTTATCCCCGGGCAGGCCAATTACCCTTTTTATGAACTGTTCCTTTTCGTTGGAGGGGTTTTTGAAGACAATTATTTCACCCCGGGACGGTTCCACAAACCGATACGAGATCTTGTCCACTAACAGTCGTTCACCATGCTGAAAAGTGGGCAGCATCGATTCTCCGTTGACTGTATAGGCCCGGGCAATGAAAATTATAATGAATGCGGCAATAAGTAAAGAGGAACCTATCGTTTCCACAAGTTCCCGTAATTGGCTTTTTTCTCTGCGAACAACTTCCTGCAAGATTCCTACCTCCAATGCTGAACAACAGTATGGGAATTCCACGCCACACCCTGCTATTCCTGCCTCTAAAGCTGCCAAAAACAGGAACGGCAGACCTCCTTGTACAAGGGCACCACTTCCAAAAACAATTCCTTATCTCCAGTGCGTAAAGCTGTGTCGATCTTATTTTTCAAAGTGACAGCCCAAAGCAGCAGCTCAACTTGATCTCGAACAAAGGCGGCAAAGCCGGGGGGCTGGATGCTCGGGGGCACCGCTTCGTTTGGCACCGCAATTTCCAGGTACCAATCGGGTATCTCCCCTTGAAAAGCAAGTTCGACGTGGAGAAGGCCGCCGAAATCCTGCAGTGCTTCCCAGGCTAGCAGGGGATCGTCGATCTGGTTGATTCCCATCTTTCGCTGTTCCTTAATGAGCTGGCCATTGGCCAAGGACAATGACTCCGCCTCAATCTCACTCAGCTGCAGCNGAAAGGCAATTTCGTTTGCCCCCTCCTGGGCAACGACCATGGTGTTGGGCAGACAGTCGCGTCTGGTCACGAACACCAACCGCTGCAGCATCTTTCTGTTCTGCCAGATCCTCTCCAAGAGAATCCTGCTGGCAGCATGTTTCAACGGGACTTCGCAAAAACGGCGCAGAGCGTGCTCCTTGTGTATGATCATCATCGCCCTCCTCCTCAACGAAGATCATTACACTATATGCCGTATCTCCTCTTTAATCCCGCGCGATATTAATCCGCAGCTGGTCATAGGCCAGGCTGATCCCCGCAGGCAGGGCCCGACTTACCTCTTCGTGCTCAAGCAGATGGGAAATGTGGGTGAAATAAGTCTGTTTAGGCCGCAGCTGCTCCACAAGCGCCAGGGCCTGGTCCAGGTGCATATGGGTAGGATGGGGTTCACGGCGTACAACACCGAGGACAAGCACATCCAAGTCCTGCAGGAGCGCTAGTGATTTAGGCGGAAGGCTGCTGCAGTCCGTAATGTAGGCAAGTCCACCGATACGGTAACCTAGAATGGGGAGTTTCCCATGGAAGATAGGAATGGGTTCTACCCTAACCCCTTTGATCTGGAAGGGGCCGTCTATCACACGTGTTTCCACCTGGGGCTTACCTCCCCCCTTTTGGGTCTTGCGGAAAACGTAACTGAAAACCTCCCGCATTTCTGCAATTGTTGGCTCATTGCCGTAGATAGGAACATGTTCCTGGGTTATTTGACTGAACACGCGCAGATCGTCAAAACCAAAAACGTGATCCGCATGGCAGTGTGTGTATAAAACCGCGTCAACATGCGTAATGCCCGCCTCTATGGCCTGCAGGCGAAATTCGGTTGCGGTGTCGATTAGGATGCTCACTCCCTCGGCTTGCACCCAAAGGGAACTGCGCGTCCGTCTGTTTTTCGGATTGTCACTTGTACAAACGGGACAGGTGCAGGTTATGATAGGCACACCGTGGGAAGTGCCGGTGCCCAAGAAGGTAATTTCCACGTTTTACCACCCCTTTTTCCCCTTGACCGGAACATGTGTTCTGGAATATAATAAATACCACGAACACTTGTTCGCCATATATGTTCCGAAAGGAGCTTGCAGATGATCGTTTACTGCGGTTTACGCCACTTTTACATCCAGCATTTCGAACCACCCGAACAGGATGCTTACTACATTTTAACACATAACAAGGAAGTCTGGGATTTTTCCCCCGAGTTAAAGAAGCACGGAGTGACACTGGGAGTTAAACCTAAAACCGTTTTCCAGCTGGAACGGCCTGTCCTAACGCTCCCCCTTGAGCTGGATGAGTACGCACCGTTTTCCCGCAGCTGGTATGATTTCTCTCGCCTCTACACCAAAGAACTGGAACCCGAATACCCCCATGCCTGGTATCTTCGGTTTAAACAGAAATCTATCCTGGAGCAGTTTCTGTTTGATTTTGCCAAAAAAGCCGAGCAGGAAGGTGCGGGGGCGATCTTTGGTGTAGGCAAGAGCAAGCTCGTGGCAAAGCTGGCGGCCCACAACTTACCCCCGGGACAGAACATCATTCCACCGGAAAAGACGGAGGAGTTCCTGCTGCGCGTACCCCTAAACAGGCTCCCCCTACCGGAAGTGAACATACTGCAAAACCTTGGGCTGCACACAATTGGTGAGCTAGGCAGGCTGCCCTTTGTGGAATTGGTCAATTGGCTTGGCAAAAGGGCCGAACTCTTTCAAAAGCTGGGCCAGGGCGAAGATCTTAACCCCTTCTCCAGCCTGGCTGTTGTGGAGCTCAACTGGTCGCTGGACTGTGCTGTTTTGAATGGGTTTTTAGAGCCGCTGGCACACTCCGAACTATATCCCTATCTCAGGGCAGGTCTACAGGAACTAGCGGGCTCTCTCAGGGAGCAGGGCCAAGTGGCAGGCCTTTTAAAACTGGAAGCACGGACTGAAGGGGGAGAGCTTGTCCAAAGCCAGCGGCGCTTTAAGGGAGCGAGTGATGAATGGAAAGTTTTTGAACGGGCGGTACACAGTTTGCTGCCGCCGAAACGCATCGCCCGCCTGGGTATACGCCTTGCTGAGCTGAAGGACGCTCCCGTCATTCAGCTGAACATGTTTACCCAACCGGCCGAAGCAAAGGTTATCCCCTTGCCTCCCCGTTTCCCTGCCCAAGTTGGGGTAGAACTGCCTCGACGGGAGAAGTTTTTGCAGATCTGGAAGGAGTATCTCCTCAATGAGCAAGCTAATTAATCGGCCCATTGAGCTTATTTGGCACGCAAACTTTCCCGCCGCCTTTCACTACCAGCGACCTTATCAGATTAAATACATCCTCAACCACTGGCGCGAAGCGGGCCAGTGGTGGCTGCATGAATCGGAACGGTTTGTCTATGAAATGAGCACTGATAATTCTGTCTGTGAACTTCACTACCTACCACAGGAGGAACGCTGGATTTTATACCGCCTGGGAAACTGTTAAGCGAACTGGGAGGTTAAAAAAGTGTTTGTCCATTTACACGTCCATTCCCCCTATTCCTTTTTAGACGGAGCAGCTTCAATAGAAGCACTTTTGACGCAGGCCGCGCGCTGGAACATGCCCGCGGTCGCTCTAACCGATCACAACAATGTAAGCGGAGCGGTGGATTTTTTCAAAACGGCCCAAGCTCTAGGTATCAAACCGATACAAGGTGCGGAAATTACACTTGCAGACGGCAGTCACCTCACCCTACTGGCCGAAAACGAGGCAGGCTATGCTGCTCTCTGCCGAATCATTACAGCAGGCTATGCCAACGAAACAAAACGGGATTGTTTAGTACCCTGGCAGGCCCTGGAGGAGAACAGGGATAACTTAATTGTCCTAAGCGGTTGCCACCGCTCCCGCATTGCCCAGGCAATTTTACGACGAGACTATTCTAGGGTAAAAAGGGAAGCACTGCGTTTGGTGGAGATCTTTGGCCGGGGACAAGTTTACTTGGAAATGAGCAATACTTTCCTGCCCTTTACCAAGTACCTGCTGGGACAGCTCGCCAAACTGGGCGAAGAGCTGAAAATCCCCCTGGTGGCAACGAATAATGTTCACTATCTAACCAAGGACGATTTCCCCATCCATGACCTTTTGGTCTGCACCCGAACAAAGACTAAACTGCACGATCTGCACCCCGAGCGTCCGTTAAACGGCGAGAATTATTTCGCCTCGCCGGAAGAAATGAAGGGGCGCTTTGCCGCCTTTCCAGAGGCAGTTGAGAACACCCTGCGTATTGCAGAGCGCTGCCAGCCTGCCCTAAACCTTGAGCAGAACCTTTTTCCCCGCTTTTTCCCAGGGGAAGATCCAAAAAAAGCAGTTGAAGTGCTGCGCCAATTGACCTGGGACGGGGCCCACAGGCGCTACAGCAAAATCACCGTCCCTCTACGCCGTAGAATTGAGCACGAGCTGGACATCATCGAACGGCTCGATGTGGCCGATTATTTCCTCACCGTCTGGGATCTGGTTCAATACGCGAAAAAGGAGAAAATCCGCTATGCGGGGCGGGGCTCTGCAGCCGATTCGGTCGTTGTCTACTGCCTGGAGATCACCAATGTGGATGCCTTTGCCAGGGGACTTCTCTTTGAGCGCTTTTTGAGCTTAGAACGCTCCCAAAAACCCGACATTGACATCGACTTTGACGCCCGCTACCGGGATCAAATAGCTGACTATGTATACAAACGCTACGGTGCAGAGCGGGTTGCTTCGGTCTGCATGTTCCAAACATACCACGCCCGTTCTGCCCTCCGTGATTTGGGCAGGGCCTTTGGCTATTCCCAAGCGGAGCTATCTGCCCTAACCAAAAACATTACCTCAATCCCCGCCGACGGCATTCGTAAGCTCATCAACAGGTTGCCAGAGCTGAAAAACCACCCCCTGCATCAGGAAAAATACACAGCTCTTGTAGATTACTGTGCAGCGATCAACCGTTTTCCTCGCCAAATCGGTACCCATCTCGGGGGATTAGTTGTGAGCGGCAGGCCCCTAACCGATGTTACTCCGCTGCAGATTTCGCCCAAGGGCGTTTTGATCACCCAGTTTGATAAGGACACCATTGAAGACCTGGGCTTGATCAAGATTGACCTTCTCTCCCTGCGCACCCTGTCGGCCGTTGCCGATGTGGAAAAATCCCGACCGGAATTGGCGTACAACCGTATCCCCACCGATGATCGGGCCACCTATGCCCGGCTGCAGAGGGGTGATACGGTGGGTATTTTTCAGCTGGAAAGCCCGGCCCAGCGTACCCTGCAGTCACGCCTCCAGGCGGATCGTTTTGAAGACATTGTGGCCAGTGTGGCCTTAATCAGACCCGGACCCATTAAGGGTAATATGGTGGATCCTTTTCTCGCCCGCAGACACGGACGGGAAGAAACGACCTATATCCACCCTAAACTGGAAAAAATCCTTGGCTCCACCTACGGGGTGGTTTTGTATCAGGAGCAGGTAATTGAAATTGCCACCGAGCTGGCAGGCTACACGCCTGGGGAGGCGGACCGCCTGCGCAAGGCTATGACCAAATTCCGATCCCAAGAGGAAATGGACCGCATCGGTGTGGAGTTTGTGGAAAAGGCGGTACAGAGGGGAATTGAACGGAATGTGGCCGAGACCGTTTTTTCCTACATCGTAGGTTACGCAGGCTACGGCTTCTGTGAGGCACATGCGGCTGCCTTTGCCGATACGGCCTACCGCACTGCCTATCTGCTCGAGCATTTCCCTGCCCAGTTTTACGCCGAGCTTCTTAACCAGCAGCCCCTGGGTTTTTATCCGCCTAACACACTCTGCGTGCAGGCGCGCCTAAGGGGGATTGAGATTCTGCCCCTGGACATCAACGCAAGCGAAGCGGACTTCACCGCAACTGATAATACAATCCGCATCGGTTTAAAACAGGTACGGGGCATGGAAAAATCCTTCTTGGCTTCAATTGCCAAGGCCAGGCAAGCTGGGCCCTTTACTTCCGTCCATGACTTTATCTACCGTACCAATGTAAGCAGGGATGTGTGTGAAAATTTGGTCCTAGGCGGAGCCTTTGATTGGTTTGACAGCAACCGGCGTGCACTCCTTTGGAATCTCCCCCGCTGGTACCAGACGAAACAGGGCGGTCTCTTTCTAGAGATTCTCCCCAGCCAACAGAAGATCGAAGATTTTTCGCCCCTCCAGCGTTGGCTGCGGGAATACCAGGCCTTAGGCTTAACAGCCCGGGGACATATTATGGATTTCCTTAGACCCGATCTGCCGAAAGGGGTTCTTACCACCCAAGCCGCCCAAAACTGCCCCACCAATACCCAGGTCAAAGTGGCGGGCCTTGTAATTCGACCCCATCGGCCCCCTACCCGCAGCGGCCGCACGGTTGTCTTTTTGACGTTAGAGGACGAAACGGGCCTCCTTGATGTGACCGTCTTTGAAAGCGTTTATCAGAAATACGGTAAGGTAATTTACAATAATCCCCTGCTGCTGGTAACAGGGGAAATTTCAAGGCGCGATCCCCAGCAGATCGGTACAATCACCGCTAGAAAAATTGAGGCGATTTAACAGGTACAATCCATTCTTCCGCTCCGCTTTCAGCGTTGAGGTAAATTAAGTAGTACTGATCTTGGTAGCGTACCCCCAGCCTTTCCACTAGGATTTCCCGCTCCTGTTGATCCTGGATCAACGCCTGTTTGCGATCCAGGATCTCTGCGCCCGACCTGATCTTTTCTGCCGGATCCCAAGCTTGGCTCCGCACTACCTCCAGCTGGTGTTGGGGCCTATTCTGGGCTAAATGGTAGGTTGTAGCCCAGAACCCGATCACAGCTCCACTGTCTGCACTCACCTGCACCCGCACTGGTTCAGCATAGCGCAGGATCCCTTCCCGCAGGGGTACAAAGGTAAACAGGGCCCGCCTGTTCAATTCCTGTACATCCGTCACCTGCATAGAGGGAAATCCCCTTTCCCGCAAAAAATCCGCGGCTAGCTGGGCCATCTCTTCCAACGTATACGCTCCCTCTTCCCCGTCCCGCCCCTGCAGCACAGTCATCCAGAGCACCAGTCCGCCACGGCGGGATACTTCCACCGTAATATGCCGCCTTTCATCCCTGCCTTCAACCGTGTAGGCAGGAACGGAGCCCAGGCTTTCGTTAGTAACCATAAAACGCAGCCCCTCGGCTCGGCTGAACTGGGCCGCAATTTCCACCGCCTCTTCCCGGCTGATCTCTTCTCCGGATATTTCCCCCCTCCGCTCGGGCAGTTTCAATTCGGACAACCCCTCATTGAGGGCGGTCAGTGCTGCCCACTGCAAAGGAAAGCGGGCTCGTGCAGCCAGCCCAGCTTCCTTTTCCCTGCTTCGGAGCATTTTCTGCAGTTCATGGTTTACGTATTCGATCTGTTCGTGAAACTCGGTCAGCTTGTCCGAACCGGCGCAGTAAGCATAGGTCTCGGCGGCTGTCTGGGCAAGCAAACGCTCTACTCGCTCCAGCTGAACCTCACCCAAGGGCAGTTCCCCCAGATTTATCTGGGCAGCGTAAATCAGACGGCGAACCGCCGCACCGATTAAACTTCGCTGCTCTTCACCTTGGGCAATCTTCGCCTTGTTCAGTTCTGAGCTTAAGGCCTGCATATGGGTGGCGAACTCAGCTAAAGCTCGATGATAGCTCACTTCTGCCTCGCGTCGATAACGGGCGGCGAAATAGGATTGTCCTGCTGCAAACCCCACAACTAGAAGGCCAAGGACGAATAATGTCTTGATGTACCTGNTCAAAGTACTCTCCCCCTAGCTGGCAAAGACATGGTCACCGATCTTTTTCAAGACAGTGCGGGTGCGAATCCACTGATCCCCCGTTTTGTTCGGATTGTAAAAGAACAAAGCACCGCCGGTGGGATCTAAACCGTTCAGGGCAGCATGGGCTGCCTCTAATGCGGTTTCATCTGCCGGCTGATTTACTGTGCCGTTGCTCACTACCGTAAAGGCCNTAGGCTCGTAAACCACCCCGGGAATGGTGTTGGGAAACTCGGGATGGTTTACCCGGTTTAGAATCACCGCTGCCACCGCCACTTGGCCCTCAAAGGGTTCACCCTGGGACTCTGCCCTCACCACCCGGGCCAATAGGTCCAAATCGGCAGGTGAAATTGTGTCGCGCCAACTCGATAACTCCTGGGCCAAGTCCTGTTCCGCCCCTTTTGGTTCGGACCCAATCAGTCCTTGGCGCTGGAGGTACCAGATTCCTGTGAAAGATATAACNAATATTAAGAGCACGCCTAGAGCGGCTCTAAGTCCTTTTTTACCCATTCCTTTCTTCCCTTTCCCTTCCTAAAGGAGGCAGGATTAAACTACCCAATCCAGAAGGATAAATAGGCAGTATATAGGTGTTAAGCTTAAGGAGGATTTNTCGATGAACTTACCACGCTTGGCAATCCGCAGACCAGTTGCCATCACTGTACTTGTTATTATTACCCTCCTCTTCGGAGTTATTTCCCTGCAAAAAATAGGCATTGATCTGCTACCTGATCTCAATTTCCCAGTAGCGGCAGTTGTTACACTGTATCCAGGCAGTTCGGCCCTCACGGTCGAACAGGATATAACTGTACCCATTGAGGGTATGCTGGCCAGCGTCAGCGGGCTAAGGTCCCAGGACTCCTTTAGTACGGAAGGGGCTTCCGTTGTTATCCTCCAATTTGAGTGGGGCACAAACATGGTTGATGCCCTGGAAAGCGTGCGCAACAGTCTGGCCCAAGCGGCTCTAGTCCTGCCGGAAGATGTGCAGACACCTGTCGTGGCCCAAATTGACCCGAACGATTTCCCCTTAATGCTGATCGGTGTGGATGCTGAAGANCTCACCGCCCTGGAGCTTTCCCATCGGCTCGAGCGCATCAGGCCCCAGCTGGAACAGCTGCCTGGCGTTGCCCAGGTGAATTTACTGGGGATCAGCAAAGAAGAAATTCAGGTTCTCTTTGATCCGGAATATCTAAATGAAATTGGCTTAACACCTGTCATGCTGCAGCAGCTGATTGCCTATCAGAATATTGTGGTGCCAGGCGGTGCCGTTACAGCAGAAAACTCCCGCTACACCACGCGGGCGGGCAGTCAGATTAGCAGTGTAGAAGAGTTGAAACAGATTATTGTTGGCATGCGCCAAAGCAGCGGCGTGCTCAGCTTCGGTGGCCTCATTCCCTCCCTCACCTATTTGGGGGATATTGCTGAAGTTAGTACCGGCATTGAACCGCGGGATGGTATCACCCGTTACAACGGGAGAGACGCGGTTCTGGTGCAGGTCAACAAACAGAGTGGCGCTAACGTGGTACGTGTCGCGGAGCGGGTAAAGGATACTCTTGGTAAAATAGAAGCGGAACACCCGGACCTGGAGTTTTCCGTCATTACAGACCAGTCCCTGTTTATTAACCAGAGTATTGGCAACTTAGCCTCAAGCGGTATTGTAGGCGGCTTTTTGGCCGTGGCCGTGCTTTGGATTTTCCTCCGCAGCTTCCGCAGCCTATTTGTAATCGGCCTGTCCATTCCCGTTTCCGTTATTGCCAGCTTCGTGTTGGTCTATTTTTCCAAGCTTTCCCTGAACCTAATGACCTTGGGCGGCCTTGCTCTAGGCGTTGGTATGCTTGTTGACTCGTCCATCGTTGTGTTAGAAAACATCTACCGCCACTTTACGAGCGGTATGCCCATTCTAAAGGCGGCAGAAGTGGGAGCCCAGGAGGTTGCCTCCGCCATTACTGCCTCGACCACAACAACCATCGCAGTCTTCTTGCCCGTTGTGTTTGTCCAGGGTATTGCGGGACAGCTCTTGAAGGAATTTGGCTTAACCATTTCCTATTCCCTCATCGCTTCCTTAGCTGTGGCCCTCACTGTTATACCAATGCTGGCAAGTAAATTGTTCAAAAAGGGACAGGACAATCAGCGGATGGAGAACGCCACAGGTAATGTAACCTTGAGTAAGATGCACTNTGGTTACGGGAAGGTTTTGAACTGGGCGCTCCAGAAAAAGGCAGTTGTCTTTGCGGCAGTAATCGTCCTGATAGGCGTAGCTATAGTGGTCTATCCCAGGCTTGATCAAGAGTTCCTACCCAGTTTCGATGAAGGTTTCATAGGCGTACAGGCCATGTTCCCGGCCGGACTATCCCTGGAAACGACCCGGGAGCGCATCGAGAATATTGAGCGGGAACTGAACAAAATCCCTGAAGTTGAACGGGTTGCAGTCCGATCGGGAGATCAAGGTGAACTGGATATGATGAGCCTGATCTCGGGAGCTGGCTTGGAAAACGCCGAGTTTTATATCACCCTCGCTCCCCATGGACAGCGGAAGAGAAAAGCGCAGCAAATAACGGACGAGATTCAGGAGATTATGCGTACCCAGGGTGTGGTCCGGGCGAACATAACCGATTCTTCCCTGTTTGGCAGTGCAGGTACNCTGTTCACGCCTAACCTGTCCGTTCAGATCAGGGGAGAAGATGAAACGGTTTTGACGCAGATCGCTGAGGTGATAAAGGAAAGGCTCGGGTCCGAGCCGGGCTTCCGCGATATACAGGACTCCCACTTTAGGCCCAGCCAAGAACTCTACCTGAAGGTTGATACTTCCCGCAGCATTCTGGGAGGTTTCACCGCGGGCCAGGTTGGCCTAGGTATGCGCTACGCAACAGCAGGTCTGAAGGCGACTGATATAACCATTGGCAACAAAGCGGTACCGGTCGTGTTGCGGCCCAATACGCCTATTAACTCCTTGGACGATCTCCTCTACTCCAAGATCAGTTCGCCCGTGCAAATTGGCGAGCTGGGCAAGGATCCCATTCTGCTCAACGAAGTTGTAGAACCTGTGGTAGGGGAAGCCCAGTCCATTATGCAGCGCCACAACCGTCTGCCTGTTATTTACGTAACCGGAATACTGGGCGACATATCCTTAACGGATGCGGTTAACAGAGCCAATGAGGTTATAGCAGACATGGATGTTCCCCCGGGCTATCACGTGGAAGTTGGGGGTGTGCAGGAGATTATCCGGGAATCGCTGGATGAGTTGATGCTCGCCCTGGTCTTGGCAGTGGCCCTGATTTATTTGGTCATGGCAGCCCAGTTTGAATCGTTCACCCAACCGTTTATTATCATGTTCTCCATTCCCTTAGCGCTCATCGGCTCTTTGGTAGGCCTGTTAGCTGTGGGTGGTAATTTCGGCGTAATGGCCATTATCGGTGTCATTGTGCTGGCGGGAATTGTGGTTAACAACGCTATCGTTCTGGTTGACTACATCAACCTGAGAAGGAACAGCAATCCTGACCTANCCCTACGCCAAGTGATCGTGGGAGCATGTCAGGTTAGGCTGAGGCCCATTTTGATGACCTCAATCACCACTATCTTTGGGCTCATTCCAGTTGCCTTAGGCATAGGTGCCGGGTCAGAATTCCAAAGGCCCTTGGCGGCAACACTCATGGGCGGACTGATCACGTCCNCCCTCCTAACCCTGTTCGTTATTCCGGCAATTTACGAAATCTTGGCTAAACTGGAAAACCGCAGAGTTAACAAGGATGCGGCTGTTAGCTGAGGAATGAAATGCTCAGACAATCGGCAAAGGGCTGCTGGCGAAAAACCAGCAGCCCTTTTTTCCTTGCTCATTCCAATTGAGTGCCGCAGTGGGGACAGAAGTTAAACGTCCGTTCCAAGCTCGCTCTGCAGTTTGGACAATTGCGCCCGGTTGGCTGGGAGTGGACAAGGTGCTCGTTTGTAATCTGCACCCTCTCCCCCCGTTCAATCCGCTCCCCCACATCCTGCCTTAATTCACTGGTCTGGCTACAGCAGCGGGTACGGATATAATAGTGTTTATTCCAGCGCCAAACTGGGATAAAGAAGATATGGAAGTAGTTGAAGGTCTTTAAGACCTCGTAGCGATCGTAAGCCCCACAGCAAGGGCAGATCACTCCCTGCTCAACTATTAGCGATTTCGCCTTGAACTGGACACCAAAGATACCGACAAAAAACACATAAGTCACCTACTTCCCCACAAAGAAAGCCCAGCTCGCAAACGCAGCTGGGCCNTTATAACTATCTTAAGGGACCGAATTCGACAACCGAAGCGCTCCGCATGAGACTAATCATGAGCGTTGAAACACATTGCCGAATCAGTCCCTCACTCCATATTGTCTCCAACGATTCCTGGATTATACTGAAAAATTAAGGATCAACCTACTTCTTGGGCCTCTTCCACTGCAATAATCTTGAACAGAACCTCTAAGACTCGCCGCGAATTTGTTTTCGTGATCGTGGTAGAAACGTTTTCGTAGATGAAGTGATCCCCTTCTTCCGGCACACGTCCGAGCTGCTCAGTAACCCAGCCCCCAACGGTTGTTGCCCCTGTTTCCTCATCGTCAATATCCAGCAGGCGGAAGATCTTATCCAAATTGGCACCGGCCATCACCTTATATTNTCCTTCTGCCACCTGTTCAATCTCTTCCACTACCTCATCGTGTTCGTCCCAAATCTCTCCCACCAGCTCCTCAATGATGTCCTCCATCGTGACAATTCCCAACGTACCGCCAAATTCGTCCGTGACNATGGCAATATGGGATTTGTGCTGTTGGAGCTGCCTCATTAAGGTAGATATTTTCATGGACTCGGTGACGAAAATAGCCGGTTTGATGATGGTTTCCAAGGGCATTTTGGCATATGCCACTTCATTGTGAAAGTCCTTTTGGTGAATAACACCGATGATGTTGTCTACCGACTCCCGGTAGATGGGAAGCCTGGAATAACCCGTATCCCGAAAAATCGCCAGGATTTCCTCAGTAGACGCGGACTCGGAAGCGGCCACCACGTCAACGCGGGGCGTGACAATGTCCACAACCTCAAGGTCATCAAACTCAATCACACTGCGGATCAAGTCCCCTTCTTCCTCGTTAATACCACCATCGNTCTGTGCCTCTTCCACAATGGTCAAGAGTTCTTCTTCCGTAATCCCCTTTTCTTCCGCAGCCACGTTGAATGTGCTCGTAATGCGATCCTTGCCCCAGGCAAAGAAACCGTTGAGAGGGGCAAATATAACTGTCAATACCCTGACCGTTGGGGCAGCAAACATGGCAAACCGTTCCGGTGACTCTTTAGCAAAGGTCTTGGGCAAGATTTCACCAAAAACCAAGACCAATATGGTAATCACTGCTGTAGAAATGGTTACACCAATGTCCCCGAAACTGCGAGTAAAGATCAGCNCCCCAATCGAGGCCATACTAATATTCACAATGTTATTTCCNATCAGGAGTGTGGTCAAAACACGATCGAAATTCTCAGCTAGCCGCAGCACCAAGGCAGCTTTTGCATCTCCATTGGAAGCCGTGTTCTTCATTCGAACTGAATTAAACGAAGTAAAGGCTGTTTCTGTCGCNGAGAAAAACGCGGACATGAACAAAAGCGCGCCGAGGCTTGTAAGCAGCGTGATACTACCGTCCATTTAAAGCAATCCCTCCATTTTTCTTTTCTTGCCGAAGAACACAGCTATTCAGCACAACGGATAAAATGAAGGAAGTTTCCTGATAGCAGGAAAGCGGCCCAAGGCTTTGATGGCAAGCTGCCGCAACCTCAACAAGACAGTAGTACCCACAACCAACTCAAAACACACACTGTTACTTCGAGCCGGAGGTTCGTCCATTTTCATCTCCTCTTCTGAAAATTTCGTTATCCCATTATAACACAAAACCGAGTGTGCTTCCACCCTAGCACTGGAGGCGGTGACACTCCGCTTTGTTTTNTTATTCACTAGAGATCCTAAAAGATCCTGCTTTGAAAACTATTTCTCCGCATGAGCATCTTCCCCTGTCATAATAATGACTAGGAGGCGAGGTCATGTTTATAGTGCTCCGCGCCCGGACTGTCTTTACCTGCTCGACCCTAGTCCTAGCGCTCTTCACAGGCCTTTTCCTACTGTGGTCCTTCTTAAACGCTCCCATACCCCCGCCTAGAATCGGTCTTAGTGCACGCTCTGATTCCCTAGCCCGGGAACTCTTCCAGTCTAACGAACTGGGTTCCATCACCCTAGATAAAGTCCCCAATCTGATCGAACAGCTGAATGATGGTGGGCTTGATTACCTTTTGGAGATAGACAAACCCAGCCCCAATCTAACTAGCTGGCCCATAGGTGAGCTTACCGCCGTGGTGATTGTACCCTTCTTTGATCTGGTGCAAGAAATGAGCATGGAAAGATTAGTGCAGATTATGACGGAACGGCCCACTGACATCGTATTCTCAGATGTCTTAGCCGTTACTACCTTTCCCTGGTCCGACCGGGAGGTCCAGTATGCTCCCTCCAGCGAAGTCATCGAGTTGGTACGCAAAGGCGAAGTGAGGTTCGCTGTTATACCCCTACACCACCGCCGTCCGTCCGTAAGGGTGCTGCCCCTGGATGGTATAGATCCGCGTCAACATCAGGAAGTAGACTATCCCCTCACCCGCACGCTTTATCTCAGTAGGTCGGAGAAGAACCTCTTCAGTAGACTCAGGGATCGTTACCGCCTCTACCAAGGAAAAGAACCTGATTCGCTGCGGCTGGCACCCTTAGCTACCCCATATACCGATCCATATGGGAAGCAGATCAGCCTAGTGGCAGTTGGCGATGTGATGCTTGATCGGGATGTTAAGAAGGAAGCACTAAAACGGGGCTGGGAGTATCCATTCGTGGAAACTGCTCCTTTCCTTCGCTCCGCTGACATAGCCTTCGCCAATTTGGAGTCCCCCATAGGCGATAAGGGCCGCTTTATCAACATGTTTCAGGCGCCGCCTGAGGCTGTTGAGGGGCTGGCCTTCGCGGGTTTCGATGTGGTATCCCTGGCGAACAACCATGCCCTAGATTACCACATTGACGGGATGCTGGAGACAATGCGTCTGTTAAGGGAGTACGGGATAGCCTACATTGGGGCTGGCAGGGATATTCAAGAAGCCCGTTCTCCCCTGATCATGGAAGTTAAGGGAGTGAAGGTGGGTTTTTTAAGCTACACCGAGATGTGGTTTGTGCACGCGCGGGAACCAATCAGTTGGCGGGCTACTGCCACCGAGCCGGGCGTGGCCCCGGCTGAACTAGACTCAATTGTGGAAGACATAGCAAAGCTCCGGGACAAGGTTGATGTGGTGATCGTAACGGTACACTGGGGTAAGGAGTACGTAAACGAACCCACTGCCGAACAACGCCTCTTGGCCCATGCCGCTGTAGATGCNGGGGCCCACTTGGTACTGGGTCACCATCCCCATGTGCTGCAGGGCATCGAGTTTTACAAGGACGGTGTTATTGCTTACAGCTTAGGCAACTTCGTCTTTGATATTAATCTAGCTAAGACATGGGAAACGATGCTCCTGAGCTTTTCCCTTGCCTCGACAGGTGTTTTGGATCTCACCGTTGTCCCCGCTTACATCTTCGGTGTCCAGCCCAAGATCCTGCAGGGAACCCACAGGGACAGTGTTTACCGCCAAATTCGCCACTTCTCCCTCCNGNTAAAGAAAAACTAGGCCTTTCCTCCTAGTACGCCCCTTCCCCTCGGTACATAGAATGGTACCGCAAGAGAATAGGCTCAAAGGAGGAAAGCTTGATGGATCCTATGCGTCATTCCCAACCCCGGGTTCCCACCTTCTGCCCGCCGGGGTTTCAGGGCAGGTATACTGTGGTGCCAGGTGACACCATGTTTCTCATCGCCCAGCGTTTTGGCGTTTCCCTGGATGCCCTTATCGCTGCCAATCCCCAGATTCCCAACCCCAATCTGATCTTCCCTGGGGATGTTCTGTGTGTTCCCGGTACCGCTCCACCGCCTCCTCCGCCGCAGGAGCCGTGCCCCTGTCCCGCAACGCTCTTCGATTTCCTGGGTCGCGTTGTACAGGTAACAACACCATGCGGTCTGGTTTCGGGGTACCTCGATTCGGTCAACGACAATTCCATTATCCTAATCGATAACGAAAGCTACCGTACCATCATCGTTCCCTGTCGGGAAATCTGCTTCGTCCGCGTCTTGCGAAGGGTGAAAAACGATGACTAGGTGTGGTTGCTGTCGCTGTCCGGAGGGGTTAGTTTCCCTACTTGATCGCAGGGTATTGGTATCCACACCATGCGGGGATATAACGGGGATTCTGCGGGGGTTCGGCCAGACCTTTTTAGAAGTGGAGGANAGCAATCCAAGTCTGGAATTAACGATCATCCAGTGTGAACAGGTCTGTTTCATCCGTGAGGTAACCATAACCTAAGTGAAAAAAAGAAACGGCAGCTTCGG
>JGI24708J26588_10000227_pt1 | contig 45223 bp, 42 predicted proteins | sample BioPla1DNA2_FD_26588 | JGI IMG/M metagenome (IMG submission 26588) | reverse complement strand
ACTAAGTGAAATGTTCGAAAAAATCGCTTCCCCCTAGGGGGAAGCAGCTGATGGCTTAGCAATATTTACAAGAAGGGTTACACAAAACTATTGACACTACCTTGCGAGGTTTAAGCTATATATGTTTTTATCATAATTATTTTTTGTTAAATATAGGGATACTAGTTATGAAACACAATATAGATAGTGTTATAGTGGTAATTAAAGTGTCGGTGTATTCATGCACAGCCTTTATGCCGTGAATTAGAGAATAACCGTCTGTTAAAAGCGTGGGTGCGCATTTGTTTGTATTAGGTAATAGGCTTGTTAGGTAAGATATAAGCAGTACGCTAACTATTCCACCCAGCACAGCACCGTTTGAGTTTGCGATAGTTGAAAACAGTACTATGAGCATAATTACAAAAACGCCGAAAGCCCACCAACATATGGCAGCAAATAACAAATTATTCGCAACTGAATTATCCCAAAAGTATGAGCTATAAATGTAGGTTATTATAAAGCTTAGCCAGTAATATACAGTCCAAAGCAATGTAAGCAGTGCTGCCTTAGAAAACACTATCTTGTGGCGTTCAAGCCCCTTTGTAACTGCCAATACCAATGTACCCGACTGATATTCCTTTACAAATATACTGCTTTCAATAAGCACAAAAGCAATGAGTGCCATGGGTGCGTTTTTAAAGAACTGCATCCAAGAATCCATTGCGCTTATTGCAAAGCCTGTAAAGCTTATTCCACTTTCAGCTAGAGTGTCTGCCAGCATTTCAAAAAGCCAAGGCGTAAGCTTTGCTGTTAATGGGTTAAGTATGCCAATAAATATGGATATTATTGAAAGTATAACTAACTTTCCTGTGCGCAACTGTTCTATGCACTCTTTTTTTATGAAGGCAAGCATAGTTTTCACTTTATCACCTCCATAAAAAGCGTTTCAAGAGTAGGCTCTAGTTTTTCGATTTTTGTGAAAGCTATATCGTTACTTGCTATAAATTGTATTATTTCAAAGGGTGAATAGTCTTTTTGATTAAAGCGAAGTGCGTTGTTGCCCGATACTTTTAGTTTTGGAAATGTCTGCATAAGTTTATGCGTATCCTCATGTTTTTCTGTTTCTAGCATATATTCTTCGCTGCGGTATTTTGATTTAATGTCGGAAAGTTTTCCCTGTATACTTATTACACCGTCATTTAGAAAGGCTACATCGGTGCAAATGCGCTCTACATCAGATAGTATATGCGTAGAAAAAAGCACTGTAGTATTCTCTTTAACTGTACTTAGTATATTTAATATCTCTTTTCTGCCTAAAGGGTCGAGTGCGGATGTAGGCTCATCGCATATAAGCAGCTTGGGGCGGTTTAGCAGAGCTTGGGCTATTCCAAGGCGCTGTTTCATGCCTCTAGAGTAGCCTTTTATGCGGTGTTTTTCGCCCTCTAGCCCCACAAGCTCAAGCAGCTCTTTGCTCCTTGGCATTATTTCGGTACTATCCATACCGCTTATTTCTCCGCAGAAGCGCAGGTATTCAATAGCGGTCATAAAAGAATAGAACTCTGGCACATCAGGCAGATAGCCTATATGTCTGTTAGTTTTCGTGTTCCCGTATACGACCTTTTCGCTTGCCACAAATATATCTCCCTCGTCCGCCATAAGTAAGCCCATTATGGTTCTCATAGTTGTTGTTTTACCTGCTCCGTTTTTGCCTATGAAGCCGAATACGCTGTGTTTTGGTACAGAAAGCTCCAGACCCTTTAATACCTTTTTATCTCCAAAGCTTTTGTGTAGATTGTGGATTTTAAGCATATATCACTCGTCCTCTTTGCCGAATATGAAGTACAGTATGGGACCTACGAAGTTCATCAAAACTATTGTGACTATAAGCCATATTTTGCGGTTGCCTCTCTTGTAATTGTCATGTGTTAGTATATGGCGTAATGTATGTGCAAGTAGCGCTAATTGAGCAATTATGAGCGGTATTAGAAAGGGTAGAAATTCTTTTATCTTATCCATTTTCTATGTCCTTTCCGTATGTTTCAACACAGAAGCCGTGGTGCCCGCAGGCTGTGCAGGTTAGCTTTCTGGTAGATGGCGTATGTCTTGCCCAAAACGCTTCCTTGAATTTGGGCTTAAATATAGTATGGCATTGCGGGCATATGTACGTTACATTGGTAAAATAGTAGCGGGATAGCATTATGCCGCTTGGAACTGCAGTTACAAGCCACACAACAAACAGCCACCATATACCCTTTGTTATCCATAGTATTATGGATACCCATTGCAGTACGCTTAAAGGAATGCCGCTTATAAGCAAGCTCAAGCGTACTTTTTTTAGTTTTTCTTTGTTAGACATTGCATAAGCTATGCCGCCTATGGATTCTACGGAGAAATTTTCAACTGCTTTAAGCCCTTTTTTGAGCGCTTCAAGCTTGCTTAGCTTATCCTGCTTATCTAGTATTTCTTCATTTAATAGCTGTTCCTGTTGCTCAAGAAGCAGGAATATTACGCTTTCCGGGTCGTCTTCCGAAAGCAATTGAGATATAGAATTTATAGGCAGTCCCAAATCCCTTAGAAAACAGATTACTTTCATGCGCTGTAAATCTTCTTCAGAATAGAGCCGCCTTCCGCCTTCAGTTAGCTCAGTCGGTATAAGTATACCCCGGCTATCGTAGTATTGTACGGTTCTTACTGTAACTCCGCAGAGCTTGGCTATTTCTCCCGTAGTGTATTTCGGCATAGCTTTACCTCCTTTCTAGTTGCCATGTTACATCATAACGCGGCGTAACGAGCAATACCTAACGCAAGGGGATTTTTTTAAAAAGGTGTTTTTTATAACCCTGCCGCTTATTTTATCAGCAGCTTTAATAATTTTCTACTTTGATTGACATTAGCATATCTTGTTGTTAGTATAAACAAAAAGCGCAGGAGATGGACATGGGACTTGGTAGAATAGGCAGGGAGATAAACATAGGCTTTATAGGTCTTGGTTTTAGAGGGCAGCCGGAGCTTGAACTTATTTGCCAAATGGAGGATATACGCATAGTTGCTCTATGCGATGTATATTCAGACCGCTTGCAACAAGGCGGAGAAATTGTAAAGAAAGCTAAAGGCTATGTGCCGCAGCTAACGCAGAATTGGCGAGAAGTAGTATCGCATAAGGATATAGAAGCCGTAATTATAATGACAGGCTGGCAAAGCCATATTACAATAGCGATTGAGGCTATGAAATGCGGCAAGGCAGTGGGGCTTGAAGTTGGCGGAGCATCGTCAATTAAAGAATGCTGGGATTTAGTGCGTACTAGTGAGAGTACAGGCAAACCCTGCATGATGCTTGAAAACTGCTGCTACGGCAAGGAAGAGATGACGCTTCTTTCCATGATAAGGCAAGGTATATTTGGCGAACTCGTGCATGTGCAGGGCGGGTATCAGCACGATTTAAGGTATGAAATAGGTATGGGGGATATAAACCGCCACTACAGGCAGGATAATTTCTTAAGGCGCAACGGGGAACTTTACCCAACGCATGAGCTTGGTCCCATAGCTAAATACTTAAATTTAAACCGTGGCAACCGTATGCTGTCGCTTGTAAGTATGGCTTCAAAGGCTAGGGGGCAGAGTGCATGGCTTAAGGAAAACCGCTCCGATAGCCCGCTTGCGGATGCGCATTTTGCGCAGGGGGATATAGTAAGTACGCTAATTAAATGCGCAGGCGGTGAAACCATACTTCTAACGCATGACTGTACGCTTCCAAGACCCTATTCCCGTGGCGGGCGTGTGCAGGGGACACGGGGCATATGGCAGGAGGATAATAGGGGCATATACATAGAAGGCATGTCGCCCGGCAGCGGAGATGGTGGTATGCACAAATGGGAAAGCGACAGCGCTTACATGGAAAAATACATGCACCCCCTATGGCAAGAGTATGAGCGTTTCGGTATGCGTGGAGGGCATGACGGCATGGACTACCTTGTACTAAGGGCATTCTTTGAAAGCCTGCAAGATGGAAAAACCATGCCAATAGATGTATACGATACAGCAAGCTGGATGGCTATAACCTGTCTTAGCGAGCAGAGCATAGCCATGGGTAGTATACCTGTTGCGGTTCCCGATTTTACAAACGGCAGATGGACGCTGCCTAGAGAAAAGAACGATACTATATTTGCTTTGGATTAGCGTAAAAACAATATAAACCATAAAAGCCCTATTATTCGGGGCTTTTTTGTATGTGCTTATATGTCATTATCTGTCTGTTAAACATGCATTAGCATAATAGCATGAGCAAATTATTGTTAGTTCCATCTAGTACTTTCAACAGATTGTATATTCCACATGCTACTGCGGACGAAAGATATCAGCTTTTTTACGGAGGGGCAGGGAGCGGAAAATCAGCATTTGTTGCAAGCAGAATAGTAGTAGACTGTTTTATAGGTAGAAATACGCTTGTTACAAGGCAGGTGGCGTCTAGGATAGCAAATTCCTGCTATAATGAAATATTAAAGGCTATAAATAGGTTTGGCGCGGAAAAGTTTTTCAGCACAAAAGGCGGCGAAATAAGTTGCCTTTATTCCGGAAGTCAAATACTTTTTTCAGGGCTTGATGATGTTGAAAAGCTTAAATCCATAACCCCTAAAAGGGGAGTGCTTACGGATATTTGGATAGAGGAAGCGACAGAAACTACATATATGTCATTCAAGCAGCTGGACAAACGCCTAAGGGGTGTAAGCCCGCATAAGAAGCGCATTACCCTAAGCTTTAATCCGACTGATAAAAACCATTGGCTGTACATGCATTTTTTTAAGGGCAGGGATATTAATATTCCTTTGCATAGGGATAGAGATATACTTATGCTGCACAGCACATATAAGGATAATGCCTTTTTATCGCCAGATGACAACATATCCCTTGAAAATGAAAGTGATGAATACATGTACACTGTTTACACAAAAGGCATGTGGGAGGAGCAAAGGGGAAGGATGCTCCAAAATATAATAATAGAAAACCTTGCAGGGCTTGCAATAAATAAAAGTACACTCAGGTGCGGGCTTGATTTCGGTTTTACTCAAAGCCCTTCATTTGCCGTGTTATTAAGCTATGATGAAAGCGCAAAGCGCATATATGTAATAGATGAGATGAAGCTGTACGGGCATACTAATGATATGCTGGCTCAAAAGCTTAGCACATTTGCAAGGGGCTTAACTGTATACTGCGACAGCGCGGAGCCTAAGAGCATAGCTGAAATAAGGCGCATGGGCATTAGAGCTAAGGGCGTTAAAAAGCATAGGGACGCTATGCGCCACAGCATACAATGGCTTATGCAGCATACTATTATAGTAGATGAAAAGCTTTCCGAAATACAAAAGGAGCTAAATTCTTGGGTGTATAATGCAGACGGCAGCACAAAAGCCTCCGCAGGCGACCACGGTATAGATGCCATAAGGTATGCGCTTAGCAATGATATGCAGTATAGACAAGCTTTTATAAGCGGATAATGATATTTTAAATAGCATATGTAGCAAAAAACTTCGGGGAAATTTATTATTGACAATAAAACTTAAGCTGTGATAGAATACAAACAAGTTAGGTAGCACTAACTAATGCGTTTTTAAGGAGGAAATTATGTATCGAAAACATCTTTTTATGGTTCTGGCGCTTATGATGGCTTTGGCTTTATCACTGGGCGTATCAGCTGCCACGCTGCAAGGCGACGCTAATGTGGACGGGCGCACATACCCGTCTACTATGCCATTTATTCATCCGCCGTTTTACAACATTTGCTTGACGGTTGAAACTGACGACAGCGGGATAATTACTGCAGTTACAGACAATGGCACGGGGCTTGAGGGCTCCCTAGAGAGCAAGGATATGGAAGATTTCTGGGTAAATAAGAACAAGCCCTTCTTTGACATGATGCTAAAATCCGGTCTGCTTGAAAAATTTGTAGGCAAAACAAGGGCCGAAGTTGCTGCAATGGCGCTAAACACCGGTGAAGCCGATGCGGTTACAGACGCAACAATGCTTGGGCTTGCCGCACAGGAAGCTGTGCTTAACGCATTTGACGGCAAGAAGGGTCTAACATTCCTGCCCGGAGAAGGCAGCGTAATGCCTGTTAAAGAAATCAATGGTCGTGATGTGGTGCTTGAAAGCAAGCTTCCCGAAGGCTTTGAATTAGAACTCGTTGATGTGCGCCACGGCGTGCGAAATGAAGATGTTCTGGATGCTAAAAACTATAAGGCGGAAATGAAGGATGGTCTGCTTTCTCTGCATTTTGAAAACGACCTTGCCCCCGGCAAGTACTTTGTAAATGTGGTTGATGCATCTAAAACCTACCGTGCGCCCCATTTTGAAAGCGGACACGGCGAAGAGGATGCGGCACAGGCGCCCCGTTTTGTAGTTGAAAGCGGTCTTAATGCTGAGGATATCCGTATGGATGGCAGACAGATAGTTTTAGAAAATGGCGATTTGGAAAACTTCATGAAAAACCTTCAGCATGTTATAGTTCTGGCTGAAGGCGCGGAAAAGCCTATTGAGCAGGAACCTGTCGGTCATCACGGAACGGTTAATGAACGCTTTAATATTCTTACAGAAAATGGAGAGCTTAACCCTGATGCCACACAGTACAACAAAAAGGATAGGACGGAAACGCCTATTTTTGAAAAAGGAAAGACCTACGAAATAACAATAGTATCCTATGGCTATCCGGAGCTTAAGGTAAATTACACAGCGGAATAAGCATTAAAGCAAAAAAGCTGTCCTTTTTCGGGGCAGCTTTTTTTGGTATGATTGGCATTTTGTAAGCCTAAGCCAAAGTTATATTCCAAGGCTGTGTAAAAACAAAACTATTCTACACTGTTCTCTTCGCTTTTATCATCATTAGCGCTTTCTTCTTCTTTTTGCTCTTTAGGCTCTACTTTTACTCCCGCAAGCATGGATACCATATCCCTGCTTCTTGCAAGGAAGTTCTGCAAATCCTCGTTTTCTAGAGGTTTTGAAGACATGCGCGCTAAATCGTATACTTGCCCTATAAGTAAATCCTGCATAGGCTTATCTTCCATTGCAGCTATAGCTTTAATAGAAGGGTTGCGGCTGTTTAAAACTAGGCTGAATTTATCTGGGAACATGGCATTTTGCCCGTATAGTACGCTTAGCTCCTTAAAACGGCGCATTTGCTCGTCCTCTGTAATAAATGCGCATAGGCTTTCATCCGCAAGCGGGCTAAGCTTTACTTCCAAATCCTCAATGCCGAGGGAGTTCCTAAATAGCGTTTGCATATCCTCTTGAGATAATGAGCTTTCTTCATCACCATCGTGCTTTATGCCCTCTATATCGGCATCTACCCTAAGGAATTTAGGTGCTTCCTCGCCTGAATACTCAACGAAAGACATATAGTTGTTATCTATTAACGAATCCACTACTACTACATCCACTCCTTGGCTTGTGTATAGCTCAACGCTTGCAGCCTGCCTTGCAGGGTCTATTGTGTAGTATATTTTCTTTCCTACCTTGCCTTCATTCTTTGAAAAATACTCTTCGTATGTATAATAATCGCCCGATGTTGTCTTAAGTATTATGGAATCCTTTATCGCGGTGTTAAAGCTGTCATCCCTCATGCAGCCGTACTTTATAAAGGGGTGTATATCGTCCCAGTAGCTTTCATATGTCTTTCTGTCGTTCTTAAACATATCGTTAAGCTTATCTGCCACCTTTTTTGCTATATGGCGGCTTATCTGCCTAACCTGCCTGTCGTTTTGCAGGAAGCTGCGGCTTACATTGAGCGGTAAATCGGGGCAGTCTATAACGCCCTTTAATACCATCAAAAATTCGGGTACTATTTCCTTTATATTGTCTGCAACGAATACCTGCCTGTTGTATAGCTTTATTTCGCCTTCTTGACCCGCAAAATCGCGGCGGATATGGGGGAAATACAGTATGCCCTTTAAGTTGAAAGGATAGTCCACATTAAGGTGTATCCAAAACAGGGGCTTTTCAGGGGTTCTAAATAGCTTGCGGTAGGTTTCTATATATTCTTCATCTGTGCAATCCTTGGGGGCTTTAAACCAAAGGGGGCTTACCTCATTTATGGGTTCCCTTTCCTTTGCATCGGGGGATTCCTCTGTAAATTCTGGCGGCGTTTCGCCCTTCTTTACTGCTTCTTCAAGCTTTTTATTATGCTCTTCTTTGCGCTTTTCATATGCTTTAAGCGCTTCTTTTTCGCCCTCTATATCTACAAAATATATGGGTATAGGCATGTAGGCGCAGTATTTGTCAAGCGTTTCACGCACGCGGTATGCGCTTAGAAATTCCTGCTCTTCCTCCATTATATGTAGGGTAATGGTGGTGCCGTGCTCCTGCCTTGAGCCGTCTTGCATGGTGAAACTCATGCCGTCTTCGCTTTCCCAGTATACGGGAGTGGCGCCTTCTATATATGAAAGCGTATCTATGCTAACCTTGTCCGCCGCCATAAAAGCGGAGTAAAAGCCAAGACCAAAGTGTCCTATTATACCCGCATCTTCGCTGCCCGCGTAGGATTTTACAAACTCCTGCGCGCCTGAAAAGGCTACTTGGTTTATGTATTTATCAAGCTCATCGGCGGTCATGCCTATGCCGTTATCTTGGAATATTAAATTGCCGTTTTCCTTATCCAGCGTAACGGTAATGCTAAGGTTCTCATCGCCGCCAAGTCCCATTACTTTGTATTTAGTTATGGCATCGCTTGCGTTTGATACCATCTCCCTTATGAATATATCCTTATCGGAATATAGCCATTTTTTTATTACGGGCATTATATTCTTAGCTTCAACCGAAATGTTGCCCGATTTTATCTTATCCATACAATTCCTCCTTAAGTTAGTAAATAACACAAACATTATAACAGAAGAAAACCACAAATACAAGCAATTTTTAGCACTCTCTTATTTTGAGTGCTAAATTAATATAATTGTTTGGTTTGTTTAACTTTTGTTTTATGGGGTATATATATATCGAATGGATGCAGTGGCACCAGAAAATTCAAGGAGGATTAATTATTATGGATAACAATGTAAATGTAAACGAAACAACAAGACTGCCTCTAATTGGCGATAAAGCACCTGCTTTTAAGGCGGTTACCACTCAAGGTGAAATAAATTTCCCGCAGGATTTTAGCGGCAAATGGGTAATACTATTCTCACATCCCGCAGACTTTACTCCCGTATGTACGACAGAATTTATGACATTCGCCTCCATGGCGGAAGAATTTGAAGAGCTCAACACCGCATTGGTAGGGCTTTCAATAGACTCTCTCCATTCCCATATAGCGTGGCTGCGCGGAATTCAGAAGCTGGAGTGGAACGGCATAGTAAACCCCGAAGTTAAGTTTCCTCTGATTGTAGACATCGACATGAATGTATCCACCAAATACGGTATGGTACACCCCAATTCCGGCAGCAAAACAAGCGCCGTGCGTGCAGTATTTATCATTGACCCCGAGGGCGTAATCCGCACAATACTCTACTATCCATCTTCAACCGGCAGGAATTTCCAAGAGATTAAGCGCATAGTAGTCGCGCTTCAGAAGTCAGACAGGGAAGGCATCGCCACACCCGCCAACTGGGAAGAAGGCAAGGATGTAATTATCCCACCGCCCGGCACCTGTGTAGCCGCTAAGGAGCGTATGGAAACCAAGGATGAGGACATGTACTGCCTAGATTGGTACCTGTGCTTTAGAAAAGATAAGTAATAAACGCATTTTAAGGGGGCAGCTTAGGCGGCTCCCTTTATTTTTATGGAAATATCCATTATAGAGTATTTTTAAGATTTATTTACTTTAACAGAGAAAAGTGCAGAAAAAGTGCTGTTTTACACAATAATCGGACTTGCTATTTTTTTGAAAATAGTATATATTATGCATTGTAGATTAGCACTCGATAGCAAAGAGTGCTAACAAATTGACAAACAATAGGAGGTTACTATATGACAATCAAACCCTTGGCAGACCGCGTGGTCATCAGGAATGTAGAAGTAGAAGAGACCACTAAGAGCGGTATCATACTTACCGGCGCTGCAAAAGAAAAGCCCCAGATGGCGGAAGTAGTAGCAGTAGGCCCCGGCGGCAATGTGGATGGTAAAGAAATAACCATGCATGTTAGCGTAGGGCAGAAGGTTATCTATTCCAAGTATGCAGGCACCGAAGTAAAACTAGACGATGTAGAGTATATAATCGTACGCCAGAGCGATATTTTGGCGGTAGTAGAATAATATAAAAGGAGAGAAATAAATGGCAAAGCAATTAAAATATGGCGAGGACGCGCGCAGAGCATTAGAAAGCGGTATTAACCAGCTCGCTGATACTGTAAAAATAACACTTGGTCCAAAAGGCCGCAACGTAGTTCTTGACAAGAAATACGGCGCACCCACTATCACAAATGACGGCGTTACCATCGCAAAGGAAATCGACCTTGAAGACCCCTTTGAGAACATGGGCGCTCAGCTTATAAAAGAAGTTGCCACCAAAACTAACGATGTTGCGGGCGACGGCACCACAACAGCAACCCTTTTGGCACAGGCAATAGTTCGCGAAGGGCTTAAGAACCTAGCGGCAGGCGCAAACCCCATGGGCTTAAGGCAGGGTATAGAAAAGGCAACTTCAGCTGCAGTTGAAGGTCTGCGCGAAATGTCCCAGCCCATTAAGAGCAAGACTTCTATCGCTCAAGTCGCAGCAATCTCCGCAGATGACGAAGAAATAGGCAAGCTTATTTCCGACGCAATGGAAGTTGTAGGCAAGGACGGCGTTATTACCGTAGAGGAGAGCAAAACCCTTAAGACCGACCTTAGCACAGTTGAAGGTATGCAGTTTGACCGTGGCTATGTAAGCAGCTACATGGTAACCGATACCGAGAAAATGGAAGCTTCACTTGAGAACCCCTATATCCTTATCACCGATAAGAAGATTAGCAATATACAGGAAATACTCCCCGTACTTGAGAAAGTAGTACAGTCCGGCAGGCAGCTTCTAATAATCGCCGAAGATATCGAAGGCGAAGCCCTTGCAACGCTGGTTGTAAATAAGCTGCGCGGCACATTCACCTGTGTTGGCGTAAAGGCTCCCGGCTTTGGCGACAGGCGCAAGGAAATGCTGCGTGACATAGCCATACTTACAGGCGGCGAAGTTATAAGCGATGAACTGGGTCTAGACCTTAAAGAAACTGAGCTCAGCCAGCTGGGTCAGGCGCATTCCGTAAGAATAGATAAGGAAAACACCACCATTATCGATGGCGCAGGCGAAAAGAGCGATATCGAAGGCAGAGTAAGCCAGATTAAGGCGCAGATTGAGGAAACCACCAGCGATTATGACCGTGAGAAGCTTCAGGAAAGGCTTGCTAAGCTCGCAGGCGGCGTAGCGGTTATCAATGTAGGCGCAGCAACAGAGGTAGAGATGAAAGAGCGCAAGACCCGCATAGAAGACGCGCTTGCAGCAACCCGCGCAGCGGTTGAAGAAGGCATAGTACCCGGCGGCGGAGTAGCACTGCTTAACGCTTCCGATAAAATTCGCGACCTACTCACCACAACCACGGGCGATGTAAAAACAGGCGTACAGATAGTACTGCGCGCAGTTGAAGAACCCATTCGCCAGATAGCCACAAACGCGGGCATAGAAGGCAGCGTAATTGTAGATACAGTTCGCCGCACAAAGAAAGCCGGTTACGGATACGATGTAACAAGGGGCGAATATGTAGACATGATGGAGCGTGGCATTATAGACCCCACAAAGGTAAGCCGCTCTGCCCTTCAGAACGCAGCCAGCATAGGCGCAATGGTGCTCACCACCGAAAGCCTAGTAACAGATGTACCCGAGCCCGAACCCGCACCCATGCCCGGCGCAAACCCCGGAATGTATTAATAAATTAGGCTAAAGTAAATATATAATAGCTTAAATAACACCGACGCAATAAAAGGCGTCGGTTTTTTTCGTGAAGTTAAATACCAAATATTTCATTTGAAGATTAGGGTTAATCATGTTAAAATTTCAGTAGAAAATGCACTTTATGTTTGTTGTGGATATAGTGTATAGAGAGCTGCTTTATTGAAAATAATAAACCGAGATTGAAAAACTATCTAGTTATAAAAGCGGCTTATTAGGGGAGTCACAGGTTTTAAGGGTGTGCAGTTTCTTTAAGTAAAACAAAGTGAATACGCACTATGAGCCTTTATGGAATATAGTTCGAGTTAGAATTTGTAGGCTAAAATTTGCGAAAAAAAGTACAGAGGTGAACTTTATGAAAGAAAAGCTGCTCCAAACAGATAAAGGCAGGGTTTACTATTGGCAATCTAATAATTGGAATGTTCATGCAGATACACTGTTTTTTCTACATGGGCTTACTGCAGACCACAGCATGTTTGATGAGCAAATAGCATATTTCAAAAAAGATTATAATGTTTTGACTTGGGATGCGCCTGCACATGGAAAATCAAGACCATTCAAATCATTTAGTTTTAATGATGCCGCTGCATATATTAAAGACATATTGGATGAATGCGCTGTAAGAAAAATAATTCTTGTAGGGCAGTCTTTAGGAGGGTATTTTGCCCAATCCTTTATAAAAAGATATCCAGACTATACAAAGACTTTTGTTTCAATAGGCAGTACGCCTTACGGATGTGGATACTACTCTAAATTTGATGTTTGGATTTTAAAACAAGTTGAATGGATGGCTAATCTTTATCCTTTTGAGCTCATGAAAAAGGCGATGGCAAAACAAGTATCTACAACAAAAAAGGCATATGACAATATGTTGCAGATGCTGGCTCCCTATACTAAGCGTGAAATGTGTCATTTAATGGGGCTTTGCTATGCTGGTTTTCTTAAGGATAACTGCAATTTGGAAATAAACTGCCCAGTGCTGTTGATTCTTGGAGAAAAAGATAAAACCGGCAAGGTTAAGCAATACAATAGAGAGTGGGCAAAACAAACCGGCTACTCTTTGGAAATAATAAGAGGCGCTGCTCACAATGCTAATGTGGATAAACCGCAGGAAGTAAACGATTGTATTCGGAAATTTTTATTGAAAACATTTTGACAATTTCGGTTTTTTATTAACATAAGCCATTGTAAAAATATTTTAAACATCAAATAAAAGCATAAGCAATCACACCCAGCACGCCGCTTATAAGCATAGTCTTTATGGGGCTTAGCTTAAATACCCGCATAAGAAGCACTGCGATTATGAATATTATTATACCGTATATGTTTACATCGGATATGTTAAGCGAAGGCGCTCCGCTAGTGAATATAGCAAAAAGCACAAGGGATAGTGCCGCGGAGGCTATCATGCCTATTACAGCAGGTCTTAAGCCGCTCATAATATTGCTGAATGTATCTAATTTTCTATACTTTTTGTACACATGGGCAAGTATGCTTATTATTATGCTTGAAGGAAGTATACAGCCAAGTGTAGCTACTACTGCGCCTAGTAAGCCGCCAACTTGCAAACCTACAAATGTAGAGGCGTTTACCGCTATGGGACCGGGAGTCATTTCGGATATTGTAACAAGGTCGCTAAAGCTTGCTTGTGTAAGCCAGCCGCGGTAATTTACTATCTCCTCCTGTATAAGGGGAAGGGCTACATATCCGCCGCCTATGCTCATAGCGCCTATCTTTGCCATACTCAGGAAAAGCTGTAGGTATATCATGCCTTTTTGCTCCTACTTATGCGGGAATGTACAAAGGAAATTACTGCGCTTATTAGAAATATCAATAACACATGCCACTTTAAAAAGTATACGCATATAAACGATGCTGCCATAAGAAATATTGAGAGTGCGCCGCCGCGCCTGCCTTCGCCAAGCGCTAAATCTACAACAGTGCAGGAAACAACAGCCGCAACGCCAGCCTGCATACCCTGCATAGCAGCGGAGATATATGTGTTTTGCCTGAACAAATCATAAAAGTATGAAACTAGGGCTATTATAAAAAATGGCGGAAGTATAGAGCCAAGCGTTGCAATAGCTGCGCCCTTGTAGCCTGCAAGCTTGTGTCCTACAAGCATTGAACCGTTTACAGCTATTGGTCCTGGCGATGTTTGGGCTATGCTAATTAAATCCAGCATTTCTTCTTCCTTTATCCAGCCGAGTTCCTCAACGAAGCGTTTTCTCATAAGGGGCACTATCACATAGCCGCCGCCGAATGTAAATGCGCTAAGTTTAAGCGTTGAAAAGAATATAGTCGAGTATAGTTTGTTTTTTGCCGGCTTTTCGTCCTTCACAGTGTTCCTCCAAAATGCAATGAACGAAATGTATCACTTGTTTATTAAAAAAGCAACACCCAACAAAGTATAGGTGCCGCTTTTATTTACTGTAATAAACTGTTTATCTTTCTGTTTGCTCTTCGACAAGGCGAAGTACGCCATAGCGTTTGCGGAGCAAGGGTTTTTCTATCTTGCCTGTGGGGTTGCGCGGCACCTCATCGAATATGTATCTGCGAGGGCGCTTATAGCGTGGGAGACCTTTTGCAAACTCCTCAAGCTCAAATTCATTTAAACACATATCATGCTTTATGGACACCACAGCCGCAGCGATTTCACCAAGTCTGTCATCAGGCAGACCTATTACGGCAACATCTCTAATTGCAGGGTGCCTGCGTAGGAAGGCTTCTATCTCTACCGGGTATAGGTTTTCGCCGCCGGTAATGATAACATCCTTCTTGCGGTCTACTAGGTATATAAAGCCGTCCTCATCTTCCCGCGCCATATCGCCGCTTAGAAGCCAGCCGTCTTTAAGCGTTTCATCGGTGGCTTTTTTATTGCGGAAGTATTCTATCATAACACCGGGACCAAATAGAGCGAGTTCGCCAATATCGCCATTCTTTACTTCGTTGCCATTATCATCTACTATCTTTGTTTGCCAGCGATAGCCAGCCTTGCCTATTGCCCCTACCTTGTGTATGTTCTCTATCCCAAGGTGTACGCAGCCGGGACCGCCGGTTTCACTTAGCCCGTAGTTGGTGTCATACTCTTGCCCGGGGAAATACTCCTGCCATCTTTTAATAAGGCTAGGCGGTACAGGCTGAGCGCCTATATGCATAAGCCTCCACTGGGAGAACTCATAGCCCGAAACCTCTTCGGGGTTTTTTTCGATATAGTCGAGTATATCCTGCGCCCATGGCACGAGCAGCCATACTATGGTAGCCTTTTCCTCTGATATTGTGCGCAGTATCCAGTCCGGCTTTATGCCACGTAAAATGATGGCTTTAGAGCCGCTTATAAGGCTGCCAAACCAGTGCATTTTAGCGCCTGTATGGTATAGCGGCGGCATAAGAAGGAATATATCATCATGCTCCTGTTTATGGTGCTGTTGCTCCATTTCGGCAGCTTGTGTTAGCATTCTATGCTTATGCAGTATAGCCTTTGGAAAACCGGTAGTGCCGGATGAAAAATATATGGCGCCAAGATCATCATCTGTTATGGGGATATCAGGGTCGGTAGATGGGCAGTTGCAAACAAGCCTATCATAGCTTTCCGCAAAGCAGGGTCTTTCCTCTCCGCAGAACAGCAGCAGGCGTATTTGGTCTAAATTTTGATATATATCTTCAAGCCTGCTTGTAAATTCGGGTCCGAATATAAGCGCGCAGGATTCAGACAGGTTAAGGCAATAGCGTATCTCTTCCTCGCTATAGCGGTAATTAAGCGGTACGGCAACCGCGCCAGCTTTGAGTATACCAAAATAAACGGGCAGCCATTCAAGGGAGTTCATCATAAGTATTGCAACTTTCTCTCCCCTTTTTATGCCCCGCTTAATTAGCAGGTGGGCAAAGCGGTTCGCCTTTTCATTGAAAACCTGCCAGCACATCTCCCGCCTATATTCGCCTGCGGGGTTGTTTTCGATAAGTTCATACTCGCTCCATATTACATGGTGCTTGTCCTGTAGGTCGAGGTTTATTTCAACAAGCGCGGTTTCACTCGCTAAATCCCTCGCGTTTCTAGTCAACATGTCAGTAATCGGCATAGTCTACCTCCTATGGGCGGTATTATAACATCAAAATCGAAAAATATACTCCCGCCGATTGTATTATCTATGATTTTTTCTGAATATTGCAGTTTTATTAGGCGGATTGTTTAACTTTATGTTATAATTAGAGCAGGAGGTTATAATATGGACATACTATCTAGAGAGATGATTGTAAGGGCGGGACAGTGCGATAGATTTGGCAGGTTCAGCCCTGATAATATGCTTATTTTGTTGCAGGAATTTGCGGGGGAACATTCAGAGCTGCTTGGCTGTGGCAGGGGAGCGGTGCTTAAATCAAAGGCTATATGGGTGCTCACACGCACGGAGATTGAAATACTTCGTTACCCGCTTTATATCGAAAAAATTACTGTAAATACTTTCCCAACCAAGGCTAGACGTGGTCTATATCCAAGGTTTTTCTATATAGACGATGAAAACGGCGATAGGCTTATAAATGCCTCAAGCTTCTGGACTGTTATGGACATAGCAACGCTTTCTATGACAAGGCTGGAGTGGATTGAAAACACCATGCCTAAGAACACTGAACTTGAAAAACCTATGGGATACCCTGCTAGTGCTGAAATAGTAGATGCAGATGAAAGGCTAATTACTTACAGCCCTAAATATTCAGACCTTGATTTAAACGGCCATGTAAACAACACTAAATGCGCCCTATGGCTAGCAGACCTGCTTGGAGAGGACAGGCTGCGCAACAACCCCCTAAATAGCCTTGTGGTAAACTACAATAGAGAGATACGCGGCACAGAGGATATTATATTCAGCCTGAGGCTTAGCGATAGCAAGGTGTCTCTTAGGTGCATGAGAGATGGACTGTCCCATATTGATGTAAGCGCAGGCTTCTTTACTTCTGATAAGCCTAATATACACCCGCTTGCTGCTAAGTAAATTATACTATATTGCCTTTAACCCAGCGTTTTTTTGTGTGTCTTTTCCACTTTGGCTTTGCCTTGCTCAGTCAGCATAGGATCCACTATGCCTCCTTTACAATGCTTTGCCAAACCGAAAAAACCACTACAATAAAATCGCTGCTCTAAAAGCAACATAGTATTAAACCCCGATTTTTTAGTCGGGGTTTGGTTTTGTGGTTTACTGTATAGTGCATATTGTTTACTTAGGAGGGCTACACTTCTTGCAAGGTGTAAATCCTCTGCTTTTAGCTTCGGATAATGTTACGCATGAAGGGTTCTTCATGTTGGAACATGTTGATGTACTGTGATACTTTTTGCCCGACTTAGGTATCCACACCATGGTTTCGCTAGATTTATCAGCTGTTTCCTGTAAGCTGAGCGCCGCATCCGATATTATATACTGCAATTCTTCAAGCCAAGCCTGCCTTTGCTCCGTGGGGAGATTGTCTAGGTAATCTCTAAACGCTTTGAACTGTGCGCTCAGCTTCTGTTCGCTGCTTATCTCCAGCTTATTTGTGGCGGATAGGGCAACGCCGCATATAAGGCTTAGAAACAGCAGTGCGATTACAATATGGTGTTTTTTCATAGCGGCTCCTTTCCGTGCAAGAGTTTATGTGTATGGTGTTTAAGTAAAAGGTATATTGTTTTAAAATGTGTACTGCCACAAACTAAGGGAAAATAGGCCCTTTTTTAAGTGAATACTTTATAGTTACACTTGCGCTTACGGATACATCGCCTGTTATAAGGCTGCTATCCCTTGAGGATCCCGCTACCATGTCCATATTGTTGTATACTCCAAATGATGCGGGGCTATAGCCGGATTGGTTTATTTCTATTACATCACCAAGCTTTTGTCCTGCTGCTTCTGCAAGCGACTCCGCGTTTTGTTTGGCATTTGCTATCGCTAACTTGAGCGCCTTTTGGTACGCTTCTTCAGCCTTGCTAGAGGAAAAGCTTATATCCCAAAGTGTGTTTGCGCCGTTTTCAAACGCCGCGTCAAGCACGCCGTCCAGCTTATCTACATCCCTTAATACTACATAAACCATATTGCTTACAAGGTATTTAGGCTCATTGCCGCTTGATTGCTCATACCCCAGAAGACTTTCAACATTATAGTACCTTGTAAGTATATCCTCATTAGCTATTCCGTTATCTTTAAGGGAGTTTATGAGCTTTATCATCTGCTCTTTATTATTGCGCTGAGCGTCTTTTATTTTTATATCCTCAGTTCTAACGCCTATTGTAAAGCTAACTGTATCTGCAAGCAGGGATACCTTGCCTTCGCCTGTTGATATTAGCTGTGAACCCTCTGCATATGCAGGGAATACAGAAATAATTATAAGTATTGCGCAAAGGAGGGCTACTAATTTATTTTTCATTCTTTTTATTTCTCCTCTTTTTAATGGCTCTGCGTATTATTATAATAACTACCAGTAAAGCGATAATTACGGGCGATACGCTTACTATAAACACCAGTGAATCTGCAAGGAAATCTTTTATGCTATCTAGGCTATTTTTGAATGCGCTTGCTATCCTTTCGCCAAGAGTGGCTTCTTTAACCTGCTCTATATCCGCCGGACGCTCTTCTATTAGGGATATATTTACGGTTGAGTAGTTTACCCTGCTATCCATGCCCTTAAGAGAGCCTGAGAGCCTATCTATCTGGTACTGCGTATCTGCGATTGAGTTTTCAATAATTATAAGTTCCTCTATTGATGTAGCTTTAGAGAGCATCTGTTGCAGGCGTTTCATCTTTTCCTGCTGGGTTGTAAGGCGGGTTTCAGTATCTGCGTACTTTTCGCTTACATCTTCAGCGCTTTCGCTAAAAGATAGCTGCCTTCCAAGCCCGCCTATATCCTCTAGAAACTTATCAAGCTTTTCCTGAGGAACTCTAAGATATAAATTCGCCTGCCTCCTGTAAGAAGTTTTGCTGTTTATAGTTGAGGATTCTATGTAGCCACCATGCTCTTTAAGGCTGGCGATTATTTTTTGATAATCTTCATCGAAATCTCTGGTAGATATAGACATATCAACCGTGCGTATTAGCTTTGCAGGGGCTTTTACCTCGGCTTGACCGCTAGCCAAATCCCCTGCCGAGCGCATGGTCGCGTCCATTGAGGCTGACTTTTCAGCGCTTTGCGGAGCCGCTTCTTCAACTGCAAAGAAACTATTATCCGGTGCGGATTTAGAGCCGCCTAAGCCTGATACCAAGCCTGTAGGAGGCATTACATAATCGTTGTAATTATAATCGGCTGTTTTGCTTGGGGTGGTGTTATCCCTTGTTAATATTGTGCCGGCAATTACCACCACAAATACTGCTGCAAGCGAAAGTATGCGCTTGAATTTGGGGCTTAATACGGGTTTTTTCATATTCTCCTCCTCTTTGATGCTCTGCCTCCAATTAGACTTAAAGCTCTCAGGCAGTGGAGTTTCATCATCTAGTGTAAGGCAGTCAAGGCGGTATGTGGAATAACTCCTGCAATCTTCGCAGCTTTCAAGGTGTTCATTCAGCTGCTCTTCCTGCTGAGGGGTTCTTTCCTTCGCCTCAAGGAGGGTTCTGGCATCATTACAGTTCATTAATTTCCCTCCTTTCATCAATTAGACTGTCATCAGATAGAAAAAGTTCCCGATTTTTAATTAAAATTTTTTTAAGCTTCTTTCTAGCTCTATTAAGCCTGCTTTTAAGCGTGCCAAGGGGTATGTCCATTATCTGCGCTGCCTTATCATAATCTATCCCCCTTAAATCACAAAGCACTACCGGAAACCTGAATATATAAGGTAATTCCGATAGCGCCTCAATAAGCAGGCGTTTGCGCTCGCTCTCTTCTAAGCTTAAATAGGGGGATATATCGTCGCTCTCGTCCTCAAAATCCGCCCCTTCGTCCATAAGCGCGTCAAGGGATATTACGCCCTTGCGTTTTTTTATATAATCTACACAGCAATTGTAAGCTATCCTGTATAGCCATGTTGAAGGCTCGCTATCGCCTCTGAAGCTGTCAAAGCTTCTGTATGCTTTTAATATACAATCCTGAGCGCAGTCCTCAGCGTCCTGCACATGGCCTAGTATCCTAAGGCAGGTAAAATATATACCTCTCTCATATGGAGCGATAAAGCTTTCGAATTTATCCGCCTTAGATTTTCTAAACAAATCATGCCTCCGCGGGGTTTGTTAATTGCCAAATAGACCGAGGAGTCTATCCATAAAGCTTTCGTCAGCTTTTTCCTTCGGTATCTCTTTAACGGGTGCGGGCTTTGCCTGTATACCCTCGCTTAGGAACACGAATTGTAGGGATGCAATATTGCCGTTTCTTTCATCTACAAAGGATTTTGGCGCTACCTGTTTTGGGAACATGTTGGCTGCCATGTTGTCAACCATATCGGCTATAGGAAGGTTCGCTACCAGTTTTTTAACATACTCCGTATACATTTCGTTGTTCATGCCCATGTTTATGCCTGCAAACTGCATACCTGGCATGTGGAAATCCTCTACATCTGCGGTGATTACAAATTCCGCATCCATAGTGGGGAGAACTACAAAGGCAAGTGTGTGGTTAGTGCCGGCGACCGCTATGGTTGCGCCCTCTGAAGCTATGTTAAACGCCTTGTTTGACGGTAAAGACACGCTTATTTGAAGTACAAGCTTATCCGAAAATTCAGCTACTTTAGGCGTTATAGCTATAGCGATTTCAAGCTTACCATTTGCGCCTGAAAGTTCCTCTGCCTTGATTTCATTATCATTTAATTTATAGCTTATAGCTATATCCCAAGGAAGCTCTCTATCAACTAGGTTACCTTGGTACTGATACCTGCCCTTTGGCATGTCAAAGCTTATTTCGTCATTCTTATAGTTTATGCCGTCAACTTGGCTTAAGGAAAACACGGCATCGTATACGCCATAGTCTACAATGCTTGCATCAGCATCGCTCTCAAAATCGTTTATTACATATAAGCCAAGCGGTTTGCCGTAATTATCTAAATTGGCGTACACTATCTCTGTTTTTTTAACTTCCCCAAGCACTAAACCTGTGGTGAATGAAAATACCAGTACAAGCAGCAGTAATATTTTATGCTTTTTCATCTGTTAAAAACTCCTTACCCTCATAGGTGGTCTTTTGTATTAGTTTGTCAAATATTATAAGCAAATGCGGTAGTAGTATAAGCACCATAAATGCAGATAGCGCAGTACCCCTGCCCAGTATAGTACCCATCTGGCTTATTATACCGTTTGATGATACTACGCCAAGCAGCAGCCCCGCGCTTGTAAGTATTAATGCCGGAGGCAGTATAGAGCCCGTGCTTACGCTGAGGGCAAATACAGCCGCATCGCGCTTGTTCATGGTGCGCCTTGCTTCAAGGTAGCGCTGGGTTAAAAGTATGCCATAGTCTACCGTTGCGCCAAGTTGCACGCTGGAAACAATCTGATAGCCTATGTAGTTTAAATCCTGCCCCATAAAATAGGGGAGAGATAGGTTTATCCATACCGCGCCTTCTATTACTGTAAGCAGCACAAGGGGGATAGATAAGCTCCTAAAGTTGATAAGCAGCACCACTCCTATTGCAAGTAAGCCTCCTAGCAGCACCTTCATGCTGTCGCCGGTTATGGAATTCCTCATATCTATGTTGGCTACATTTTCACCTGCAAGCAGGTAATCTTTGTCGTAGTATTTTTCCGTGAGCTCCCGCACCTGTTCAACCACTCTAAATGCTTCGGGACCTTCTTCATTAGTATTTGCAGCAAGTATTATCCTATCATATCCGTCAAACCTTAAATTGGAGAGAAGGTCTTTTGGCACAATATCAGGCGGCATTGTAAGCCCTACTGCATTTGGGTAGGATATGACTGTGCTTATATAGTCTACATCTTTTAGCTCATTTGATAGGGCGTTTAACTTTGCCATATCGCCCTGCTTTACAAGCAGCAGCATCTGCTGGCTTTGCCCGAACATTTCATCAAGCTTGTTTGCCTGCTGTTTTACCTCAGAATCAGGGGCATGCATACCGCCGGAGCCATATATAAATACATTGTTCTGCTGTCCCAAAAACGCCGGAGGTATAAGAATCAATAATATTATAGCCAGCGGCGCAGCTCTTTTAACCACCCATTTTGAAAATTTTGTAAATGAGGGCATGAATGGTTTATGGGTGGTTTTGTCTATCAGATTAGTGTAGGATATGGCAACTGCCGGCAAAAGTATCATTACAGATAGATAGCTTAAAAACACGCCCTTTGCAAGCACACCGCCCATATCCTTACCTATTTTGAATTCCATAAGCATTAAAGCTAGAAATCCAAACACGGTAGTCATTGCGCTTGATGCTATGGAAGATGCGGACTGTACCATGGCTTCTTCCATGGCTTTTTCGTTGTCGTAACCTTTTTCTCTATACTCCGCAAAGCGGTGCAGAAGAAATACCGCATAGTCTATAGATACTGCAAGCTGAAGTACTGCGCTGCTTGCCCTTGTAACAAATGATACTTTACCTAAAAAGTAGTTGCTGCCTTCGTTAAGCAGTATCGCAACACCTATCGCCAGTAAGAATAGCAGCGGTTCAAAGTAATTGCTTGTTGCCAATATAAGTATAACAATTACTATTGGCAAAATATAGGGGATAATACGGGCGATTTCATCCATGGAAACGCTTATTATCCTCGCCTGGTTTGCGGCGTTGCCTGCAGCAATGCCGTCCGGATATAATTCTTTTAAATTGTCAAAACCTTGCGCATAATAGGAAGGGTCAACCGTAACTTGGTAAAGCGCCCCGCCGTCTGCATACCAAGGCGCAAGGGTATCACCGGGTACAGTTTCAAGCGGAACGCCTTGTATGGGGGAAGCATCGTCTAGCCAAAGACAGCCTAATATATGCTCGCAGGCTAGTATCTTTTCCTTTACGAATATAGCTTCATTAAGCGGTACATTGGGCACATAAAACCTTAAATTTGGTGTATCCGTTCCTATTACTTCAAGAGCCTTTTTTGTGGGGGAATTGTCGGGTAGGTAGTTTGCCATGTCATAATCGACATCTACCGTTAGCATACCGAAAAAACTTATAATACAAAGCAAAGCAGTAAACCCTATAACGAGTTTTCTGTGCCTTAGTATGAAGCGACTTAAGCTCCTCATAATACCTCCTTTAAACAAACGCCTACATTATACATGCTTTAAAGGGGCGTTTGCAAGGCATTAGAAGCAATCCGCTTGAGGTAGCTCAGGCACTAGAGGCAGCCAATTGAAGAAGAGAGAACTTTCACTAAAACTGGTGCCAAGCGGGCTTAAAAGAAGCCTTACAGCATAGCGCTCTTCAACTGATATTTGGGGTTTTTCCTGCGTTTTATTTACGCTTGCTTTGCCGTCTATAAGTTCTATAACATATGTTCCGTGGGGTTTTATTTCTATAATCACTCTGCCGTTTAGCAAGTCTGTATATGATGCCTTAAAGTTTAAATAAGCGCTTAGTACCTTTTCAAAATTGAATACTTTAACCATAGCATCTTCGGAAATGGACATGCTTTCGCCTATCTTTTCAAGTATGTTTATGAGGCTTTTGTTCCAAAGTGGAGCATTTACATTTATAGCTTTCTTTTCAGCTAACCAAAGTTTAAGTACAGGGAGAACATATTCTTCTTGGACGGCAAATTCCCTAATATCGCCGTTTGGTGCGGTAATTATATAGCCTTTTACGGTATTATCGTCTAAAATTAAGTAAGGCAGGTTTTCCCAGCTTATAGCAATATTATAGAAATCTTCTATTCTGCGGTTAGCGCAGTATTTTATATGCTTTTCAAAATAATCATAGGCTGTATACAGCTCTTTTTCACTTGCATTTGCAAAAGGCTTTAGGGTGATTGTACCGGTATCTATATCCGCCATACCGTGTCTAAAACTGCCTTCCCCAAGCTTGAATGATAGCCTTGTGGCAAAATTTTCATATCCGAAATAATTGTACCTAAGCCGTCTTCCGCCAAGTATTAGCATATCCAAGCCGTCTTTTTCCGCCTGAGCATGTATTTCTTGCATTAGGGTTTTCATTATGCCCTCTCCCCTTGAATAGGGGTGTACGGCAACGCTGCCTATATAGCCCGCCGAAAGGTTACCAGTATCTCCAAGATTAATGGTTAGCGGCAACATAGCAATTGCGCCTTTTAATCTATCGTCCTTTTTAGCGACAATATGTATATTAGAAAAACCTTCTTTTGCGTATACTTTAGGCAGCAGTTTTTTAAAATCATGCGGTCTATGCGCCTGGCTAAATACTAAGTTTAAAAAATCAAGTAGATCATCTTCCATAGTTATATCTGGGCGAAGTATATGCATATTTTCCTCCTTAGTGTTTTGTGTTGTATTATACATTATATATGGCATGTTTTTCAATTGTGGGTATGGCGGATGGTTTTGTGCGTTATTGAGTGGTTTGTCACATTAGGAGGCTAAGTTTATTTATATGTGCTTAGCAAGTTTTGTAATTAAACCTGCCTATACTATGTTGGAAGCCATAAGCAAAATTAGAATAGTTATTTTATATCTAAAAATGGGCGAAAGACATTGTGAATTAAGAGAATTAGTTTTACCTTATTTATTAAATGGAAAACACAAGAAACAGTGCAAACATTGACATTGTATAGTTAACCAGCTACAATCACATCATCAAGGGAAATTCCTTGATAGTTAAGGTGGCGCAATACAAAGCGGTGCATACAAACCCGAAATCCCAATCCATGCGCTTTGCGGTGGTAAGGGGCTAGGGTAAATAGATTTGCAGGGGAACGCATGAGCGTTATGGCGAAGCTTTGCCATTAACTCTGTGCATGTGAGGAACTGTGTAGTAGTATCAACTATGCGAGTAATTGATGTTTAGACATAATTAACAATTAATTGCTTGTTGCAACAAGAGTTTACTAAGGGCACAAAATAATCCTCATACATATCCCCTTACATACGAGGGAACAAGGAGCGGTATTTATGAACGGAGAAAAACTAAGCTTTTGCATACAGTGTAAGAGTGGTCAGGAAAACAAATTGAAAGACCTCATAATGGAGCTTGTCCCCGGCACCTTTGTTATCCCCGCAATGCAACAACAGCACCGTAGCCGGAATGGAGTTAAAAGCCTAGTAAATAAGCTTATGCTCCCGGGCTATCTTTTTTTATATTCTGATGAACCGCCGCCTTTTGACAGGATATTGCACCTTGAGCAGGTATACCGCTTTCTAAGGTACGATGAAAGCTACAGCTTCCTACTCTCCGGAGATGATAAATCTTTCGCAAACTGGCTCTACAATCACGACGGTTTACTTGGTGTATCCAAAGCTGTAAGCGTGGGGAATGAAACCCGCATTATTGATGGTCCCCTCAAAGACCACATAGGTACTGTACACAAGATAGATCGCCACAACCGCAATATCTGCCTTTCCATATCTTTCGACTCCAACACTCGCCTTGTGTGGCTGCCGTTTGTGTGGACAAGAGTATCGCAGGAGTTTGGTGTGGGGCAATGATACAAAGCTCAAACTCAAAGATGCGATGATTTAATAGTTTGATGTCGAAAACGAATTTGTTTTGCAACAAAATGTGTTGTGGAGATGGCAAATCGTATTGGGTTCCGATGATGGATTTTTGCCAAAAGGGTCAGAAAACGTTGAAAACATTAGATTTTATGGGAGTTAGCACTAAACTGTGAAGTGTTTTGGCCACAGGAAAAATGAAAAAATTTCTTTATTATTGATGATTTCAGGGTTAGTAGAAGAGAAGAGGCGTTTAATTAACAAATCATTTGTGATATAATGTTTGTGATTTCAAGAGGAACTTGGAGGACTTGATGCATTCTTTCTACCGGTCGTATGGAAAACGAGCGATTGACTTCGTTTTGTCTGGGGTGGGAGCCATTGTACTTTTGCCCGTTTTTCTAATTATTGCTGTACTTATTAAGTTAGAAAGCAAAGGTCCCGTTTTTTTCCGTCAAAAGCGTGTGGGTCTACATAAGAAAAATTTCTCCATCATGAAGTTTCGTACCATGCGAATTGATACTCCCAAAGATATGCCTACCCACATGCTTGCCAATCCTGACCAGTACATCACCAAAGTAGGTCGCTTTTTACGCAAGACCAGCTTGGATGAATTGCCTCAAATTTTCAACATCATAAAAGGTGAAATGGCTGTTATTGGCCCTCGCCCCGCTCTTTGGAACCAGGATGATTTAGTCGCAGAGCGCGATAAGTACGGAGCCAACGATATTCTTCCTGGTCTCACCGGTTGGGCACAAATCAACGGACGTGATGAGCTTGAAATTCCTATCAAAGCGAAACTGGATGGTGAATATGTCAAAAAGATGAGTTTCATGTTTGATTTCAAATGCTTTTTAAGTACCATCATTTCTATTTTCAAGCGTGATGGTGTAGTAGAAGGTGGAACAGGGGAACTCCACCGTATGGAGCAAGACAAGGCGGTGCGCAAATGAAACGCATCCTTATCACCGGTGCCAACAGTTACATCGGTACCTCTGTCGAGAAATATCTTGCCCAATGGCCTGACCAGTACCAAGTAGATACTATCGACATGATAGATGATTCTTGGCGTGAGAAAAGCTTTGCTGGCTATGATTGCGTGTTTCATGTGGCAGGGATTGCGCATCAAGATTCGGGCAAGATAACTGAAGAACGGAAACAGTTATATTACAAGGTTAATACTGATTTAACTGTTGACACTGCCAAGAAAGCTAAGGCAGATGGTGTCAAACAGTTCATTTTCATGAGTAGCATTATCGTGTACGGCTTGAGCGCAAAAATGGGTGAGATGAAAGTCATCACCACCGAGACCAAGCCTACTCCTGAAGGAGCGTATGGCGACAGCAAACTCCAGGCGGAATTAGGGATACTGCCTTTATCGGACGAGTCTTTTAAAGTGTGCGTTTTACGTCCACCGATGATTTATGGGCCGGGCTGTAAGGGCAATTACCCTATACTGTCCAAGGCTGCAAAGACTCTTCCCTTCTTTCCCGATGTTCAAAACCAGCGCTCAATGCTGTTTGTAGGAAACCTGTGCGTATATGTCAAGCGAGTTATAGACAGTATGATGTTTGGCGTGTTTTTCCCGCAGAATAAGGGATATGTGTGTACCAGCGATATGGTTCGCCAAATTGCCAAGACACATGGAAAGAAAATACATTTAACAAAAGTGTTTAATCCCTTGCTACGGTTATTTTCTGGCAAAATAGGGATCATTGATAAAGTATTCGGTAGCATGGTATATGAGCAATCAAACAATATCCCAACAGAAATGATCGGTTTTTCAGATTCTATTGCTCTGACAGAAGGAGCGGAGCAATATGAATTCTAAGAAGAGACCGTCTTTGTTGGTAGTATCACAATATTACTATCCAGAACAATTTCGTATTAACGACATGTGCGAGGAGTGGGTAAAGCGTGGCTACGATGTTACTGTAGTTACTGGTATTCCCAATTACCCTCAAGGGAAGTTTTTTGATGGCTATGGATGGTTTAAGAGACGTAAGGAAGTTTATAACGGTGTAAAAATCGTACGTCTTCCCATCATATCCCGTGACACATCGAAAATCCGTTTGGGATTGAATTATTTGTCTTTTATGATTTCAGGCTTCATTTGGAAGGTATTCACAAAACAACAGGCGGATTTGGTTTTCTCATTCGAAGTATCTCCCATGTCACAAGTTTTACCTGCTGTATGGTTTGCAAAACGACGCAAGATTCCTTGCATCGCCTATATTCAAGATCTATGGCCAGAGAACTTCATTGAGATGACAGGCATTAAAAGCGGTCCTATCATTCGTGTTATTGACCGAATGACAGATTATATTTATAAAAACTGTAAAAAAATTCTCGTCACTTCCAACAGTTTTAAGAAAGCTGTAGAGGAGAGGGGCGTGCCGGGAGAAAAAGTGGATTACTGGCCGCAGTATGCGGAGGATTTTTATAAACCCTCAGAAATTGTTTCTCCACTAGTTCCAAATAATGATGATGTGTTTACGATTGCGTTTACAGGGAATATTGGCTATGCTCAGGGGTTGGAAATTCTTCCGGAAGCCGCTGAGTTGTTAGTGGAGGAAGGGAAAAAGGTGAGGTTTTTGTTTGTGGGCGATGGGCGAGCTTTAGATTCACTCAAGAACACCATACAACAGAGAAATGTGGAAGAGTATTTTTTCTTTCTTCCAAGGCAAAAACCGGAAAGTATCCCCTCTATACTAGCGGGGGCGGATGCAGCATTTCTGTCTTTTGCCCCAAGTCCCTTGTTTTCAAAAACAATCCCTGCTAAACTACAATCCTATATGGCTTGCGGAATGCCCGTCCTTGCTGTTGCGGATGGCGAAACGCACCATATGGTAGAAGAGGCGGATTGTGGACTATGTAGTAAACCAGGAGATATTGATGGATTAGTGCACAATGTTAATACATTGATGCAGAACTCCGGATTATTGGAGCGATTTGCTTCAAATGCTCTTAGTTTTTCAGATAAAACTTTCAACAAAAAGGTATTAATGGATTCAATAGACCAAGAGTTTCTAGCATTGCTGGAGGTAGTATGAGGGAATATCAAGTTTGCAACAACTGTGTTATGGATACATCAGACTCAATGATTGTTTTTGATGAATCTGGACAGTGTGATCATTGTAAAAATTATTATCAAAATATTTTGCCTTCTTGGCACCCTGACGAAGAAAGCGAGAAGGAACTTTATTCGATTGTCGATAACATAAAGGCCGATTGTAAAAACAAAAAGTATGATTGCATCGTTGGACTATCGGGAGGCGTTGATAGTTCTTATGTTGCTTATTATGCCAAGGAAAAACTAGGCTTGAGACCTCTTTTGTATGCTGTTGATACGGGCTGGAATATGAAAGTTGCCGATGACAATATTCGAAAGATTGCTGAAACATTGGGATGTGAACTTCATATTGATAGAGTGCCCGTCAATGAACTGAGAGATTTACAGTTAGCGTATTTCAAGTCACAAGTGCCCTATCAAGATACAGTTCAGGATCATGTTATTTTTGCATCTCTTTATCGGTATGCTCAAAAAATGGGAATCAAGTATGTTTTGACTGGTGCTAATTACTCTACAGAATGCGTCCGAGAACCAATCGAATGGGTTTATCAAAACGACTTAAGACAGATAAAAGACATACATAAGCGTTTTGGAACCATTCCTTTAAAAACACTTCCTACCTGCGGTATGTTTAAATATAGACTGTATTATCCTCTTATTAAGGGAATGAAGGTCATTAAATTCCTCAATCTTATTCCTTACCTTAAGGAAGATATTATTCGTACTTTGGAAGAACGTTTTGGCTGGGAACGGTATAAAAACAAACATTATGAAAGCCGTTTTACTCGCTTCTATGAAGGGTACTGGTTAATCAAGAAGTTCGGTTATGATAAGCGCAGAGCACATTTTTCGAGTTTGATACTAACCGGTCAAATGGATAGGGAAGAAGCTCTTAGAATACTTGCGGAACCACCATATCCAGAGGAAGAAGCGATGGAAGATATGCGAATAATTTGTGAGGATATGGGCATTTCTGTTGACGAATTCAAGCAGATGATGTCAGGCGAAAACAAAACATACGAAGACTATAAGAATTCAGCTTGGCTTATTGAATTGGCTGTGAGGGTAGCGAGGTTTTTAGGTGTGGAAAAAAGAAATTTTCGATGAGTTAAGAACAAATGTTAAAAAGTAGCTAAATTTCTTAGCACTTTACCACATATATCACATAAAGCAAAGAAAGGATGTAGAATAATGACAATATTGTATGATGATCTAATTGAAAGACGGGAAAAACTCTCCGTTGTGGGACTTGGGTATGTTGGAATGCCGATAGCTGTTGCTTTTGCTCAAAAGATTGATGTTATCGGTTTTGACATAAACCAGCAAAAAATTGAAGTTTATAAGCAAGGAAAGGATCCAACTAAAGAAGTCGGAGACGAAGTCATCTCCCAAACCACGGTGCAGTTTACAGCCGATGCGGCTGACCTGAAGAAGGCGAGGTTTCATATTGTTGCTGTTCCTACACCAGTACGTGATGATCATACTCCGGATTTGTCACCGGTTATCTCAGCCAGTAGAACCGTAGGCCAAAATTTGCTACCCGGTAGCATTGTGGTGTATGAATCCACCGTATATCCTGGTGTGACGGAGGATATTTGCGTACCAATCTTGGAAAAGGAATCCGGTCTTGTTTACGGGGTGGATTTTAAGGTGGGCTATTCACCGGAACGCATTAATCCCGGTGATAAAGTGCACCGACTGGAAACTATCGTTAAAGTGGTTTCTGCTATGGATGAAGAAAGCCTAGACACTGTTGCAAAAGTATATGAGTTGGTTGTAGATGCAGGGGTACACCGAGCGTCATCTATCAAGGTGGCTGAGGCTGCCAAGGTCATCGAAAACAGCCAGCGGGACATCAACATCGCATTTATGAATGAACTGTCAATCATTTTTAATAAACTTAACATTGACACCAAATCTGTGTTGGAGGCTGCTGGCACCAAATGGAACTTCCTCAAATTTACTCCAGGTCTAGTAGGTGGGCACTGCATAGGTGTAGATCCCTATTATTTGACATATAAGGCAGAGCAAGTAGGTTACCATAGTCAGATTATTCTATCTGGTCGGCGCATTAATGATGACATGGGCCGATATGTGGCAGAGAATGTGATCAAGTGTCTCATCCGGGCGGATCGTCAGGTCAAGGGAGCCAAAGTGGCTATTCTAGGTTTTACCTTTAAGGAGAACTGTCCAGATACACGTAATACCCGCGTAATTGATGTCTATAAGGAGTTGCAAGAGTATGGAATCACTCCGCTGGTTGCCGATCCTCAGGCTGATGTGAGTGAAACTCTGCATGAATATGGTATTGAATTTGTAGATATGGATTGCATCAAGGACATGGATGCAGTAGTATTGGCGGTTGCTCATGATGAGTTTAAGAGCATGAATATTCAGCAAATGGATGCTTTTTATAACCAAGGACAGAAGGTGTTGTTGGATTTGAAGGGCTTGTTTAGCCGCGAGACGTTTGAAAAAGCAGGCTATTTGTACTGGAGGCTGTAATGTTTTATAATTTTCCTGAAGATAGCGTGTTCCTTGTTACCGGTGGCGCAGGTTTTATTGGCTCAAATCTCTGCGAGGTTTTATTGGAGTTAGGATACAAGGTGCGCTGCTTGGATGACTTGTCGAATGGCTTGCAATCAAATGTAGATATTTTCACTCAAAATCCAAACTATCAGTTTATTCATGGAGACATCAGGGACTACGAAACCTGCATGATAGCTTGTAAGGATGTTGATTATGTGTTACATCAGGCTGCTTGGGGAAGCGTACCGCGAAGCATTGAACTGCCCCTTCTCTATGAAAGCATCAATGTTGGGGGTACCCTTAATATGCTGGAGGCTTCGCGGAAAAACGGCGTAAAAAGATTCGTATATGCTTCATCCAGTTCAGTATATGGAGATGAACCCAATTTACCTAAAATTGAGGGACGCGAAGGGAATTTGCTGTCACCCTACGCTCTGACAAAGAAAAGCAATGAAGGCTGGGCAAAACAGTATACTCTCCATTATGGATTAGCTACCTATGGATTGCGGTATTTTAATGTATTTGGGAAAAGGCAGAACCCAAACTCAACATATGCTGCTGTTATTCCAAAGTTTATCAATTGCATGATGAACGGCGAGGACGTAACTATTTATGGAGATGGTACTCAAAGTCGCGATTTTACATTTATAGACAATGTTGTCCACGCTAATTTGCTGGCTTGCCTAGCCTCGGAAAAGCATGCAGGTCTTTCGTTTAATGTTGCGTGTGGTGAGCAGATTACTCTATTGCAACTGGTAGATGAGCTACGTAATCTGCTGGATTTCTCTGGAGGAATTAAGTTTTTCCCTAAAAGGAGAGGAGATATTCTGCACAGCAATGCTGATTTTAGCCTTGCAAAGGAGAAATTAGGGTTTCAACCCGTATTTTATTTTATGGATGGTATACAGAAAACAGTTGAGTGGTATGCTAAGCAAAGGTGTTGTTATCATAGCAAATGAGATTAAGGAACTGAAATGAAGCTACTACTTGTTGATAATGCACATTTATTTAAGGATGTTTCGGGATGCTATTATACTCCCAGTATTTATAATGATGATTTTTTTCAGCGATATCTATCGGTTTTTGATTCGGTTCGTTTTGTTGCAAAAGTACGTAAAGTAAATGAAGTCGATTGCCAGAAGATGCTAAAGATAACTGATTCTAGGGTTGAAATTCTTGAACTGCCGTGGTTTCGTGGTTTTAGTGGGTTGATAAAGACATTTCCAAAACTGTTTGGGATTTTTCGCAACTGTGCACAAGGTTGTGATTGCGCAATTTTTCGCATTGCGCAAGTGGAGAGCATACTGGCGTTTCTCTTGATGAAACGGCGTTCAATACAAATTGCTGCAGAGGTAGTTAATGATCCAGGTGCATTCTCAAACATTGGAGTATTTGTACGCATGCTGCTAGTATATTTACATAAGAGAATTATTCGTTCATCGGTTGGTGTATCATATGTAACTAAGTGGTATCTGCAGCAGAAGTATCCATGTAACGCAATTAAGTTTCGAGGAAACCCTGATTACTTTACATCGGAATATTCTTCAATTAGCCTTTTAGAAAGTGATATAACAGCTCCGAGAAGTAGATTTAGTAATGATAGAATCGTATTAGTTCACTCTGCTAATCATTTTGTTGATGATTCAAAAGGACATAAGGTGGTTATCGATGTTCTTTATAATTTACGTAGCAAGGGTTTGCCTATTTATGTAAAATTTATCGGTGATGGATTAGCTCGTGCTCAGTTTGAAGAGTATGCCAAGGAAAAAGAAGTGTCCGTATATATTAAATTTGTTGGTAAAATATCGAACCATGTAACCTACATGAATGAAATGCGTAGTGCAGATATTTGTATTTTTCCATCTATGTCTGAAGGACTTCCAAGAGTCGTTATCGAGGCGCTTGCAAATGGGTTACCAACAGTTGCAAGTCGAGTTGGAGGAACCGTGGAATTAATTGAGGACAAGTGGCTTTTTGAGCCTTCTGATGTAGAGGGTTTTAGCAATGCAATTGAAAGAATAGTGAAAGATGAAACTATATATGCTGAACTCTCAAGAAAAGGGATTATAATGGCGCGGGAATTTGTTGAACCAGTTTTGAAGGAGAGGCGGACTGCATTTTATAATGAATTGATGAAGCGTAGCATAAAATAATGGAAAGGAAGCGTTTTGATTTGGACAAATTAAAGAAAATAATTGGGCGATTTCCTAAATTATATTTGTTTCTTAGCAGTATATCGGGAATGATTGATTACAGACATAACAGAAGAATGATCTACAAACAATCAATTCAAGATTTTGTTGTGTGGCAATATAGACGTTATTTTAAAAAGAAACTAGATCTCAGTAATCCTCAATCATTCAATGAGAAGATGATGTGGTTAAAGGCCTATTGGTTTGATGAAAATGCAATAATATGCTCCGATAAAAATAGTGTTCGTAGTTTTGTAGAGGACAAAGGATACGGACACATATTAATTAAACAAATTGCTCTGTTTGATTCCCCGAGCGAGATTGATTTATCAAAACTACCTGATAGATTCGTTTTGAAACCGACCCATGATTCCGGACATGTTATATTCTGCAATGAAAAGTCGGCTTTTGATATTAAAAAGGCACAGAGGCGTCTTAAAAAGTGGTTGAAGATAGATTATGAGTATATGGGAGGGGAGTGGGTGTACCATTCTAATTCAAAAAAAATAGTATGCGAGGAATTTCTCGAAGATAAAGAAGCAGGTGAACTTTTTGACTATAAGTTTTTTTGTTTTAATGGTGAACCTGAATTAGTGTTTTTTGTAAGTGATCGAGCAAAACATGCTAAGAGTGATTTTTATGATTTAAATTGGAATCTGATGGATTTCAGGTGGATTTATGAACCGAGTGGAAAATTGCATCCCAAACCTAAACTCCTTGATGAGATGATTCATATTGCTCGTGTTTTAAGTAAAGGATTTCCTTTTGTTAGAGTTGATTTATATGAAGTGTCGGGGCGCATCTATTTTGGTGAAATGACGTTTTTCCATGGAGGAGGCTGTGGATGGTTCAAGCCGGATTCGATAGATTATGATCTTGGGCGGAAAATAGAGCTTCCCAAACCTGGTACACCTTGGGGAAAAATTATAAGCTGTAAAGCAGATAGTAGGTGAATTATGCGTGTACTTCATATAAGTATGGCATGTAATGCATACGTTGATGGATGGAATTATCAAGAGAATTGTATACCTAAATATCACTTTCTTGATGGTCATTTGGTGGGAATGGTTACTGTTCAGGATACAGTTGATGAAGCTACGGGGGCGTATTGTTTGGATGAACGATTGGATTATATTGATGATAACGGGGTAAGGATTTATAGACTGCCAAGAATTGTCATGCAAGGGGTTGCTTTCACTAAGAAGCTAAGGGTTTTTCGTGGACTTTATGCTGTTATCAACAATTTTGCTCCAGATCTAATTTTTATCCATGGTATTCAATTTTTGGATATTCATCATGTTATTAGATATGTAAAAAGAAACTCGGTTAGGGTTATTATTGATAGCCACGAGGATTATTATAACAGCGCAAGGTCATGGTTTTCCCGGTGGATAGTACACGGCATCCTATGGCGTTGGTGTGCTAAGAGAATAGAGCCCTTTGCCGAAGTTATTTGGGGGACACTACCAATACGATGTGACTTCATGGTTGATGTTTACGGAATGCCTCAAGAAAAGGTCAAGTTGTTGGTCATGGGTGCAGAGGATGAGAAAGTTAAGGCGGCGCTTAGTAGTGAAAGCCGGAGTGAAAAACGTGCAGAATTAGGCATTGATGAAGACAGTTTCGTGATTGTGACAGCAGGAAAGCTGAATGAAGGGAAAGCCTGTGTAATCAATTTAATGCAGGCAGTTAATCAGTTTTCAGATGCAAACATTCGCTTGGTTTTTGCGGGTTCTGTAGTGCCCAAACTCCATAAAGCTTTTAATCAACAGCTTTCAGAACATGTAATAGATGCCGGATGGCAAAATTCTGAAGAATTATATCGTTTAATGGGTATAGCTGACTTGATTGTATTTCCAGGTTCACACTCGGTGCTTTGGGAACAGGCGATTGCTCTTGGAAAACCTTGTGTATTTCGGAGGTTTGAAGGGATGAGTCATCTGGATCTTGGGGGTAATTGCCTATTCATTGAAGATACTTCGACTGAATCTCTTGTTGAAACGATTAAGGAACTATATTTTAACCAAGAGAAACATGCAAGTATGAAATCTGTGGCAGTAGAGAAGGGTATGCAACGATTTTCTTACCAACGGATTTCGCGCGAATCCATTGCCCCAAATTTATAAGGAGGTTGGTAAACACGTATGAAGCAATATATTAAAAAAATTGGCTTTGCACACAAACTATACAAATTACTACGATATTCTGTTTCAGCTGTTTCACCAGAATTGGCAACGAGAATGATTTTTAGAGTCTCAAGGGGTAAAAAACTGGATATGAATGCTCCTCAGACATTAGACGAACATATTAGCATCCTGAAAATAAAAAAGTATAACCATGATCCCTTGGTTGCACAATGCGCTGATAAGTATCGAGTGCGTGAGTATATCACCCAACTTGGGTTAGATGGTATTCTCAATGAATTGCTCGGTGTTTATAAACATGAAGATGATATCCCATGGTCACAGTTACCTGATCAATTTGTTGTAAAATGGAATAACGCATGTGGTGCTAACTTGATTGTGCCCCAAAAGGATGCGCTGGATATAAAAAAGGCAAGACAACAGTTAGGAAAATGGAGGAGACGAAAGCAGTGGTTGGATCACGCAGAGATGCAATATAAGAGCATTCCTCCAAGAATTGTAATCGAAAAGTATTTAGAAAATGATGATGGTTCTTCATTGGACGATTATAAGTTTTACTGCTTTAATGGCCGAGTGCCATATGTTATGATTTGTCAAGGAAGAGATGCCGGTCATCCGAAGTATTACTATTTGAACAGAAAAGGAGAGTTAATGAGAAATCTCTCCTATGATGCGATGAATGCACCTAAAGACATATCAATCAGTTTACCAGAGGGTTATGAAGAAATGTTCAAGTATGCTGAGGTGTTATCTAAGTCTTTTCCTTTTGTAAGGGTGGATTTTTATAGCGTAAACGGAAGTCCGGTGTTTGGTGAAATGACATTCACACCATCTGGAGGGGTAGATTCTGAACGACCGCCAGAAGCCGATAGGCATTTGGGACAATATGTGCATATTCCTTGATATGTACCTATGAAAACAGATATTGATTTAGAAATGAAAAAACAACAAATTCTGGATAATTTGCCTTTGTTGGTGGCGGTTTGTGTTACAATTGTTTCGCAAATAGAAGGAATACCATTTCGGAATAGCATTCGTGTTGGAATGTATGCTATTTGGGTGGTTGTTGGCTTGCATTATCTAAAAATTCGGAAAGTAAAGGTTTGTTCAGGTGATTTGTGGTTGTTTTTTCCTGCTTTTCTTGCCATAGGCATCACTCTGCTGCTGTCCATCTTCGATTCGGGTTATCTGTTCCCTGATGTCATAATGAAAACATATGGACTCGCCACATTGTTATTAATGCTTGGCAGAATTATAGCTAGATTAAAAATTTCTTTGGAAGAAATATATCTTGTTTTAGCTATTTATGTGTTTATGGCGGTTGTTTTAGCGTTGTTTATCATTACGCAAGTATGGTCCGGGATTTCCAATTGGCTTAATCAAGTCAAATATCTTTACGACAGCAAGAACTCTGCAAGTCAAATTTTAGCGAGTGCAGTGATTATTCTTATTTCTGTAGATCGAAATCAACGGCTTGTCTTCAAATTTGCAAGGTGGGTGCTTGTATGTGGACTTTTGTTTGTGATTTTGTACATTCAGGCCAGAGCGACAATTATCGGCTTGTTCGTCTCTTTCTTTTCTGTTTTTTTGTTGTTTTCGAAGTACACTCGTCGTCAAAAAGCGCAGCTTATATACGCCTTGATTCTCGCTTTTTTTGTTGTTATTATGTTTGTACCCGGTGCTGATAAGTTGATTAGTAAAGTTTTCCGTTTAAATGAAGGCGCAGGTTTCTCGATCAATGATTTCTCTAGCAGTCGTTTGACAAAGTACCGTGAGGCATTACAGCTGTGGCTTTCTTCTCCTTTATTTGGCAAAGGTGATGGCTATGTGGACAATTTTATTATTAACTTATTAATGAATGGCGGCATCATTTTACTAATGCTTGTTGGTGTTCCAACGTACTATATCATCTCGAAAGTCATTTATAGACAGGCAACATGTAAGGTATATCAGTCCAAACTTTCCAGGCTTGTTGTTAGTTTGAGTATTTTCTTTCTTACTGTTTCTGTCTTTGAAGCCCATGCGCCGCTTGGCCCTGGCGCATGTACATTTATTTTATGGTTGCTCCTTGGTTTTATGTTTGAGAAAGATCGGATTATTAACAGGAAAGTGGTGAGAAACACTCTTGCAGAATAAAGGAATTAGAGGACAGGCAAGATCTATTGCGATAGTATCTTACGGGACAGTGGTTTTTAATGCGGTCGCTGGCTTCTTGTATACACCTTGGATTATCCGGAGTATTGGCAAGCAACAATACGGACTTTATACGTTGGCTATTTCTTTTGTCAGCATGTTTCTTCTTGATTTTGGTTTAGGCTCAGCTGTTTCTAGATACTTGAGTCGATACCTTGTAGAAGGTAACAATGAGCAGGCAAACCGATTTGTTGGCCTTGTTTCACGATTGTATATTATCATTTCGGGAAGCATTTCAGTAGTATTATTAGTTTGTTTTTTATTGATTGAAGTATTATTCACTAGTTTGCTCCCTACAGAAATCCCAGTATTCAGGAATCTATTTTTGATTGTTTCGTTTTACAGTGTGGTAGCGTTTCCTTTTACTACTTTAAACGGTATTATGATTTCTACAGGTAAGTACCTAGCATTAAAATCGTGTATGCTTGCTCAAAGAGTACTGCTTGTTGTATTAATAGTATTATCGCTCTTTCTGAACTTGGGAGTTTATGCATTAGTCATGGCAAATGCCATAAGTACATTATTTGGTGTTCTGCTAAAATTATTTGTTGTGCGCAAGGAAACTACTGTGCAGCCGGATTTCAGATATAAGAATCGTGCTCAGGTAAAGGAACTTTTTGGTTTCTCAATGTGGATGACTGTCGTTCAAATAAGTCAAAGATTTATATTTGCAATTACTCCTTCTATACTTGCGGTGACAAGTGGATCTGAAGCTATCGCATATTTTGGGGTAGCAGCAACAATTGAAGGCTATGTCTATTCCTTTGCTGAAGCACTTGACGGCCTTTTTATTCCAACGATCACCAATTATCAATTAGGGAATGACTCGTCTAAACAAACTACAGATTTGATGATCAAATTTGGACGAATTCAGTTATATGTTATTGCACTTATTCTGATTGGGTTTATTTCAATAGGAAGAGACTTTATCAACCTATGGATTGGGGAAGGTTTTCAAGATGTTTATTTCATGGCAGTGCTTTTGGTAGCGCCCTCTTTTCTGTACCTGCCGGTCAGTGTGGGGAGAACTGCCATAGTTGTTGCTGGCAAAGTCAAGCAGCAAGCTATTGCATACATATTCATGGCTTTGATTAACGTAATACTATGCTTCATACTTTCAGTCCCACTGGGTGCTTTAGGGGCATCAATTGGAGTTTTTATTGCGTATTTAATACGAACTCTTCTAATGCTATGGATTATGAAACATCATCTAAACTTGGATTTAAGATTGTTTTATCGTAAAACCTACCATGTGCTGTGTCCGCTCTTTCTTCTTGCATTGATTTTGGCTATTGTCGTAACAAGATTTCGTGTATTTTCTGGCTGGTTGGGCATAATAATCAATATTTGTCTAATAACAACAATTTTTGGCTTTCTTGTGATTTTCTTTGGCTTTGACGATTTTGAACGCATTTTTTTCAAAGACATTCTAAAACGGCGAGGTAGATAATTGCCTGTTGAGGAGAGTGAAGAGCCAAGCACAACAATAACTGCTATTAGCTCTACTTTAATAAAGCTTATCTGGAACAACTATAGGTTTATTGCTAATTTAAGACTTCAAGGAGGAAAAAATGAGAATCACAGTGGTTGGTATGGGAAACGCAGGTACTGCGATTTCTGCTGATCTTACAAGAATGGGGCATCAAGTAACATTGCTGAAAACATCCAATGCAATCCACTCAACGCATCACAGATTATTGATGAGTACCTCATTGGTGGAATTACATGAAAAAGGATGTGTTCAAAATGTTGAATTATATGAAGTGACAGACGATTTTTCGTCTGCCTTTAGAGATGCAGAGATAATTTTTGTGTTTGTACAAACAACATATCATGATCAAGTGATTCAGAAAATGCTACCATTTTTACAACAAGATCAGATTATTGTACTCGAACCAGGATATCTTTCTACTGCATATTTTATCAACAAGCAAGAGGATATTCCCTTTGCAGTCGTAGAAGCAACCAGCACACCTGTCGACTGCAGGATAATACAACCAGGGAGTGTTACAATCCTGTATCGCAATGTACGCAACCCGGTTGCGGTTTTTCCAAGGAAATGCGCAAAGAATGTTATGAGTAAGCTTGAAGCGATTGAATATAATTTTGTTCTTAAAAGTTCTGTGGTTGAAATCGCTTTACATAATCCAAATCTTATAGTGCATACTGCTGGTGGGATTCTTAGCATTCCGAGAGTGGAGAAAACTGGTGGCGAGTACTATATGTACCGCGAGGTTTTTACGCCTAGTGTATGGCGTGTTGTTGAGGCTCTAGATAATGAAAAAATGAATTTACTTGGAGCTCTTGGATATGAACGTATCCCATATGTAGAGGCGTGTCGTGAGAGAAATTCTGTGGATCAGACGGTTGACGCAAAAGATGTGTTTTTTGAATATGCAAAAACATCGAACTTGAAGGCTCCAACAAGTGCTTATGACAGATTTATCACCGAAGATGTTCCCCAAGGGCTTGTTTTGCTCGAGTCTTTTAGTAAGCACCTTAATCTACCAACACCAGTTTGCACTTCGTTAATTGAAATTGCATCGCATGCCCTCGATATTGAGTTTAGAGACACAGGTAGGAGTGTTGAACGATTGGGAAAGGATGCGATTAATACTATTTTAAAGGATTCAGGGTTTCAGGGTATCATTTAACAGACAGTATTCACTATCGAGAAATGCTCCTGATATTATTGGATGAATAAAGGTGAGATATAATTATGAGTGGTATATTACAAATAAGTACTTCAATGCACGGCAGATTTTCTTTATTCAACTCATTGAAATCTGAATTATCATCGTGCACTCTGTTAATTACCGGCGGTACCGGTTCTTTTGGGAATGCCGTACTCGACAGATTTCTAGCATCTGATATTGGGGAAATAAGGATTTTTTCAAGGGATGAAAAAAAACAGGACGATATGCGTCATCTGTATCAGCACACGCATCCAGAACTTAGCGATAAGCTGAAGTTCTATATTGGTGATGTGCGGGATCTTTCATCGCTTCGGGATGTGATGCATGGGGTGGATTACATTTTCCACGCCGCAGCGCTAAAGCAGGTACCAAGCTGCGAGTTTTTCCCGATGGAAGCGGTTAAGACCAATGTGATTGGTACAGATAATGTATTGACTGCGGCGATTGAAGCGGGTGTAAAAACAGTCATATGTTTGTCCACCGATAAGGCTGCTTATCCGGTAAACGCTATGGGTACCTCTAAAGCGATGATGGAAAAAGTAATTGTTGCCAAGAGCCGTACAGTTTCGCCGGACAAGACCAAGATTTGCTGTACACGCTATGGTAACGTATTGTGTAGCCGTGGCAGCGTAATCCCGTTGTGGATTGAACAGATTCGGTCTGGCAATCCAATTACCATTACTGACCCGTCGATGACCCGTTTTGTTATGTCACTTGAAGAAGCGGTGGATTTGGTGTTATTTGCGTTTGAACATGGAACCAGCGGAGACATCCTGGTGCAGAAGGCACCTGCTTGCACTATTGAAGTTCAAGCGGAAGCGGTACGCCAACTTTTCGACAAGGAAAACAAAACAGAAATTAAGATAATCGGTATCCGGCATGGTGAAAAAATGTACGAAACATTGCTGACGAACGAAGAATGCTCACAAGCTATTGATATGGGAGCGTTTTATCGAGTGCCCTCTGACAAGCGCGATTTGAACTATGACAAATATTTTAAGGATGGAGAGGTGGAACGCAATACATTGACAGAGTTCAACTCGAACAATACCAAATTGCTGAATGTTGAGCAGGTCAAAGAAAAACTGCTTTCTCTTTCTTATATCCAGGAAGAATTAGCGAAGCTGTCTAAGTAGGGAGGAAGCACCATTGAAAATACTTGTAACAGGAGCTAAGGGGTTTGTTGGAAAAAACCTCGTTGCGAACCTTTATGCAATTAAAGATGAAAAAAACAAGACTCGGCCAAATCTAGTGATAGAAGAAATCTTCGAGTACGATTTAGATACGAAACCCGCTTTATTAGACGAATTTTGTGCTCAAGCAGACTTTGTATTCAATTTGGCTGGAGTTAACCGTCCGAAAGATAATATGGAGTTTATGAACGGAAATTTCAGTTTTGCGTCTACTTTGCTTGACAGCCTGAAAAGCCATAATAATCGTTGTCCGGTAATGCTATCCAGTTCTATTCAGGCGACACTCATCGGCCGGTATGGTGAAAGTGATTATGGAAAAAGCAAACTGGCAGGCGAGGAGTTATTTTTTGAGTACGGACAACAAACAGGTGCGCAGGTGTTGGTATATCGTTTTCCAAATCTGTTTGGTAAGTGGTGCCGTCCGAACTACAATAGCGTGATTGCAACATTTTGCAACAATACTGCCAATGATTTGCTGATTACAGTAAATGATCGTTCGACTGAATTGGAGTTCCTATATATTGATGATTTGGTCGAAGAAATGCTGGATGCGCTGGAGGGGACTCCACATCGCTGTCATTATGATGGTTTGCTTCTGATAGCAGATGAAAATGGGCAATATTGCTATGTACCAGTTACTCACTATGTTACTTTGGGCGAGATTGAAGATTTGCTCGTGAAGTTTAAGAATCAACCAAACACTCTTGTAATGCCAGAAATTCCGGTAGATTCTTTTGCAAGCAAATTGTATTCGACCTATTTATCGTATCTGCCTGAAAGCAAGGTAAGTTTTCCGCTAAACATGCATACAGATGATCGCGGAAGTTTTACAGAATTGATGCGAACGGAGAAATGCGGGCAGTTTTCTGTGAACATTACCAAACCGGGTATTACTAAGGGTCAACACTGGCATAACAGCAAATGGGAATTCTTTATCGTGGTTGCGGGCAAAGGCTTAATTCAGCAACGAAAGATTGGTACGAATGAAGTGCTGAATTTCGAAGTATCAGGTGAACGCATTCAAGCGGTACATATTTTGCCTGGCTATACGCACAATATTATTAACCAAAGCGAAACAGAAAACTTAGTGACGGTTATGTGGGCAAACGAAGCGTTTAATCCCGAAAGACCGGACACGGTGTTTGAGAAAGTGGAGGAATAAATGGCATCTTTTCAGAACAATGGAAAAATCAAACTGCTGATTATCGTAGGTACACGCCCAGAGATTATTCGTTTGTCTGCAGTGATTACAAAATGTCGTGAGTATTTTGATACCATCCTTGCGCATACAGGACAGAATTATGATTATAATTTGAATGGTGTGTTCTTTCATGATCTCTCTTTGGCTGATCCCGATGTATACCTGAATGCTGTTGGGGATTCGCTTGGGCAAACCATGGGTAACATTATTGCTAAATCATATGATTTGATGATGGAAATTCAACCTGACGCAGTGCTCGTGCTGGGGGATACGAATAGTTGCCTGTCTGTAATTGGGGCAAAGCGGTTGCACATTCCGATTTTTCATATGGAAGCTGGAAACCGTTGCAAGGATGAATGCCTGCCTGAAGAAACCAATCGGCGCATTGTTGATATTATTAGTGATGTTAATCTTTGCTATTCTGAACATGCCCGCAGGTATTTAGCAGACTGCGGATTACCTAAGGAGCGTACTTATGTGACGGGCAGTCCCATGGCCGAAGTGCTTAGCAACAACTTAGAAAATATCAAGAAAAGCAAAATTCTTGAAAAGCTAGGACTTAAGGAGAGACAATATATTCTTTTATCTGCCCATCGGGAAGAAAATATTGATACAGAGAAGAATTTCTTCTCTCTCATGAATGCAGTCAATGCTATGGCAGAAAAGTATGATATGCCGATTCTATATTCCTGTCATCCACGCAGCAAGAAGTTTATTGAAAAGAGAGATTTTAAGTTCCATCCCCATGTAATACAGAATGAACCCCTCGGTTTCCACGACTATAATCACTTGCAGATGAATGCCTTCGCAGTAGTGTCTGACTCGGGCACATTGCCTGAAGAGTCATCATATTTCTTGAGCATTGGTGAGCCAATTGCAGCTGTTTGCATTCGCACATCAACAGAACGACCAGAAGCTCTTGATAAAGGAAATTTTGTGTTGGCTGGAATCACCACGGAACAGGTATTGCAGGCAGTAGATTTAGCGGTAGCGATGAACAAGAATGGGGATTTAGGTATTCCTGTGCCAGACTATGTAGATGAAAATGTCAGTACCAAGGTAGTGAAGATTATTCAGAGCTATACAGGGATTGTTGATAGAATGGTGTGGAGGAAGTACTAGAAAATCGATTGAAGGAGTGATGAACTAACATGAAAACCGTTATGCTCGTTTTTGGCACTCGTCCCGAAGCTATCAAAATGTGCCCATTGGTCAAAGAACTCAAAAGTCGTAAAGAATTGAAAACCTTAGTCTGCGTTACTGGTCAGCACCGAGAGATGCTTGACCAGGTACTAAAGACCTTTGAAGTGGTACCGGACTACGACCTGTCTATCATGAAGCAAAAGCAGACCTTGTTTGATGTCACCTGCAATATCCTAACCAGTATCAAGCCAGTTTTAGAAGAGGTTAAGCCGGATGTTGTTTTGGTACACGGCGATACAAGTACTACTTTTGCCACGGCATTGGCCTGCTTCTATCTTCAGATTCCGGTGGGTCATGTAGAGGCAGGATTGCGTACCTATGACATCTATTCCCCCTATCCGGAAGAGTTCAATCGCCAGGCTGTAAGCATTATCAGTCAGTATAATTTTGCGCCGACTCAAATGTCAAAAGACAATTTACTTAGAGCTGGTTATAAAGAAGATAGTATTTATATTACCGGCAATACAGCCATTGATGCGCTGCAAACTACTGTTCGGGAGGACTATACTCATCCTGAACTTGATTGGGCTAAAGATAGTTGTCTCATTATGATAACTGCCCATCGGCGGGAAAACCTGGGTCAGCCCATGCACAATATGTTCCGCGCAATCCGTCGTATTATCGATGAGCATTCGGATGTTAAAGCTATTTATCCGATTCATATGAACCCTGTGGTTCGAGAGGCTGCTCAACAGGAATTGGGTGATTGTGATCGCATCCACATTATTGAGCCGTTGGATGTACTGGATTTTCATAATTTCTTGGCGCGGTCTTATCTGATTATCACTGATTCTGGCGGTATTCAGGAAGAAGCTCCTTCGCTGGGTAAACCCGTATTAGTTATGCGTGACACAACGGAAAGACCTGAAGGTATCGCTGCTGGAACCTTGAAACTGGTAGGGACTGATGAGAAAGTCATTTATGATGCGTTTAAGTTACTGCTTAATGATAAAGCTGAATACGAAAAAATGAGCAAAGCGAGCAACCCTTATGGAGATGGTCTGGCGAGCAAGAGAATTGCGGATATCTTGACGGGAAAATAACTTTTGCTTTCATTTTGCAAATTGCAACTCAAAGTGCAACACTTTTATCTCCGAACAATAAGTGCATTGTGTAGCTCCCCGCCTCCTCAAGGGGTCTGTGTCACAAATGTTTGACTTCTCTACATCTAGCGTCAAAATATTTCCCCCAAAGTCTTGACAAAGAATTATGGTTGTGTTATTATATTCAGGCGCCTTTGGAGCGGGGTCTTCATTGGAAGCGCAGGAACCTTGAAAACGATACATTGAAGAAGCGAAGAAACGACAGTTAATTCTGAGAGTAAAGAGATTAAACACAAGAGTTTGATCCTGGCTCAGGACGAACGCTGGCGGCGCGCCTAACACATGCAAGTCGAACGGGGTATATANNNG
>JGI24708J26588_10000226_pt1 | contig 45359 bp, 41 predicted proteins | sample BioPla1DNA2_FD_26588 | JGI IMG/M metagenome (IMG submission 26588) | reverse complement strand
CTTGACTAAAACATCAGAGAAAATGAATATCAGTCAACAGCTTTTAAGCAACACTATTACCCAAGGGGTCTGTGTCACAAATGTTTGACTTCTCTACAAAATCGGTGTGTAGAGAAGTCAAAAACGCTTGACAATACATGCTTGATATGTTAGTATGTTAATTGCGCTATAGGCGTAGAGTAACGCGGGGTGGAGCAGTTGGTAGCTCGTCGGGCTCATAACCCGGAGGTCGTGGGTTCAAATCCCTCCCCCGCAACCAATTTTTTTGGCGGCGTAGCTCAGCGGCTAGAGCATTCGGTTCATACCCGGAGTGTCGTAGGTTCAAGTCCCACCGCCGCTACCATCGATTCTAGCAATCAATAAACCCTTTGATACCAATGGTTTCAAGGGGTTTTGCATTTTTAAGACGCTATAAGAGCATTTATGTAACTAACAACATCTCTTTTTCTTCCTTTGTTTCTCGCATAGTCCTACAAACACTAGACCCTTTAAGATACTAGCTTTTAGGGGTTTAGTATATATGAAGATCTTAAGAAGTAATTGAATTAACACAGTAAACAATATATAATCTTGCAAAGAAAGTGAGCAAAAAGCATTTACTTTTTGATGGTTGCTTGCCTTGGATGAGCAGGTTTCACACAAAATATGCTAAGTTAAGATGGATTATGTTGTGCATTATCTGCTCTTTAATTCCTTGATAGATGATTTAAATTTTACTGCTAATTTGCGCTAAAATAAACAACTATTTTAATTAAAAGCTGTGAGGAGAAAATAAATTGATTAGGCGTTTTGAGAAAAAGGATTTGCCCTCAGTTATCTATATATGGAATGAATCGGTATTGAGTAGGGAGGTATTATACAGACCCATTGATGCTGACTACTATCATAAAAAATTTGAGCTTGATCCAAATTATGACCCTAGGTTTATATTCGTAGCCGAAGAAGAAAACGAAGTAATAGGTTTTATACACGGTACTTCTAAAAAAGTTATGCTTAAGGGCGAGAGTAACACATCATCCCCCGGATATTTAACTTGCATTTTTGTAAGGCGAGATAAACGCAATCGTGGCGTAGGCGCTAAGCTTTTGTTACGCTTACAGGAAGAGTTTAAGTCTATAGGAAAAACAAAGTTTGAGTGTGGTGGCGGAAACCCAATTAACATAGACTGGATAATTCCAGGCACGCCCGGTCATGACCATAACAACGCCCCGGGCGTGGATTTAGAGTGTATGGGCTATCCATTTTTGTTCTCAAATGGCTTCGTAGAATTATCAAAAGAAGTTGCCATGTACCTCGACCTATCAAAATACAAGCCATGGGATGGGCTTAAGACTAAACAGGCTGAGCTATTAAAACAAGGCATTTATACGGGTCATTATGATGCTAACCTTAATTATGATTATGATACCATGTGCGACAATGTTGGTTCGGATTACTGGCGTGCTTCAATAGGAACGGAAATTGATTGCTGGAAAAACAAAGTTCCCAATACCGATAACAGGTTTATACCCAATGGCAAAATACCTAAGGGACCAAGAACCATACTTGTCGCTACCCATAAGGAAAGAATAGTTGCCTTTACTGGTCCTGTGGACAAGCAAGAATCAGGCAGGGGCTGGTTTACCGGAATTTGCACAGACCCTAATTATGAGCGCAGAGGTATAGCATCGGTATTATTCAACCTGCTTATGCAGGAATTTATCGCTAAGGGAGCGAAATTCAGCTCGCTTTTCACAGGTGAAAGCAACCATGCCCAAAAGATATATACCCGAGCAGGCTTTGTGCCTGTTAGAAAATGGGCTGTAATGCGTAAAAACATTTAATTTTCTTGTGATGATACTTTAATTTATTTCATAAAAACACCACACCCCTGCTTGTATAACACAACATAAGGGTGTGGATTTTCAGAAGTATGTTTTGATAACAAAGCAAACTTCTTGCTAGGTTGTAATATTTAATTATAGCCCTAGCTTATTAGTATGGAGGTGCAATGAAGAGATTAATTAATGAAGCTATACCTTATTATTTAAAGTCAGCTTCGAAATAATCTAATGCCATACCTGCAATTACTTTCATGCCTACATCAACAGATTTTGGATCACAGTAGAAGGTTGGCGCATGCATGGAGCCATATGGACCGCCAGGGGTTCTGCAACCTAGGCGTATGAAAACACCATCGCGATTTTCTTTTAGGAAAGCGAAGTCATCGCCGCCCATGGAGGGTATAGGCATAATCACCACGCCATCTTCGTCAAGCAGTTTGTTCCCTACATCTATGCTACGATCAACCCATTCTTTTTCTGAAATGAGCGGCGGAACTCCTCTGCGATAATCAACCTCAGCGCTGCACTGGAATGCCTGAGCGGTTTGCTGTGCAATTCTCTCTATGCCCTCTTCTACCATATCGCGTGTGGCGGGATCTACTGCTCTAGCTGTACCTATCATGGTTACACTATCAGGTATTATGTTGTGCGCTATACCCGCATTTAATTGACATACAGATACAACAGCCGCATCCGATGGCTCTAACTGGCGGGAAACTAAGCTCTGCAATGCCATTATAACCGCTGCGCTTGCTAGAACCGGGTCGTGGGTTGTATCAGGGTGAGCGGCGTGTCCACCTTTTCCACTTACTGTAATTGTGAACTTATCCGCGCTTGCGAGTATCGGACCATGACGAACGCCTATCTGCCCCGCGTAGATTTCAGGTGACACATGAAGACCAACAATTGCTTGAATTTTATCAAAATCAATTTCAGGATCCTCCAGAAACAACATAGCGCCCTTTAAAATTTCTTCTGCCGGTTGAAATAGGAATACTGCGGTTCCTGAGAAGTGCTCCCTTGCATCGCTCAAAAGCTTCGCCGCACCAAGGTTTATCGCGGTGTGCACATCATGCCCGCAAGCGTGCATAACACCGGGGATTTTTGACCTAGGCTCATGGTACTCAGCTTCCTGTACGGGCAACGCGTCCATATCGCCACGGAAAGCAACTACTTTGCCGTTATCTTCCTTTAACCCTTTAACCTCTAAATATATTCCTGTTGGACCTACCTTTTTTAGAGCATTGTATTGTATGTTTTTCTTTATATAATCCATAAGCAGATCATGGGTTTTATGCTCTTCAAGACCGAGTTCCGGATATTCATGTATAGTATTACGGATTGCAACTATCTCCGGAAACAGTTTTTCCGACATTAAAGATAAGTTTATCATTTGTCCTCCTTCTACTTTAATATGTATGGACTTAAGCTATTAAGTATTACAGACCTGTCCATCCAATAGACTGCAGCACGGTAATAGCCACAAAACTTAGTGCAAGTTGAACCAATATTAGCGGTAAGACCTTCTTAAGATGTTTTCCATAGCTTATGCCTGCAAATCCAAGCCCACCCATAAGCGTACCTACGGTAGGAATGATTACATTTGTAAAACCATCGCCAAACTGGAATGCCTGAACGGCAACCTGCCTTGTAATACCTGTAAGGTCTGCAACGGGAGTCATTATAGGCATAACAGTAGTTGCCTGCCCTGAGCCTGAGGAGATAAAGAAATTGATAATTATATTCGCAACCAACATCATGTTAGCGCCAGCAACAGCACCCATGCGCTGTATTGGTTGTGACAGAGCATTTACTATAGTATCAAGAACCATCCCTTGGTTGAGAAGCACCATTATTGCATTTGAGAAACCAACTATAAACGCTGCGGGGACAAGTGCTGAGCAGCCTTTAATAAAACTATCCGCCATACCGTTGAAGCCTAGTCGATTTGCAAGTCCGATTACAAAGGCAACAACTAGAAATACTGCACTGAGTTGGTTTGGACCCCATTTTGAAGTAAGTGATCCGACGATTACAACACCTATACCAGCGAAAACGGATAAGAGTGAAATGATTTGTGCTGTGCTAAGTTTTGTATCATCTAATCCCTTAATTTCCGGATTACCCATATACTCTGAAGGACTCATGCCGACTTCGTAATTGAGACTCTTTGTGGGGTCATTTTTAATTTGATTATAGTATAGCAGTACAAAACCATAGCTTAGCAGAAAGTTCACTATGTGAAAAAAGATACGCACAGAAATGCCAGAGAACATAGGAAGTTGCGCTATGGTTTGAGCTAGCCCTAAAACTCCGGCATTTGCCCATCCAACATTGAAACCCGAGAAAGAACCTAGGAAAATCATGTAGAATCCAAGTGTCTTATCAAAGCCCATCGCCTGCGATATATATATGCCTATTGGTATTAGAACAAGGGTTACATTGCCAAACACCCCCGTAGCTCCACCGATTGACATAAAGAGCATTATTAGCAATATAGCGATTTGTTCTCTTCCCTGTACGGATTTAGCCAATCAGGTAAACGCAACTGATATTGCCTTCGAGTCGTCCAACATACGAATAGCAGCGCCGACAAAGAAAATCATGAAGATTAAGCGGCTTTGGTTGTTGAAGCCCTGAACGATTGCCAAGCATACATCCCAAGGAGTCAGGTGTACGGCAGGTACAGAATGATAGCTTCCCGGAACAACCTCTGTTATTCCATCTACTGTGGTGCGGTCAAATACGCCTGCGGGAACTATCCAGCTGAGTGCAGCTGCAAAAAGTGCCAATAAAGTAAGCAGGACATACACATTGGGGAAACGGAGTTTTTTTCTTGCGGTTTTAGACATTATTACATTCCTCCTTTATATTTTTAGGGGTTTAACCCCTTGAAAGGCATTTCTATAGTGTAGTAAGGTAACAGTAATTTGTAATTTTATTGGCTATCAAATAATACTCTTTTATTATTTGATAGGATTAATAGGCAAGATGTATACTGAAAGCGCTCTAAATACTTTACCTTCTAAAAGCGCCCCACCATATACATTGGCACCCGCAACACCTACTGCAGCATGGACATGGATAAAAAGGTCATAAGGGTCGTCATGGTAAATCCTTTTCATAGTTTCATCCATCTCTTCTTTGGGGATTACTTCCCCGGAAAACGCAAGTACTTCTGCGGGACCTGAAACCGGAGTGCTTACGGGCTTTATTGGAAAACTGCTTGAATCCGGCGCATTGAAAACCATATCGCTAACTGAGCCGACAGCCCCTGCTATAAAGGCATGGGTAATTTTATGCTCAACCACATATGCATTTATTATTTCACGGATATTTTCGCCGCTTTTTATTTTTATCTCATGAAAACCATATCTGGTATTTTCAGCCAACATACCCATCCACCTTCTTTATTGCTTGTTCCGCTGCTATGGTTATAGCGTCATACACCGGCGCTACTGAGGGGGTATATACTAGATCAAGCCGCATTAGTTCTTCAGCCGTCATCCCCTTTGAGGCTGCGGCAATAAGCAAATTCATTCGCCCGGCAATGCTTTCATCGCCTGAACCTTGTGCGCCTAGAAGCAGACCATCTCTTTTATCAAACACCAAAGTAAGTGTAAGTTCGCTTCCACCTGGGTAGTAGTTTGAAAGGCTGCTCTTTTTTATACGGTTTGATTCTGGCTGATATCCATATTCTGCAGCCTGTTCTACATTTAAACCGCAAGAAGCTAGAAAAAGACCAAAAACCTTTGTGGCTTGCGCGCCTATTACGCCTGGGAAATCAGACTTTTGTCCTGCGATATTTGCGCCAGCAACTCGCCCTTGTTTGTTGGCGGTTGTACCAAGGGGTATGTAGCTATCCTGTTTTGCAAGTATATGGTAGTGGGTAGCACAATCGCCACAAGCGTATATATCAGGATTTGATGTTTGCATATGTTTGTCTACCTTTATTGCGCCATGAGTGCCAAGTTCTATACCCGCTTCTTTTGCCAATTTGGAATTGGGGCGCACACCTGCAGATACTACCAAAAAATCCCCATATATAGTTTCGCCACTAGATAGTCTACAGCCGCTGAAAGCACCGTCTTCTGAGAACACCTCTTGGATGGATGTTCCAAGGCTAAGCTCTACACCTTCATCTTTGAGTACACCGCTTACCTGTTCAGCATAGATATCTTCAAATGAAGGTAGCAAGCGTGGCTGCATTTCAACTATATGCACATCAACGCCATTTTTTCGTATTCCTTCAGCCAGTTCTAGACCTATGAGCCCGCCACCAAGTATAATCGCCTTTCCACTAGCCTTAGCTTTTTCTTTGATTGCAAGTGCATCCTCTATTGACTTAAGCACAAATACATTTGATGTTTTAATGCCAGGTATGGGCGGTATAAATGCGCTAGCGCCCATCGCCAGAACCAATTTTTCGTAACTATCTTCAAACTGTTGTCCAGTTTTTGTATTTAGTACAATTACTTTTTTGCTTTCAGTATCTATTTTTTGAACTTCATGGTGTATAAAGGCATTAATACCACGCTTATTAATAAGCGCTTCGGGGGAAAGAGATATCAAATTTTCAGCCTTTTCTACTTTACCCCCTATGAAATATGGCATACCACAAGCACCATAGCTAGTATAGCCTGTGCGTTCATATACATTGATTTTGATATCAGGATTGCTCCTCTTTGCCTTTGAAGCTGCCGATAAACCAGCGGCATTTCCGCCTATGACAACTAATTTCATTGCGCTTCCTTTCTTGTATACACTTTGAGTATATCAGCTCGCTTATATTTGTTGTATCAGACGCTTAGCTTGATATTCCAACGAAATGTGCTTATACTCCATATTTCTCTATTATTCCCATCTCTTGCATCATATCTTTAAGAGCATCAAAATGTGAACCTGCATAGTCCTGATAAGGCGCGCGTAAAGAGCCGCCTGGCAGACCCAGTATGTTATATGCAGCTTTTAAAACTATGGGATTCGAAAGATGATAGAGTTTTTCTAGGAAAGGGAACCATTTAAAGTACTCCTGCCTACCCTCTTCCATGATATTAATTTCAGTCCAAGGACGGGACAATAGAGCCACTTCTTCGGGAATAATATTTCCGCCTATGTTTGCCGTGCCGTTTCCGCCTATTGCAAGTGTAGGTATTACTATTGAATACTTGGGGTAATCACAGCAGAGAATGTTAAGCTTATCCCCGCATAATCTCTTAACCTGAACAAGATGGCGTACATCGGGCAAGGCTTCTTTATCTGCCACAAAGTTTGGATGTAGATCTGAAAGTTTTTTTATGGTTTCAGCTTCAACTTTTACACCGGTACGGGAAGGATTGTTGTATATTCCACAGGCAATATCAATTGAACCCATACACTTATCAAGATGGACAAACGCTGAGGACTGAGGAATAAGCACATAGTTTGGCACTAAAAAGATTACTCCGTCAGCACCTTCAGCTTCTGCGTACTGCGCAAGCTTAATGCTGTCCTCAGTTGTATTCATATTTGCACTGAAGAATACGGATATCCGTCCTTTTGTTATCTTAATAACATTGCGGATTATATCCTTCTTCTCCTCTAGGCTAAGCAGTGTAGATTCACCGGCAGAGCCGAGTATAAAGAGTGCTCCCGTGCCGTATTGAATTTGGCGGTCTATTAGCACTTTAAAAGCACCAAAATCAACCTTGTTGTTTTTGTCAAAAGGAGTAATCATCGCTACCCATGAACCACTTGGTCTACAATATTTCATTTTGCTTCTTTTTAGGTACTTTTGTATGCAATATACGAGAGTACCTAACCTCCCTTTCTTATTATTTCGTGCAGCTAAGGCTTACATGTTGGTATAATAATAGCCGATAAACACTTGCCCGTCTGTATCAGATGATACAGTTTTTATATTTGTTTGCGGATATAATATATGTTATAATGTCTATACATAAAGAGGGGGATATAAGTGGCGATTTGGAAACCGGGTTATGAAGATAACATATTTATGCCTGAAGTTGACCAAATGCTTGCTTCCTGTGGACAGATTAAATCGTATAAAGAAAACACGGTTATATTTACTCCAGGAACGGATATAGAAGGTATATACTACTTGCATAGCGGTTATACAAGCCATAGCATGGTAAATGAAGATGGCAATATTAAGCTGCTTTATTACTTAAGCCCGGGTTATTATTTTGGTGATACCGCTTATTTTTTAGATGTAGAAACATCCCTTATTTCAAAAGCGGAAACGGATGTGGTTTTTTACTACTTATCCTCAGAAATTTTAATGAATCTCTTGGCTACATCTGAAGCTTTTAGACATTCGCTACTGCTTAACTTTTCTGCAAAGCTTATAACCGCGCGTTATGAACTATCAAATGTATCATTTTCCAGTACTAAAGAAAGAATTTTGCGCTTTTTCTGCTCAGCTGTGAATAGTAGAGTGTTAATAGATAAGGAATGGCTTCCACTAACCAGGCAGTTAAATCAAACGGAGATAGGCGAAATTGTAGGCGCCACCCGTGTTACTGTAAATAGACAGATTGCAGAGCTATGTATTGAGGGCAAGCTACGCATACATAAGGGCAGAATTCATGTAAATTATGGAGTTTGGCAAAGCCATAATAAACAACCTCTTTATTAAAACATGCGTTAATAGAGTGACACACTTCATAGTAAATTTGCTTTTACAACATTATATCTTACCACAAACAAAACCCCGCAATATAGCGGGATTTTTTGTACAATTATTGTTGATTTTATGATTAGAATTCCATACAAGCGGAAAGCTCACTTGACTGCTTTGCCTTGTCTAGCATACGGACGATTTCGGCTGCTTCTTTAAGCGTAGGGGCGTTTGAAGGCTTGCCTTCAAGGTAATCGAGCATTGCTATGAATTGACACAGATATGCGTCTTCTTGGGGCATATCATCTACCCTATTGTATCCGTGCTCATCGCCAAGATACACACCTTCTTCTTCTACACCGTTTGAAAACAGAATAATTTTGATAGAGCCATGTTCAAAGTCTACCTGAACATTGCTTGTATGTGGAATAGGGCTACCGCAGCAGCTGACGGTGAAACTTGTGTTAGCTCCGCTTGCTATAATCTGATAGCCACCATCAATACCGGGATATTGGGACGGCTCTAGCCTTGCAAACACCTTATTTACATTGTTTGCGCCAAGGAAAAACACCCTGTCAATCTGATGCGCGCCGTGAGTGAGCAGCATACCCCCTCCGGCGAGTTTTGCATCGAAAAACCATTTGGGTCTAACATCGGTAAAATAATGCATGTTAAGCAAATCGCTTATTTGTTTTACTTTGCCGAGTTTTTCTTTGTTTTCTTCAACAATTTTTAGGGCAAGGCGCATATGGGGCAGATATCTTTGCGTTTGGCATACTGTCGCTTTGATGCCGTTTTCATCCCTCAGCCTTATCATCTCTTGGCATTCCTCATAGTTAATGCCCAGAGGTTTTTCTATAATGATGTCTATACCCCTTTTTGCGCAGAGTTTAAAATCATCAATATGAAGGGAATGGGGAGTATTTATAAGCGCGACATCAAGCTGATTGTTATCCAGCATATCAACGAGATTGGAATACACCGGTACATTAAGTGAATACTTTTCCGCAAGAGCTTGCCCGTTTTTAAGCGTTCTATTGTATATGGCGACAATCTCAGCCCTATTTGTCTTGAGCAGAGCTTCTACATTAGTGTGGGCTATTTTCCCCGCGCCTACAACTCCTATTCTCATACGCTTTTTTCAGACTCCACTTTTATTTTTCCATCTGAAAGCGATACGGTGAACCTTCTTTCAAATTTGGGGTCTGTGTTGGGAAAGTCATCCCTGTAGTGGGAGCCTCTGCTCTCCTGCCTATTGAGCATAGCGTTAAGTAAGGCTTGGGAAAGAATTAAAAAGTTACGGGCTTTGAATGCTTCCTTAGCATTGTCGCCCTCCATATATTTAAGCGGCGCATAATCTTCTTGCATGGTCTTAATCTCAGCGATAGCATCTTTAAGAGGTTTTTCGCTTCTCATTACATTGCCGTGTTTAAACATAATGTTGCGTATCTTATTTGTAGTGTATTCAGGTTCTAAATTGCCTGAACCTACAAACGTTGAATTAAGCGCTTCCTTGGGGTTTACAGTTTTACCCACAGATTGACCCTGTGCATACTCCGCTGCGTTTTTGCCTGCTAAATAGCCGAATACAAGGCAGCTACCCGTAGATTGACCGCCCTGCCTATCCGCACCATGTATACCGCCTGAAACTTCACCACAGGCGAAAAGACCCTTTATTGAAGTTTCGCAGTTATGACCAATTAGCACGCCGCCGTTTGCAGCATGATAGAAAGGCGCGATGTAAACAGTATCCTTTGCCAAGTCTACCTTATGCTCTCTTATTAGCCAGTTATAGTAAGGACGTACAAAAGTGGATTCGTCATCCGCTATTTCGGGTTTATAATTGATAGCAAAGCCCTGCTCCTCATAACCACCGTCTAATATACCTCGCATCATTGCAAAGTCAAAGTATCTAGCAATAGTTCTATGTGTAAAGGGACCGTGCTTTGAACGCAACCTTAAGCATTCTTCCCTTTCACTTTTATCGGGGAGTATTTCGGCAAGCAAATCTCTACCATCGGGGGATAAGAACTTCTCCATATAAGGTACTGTAGTTTCTCTAAATACGGTCTTATACGCAGGTCTTACAAAGCCGGGTATAAACTGATTGAACTCTACATTAATAAGCTTTGCCCCCGCCGCAAGCGCCATAGCCTGTCCATCGCCGCTTACATCTGAGGTGTTAAGGTTATACTTATACAAATCCCCCATGCCGCCTGTTGCAAGCACTACGCTTTTACACGCTATGCTTGAAATGCCATCGTCATTTTTAATCAGTACACCGCTGACACGCTCGTCATCTTTAAGCAGAGCAAGTACAGTAGTGTTTTCCATAAGATTAAGATTTGGAGTAGAGTCGATAATCGCTCTCATGTTTTTGCGGATTTTAATCCAATCTGACCATACATATGTAGGTCTTGCTTTTACCGCAAAACAGGCGACTTTAGGCTCTGTAAGCTTATATTCCGTTACGCCTATTTCGGGAAATTCCTTTACCCTATCGCGTATGGTGCTGATATATGTGCGGTTCATGGTTTCATCCGCCATGCCAAGGGAACAGTCAAGTATCTCGGCGAGATATTCGGCATCTTCCGCCGGAACGCCTGTTGAACTTTGACATGCAACCATATCCATCATAGGATAGAAACTTGCGCCGCTGCATATGTTTCTTTTTACTATTATAAGAACCTCTAAGCCCGATTTAGCAGCAGTTACAGCGCTTTTCATAGCAGCAAGACCGCCGCCGATTACAACTACATCTACCGTTTTAGTCATTTATTAGTCCTTCCATAAAATCAAGACCGCAAGCGCCTATTTCTTTATATAGCTCTTTCAGGTCCTCATCTATTATATTCTTTTTCTCTGTGGTAAGGCGTTCGAAAGGACGCCTTGATATAATATTATCAATACCTACATATTTCAGCAGATATTTCATCACCGGCATAAGGTTATGCTTAATGAATGTAAAGATATAGCGGTTAGCATATTGCTGAAGGGCTGCTACCTCTTTCATGTTGTTATTTTTAGCATTATCCCAAATTCTAACAAACAAGTTAGCAAGCAGATTGTAGGTTGAACCTATAAGCCCATCTGCGCCAAAGCTCAGACCGCTTATTGCAAGTTCATCAGAACCTGAATATACCATGAAATCAGGACCTACATATTCTTTAATCCTAAAAACATCGTACAGGGTTGATGAAGTATATTTAATGCCTTCAACGCCGTCTAGCTTGGTAAGCTCTTTTATCATGTCAAAGCTGACCAACCCCGCTAGAGCTATGTTGTATACTATCATAGGCAGACCAGAAGCTTGGACAAGGTCTTCATAGTAGGCTTTTACTTCATCATCGGTAAAACGCCAATAGATAGGCGGAACAGAGGAGATAGCATCCGCACCTATATCCCTTGCGTGTTTTGAAAGCTCAGCAGAGGCTTTGGTGCTTATCGCGCCTACATGTACTATTATAGGAACGCTTCCGTTTACCTCATTTATAACGGCTTCAACAAAGGTTTTGCGCTCATCAACGCTCATCATAAAGCCCTCACCGGTTGATCCGGTGAGGTATAATCCACTTATGTTTTGGCTACAAAGAAATTTGGTTAATTTTACAGTCGCTTGTAAATCAAGCTCTTCATTACAGTTAAAGGGCGTCAGCATAGCTGGTATTACGCCCTTTATCTGCTTTGTGGAGAATTTTGCCATTTTTCTATTTGAATTTTTCCTCAACCATATGGCAAGCGACAAAGTGATCCATGCCATCAGAGCCACAGTTTATGAGTTTAGGTGCATCTGTTTTGCATTTTTCCGTTGCGTGTATACACCTTGGATGGAATGTACAGCCGGGAGGCGGGAATACCGGGCTTGGAACATCGCCTTCAAGCACTATACGCTCCTTTTTATGGTCAAGATCCGCAACCGGAATAGCGGAGAGCAGTGCCTGTGTGTAGGGATGTAGGGTATTCTTGAATAGTTCTTCAGTATCAGTTAATTCAACTATCCTGCCCAAATACATTACTGCTATGCGGTCTGATATATATTCTACAACAGACAGGTCATGCGTTATGAAAACATAGGTAAGACCTCTCTCCTTTTGTAAATCCATCATGAGGTTAAGAACCTGCGCCTGTATAGATACGTCAAGCGCGCTAACAGGTTCGTCGCAGATAATAAGCTCCGGATTTACAGACAGCGCCCTAGCAATACCTATACGCTGACGTTGACCGCCTGAAAACTCGTGCGGGTACCTATCCATATAGTGTTTAGGCATGTTTACGCTTTCAAGAAGGTTTCCGATTATCTCTCTTCTTTCAGCCCTTGTTTTTACACCGAATTTTTTAAGAGGGTCTTCAAGCGAACCGAAAATGGTAAACGATGGGTTTAATGAAGAGTGCGGATCTTGGAATACGATTTGGATTCTTTGCCTAGCTTCATCAAGTTCTGTCCTTGAAAGCTCTCTTAAGTCCTTAACCTCTCCATCAAAATTGTAGTTGAATACGCCGTCGGTAGCGCGTATCAGCTGAAGAATGCTTTTACCCAGTGTAGTCTTGCCGCAGCCGGACTCTCCAACTAGACCTAAGGTTTCCCCTTTGTAGATGTCAAGAGTTATATCATCAACCGCTTTTACATAGCCGACGGTTTTTCTAAAAACACCTTTTTTAATGGGAAAATATGTCTTTGCGCCTTTAATTTCAACCAGCTTCGTCTTGGTTTCACTCATCTTTCAGCACCTCCTTGTAGCAGTAGCAACGCACATTGTGCTCGCCGGAGATGAACTCCCTCTCGGGCATAGCTTCTCTGCATTTTTCTGTTGCATAGTCGCACCTTGGCTCAAACTGACAGCCTGGCGGTCTATTAAAGGGGTCAGGGGTGGAGCCTCTGATTGGCTCAATCTTTTGATTTCTACCTCTGCCAAGTATAGGTATAGATGCTAGAAGCGCCTTGGTGTACGGATGGGCAGGAGTTCTTAAAACCTCATCCACTGTACCATCTTCAACAACATAGCCCATATACATAACGCTTACATTGTCCGCAAGCTCGGTAACAACGCCCATGTCATGCGTGATTAATACTATGGCAGCGTCATAATCCTTTTTTAGGTTATCCATAAGCTCAAATATCTGCGCCTGGACAGTAACGTCAAGAGCTGTGGTAGGCTCATCCGCCAATAATATTTTAGGGTTGCAAGACATAGCCATGGCTATCATTGCTCTTTGTCTCATACCGCCTGAGAACTGGTGAGGATATTCATTTACCCTCTGATCTGCTTGGGGTATGCCCATGGCGCTAAGCAGCTCTACGGACTTTTTCATTGCCTCGTCCTTCTTCATATCCTTATTATGCTCAAGAAGCATTTCAGATATTTGATAGCCTACAGTATACACGGGGTTTAGCGCGGTCATAGGATCCTGGAAAATCATAGCGATTTCACCGCCGCGGATTTCCCTTATAAGGTCGCCGTCCGGGTCAACTTTTTCGATATTTATCGGCTCTTCTCTGCCGTAATATTTTATCTCCCCGTTTTCAATCCTAGAAAGTTCCGGCAGAAGCCTTAAAATGGCGGAAGCGGAAACGCTTTTGCCGCAGCCTGACTCTCCAACTATACATAGCGTTTTGCCACGCTGAGCGACAAAGGAGACATTCCTGATAGCGTTATTCTTCCTGTTATCCGTATAGAAGCTGACGGATAGATCTTTTACTTCCAATATAATGTCTTGATTCATATTAGGCTCCTTTCTCAACCCATTTGAGTAGGATCGGTGGAATCCCTAAGCCCGTCGCCTATGAAGTTAATGCTTAGCACGAATAAAGATATCACGGCGCCAACCGGCAACCAAATCCACCAGTTGTTTTGGAGAATGCTCATGTTGTTTGCAGCGTTAATTATATTCCCCCAAGTTGCAATCTGCACCGGTACACCAAGCCCGAGGAAGGAAAGCGATGTTTCCTGAAGTATGAACATTGCGGTTGATAGCGTTATGTTAACCGCTATTGGGCCTATAGCATTTGGCAGCATATGCTTAAAGCATATGATGAAATCATTAAGCCCAAAAGCCCTAAGCGCCTGCACGTATTCTTCCTCGCGTATGGAAAGCATTTGAGACCTTGTCATTCTATATACGCTGCCCCAGCCTGTAAGTATGAAGATTATCAGCAGGTTAGCAAGGCTCTGTCCCACCATTGAAACAAGGAGCAATACCAATATCATCTGAGGGAAAGACATGAACACTTCACTAATCCTCATTACTGTTTTATCAAGCAGACCGCCTTTATAGCCGCAGTAGCTTCCAAAGAGAACGCCCACAAAGGCAGCGCCTAGCGCGGAGCCAAGACCTACAAGTATAGATATCCTGCCGCCGTGCAGTACCCTTGAGAAGACATCTCTGCCGAGTTTATCTGTACCGAAGGGATGCTCCCAGCTTGGTGCCCGTAGAGATTCTCTAAGGTTGACCTCACCAGGAGGATAGGGGGATATTACGGAAGCAAAAATACTAGACAGCACAATTACCGTGAAAATAACAATACCGATTACGGAAAGCTTGTTTGATATAAGCTTTCTTAAGGAGCGGCTTTTTATGAGCTGTTTCTTCGGCGGTAATTTTGAGGCGGCGTCTATCTTATCCATTTTGCGAGCAATTTGCTTCGCTCTTCCCTTTGGGATATATTCCTGTGTCATTTTCCTCCTCCTATTCTAAGCGTACGCGCGGGTCGATAAGCGCAGTAAGCACATCAACTATAAGCGAGGCTGCCAGCATCATGGTAACGGTGAGTAGGGCTATCATCATAACCAGAGGATAGTTATTGCCCCTAACTGCCGTTACAAAGGCATCGCCAATTCCGGGCCACTGGAATATTTGCTCTACTACAACCGAGCCGCCAACGAGGGTTGGAAGCCTGAAGCCTATAAGCACAACTACCGGCGTTAGAGCAACTCTAAAACCGTGCAAGATGTAGATTCGCCATTTCGGAAGACCCTTTGCTCTTGCGGTTTTAAGGAAATCCCTGTTAAGAGCATCAAGCATTGAAGAGCGGGAATAACGCATAACACCAGCCGTCATAGAAATTCCCAGTATTGTAGCCGGCATAATTACATGCCTAAACTGTTGCCAATAGGAAGTATATTCAGGTAGAGTGCGCCCGCCAATCGGCAGCCACTTAAGGTTTATTGCAAAAACCAGTATCATAACCAGACCAAAGAAAAATTCCGGGATAGAAATGCCTACCATTCCAAGCACAGTAAGAGCGCTATCCGTCGTGCTGCCGCGTTTAACAGCGCTGAGTATACCCAGAAATACGCCGAATACTGTGGAAATTAATAGCGCATATAGGGAAAGTTCTATAGTGGCGGGGAGTTTTGCGGCGATAATATCTTTTATAGGCTGACCGTTTGTTAAGCTGTAGCCGAAATCGCCACGGGCTATTCCACCAAGCCACTCAAAAAACCTTACAATAAAAGGTCTGTTTAAGCCCAGCGCCTCTCTCATCTCTTCTAATTTTTCAGGGGTCATATTGGCTATCTGTTCAGGGCCTACCATATAGCTTATGGGGTCTGTAGGCATAAGTTCCATCCCTACGAAAATCAGAAAACATATGACAAGGAGCATAGGAATCATAGTTAATAATCTTCTGATAATATACGAAAGCATTGGGCACCTCCAATTCTATTAAACAATATAGCGAGGTCGGGTCAAACCCGACCTCGCCGGTTTAATTAATTATTTCTGCGGGAATTTGTTTACATAGAACAACCTTGTGTAGCGAACATCAACTGTAGTTACTTTAAGGTGATCCATCTGCTCAAGCGCAATAACATCTTCAACGGATTTAGTATATGCATAGTCAACCTGACCTGCGGCCGCGTTCTTAGCAAGGTTTGCATCAGATTCGCCACTGGGGTACATTCTGATTTCTTCTATTTTTGCCTGACCGCCATAGTAGTCCTCAAAACGCTCGAAGGTGGCGTATTCGCCCATCTTTACTTCTTTTACCTTGAAAGGACCGCTTCCAACGGGGCTCTGCCAGTAGTCTGCCTGCTGAAGCAGGAGAGGATCTACATCTTTAAAGTACTTCATGGGAAGCGGTGCAAACTGTGTAAAGGTAAGCAGAACATTGGGATTGATATTTGCGAATTTGATGGTTACCTTGTTTCCATCAACCGTAATACCGCTCATACTTTCTGCAGCGCCGCTTGCATAGTCTTCATAGCCTTCAATTGCCTTAAATGTGGTTAGAAGTACGGGGTTGGTTACCGCCTTTGTTGCAAGTTCTATAGAACCAATTACATCATCAGTGGTGATGTCATCGCCATCGTGCCATTTGATTCCATCACGAAGTGTAAATTCAAAGGTGAGTCCATCTTCACTAAGGCTAAATTCGCTTGCAAGACCGGGATATTTTGGAGTTAGGTTTTCATCAGCGATGATTAGTCTATCAAACAGTACCTTCTGGCTCATTAGGAAACCCGGGTTAAAGAAGGGTGTTTCGAAGAACTCCATAGGACCGCCGTTTGTAAGAAGTACTTTCTTACCGTTTGCATCGGGCTCTATATCCCAGTTTACTATATCCCAGTTGTAGATATACTGCTCATTACCGTAGGGAGCGTCGCCTCTATCAAGGCGATTGCTTTGTACTATAAATACAGGCTGATGGTATAGAGGAATGTTTACCTGAATTTCGTTTTCATATCTCTCAAGGTCGTGATAGGCTTTAATCTGCTCATCAACATCAGCTGTTGCATTTGTTGCGGCGATAAGCGCGTCTAATTTGTCGTCTTGGGGGTTATAGCTGTTGGAGGAATAACCGCCTTGATAACGATCATAGTAGTCGCCCATGGAAAGCGCCGCTACTGCAGCATATGCTAAATCCCAGTCAACCGCAGAGGGACCGTTTAACGGATCAGAAGGAGGAACCCATAGCTGGGATGCCAAGTCTCCCTCCAGCTTACGCATTTCCATCTTTACGCCAACCATTTCCCAGTATGCCTGAATTGCAGTGAGAAGGTCTACAGTCATCTGGTCTCCATAGTAATAGACTACATCCAGTACACGGTTTGAATCCCAATTCGCCTCTTGCAGCAGTGCAATTGCTTTATCGGGGTCATACTCGTAGGCTGTAAGGTCATCCGCTCTCCAATCTCCTGGAGGAGCCATGGTGATAGCTTCCGTAGCTTTTCCTTGCATCAAGCCGTCGATTATTGCCTGCATATCAATGGCGTAAGTTAATGCTTTGCGTACTCTCGGGTCGGAAAGCTGGTTTGAGTTGGTAGGCTCGCCAAGTACGGGAAATACGCACATGAGTAGGGCTACTACCATCAACATAGATACTAATCTCTTCATATTTTACCTCCTGTTTTGTGGTTGATATTCAACCCAATTTCTTTTTTGATAGAAAAACATCGTTTTCTAAAACCTCTTAAACTCTATTAGCTACCATATAAAAAAGGCAGACTAATAAAAAGTTTAAGCTACATAAACTCCGCAATATCTACCCCCCTTCAGAATAAATTTTCAATCAACCGCTAATGCAACCGGTGAACATTCTACTAATAAGGAAAACGGCAAACCATAATTGATAAGGAAAAACAGTAAGCCCACCATCGACATGGTTTTCGTTCCACAGTTTTAACTAACAAAAACAGTAACCGCCGTATCACTTATCGCTTGTCTTCACTTTTCAAACCTGGAATATGCACAAACTTATCCCGAAGGTCACCAATCCGGTAAAGCCAGCAGTAGATTTATTCCTAGAGCGAAGTTTACTACACACTATAATTTTTGTCAACATTCGTTCCGATTGTTGCCTTTTTATGCATGTGTTCAGATTGATAGCTTGTAATACAGGTTCTAGGACATTAATTTGCTATAAAACTATTAGAATACATGTGTTTCCTCTCATAAATAATAATCATTTTATAGTATGATATTTTTCAATTAATTCCTAAATAAATACAATATACAAACAATTTTCCGAAATGTTCGCCACTTTTTTGTTTGGGTTGTGAATCTTTGGTTATTTAGTTCGGATGTGTCATCAATATTATTTTTTAAATTATTCTATAAAAATTAGATATAATTCCATACAAACAGCTAATAGAAAGGCTCCCCTCATGGTTTACAAAAAACTCTAATCGTGATATAGTTACCTAGCGGTTAGAACCTAGGCGCAGATGAGCGAAACTCCGACGCCGTCTTCGTTTTGGGGGATAATAGGGTGCCGCCCCGAATTAGGAGGAAAATATGGATAAAGAAAAAAAGAATCAGATTATCAAGGAGTATGCCCGCCATGAGGGCGATACGGGTTCGCCGGATGTACAGGTTGCGTTGCTTACAGAGCGCATAAACCACTTAAATGAACATCTAAAGGTAAATAAGAAGGACCATCACTCAAGGCGTGGGCTGCTGCTTATGGTTGGTCGCCGCCGTGGTCTGCTTGACTACCTCATGCGCACAGACATAGAGCGCTACCGCGACCTAATTGCAAGGCTTAACCTACGCAGATAATAACAGGAACCGGAGAAAGCATTTGCCTATCCGGTTCTTTTAATTAAGGTGTTTAGGCGTACATTGTAGTGCGCCGGAGAGGAATGGAATGGAACATAAAAAATACACTATGAACTATGCCGGACGAGATTTAACTCTTGAGTTCGGCAAGTACGCCCAACAAGCAAACGGCACAGTACTGGTGCACTACGGCGATACGGTTATAATGGTAAATGTAACTGCCGCTTCCGAGCCAAGAGAAGGCACGGATTTTTTTCCGCTTACAGTAGATTTTGAAGAAAAGCTTTACTCTGTCGGTAAAATCCCGGGCGGATTTATCCGCAGAGAAGGTAGGCCCAGCGAAAAAGGCATACTCACATGCAGGCTGGTGGATAGACCCTTAAGGCCTCTTTTCCCCGACGGTCTTAGAAACGAAGTACAGGTTGTAGTAACAGCGCTTTCAGTTGAGGAGGATGTACTCCCGGATATACCCGCTATAGTCGGCGCTTCCGCTGCCCTTAGCGTAAGCGATATACCTTGGGAAGGTCCTATAGGTGCAGTGCTTGTTGGCATGGTAGATGGAGAGCTTGTACTTAACCCTGATAGTGAGGACCGCCAAAAGAGTGATCTTCACCTTGTAGTTGCAGGCACTAAGGATGCAATACTCATGGTTGAAGGCGAAGCAAACGAAATTTCCGAGGAAAAGCTTCTAAACGCTATACTTACAGCACATGAAACTATAAAAGAAATAGTAGCTTTCCAAGAGAATATAGTAAACGAAATAGGGAAAGCAAAATGCGATTACCCACTCTTTACAACAGGTGTCGATGTTAAAGAAGCTGTACGCAGCTTTGCATATGATAAAGTTATATGGGCATTCGATACCTTTGACCGCCAGGAAAGGCAGCAAAGAGAAGAGCAACTTAAAAAAGAAGTAAAAGAACATTTCGCACAACAGTTTGAAGGTAGAGAACTTGAAGTAAGCGATGCTCTATATTCCCTTAACAAAGAAGTTATGCGCCGTAAAATAATAGACGACGGCGTACGCCCTGACGGCAGAAATACTGATGAAGTACGCCCTATTTGGTGCGAAACAGGCATATTGCCACGCACACACGGCAGCGCTGTGTTTACCCGCGGGCAGACACAGGCGCTAACAGTTACAACCCTTGGCTCGCTCCGCGAAGCGCAGATGCTTGACGGGCTTTCAAGCGACGATACAAAGCGTTATATACACCACTATAATTTCCCGCCCTATTCTACCGGTGAAACCGGAAGGATGCGCTCCCCCGGCAGAAGGGAGATAGGTCACGGCGCGCTTGCAGAAAGGGCTCTTGTACCCGTTATCCCGAGCGAAGAAGATTTTCCCTACGCCATACGCTTAGTTAGCGAAATACTTTCAAGCAACGGCTCATCTTCCATGGCATCGGTATGCGGCAGTACGCTATCGCTAATGGACGCAGGTGTTAAAATAAAGGCTCCTGTTGCCGGCATCGCAATGGGGCTTATAAAGGACGATGACACGGGCAAGGTAGCAATACTTACCGATATACAAGGGCTTGAAGATTTCCTTGGGGATATGGACTTTAAAGTAGCCGGCACCATGAACGGCATAACTGCAGTTCAGATGGATATTAAAATCTCCGGCATAGATGAAAGCATACTTAAGAACGCGCTTGACAAGGCGCTTGTAGGCAGGCTTCATATACTGAAAGCCATGCTTGAAACACTTCCCGCCCCCCGCGAGAGCCTAAGCAAATACGCGCCTAAGATTATCTGTTTTACCATCAACCCTGATAAGATACGTGAAGTAATAGGCTCAGGCGGTAAGACTATTAATAAGATTATAGCTGAAACAGGCGTCAAGATAGACATTGAGGACGACGGCAGGGTTGCAATTGCCACAAATGACGAGCAAGCTGGCATTACCGCCCGCAAGATAATTGAAGGCATAGCAAAAGACATAGAGGTTGGGGAAGTATATCAAGGCAGAGTTGTAAGGATACTCAGCAATATGGGCGCGTTTATAGAGCTACTACCCGGCAAAGACGGTCTGCTACATATATCAAAGCTTGCAAACGAACATGTTGAAAAGGTTGAAGATGTACTTAACATTGGCGATGAGGTTGAAGTTAAGGTGGCCGAAATAGACTCCCAAGGCAGGATTAACCTTTTGCGCAACGATATGGAATACAAACAAAGAAACCGCGGTCCAAAACAAGGCGAAAGGCGCCGCCCACCGCGTAGGGACGGGCAAAGCCAGCGCAGAGATGATTAAAGCATAAAACTAAAGCCTGCGATTATCGCAGGCATTTATTTAATAGAGGAAGTATATGTCTAAACACTATACACTGTCTAACGGGCTTAGGGTAATACTCGAAAAAGAGGAAAACAGCTTTTCTACATCGCTTGGCGTATGGATAAAGGCGGGTTCAATGCTGGAAAACACAAACGAAAACGGACTTTCCCACTTTATGGAGCATATGGCTTTTAAAGGCACTGAAAACCGCTCTGCCACTAAGCTTGCTAAGGATATGGACGCGCTTGGCGGACAGGTAAACGCCGCAACAAGCAGGACAAATACCGTGTACTACGCGAGGGTTCTCCCAAGAGAGACCGAAAAAGCGCTGTTTTTATTGGCTGATATAGTACTTAACCCTACAATAGAAGAAGACGCTTTTCAAAAAGAGAAGCTTATTATTTCCGAAGAAATATCCATGGTTGAGGATTCCCCCGAAGAAAGCGTGTTTGACCTAGTAAACCAAAGCTTATATGAAGGCACCGGGCTTGCGCATACAATACTTGGCGATAGGGAACGGCTTATGGGATTTAAAAGGGAAGAATTGGTTAAATTTAGGCAGCGTTTCTACAAACCTAAAAACGCCGTTTTTGTAGCTGTCGGCAGCTTTGATTATGAAAATATGTTATCACAAGTTGAAAAGGCATTTGGCACATGGCAGGGCGATGGCAATGCTGATTATCCTATAAATACAGTATCTAATAAAGCTAAACAAATATATGTGCAAAAGCCCATAGAGCAGACGCATATTAGCCTTGGCTTTGAGGGTTATAAAGAAGGCGATGACAGGCTATATCAGCTATCCTTGCTATCCACCATACTAGGCGGCGGGCTTTCATCTAGGCTATTTCAGAGTATAAGGGAGGAGCTTGCGCTTGTCTATCAGATTTATACTACTTTTACCAGCTACCCCGGCTGTGGAGATTTTTTAATATACGCCGCCTGCAAACATGAAAGCCTAGAAAAAGTTAGGGAAGAAATAATAAAACAGGTGGAAAATTTAAAGAAAAACGGCATAAGCGACTGGGAGCTGGACTATGCTAAAACACAAGTTAAAACTGAAATAGTAATCGCAAATGAAAGCATAACCCACCGTATGCACGAACTTGGAGACCATGAACTATCCCGCATAAGGCATCTGACGCTCGCCGAAACGCTAAGTAAGGTAGATGCTGTAACTAAGGACGATGTGATCTACACCGCACGCAGCAAGCTGCTTTTCCCCTGCGCCAGCGCAATAATAGGACAATCACAATAGGAGTTAATATGGACAAGCTTACAGAAATTTTTACTCTACAAAAACAGTTTAACGATGAGGTAATAGAAAAACGCAATTTGGGCGACATAAGCCAGCAGGAATGGATTAAAAACTACGCCATAGCCTTATATGTTGAGCTTGGTGAGTTTCTAAACGAAACTAATTTCAAGTGGTGGAAGAACCCAAAAGAAATAAACCTACCCGCATTAAAAGAAGAGCTGGTTGACATACTGCACTTTTTTATTAGCCTTTGTATACGCTGTGGCATGGACGCAGATGAACTTCACAGTATGTATATTGAAAAAAACAAGGAAAATATCCTACGCCAGCAAGGAAAGAGCGATAAGAAGGGCTACGAACCTGTTTAATGCTTAACAAAATATAATTATTTCGTTGTAAACTTGAAACATGTTGCGCTTTGCGATAGAATAACAACGAGGAGGTAATGTTATGAAATCGATAAAGCTGATGTTTCTTTTACTCTTTTATTGTATGAATATATTTGCCGAATCTGAACCTGTTACGCTGCAAAAAATAGATATAGCATATATTCATGAGGACTTAGACGAAACTGAATTACATTTTCCGCAGATAAGCGGACTTGAAAATTCTTTTGTAGAGCAAAAAATTAATGACACAATAGTAGAAAAAGCCAATATAGAAAACTTAAGAGCTATGGCAAGCTCCGGCTATGACAGCGGCACAAATGTTTCATGCAGCGCTTACTTGCTTGGTGATGAAGATAGTCCCAAAAAACTATCCACGCTTATGAGTGTTTCAGGCAGGCTTAGCAGCGGCAGAAATGGGCATGAATATATCCCCCTTATGTTTAGCCTTGAAAGCGGGGATATTATACCATCATCAGAATTGTTCTTAGAAAACGCGCAGGAAGAGCTGGATGATTGGCTTTACGAAAATATACTGGAACAATCCACCTATTTAAATATTGAAAATGCTCTACCCGTACCGCTAGATAATGCAATACTTACAGATACAGGCATATTTATAGCTTACCCTGTTGATACATTTAAATTTCTATCTGACACAAGCGCAGCTTTTCATTTCTACTACTATGAGATTATTGAACTGCTAAATAAAGACAATACAATTATTTCCGGTATAGATATATTAAAGCTATCGGATAAAAAAGAGGAAATAGAAAATCTATCAAAAGGTTTGCTCCCCGGAGTGCCTAATATAATAGGTTCTAGCATAAACGAAGTAACCAAAAAATACTATGAGCTTACAGACTCAGAAAGCTTTTTATCCGGTGAGCGTTATGTGCTTGAAGCGCCCGAATTTAGGGATATTTACCCCATAGTGTCAAGCGATTCTGATACTATAAGCGGCATACTAGCAAAAAGAATGTCAATAGGCGGACTTGATATCGGCATATCCACAAAAGAGGATTGTATTTCTTTGCTTGGCGAAGCAATCGCTGTACTGCCCCTTGAAGGTGCAAGCGCAAGCCAATACTACATGCCCGAGGGAGAATTATCCATATATTTTTTTGGAGAATATAAGCTTATGTTATCGACAGATAAACTGGATATATTAAGAACAGTATACATTGAATACGAAGGAGATAGTTCCACTTGACAACTCGCAGCAAAGCACAACAGAGCGTGCGTTCAACTGATAGAGCGGGAGCTTTATCGCTTAGCCTTGGCATAATAATTATGGCATTTGGGCTTGCCTCAATGCTTGGCATTTCAGCGCCTACTACTACAAAATCTCTCGCCTTATTTAAGAACCTTACCATAGGTATTGCAGGACCTTTTTATATGCCTTTCCCTATATTAACCACAGCATTCGGCGCTTTTTTAGCTGTTTCATCAAAGCGCAAGGTTTCTTTTAGGCTAATGCTTTTGCTTATGGCATTTTACCAAGGTATATTGATACTTTTAACATTACTCAGCAGCATTACGGGATACGGCAGCCTTATGGATTACACTCTTAACCTAAACATACACTATAGAAACCACCCAAACCCCTCATCTTACGGCGCGTACTTAAGCGCAGCTTTCTCCCAATTTGGGGGAAGAGCCGACCCGCTTCCCGGGGGCGGCTGGCTTGGAATGCTGCTTGCTTTTCCCCTTTGGCGCATGTTAGGTCATGCCGGAAGTATAGCCCTTACAATTTTAAGCATGATAATAATATTCTTCTCTATTATAAATATAAATCCACTGCTTATAATTCAACACATGATAGATAAAAGATGTATAGTCAGCTTAGATGGCACACAAGAAAGTGCTATTGAAACCGCTGAACCTGATGCGGTAAATGACGGGCAAGAAACAAATGAAGCGGGGCAGGCTAATTGGGAGCTTCCACCTGTTCATGATGGGGTATTCACCCCTCCTGCAATAGGTACAGAGGCGCTTTATAATGAGGTGTCGGACGCTGAGCGTGGCTTTACGCAAATTAATAACGATTTAGACGATGTATATTCACAGACCGCTTTTGTAAGTGGTTTAAAAAAGAATACCCCAGACATACAGCAAGTACCTGATACAAAAACTGAGGGCTATAATCCCCCAGCTAATAATGAACCAAGCATTACCGACTATGTAAAAGCACAGGCTACGCCTATTGAAAACGATAAAGATGCTCAATATGCAGAGCCTATAGAAAAAACCGCGGAAACTAAACCTGCGCCTAAAAATACAGAGTATATTCCTGCAAAGGAAAGCATAAAAAAGACCTATACAGCAACACAGAAAGTATCTACTGCGGAGAAAAAAGACAAGCCCTCAGATAGTAAAACTGGCGTTGTAATAAAAGATAGTAAGGCAAAAAAACAAGTAAATGTAGAACAGCTAGACTTTATTCCCAAATACTATGATAGACCATCCGATACTCTGCTATCCGCGCCGCCTCAAGGCAGCCGCCCGGATACGACTGAGGAAGATACTATACGAGCTGAAAAGCTTATAAAAACGCTGGATTCCTTTAATATACCTGCAAGCGTACAGCAAATAGTACATGGACCTGCGATTACCCGTTTTGCAATACGCCTTGGCGAGGGGGTAAATGTAAACAGAATACGCAATGTACTTGATAACCTATCCCTAGAATTGCTTGCAAAGGCGCCTGTAAGGGCCGAGATACCCATACCCGGCACACCGCTTATAGGTATAGAGGTAGCAAACGATAAATCCGACATTGTATACTTAAGAGAAGTGCTTTTTTCAAAGAAAATGCTTGGCAGCGCTTCTCCGACTACGGTTGCGCTTGGCAAGGACATAACGGGCAACCCCATAACATGCGATTTGTTTGACATGCCACATCTTCTAATCGCAGGCGCAACAGGTTCCGGTAAATCTGTATGCATAAACTCTATAATAACAAGCATACTATATAGAGCAAGACCTGATGAGCTAAAGCTAATACTTGTTGACCCTAAGTTCGTAGAGCTGCAACCATACAACGCCTGCCCTCACCTGCTTCATCCCGTCATAACCGATGTTTCAGATGCTGAAGCCTCGCTTGAATGGCTATGCGATGAAATGGACGACCGCTATCATCGTATGCAGGAGCTTGGCGTTAGGAATATATCCGGCTACAATAGGAGAGTAGACAGCTTCGATAAAAAAATGCCTTATATAGTGGTTATTATAGACGAGATGGCGGATTTAATACTAACCAGCGGTAAGGAAGTTGAGGAATATATAAAGCGCATCACCGCCAAGGCACGCGCCGCGGGTATATGCCTTATACTTGCAACGCAAAGACCGTCGGTAAATGTAATTACAGGTGTTATAAAGGCTAATATACCAAGCAGGATTGCGTTTCAGGTTTCATCGCAGGTTGACAGCCGCACTATACTTGATTCCATAGGCGCTGAAAGGTTACTGGGCAACGGCGATATGCTATATATGCCGCGCAATTTTCCTGCGCCTGTAAGGGTTCAGGGCTGCTATATATCCGATAAAGATGTTGAAAATGTAACGAATTTTGTAAAGAGCCAAAACAGGGTTGAATACAACGCAGACCTTATGGAGCATATTAAAAACGCAAGGGAGCGCAGCGACAGCAATAAGGGCTACTATGCAACAGACGATGATAATGGGAATTTCGATGAAAAATTGCCCGATGCCATTGAAATGGCGGTTGAATCCGGCCAAACATCTATAAGTATGCTGCAAAGAGTGCTAAGAGTTGGCTATGGAAGGGCAGGAAGGCTTATAGATGAAATGGAGCGACGCGGAATAATAGGCGCAAGCGAAGGCACAAAACCACGTAAAACCATTATGACAAGGGAAGAATATAATAAGCTGGTTGAAGCCGGCGATGAAAGAATACGATAAATACTATGTTGCCTTTAACCCAGCGTTTTCTTGTGCGTCTTTTCCACTTTGGCTTCGCCTTCAAAGTTCCCATAGGGTCCACTATGTCTCCTTCACAATGCTTTGCCAAACCGAAAAAACCGCTACAATAAAATCGTTGTTATAAAAGCAACATAGTATTAGTCATTTACAGTTTGTTCATCTTGTATACAAGGTAATATGCTATAATTTTATTATAATTTCTATGAAAGGGGCTAGCTATCTTGATACATATGTCTGAGGTTTCTAAAGCTTACGGTAAGCACATTGCATTAAAAGATGTATCCTTTTGCATAGATGAGTTTCAAGCGGTAGGTCTTCTGGGTGAAAACGGCGCTGGCAAAACAACGCTGCTTGATATTATTAGCGGCTGCCTGCTTGCAGATAGCGGAAGCGTTACAATTGACGGCTTTGATATAGTATCAAATGCTGAAAACGCAAAACATTCTATAGGCTATCTGCCCGAAAAGCCTCCCCTATACCCTGAAATGACTGTTTGTGAGTATTTAAAATTCTGCATAGAGCTTAAAAGAGTGGTAAAAAAAGACAGGGATAGACACCTTGATGACTTACTTGAAACAGCAAACCTAACGCAGGTTAAAAATAGGAAGATTGCCAATTTAAGCCATGGATTTAGACAAAGAGTTGGCTTTGCGCAGGCGTTATGCGGAAGCCCTAAAATAATACTACTAGATGAACCTACAAATGGTTTAGACCCATCACAGGTGATTGAATTTAAGCGTGCTATAAAAACACTTTCTAAAAAGCATATAGTAATACTTTCAAGCCATATATTAAGCCTTATACAGTCCGTATGCGATAGGGTGCTTATACTGCACAAGGGGGTACTTACTGTTGACAGGCTTATAAAGGAGAGCGATAGCAGCAGCTTTTTTGTTTCGCTTTATGCACCGCAAGCACAAGTTCTTTCAAAGATAAGACATATGCCTTCAGTAAAAAGATTAAAAACTGCAGATAAGGGAAACCCTAACATCACAAGTGTAATAATTGAAACAAATGATAAAGAGAATCTGCCCAAAGAGCTTTTTTCATTTTCTACAGGCAATGGTATAGCCATACTAAGGCTTCAGGAATGTGAGAATACGCTTGAAGAGCTGTACCAAAACAGCATGGATGAGGGTACATTATAATGAAAGTACTTTATAAAAGAGAGCTTTACAGCTTCTTTGTGACGGGCACAGGCTATGTGTTTTTGTTTGTATACATGGCATTATCCGGCATATTCTTTTATTTCGGCAATATACTTACCCGATTTTCAGATTTAAGCGGTTATTATTCTATGGCTACATATATCTGGATATTATTAATACCTATACTTACAATGCGGCTTACCACGGAGGATAAGAAAAACGGCACATATAAGCTGCTGCTTAGCTCCGCAATATCCGTGCATAAAATAATATTAGCTAAATACTTTGCCGCGCTTTCTGTAATAGGTATTGGGCTTTTACTGTCAACAATATTCCCCATTATAGTTGCAGTATATGGGGCGCTATATGTACCAGAAACACTGCTTGCATACATAGGCATGTTCTTATATGGAGCTGCTTACCTTGCATTTGATATGTTTATATCGTCTTTCGCAAAGGGAAATACATCCGCATTTATGCTTGCGCTTGGCGCAAATCTGCTTCTTCGCGTTATAGGTCTTGCGGCTGAAAGCGCATCTTCTGGGCTTATTAAGGGAATATTATCCCTTCTTGATACCGAAAAACGCTTCACTCCTTTCCTGTATGGACAATTAAGCTTTGCCTGTATAATATATTTCCTGCTATTTATTTTGATAAACATATTATTAACAGCAGAAATAAACAGTACGGACGGAGGATATAGAGCATGAACAACATAAAAAAGCTCTATATTAAAAGAACTGCAATAATAGTTATTTTACTTACTCTGTTTGCTCTGCTTGTAGTTTCATCAGAAAAAATAGAGAAAAAATACGCCCTTAAGACAGATTTGTCTTTTAACAGCATAACCATGTACGGAGATACTACAAAAAAGCTGCTTGAAAATTTAAGCAGCCCAGTGCATGTGTACGCTATATTTACCCCGGGTGAGGAAGATTACAACCTAATAACCCTGCTCGAAAGATATAGCGCAAAGAGCGAATACTTTACTTTCTCCATAGAAAACCTTGCGGAAAACCCTATGCTGGTACACGCCATATCCGACAGCCTGTATGATGGCGCTGTTAGCGGCGACTGCCTTATAGTGCACGGTAAAAGCACAAACATAACCCGTATACTAAATGAAAAGGATTATATAAAACAATCATACGACATGGAAACAGGCAGCTTTGTAGTTGACAGTGCAACATATGAAAGCAGCTTGAGCGAAGCTATAAGCTATGTAGCAAGCGAGGAGTTGCCTACTATATACATGCTATCAGGTCATGGGGAATTAAGCCTTGATGAAGTTATGCCGCTTGTTGATTTCCTTAAAAAATGCAATTACAGCGTAAAACAGCTTGATATTGAAAAGTCAGGTTCGGTTCCCGCTGATGGTTTGCTTATGATACTATCCCCCGACAAGGATTTAACTAATAACGAATTAAGCCATATAATGGAATACGCAAATAAAGGCGGTTCATTGTTTATTAGCACTGATTATGATGACCCTGCGGATTTACCAAACTTTAATTCATTACTTCGGTACTACGGAGTATCAATAATACCCGGCATAGTATCTGCAGATGAAAAAGACACAGCTTCATATATAGAAAACCCTCTTTATTTAATGCCATACATGCAACATAGCGAAATTACATCCACGCTTATTTCTCTTGAACAGGATAGGCTTATACTTATAGGCGCTAGAGCATTTGAAATTGAAAAAGCAACAGGCAAGGATTTGCAGCTTACACCTATACTTAAAAGTGGCAATGCATATGTGCATGACTATAGCTTTGATGGGGAATTAAAAGTAGCTGAAAATGCAGAGTCTTCAGTTTATGACCTTGCTGTGCTAAGCCGCAAGGCGGGTGAACATGGAGAGCAGTCCACTGCTTTTATTATAGGCAATTCATCCGTACTTATTGATGAATGGCTGTACACCAATTCTTACAGCAGGGAGTTTTTGCTCTCTACTATACAGGGCATATATACTAAGCACCCTGAAACCCTTGAAATACAAGCAAAACCCGCATTTAGAAAGTCTATGGAAATAAATAACGCCTTTATTCCTCTTGGCATAATAATACTCGTGCCTATATTAATAGCAGTATTTGCGGCAACTGTGCTAATAAAGAGAAAGAAACTCTAATATGCAGAGCGTACAGAGAGAGCCAAATAAAAAATTATCTAAAAAATGGAAATTAGCGTTTATAATCGCACTGCTTATTTTTATTGCGGCTTTTGTATATATATCAAGACCCCATGAAATTATAATTGAGCCTACAGATGAAGAAATTATTATACTTCAAGTAGAGCCTGAGGATATTATAGAGCTTACAATAAAACCTAAAAAGGGAAAATCATACACGCTTGAGCAGATTGAAGCGGACAGCTTCCGTCTTAAAGGCGATGAAAATTATCAACTTGATATAGATATGGTAAGCGATATGTTTGACATAGCAGCAAGCATAACCGCTGTAGATGCCATGATAGAAAGCATTGATATTATTAAGGCAAGGGAATACGGAATAGACGAAAATTCTCTTAAAGTAAAGATTGTGCTAAATACAGGTAAAACTCATACATATATACTCGGCTATGAAATAAAAACCGAAGTGCCTATGCGCTACATGTATTGTGCGAATAGCGGTACTATATATGTAACAAAAATAAACTACCCTGATATATTAAACTATACTATAAAAGAGCTGCATACAGTTCCCCCGCTCAATTTTTCCTCTGAGCTTGTGGATAGTATGCAGATATCTGAAAATACCGGCAGAAATATAGAAATAATAAGGCGGGAGGATATGTGGAGCTTTGTTTCCCCAATTAAATATCCTATAAGTAATGACAGCGCAAAAAAACTTTGCGACAACATTGAAGCCATGCGCCTTGCAGTATTTGAATCTGAGGCAGCAGAGTCAAAACTTAACAATTATGGTCTTGATGAGCCAAGGGCAAAGGTTACATTCAATATAGCAAAAAGTAATGTAAGCGTTACAAATATTATTGATGACAATAAAGATAGTTATGAAGTAGATGAACACAGTATTCAATTGCTTTTAGGTGATGATTTTGATGATATAGGCTTTTATTGCCTGTATTATGGCAATATATACAAGGCAAGTCACCTATCCATGGGCTTTTTGCTCCAAATGGATATAGAGGAAATGTATATTAAAAACCCTGTAAATATTGCAATAAACGCTCTAAAGGAAATGAGCATTATTAGAGCAGATGAGAGAAATATTTATACGCTTGACTTTGTTGAAACTGTGCTTCCAAATAACCAAATATCCACCGATGAATATGGGAATATACTATACGATATGTGTGTATACAAAAACGGGCAAGAAATAGAATCAATGGAATGGACAAGCAAATACATGCTACTAACGCAGCTTAATATAGACGGCACATTGCCTTATGATTTTACACCTGAAAGTAGTCCCCTACTTATAATAAAGCTTATATATGAAGGCGGGGAAAGAAATATAACATTCTACCCCTATGATGCGCTACATGCAGCTATGAGCATAGACGACATTTTTATTCATTATATATCGCTTGATAAACTAAGTGAAATAGAGCTTTAATACCATGTTGCTTTTAGAACAGCAATTTAATTGTAGCGGTTTTTTCGATTTGGCAAAGCATTGTGAAGGAGGCATAGTGGGTCCTATGCTGACTGAGCAAGGCAAAGCCAAAATGGAAAAGACGCACAAGAAAACGCTGGGTTAAAGGCAACATGGTATTATATATTAAAAGCCTCAACAAGTATGCCGCCGCCAAGGCATACATCACCCTTATAGAATACCACGCTCTGCCCCGGGGTAAGCGCCCTTTGGGGCTTTTTGCATTCCACTATTCCGCTTGTTCCGCTGTAAGTTAGAATAACATCTTGGTCTTTCTGGCGGTAGCGGAATTTAGCGCTAAATTCAAGCGCTTCATTTTCAATAGGCGCTATATCATCTATCCAAGTAATATCTTCAATTTTAGCGCTATTTGAAAATAGCAGCGGATGGTCTTCACCCTGCGCCACTATAAGCGCGTTGTTTTTTATATCCTTACCCACTACAAAAAAGCTGCGCCCATCTCCCCTGCCGCCTATTCCAAGCCCTTTGCGCTGACCTATGGTATAGAACATAAGCCCATCATGCTCACCCACGGTTTCGCCTGTGTCGGTTATCATAGGCCCCTTTTGTGCAGGGAAATATTCCATAAGAAACTTCTTAAAATTGCGTTCGCCAATAAAACATATACCGGTCGAGTCCTTTTTATTGTACACGGGTATGCCTGCACCTAAAGCAATTTTTCTAACCTCTTCTTTAGTTAAACCGCCAACAGGAAACAGGGATTTTTTAAGTTGCGACTTTTTTAGCATATATAAAAAATAGCTCTGGTCCTTATTTTTATCTACGCCCTTTATAAGTTCGCCCAAGTTATTTGTTCTAACAAAATGCCCTGTTGCGATTTTTTCAGCGCCGCTTTTAAGCGCAAAGTCTAAAAAAGCCTTAAACTTAATTTCCTTATTGCATAGCACATCAGGGTTAGGTGTAAAGCCTTTGCCATAGGCTTCCAGAAAGATTTTGAATACACGCTCATAGTATTCTTCAGTAAAATTAACGCTATAATAGGGTATATCTATTTTATCGCAAACATGGCGCACATCTTCCCAATCCTGCTCAGAGCTGCATACGCCCTCGTCATTTTTTTCTTCCCAATTTTTCATAAATACGCCGGTAACATCGTAGCCCTGCCTTTTAAGAAGCAGAGCCGCAACGGAGGAATCCACTCCTCCCGACATGCCTACTATTACCCGCATAGCACTTTCTCTTTATCTATTAAGCGCTCTATTACGCTTGCGAATATATTTTCTGAAATGGTTTCAGCATCGCTTGTAGCATCTACACTAATAAAACGCTCAGGGTTATCCTTTACCAGCTTATGGAAAGCATTTTGCGCTCTTTCATGGAAGGAATAATCATATAGCTCTATGCGGTCTGCCTTGGAATTTTCCTGCCTGCGGCGCATTGCATTTTCAAAGGGCAAGTCTAGGTATACGGTGGTATCCGGCATAGCCCCGTTTACTGCGGGGGCGTTAAGTTTTGCTACAAGCTCCATACCAAGCTCATGCCCTGCGCCCTGATAGGCAACGCTGGAATCCACAAAGCGGTCAGATAAAACCAACTCTCCCCTTTTAATAGCGGGCATAATAACCTCTTCAACATGCTGGGCTCTTGCGGATGCAAAAAGATAGGCTTCAGTAAGCGATGTCATGGAGTTGTTCTCCCTATCAAGCAGCAACCCTCTTATCTTTTCTGAAAGTGGAGTACCGCCAGGCTCACGCGTAGCGTATACATCAAAGCCGAAGTTTACAAGCTTTTCTCTAAGCAAATCGCGCTGAGTGCTTTTGCCACTGCCGTCATTTCCCTCTATAGAAATAAAATAGCCTTTGTATTTAGCCTTAGGGCAGTTTAAAACATCATAAAGCCCTTCAACATTGTTTACAATATAATCCGCGCCTAGTTTATTGTATTCCTCTATACTTCCGTAACCATAGAGCGTATATACAACAGGTATGCCGTATTCGCGTGCGCCTAATATGTCGCTCGCCCTATCCCCAACCATTATGGCTTTTTTATTTCCATCAAGCGCAGCATTTAGAGAAGCACATTTGCCATCATAATACTGGTTTTCATCAGGACCTATTATCCTATCAAAAAAATGGTCCAGCTTAAAATGCTTAATAACTTTATTCGCAATAGCCATAGGCTTGCCTGTGACAACATACAGTCTATAACCATTTTTTTTAAGGGATATAAGCAGTTGCCTTATTCCGGGGTATACTTTGTTATCTTTCCAGTATTCTGTGTTATATACCTCTCTATAGTATTCTGTGGCTTTAACCGCTTCTTCATGGCTAAAACCCATATATTCTCTAAACGAATGTGCAAGAGGAGGACCTAGGAACTTTGAAATAAGCTCATCGCTTGGCATTTCAACCTGCATTTTTTCTATCGCATAGCGAACCGCGCGTATAATGCCGGAAGCTGAATCCGTAAGTGTGCCGTCAAGGTCAAATACTATTGCTTTCATTTATCTATCTCCGATGTAGGCAATAATGTTTCCTCTATTATTGCGGAAAGGAAAGGAATTACATTTTCATCGTTATTGTTTGAAATCATAACAGACATATACATATCCTCGTTAAAAATACCAAGCTCCTGTGAAAAGCGGTTGAGCTCTTTCATAGGTATTCCATATAGATGCATATGCGACTTGGTCACTGTTTCGCCGTCAATAATATCTTCTGATATGTAGTTTATATAACCGTTTCTTAAATCTATACCCCTTGTATCTATAGCGCCGTCTTCAATATATTCTTCAAGCGCTATAAAAGCGCCCTGCGAAGCGTAGCGCTTGAACGAGTTTGCGTCTAGCATATATATATCCCCCTGCCTTGCGGCGATATAGGTTACAATCTGCATGGATGAAACATAGTCCTCGCTGCCGCCAGGCATAAGCACAACAGTTTCCACAGTTTCCATATCAGGGGCGTGTTTCTCCCATATAGGTTTAAAAAAGGCGTTTATATCATCTTGACTAGAAAACGCGCCCTGTATATATATATCTATACGCTTATCTTCCGGCGGTCTATATTCCGTCTGAACATAGTACATATTTACTGTAAATATACACACAGCAACGCTAACCAAATATTTCCACCAGTTATAGCTGAAATGGTCGGATAAGCTTTTCCTGTTTATGGGAGTTGAGATTTTCATTATACTAATCCAGAGGCTTCATGGTGGGGAATAACAATACATCCCTTATAGATTCACTGTTTGTTAGCAGCATTATCATTCTGTCTATGCCTATGCCAAGCCCGCCTGTTGGCGGCATACCGTATTCAAGAGCGTTAAGGAAATCCTCATCCACCTTGGAATTTTTGTCGCCTAACATATGCCTTACTCTAACCTGCTCTTCAAAACGCTTGCGCTGGTCAACAGGGTCATTAAGCTCGGAGAAGGCATTCCCGCCCTCGTTTTTGCATATAAAAAACTCAAAGCGCTCGGTTAAATCCGGATTATCCGCCTTGCGCTTTGCAAGCGGGGATATTTCAACAGGGTAATCCATAATAAAGATAGGCTGAATTAAACTGTCCTCAACATATTCATCAAACAGTTTTTCAAGGCAATGGCCCTTTGTGTCCGTTTTTTCGGTTTTGATGTTGAGCTTGCGCAGCGCTTCTCTAGCCTCTTCATCGCTCTTCCAGTCAAAGTAATCAACGCCGGATTTTTCTTTTACTATGCCCGCCATGGTAACCCTTGGCCAAGGGGCTTTAAGATGTATTGTTTCGCCCATATATTCAACATCTGTAGTGCCAAGCACTTCCAAAGCTACATACTCATATAATTCCTCTGTTATTTTCATCATCTCATGATAGTCTACATAGGCTTGGTACAGCTCTATAGAGGTAAACTCGGGGTTATGGTACCTGCTCATGCCCTCGTTTCTAAAAATTCTGCCTATTTCGTATACCTTTTCAATGCCGCCTACTATAAGGCGCTTTAAGTAAAGCTCTGTTTCTATACGAAGGTACATGGGAATATCAAGCGTGTTATGGTGCGTTTCAAAGGGGCGTGCGGCAGCTCCGGTTTCAAGCGTATGCAGTATAGGAGTATCCACCTCAAGAAAACCGCGGCTGTCAAGGAAATCTCTTATTGCGCTTAGTATCTTTCCACGCTTAATAAATGTATCCTTAACTTCAGGATTTACTATCATATCAAGATATCTTTGGCGGTAGCGCAAATCCGTATTCTGAAGCCCGTGATATTTTTCGGGCAGGGGCTTTAGGCATTTTGCAAGCAACACTATTGAAAGCACATGTATAGACACTTCCTGCGTTTTGGTTTTGAAAACCGTACCTTCTATGCCAAGTATATCTCCCAAATCGTAGTTTTTGAATATCTGGTAGTTTTCAGTGCCTATTTCGTCCCGCTTTACATAAAGCTGTATAAGACCGCTGCCGTCCTGAATATGTGCAAATGACGCTTTACCCATGACACGCCTAGACATCATTCTACCGGCAACCAGCACTTTTTCGCCTTCGTATTTTTCGTAATTATTTATAATAGTATCGCTGTCAGCGTTTTTACCAAACTTAGTAATATTATAAGGGCTGTTGCCGGAATCTATTATTTCCGCCAGCTTTTCGCGCCTTATCTGCTCCTGCTCTGAGAAGCTTACAGTTGTATCCTTTTCTTGCATTTTGTTCTCCTACCTTGAAATACGGATTATCTTATATCTTGTAGTACCTCCGGGGGCTTCTACCGTTACAACCGCATTCTTTTTGTTGCCAAGCAGCGCCTTTCCTATGGGGGATTCGTTTGAAATACGCCCTTTCATGGGGTCGCTCTCCCTGGCGCCTACTATGGTAAGCTTCATCTCTTCGGAGGTATCTTCATTTTTTATTGTTACGGTCGTACCTACATTTACCTTGTCGGTTTTTATGTCCTTATCCTCTATTACAACCGCAGTGCGTATGGTGTTTTCAAGGTCCTGTATCTGCGCTTCAAGCTTTGATTGGTCGTTCTTAGCTTCATCATATTCCGCATTTTCGGATAAATCTCCAAAACCCCTTGCCGTCTGTATCTGCTCTGCAACTTCAGCCCTGCGGACATTTTTAAGATAATCCAGCTGTTCTTCCAGCTTTTTTAAGCCCTCGGCTGATATTACATTCTGCGTATTTGTTTTTTCATTCTTTTTTGCCACTAGACTCACCTCATATGATTAAAAAATCACGCCCATGAAACCATGGAACGTATTACAACACGAAAGTATCGTAGGCAGATTATACGCTAAACAACCACCCATTGCAAGAAATGAGCGCTCGCCTTTCATTCTGCCCCCGTATATTATACATTTCATAATTCATCGCTACCCCTAAAAATCTCCTTTAGCCTTAAGGAGGCTTTGTACAGTGAATTTTTATTTTGCCCCTTTTTAACAAGGCTATCCATAGCTGCCCTCATACTTATATCATTTGAAAACATTTCATCTAGCAGCATAGCTTCCTCCGTTTTATATGAAGGGGGATTTTCTTCTGTATCTTCTGCGCCTTCTATATCTATAAGCACTGTATATTCTTTCTTTTGCGCATATTCATCATTTGATAGAAGCTTAATTATATCCCCGGGTTTTCCTCTGAAATGCCTTTCATGCAGCTTTGTAATATCAGAGAAAACAGCACAATCACATTCAGGAAACACCTCATCTAGTACGGAAAGTAGATTTAATATTCTATGGGGCGATTCGTACATTACAGCTATATGAGCATTTTTAGAAAGCGATTTGAGTTTATCAATACACTCCCCCTTTTTACGGGGCATAAAGCCGTAAAAAGTATACTCCGTATTTGTAAAGCCTGATATACTTAGCGCTGAAGAAACCGCGCTTGCGCCGGGTATTGCCCTAACTAGTATTCCATTTTCAATTGCAAGCCTTACAATTATCGCCCCGGGATCTGAAACACAGGGCGTACCCGCGTCGCTTACAAGGGCAATATCTATTTCTTCACTTAGCATACGCTCTATAAGCTTTTCACCCTTGCTGCGCTCGTTAAACTTATGGTAGCTTGTAAGCGGGGTTTTTATATCATAATGGTTTAAAAGCTTTTGAGTATGCCTAGTATCCTCGGCAGCAATAAGAGATACGCTTTTAAGCGTTTCTATGGCTCTAAAGCTTATATCCCCAAGGTTGCCTATGGGCGTTGCAACCACATACAGCGTGCTCATACGCGCTCAGCAGCCCTTAGTTTTGCGCTTGAAGAGCGGGGATTTTGCTCAAGCTCCTCTTGAGTAGGCGTTTTTACACCTGAAAATACCGTTTTAAGTTTAGGTTGCTTTCCGCATGTGCATATAGGAACATTAGGCGAGCAGCTGCATGGGTTTCTTAAATAATTTATAGTACGCTTAACAAGCCTATCCTCTATTGAGTGAAAGGTTATTACACACAGCCTACCGCCTATTTGAAGCCTATTAACAATGCTTTCTATTGCGCTTGGAAGCATATCAAGCTCTTCGTTTATTTTAATACGCACAGCCTGAAATGTGCGCTTTGCGGGATGTCCTTGAATGTTACGCCTTACAGCCTTTGGTATAGCCATGTCTACAGCTCGCACTAATTCCGTAGTTGTTTTGAGTGGTGATTCTTGCCTCATTTTAACTATTTTTTCAGCTATTCTCTTTGCCCATCTCTCATCGCTATACTTATATATAGTATCGGCTATTTCATCTTCGCTTGCGGAATTAAGCCATTCTTCGGCAGTAATTCCGCTGCTCCTATCCATACGCATATCAAGCGGAGCTTCCTCATGGTAGCTGAAACCGCGCTTAGGAGTATCTAGCTGATGGGAAGATACTCCAAGGTCTATAATAGCGCCTGATAGCATAACATCTTCAGGGATTAGAATATCCACATCCCTAAAGTTGCCATGTATGGGGATAAAATTATCGTATGCTTTAAGACGCTCTGTGGCATACTTTAAGGCTTCCATATCCCTATCTATGCCATACAGCCTACCAGTACCGTCAAGGCGACGCAGTATTTCCTCACTATGCCCTCCGCCGCCAAGAGTGCCGTCAAGGTATATACCAGCCTTTTTTATGTTAAGGTAGTCTACCGCTTCACGCATCATTACAGGCACATGATAATCGCTCATTCTTTAAGATTTGCAATGCGTTTTTCAAGCGTTTCAAGCATTGCGATGTTGTCCTTAAGCTTAATTCTTTCGCTTTCAACAAGCTGCTCAGGCGCTTTACTTACAAAACCTTGGTTATTAAGCTTAGACTCTCCACGCTTTATTTCGCTGTGCATTTTTTCTATTTCTTTATTGAGACGAGATATTTCTTCACTTATATCCACCAAGTCGCCAAGCGGCATGAATATTTCCGCATGTGGAGATACCGCGCCTACAGTTTTTTCATCTATTGAAGAAGCACTATCTAATACTAAAAGCTCCGAAACATTTGCAAGCCTTTCAAAATAATGGGAAGCTCCCTTTAGCGTTTCCCCGTCTATTTGCTGGGGTAATAGCATAAGCCTTGCCTTTCTTCCAGCTTGTACATTCATTTCAGCTCTTAAATTTCGCACTATACGGATAATATCCATTATCCCTTGCATGATGTTTTCGTCTTCTTCAAAAAGAAGTTCGCTATTATACTCCGGCCAGCTTGAAAGCATACAGGATTTATCCTCATTGCCGGGAAGAAGGCTGTAAAGCTTCTCTGTGATAAATGGCATAAAGGGATGTAACAGCTTAATAAGCGTTTCAAGCACATATTGTAATACCGCCCTAACTGTCTTTTTACGCTCCTCATCTTCGCCGAATAAATCCGCCTTGGAAAGCTCTATATACCAGTCGCAAAAATCCGTCCAAGCAAAGTCATATATACGCTCTGCGGCAAGACCGTGCTCAAGGTTATCTATATGCTTAGTTACATCATCTACCGCTTTCATGCAGCGGGATAGTATCCACCTATCGGCAAGGTCAAACTGTTTGCCCTCTATACTCTCTTTTTCTTCAAGGTTCATGAGTACAAATCGTGAGGCATTCCATATTTTATTAGCGAAATTCCTTGAGGCTTCTACTTTTTCATCGGTATATCTAATATCATTGCCTATGCTGACGCCCATGCAGAAGGTAAAGCGAAGGGCATCGGCTCCGTATTTGTTTATTACATCGAGCGGGTCAACGCCATTGCCAAGAGATTTTGACATCTTCTGCCCCTTAGCATCCCTTACTATGCCGTTAATAAACACAGTATCAAAGGGTATTTTGCCTGTATAGGCTATGCCTGAAAATATCATCCTAGCGACCCAGAAGAATATTATATCGTAGCCTGTTGCCATTACATTTGTGGGGTAAAAATACTTATAATCCTCAGTTTCCTCAGGCCAACCTAGGGTGCTGAAAGGCCAAAGCGCGGAAGAAAACCATGTGTCAAGCACATCTTCATCTTGATGGATTGAGGTAGAACCGCATTTTGGGCAGCTAGTAGGGTCAATACGGCTTACTATTGTTTCTCCACAATCTTCACAGTACCATACGGGTATCCTATGTCCCCACCAAAGCTGGCGGCTTATACACCAATCCCTAATGTTTTCCATCCAGTTAAAATATGTTCTGCTGAACCTTTCGGGGAGAAATTTTATTTCCCCACTCCTTACCGCCTCTATTGCGGGCTGTGCAAGCTCGTGCATTTTAACAAACCACTGCTCGCTTATAAGCGGCTCAACTGTAGTATGGCAGCGATAGCAAGTGCCTACATTATGCGTATAGGGCTCTATTTTTACTAGATAATTACCTTGTTTTAAATCTTCAACTACAGCGTTTCTGCAATCCATCATGCTAAGCCCCGCGTATTTTTCACCGGCTTCGATTGCCATCGTGCCATCATCGTTTATAACCCTTAGAATTTCAAGGTCGTGGCGCATAGCGATTTCAAAGTCATTAGGGTCGTGGGCAGGCGTCATCTTAACAGCGCCTGTTCCAAATTCCATATCTACATAGGAATCCGCAACTACGGGTAACTCCCTATTTACAAGGGGTAGTATTACAGTTTTTCCCACAAGATGTTTATAGCGCTCATCTTCGGGGTTTACTGCAACGCCTGTATCGCCAAGCATGGTTTCAGGCCTTGTTGTAGCAACTGTTACGCCCTCACTGCCATCCTTTGCAGGGTAGTGTATATGCCAAATATGGGTGGGCTGCTCCTCGTACTCTATTTCAGCGTCGGACAGTGCCGTCATACAATCGGGGCACCAGTTAATAATCCTATCGCCCCTGTATATAAGCCCCTGTTCATACAGGCGCACAAATACCTCTCTGACCGCCTTTGAGCAGCCCTCGTCCATGGTGAAGCGTTCTCTTGTCCAATCACAGCTAGCACCAAGACGGCGCAGCTGGGTTGTAATTCTGCCGCCATAGACTTCTCTCCATTTCCACGCCCTTTCAAGGAAGGCTTCCCTTCCAACATCTTCTTTAGTAAGACCTTCCTTTGCCATTTGCTCCACTATCTTAACTTCGGTAGCTATAGAAGCATGGTCGGTACCGGGTACCCAGAGCGTAGGGTCGCCCTTCATACGGTGGTAGCGTATAAGCACATCCGGCAGCGTATATGTTAGCGCATGACCCATGTGTAGTTCGCCCGTAATATTAGGCGGCGGCATGGATATAGTAAAAGGTTTTTTTGTTTTATCTATCTTAGGCGTGAAAGCACCGCTTTCTTCCCATTTTTGGTATATTTCCTGCTCCATCCCCTGCGGGTCGTATGTTTTTTGCATATTATCCTCCTAATTATGCCTTTTAATAAAAACGCCCCATCCTGCAAAGGACGGAGCGCTCCGTGGTACCACCTTATTTCATAGCGAAAAACCGCTACCTCACATGCTATATAGGGCATGAGCCGTTATCCTCAAAAGCAACCTTCAACCGGTATTCCAAACCGCCTTTCAGCATATGGCAAGCTCTCTTTGTTGGACATCCCGGCATACTCCTCTTTATCTTAGGATAATTAATGCTATGTTGCTTTTAGAACAGCGATTTAATTGTAGCGGTTTTTTCGGTTTGGCGAAGCTCTGTGAAGGAGGCATAGTGGACCCTATGCTGACTGAACAAGGCAAAGCCAAAGTGGAAAAGACGCACAAGAAAACGCTGAATTAAAGGCAATATAGTATTACTCTTCCTCTCCTACGGTGATTACTTGCCTACCCTTGTACATGCCGCAATTTTTGCATACACGGTGAAGAAGTTTCTTCTCGTGGCAATTGGGGCAGGGCGCAAGCGCGGGAAGAGCTACTTTCCAATGCGTACGGCGTTTTCTACCGCTTGCTCTGGAAGCTTTTTTCTTAGGTACTGCCATGGTTACACCTCCTGATCCTCTGTCAGCAATTCTTTTAATGCCGCAAACGGATGCGCTTCATCTAGCGTTTCCCGGCAGGCATTGATAGTTGATTGGTTGATTCTGCTAAGCACTTTCTCATAGCCCTTGCAATTTTCCTTACACAGATAGCGAATAGGTATAGCTAAAACTGTAAGAGTTAGTGCAAGCGGATAGAGATCCACATGTTTGCCCTCAAAGTAGAGGAAGTCCTCCAAAAGGTTCTCGGGCATCGCTTCATGAGAAACATGCTTGAAAGTTTCATCGAAAGGTATTTCGATATCCCTTGAAATTTCCTTAAGACAGTTTACGCAGTGCGCATGGGCTGTTACATAATACATGCCCTGAAGCCTTAGAACATCGCCATATACTTCGAAAGTACCTGCGAACCTAGCGGCATCAAAGCTTACTGTGTCGCCCATTATCTGTTGCGGAGGTATATCCTCTTCGTGGGAAAAGTTAAAGCTAACCCCTGGCAACAAAAGCGCATCGGACACATCAAGTAGCATAGTTACCCCAATCGGAACGGTGAATATTATAAATTGGAGCTGCTGATTTGTCAACCATTGTTAATCCTTTTTTGCTCCCTCGTCTGGGCTGATTACTATCTTGCGATAGGGCTCCTCACCTTCTGAATAGGTTGTTACACCTTCAACCTTTTGGAGCGTAGTATGTATTATTCTGCGCTCGTAGGGGTTCATAGGTTCAAGCTTTACCCTACGGCGGGTCTTCTTGGCGCGGTTTGCCATGCGGTTAGCTAAGCGCCTGAGCGAATCCTCCCGCTTTGCTCTATAGCCTTCACTATCCAGCGTTACCCTTATATAGTCTTCTCCCCCGCGGTTTACCTGAAGGCTGGTAAGATACTGAAGCGCATCCAAGGTTTCGCCACGCCTGCCTATGAGTATACCCTGCGGGTCGCCCTGAAATACTACATGTACATTGCCCTCTTCGTTGCGGGTTGAGTGCACGCTTACATCAAGACCCATTAACTTTGTAACTTCCTGCAAAAACGCCTGCGCTATACCCTCAGGGCTATCAATATCCCTCTGTACCGCGGGTTGTGTTTCTTCAGTTTTTTGAGTTTTTGACTGTTTTTTTGTACGCTGCGCCTTGGCTTTCTTTTCGCGTTTTTCTACAGGCTTTTCTATGGATTTAACCGCTGGCTTTTCTGCGGGTTTTTGTATTGGCTCTTCTACAGCTTCTGCTTGTTCATCTTCATTGCCAAGGGCATCTATAAATATTGCTCTAGCTGCATCGGGAAGGTTTTCATCCTGCTTTATGGTAAGTTTTACTTTTGCCTGACGGCTTCCGAAAAAGCCGAACAGACCTTTACTTCCCTCATGTATTACCTGTATGTCAACTTCGCCTATACTGGCGCCAAGTTTTTCAAGAGCAAGGTTAATAGCTTCTTCTACCGTGCGAGCTTCTGCTTCGTATGTTCTCAATATTATTACCTCTCTTCAGCTTTCGTGACTAATGCATCCTTCCTATCGAAATATGCATTAATTGCAATTGTGGATAAGGTGGCTATTACGTTACTCACAACCCAGTAAAGCGCAAAGGCGGCATTGCTTGAAAGACAGATATATACACTGAACAAAGGGAAGAAATACTTCATGAAGTTGCCGCCGGACTGGTTTGCATTCCCCTGCTGCTGTGCCGTTGCGGGGTTTAGCTTTGTCATAAGCACCTGTGAAGCACCAGCTAGTACGGGCAGTATCAAAAGACCATTGTACTGAACATATACGGAAAGCTTAGCTATGAAGAAATTAATGTTTGTTAGTTCCGGAATAGTAGCAAGCGAGCTTATATATGAAGGGGTTTTAAGCAGCGCCTCCTGTATGAAGGGAAGGCTTTCTTTGAGAGCCTCAGTTGAAGATAGGTCAAGCGTGCCACTAAAGCCTTCAACAAGTGCTGATATGTTTGCAAGTATACCTGTCTGCGCAGCGGAATCAAGCCCTTGGAATATCTTCTGCCAAACTTCGTAGCCTATCATCCTTAGGGATTCAGCGCTTGGGGCTGCTGGTGAAAACGGAGAATCCGGCACCCATAGATTGCGTACCCATAGCCAGCCTTGAAATTCGGGTGTATTTCCCTGAATAAAATCAAACACCTGCCTTACAGTCTGCTCATTTGCCATATGCCGCATGGCAGCAAACATGGCGAAAAGTATAGGCATCTGAATAAGCAGGGGCAGACAACCACTCATAGGGTTGTATTTTTCTCTACGCATAAGCTCCGTCTGTTTTTGCTGAAGCTTTACCTTGTCATTTGCGTATTTTTTCTGTAGCTTGTCAAGTTCGGGCTGTATTTTCTGCATCCTACGCATACCCTGGCGGTTTTTAACATCAAGGGGCATGAGCAGAAAACGGACAAATATAGTAAAAACTACTATAGACCAGCCATGGTCTCCTATGAAAGACTGGATGAAGTTCAGTATACGGGTAAGTAAGTCCGTCAATATTAATTCCTCCTGATTTTTGTTTCGGACGCTTCGGGCACAGGGTCAAAGCCGCCGGAGCTGAAAGGATGACAACGCAAAATGCGTCTTATCCCAAGCCATAAACCCTTTAAAGCGCCATGGCGTTCCAATGCTATACGCATGTATTCTGAACATGTGGGCACGAACCTGCAAGCGCCTATAGTATGCGGACTTATAGCTTTCTGATAAAAACTTACTAGCCCAAGCAAAAACTTAGTAAACATCTATATTTTGTATAGCTCAAGGCGATTTAGCAATATATCCATTTCATTTGAAAGCTCCCAATAGTCGGCGGTGGCGGCATCGGGTTTTGCCGTAAAAACATAATTACCACTTTTAAGCAATGGTATTCTAAGCCTAAAGCTCTCCCTTAAGCGGCGTTTAATACGGTTTCTAACAACCGCATTTCCCACCTTTTTGCTTATTGAAAAACCCGCCTGTATTCTGTTTGCCTTAACATAATGGAGTACAAGTAATTTTGAGGATACCCTCTTGCCGCGCCTGTATACGAAACTAAAATGACCGTTTTTGCGTATACGAAACTCTTTTTGCATACTACTTTAAGCGCCTTTGGTAAATTTCCCTAAGGCAGCATTGGAAAATTTGTAATGCTTAGTATTAAACCGTTAGCGATTTGCGTCCGCGGGCTCTGCGCCTTGCAAGCACCTTGCGACCGCCACGTGTTGACATGCGCTGGCGGAAACCGTGCACTCTCTTGCGTTTACGTTTTTTGGGTTGATAGGTTCTAAACAATAATAACACTCCTTTATAATGACGCTTTGGCGTCTACGCGCATTGTATAAATGCGGAACACCTCTTGATTGAGAAACCGCCACATTATACTAAAAGGGGCGGTCTATGTCAAATAATCGCAGGTTAGTTGTAAAACTCATTTGTAGAGAAGTCAAACATTTGTGACACAGACCCCTTGGGTAATAGTGTTGGATAAAAGCTGTTGGCTGCCATTCATTTTCTCTGATNTTTTAGTC
>JGI24708J26588_10000222_pt1 | contig 45450 bp, 46 predicted proteins | sample BioPla1DNA2_FD_26588 | JGI IMG/M metagenome (IMG submission 26588) | reverse complement strand
TCTGGTTCAGTCTTATTTTTAAACTTTATATTTTTGTTCCTTTTTTAGAATTTCGACTTCTTCATCTTTTAATTCTTTTATTACTGTTCCTTTAGAAGAAGGATGTTTTAAGAATATAAACCTAAAAAAGGAGCCTGTTGTCAAGCCCCTTTTTATGTACTTTTATACACTTTTCCAACGTTTTAATTTAGGGAAATATTCTTGCATCATTTGTCTTGCTTTTTCTTCTGTCATATCCTTATTATTCTTCACCATATGTGGAACACAAAATTCTATCATTTCATTCATTGTGATGTCGGCAGTAAAAGCCCCGTCTTTAAAGCAATAGATGCAATAGTCTTCATTTTTACTACCATCAGCATTGGTCCCAAATAAGCCTTCACTTTCTTGAATAGGTATACCACAACTCTGACAAAAAACCTTATCAACCATATTCATCCTCCTTAAAAATTTATTATTTTACGGATTCATTATACAGTTGATAAATTGACAGCTGTATGTCATATTTTAAAAATTTATTATAAGATTTTTCCTAAATTAGAAATAATACAATAAGAATATTTTTCATATAAAAGGGACATCTCTTTTATTAAATTTCCTTTTAGATAAAATCCTACTCTTTGTTATATTATAAGGTTCCAATTAAATAATCAATAAATTGTCTGGCTGTTCTTCCTGACCTACCATTATGCAACATCTCCCATTGAATTGCTTTTTCTCTTAATTTCATTCTATCTACAGATATTTTATGTTTTTCTGCAAGACCTTCAACTATTTTTAAATATTCTTCCTGGCTAGGGCTTGTATAGGTAAGAACTATTCCAAATCTATCGGCCAGGGATATTTTTTCTTGAACTGAATCTGAAATACGAACTTCTTCTGAGTTTTCTCTATCATTCCATGTTTCTTTTACTAAATGCCTTCTGTTAGAAGTAGCATAAATAAGTAAATTATCTGGCTTCTTTTCTATGCTTCCTTCTATTAAAGCTTTCAAGTATTTATATTCTGTTTCATGCTCTTCGAAAGATAAATCATCCATGAATATAATAAAATACTTATTTCTTTTTCTAATAAAAGATATGATTTTATTATAATCAACAAGTTGATTTTTATTTAATTCAATTAATCTAAGACCTCTATGGGCATATTCATTAAGAAGAGCCTTAACTGATGAAGACTTTCCTGTTCCTCTGTCTCCAAATAGTAAAACATTATTTGCCTTTTTACCCTCCAGAAATCTTTCTGTGTTTTCTATTAAGCTCTTCTTTTGTGCATCGTAACCAATAATATCAGTCAGTCTTATATTATCGGGATTTTCTATTCCTATCAATTCATTTTCCCATCTAAATGCTTTATATTTGCCTAGTATACCACTGCCATTTTTATAATAGAAATTTGCTAAAGTATTTAATATATCATCTACTGCTAAGTTTTCTTTCTTGCTAATGCTTAACATTGGCAAAGGTTCTATTCCAAGTTTGGTTGCTATAACATCCCAATCAATATAAATAAACTTTCTTAAAATAGACAAATCCCTTTTTGCTAGCATTTCTATAGCAATATCAACTTCGTTTTTTCCTTTTTCACAGCTAAGACTAAAAATATTTTCATCTTCGATTATTAAATCAAGTAAATAATTCTTCCATAGGGCAGTTTTAACATTATTATTAAATCCATATTCTAGCAGTCTGGAAGCTATATTAAAAAAATCAGTTTGAAGTAGTAACTTACTTTTATTTTGGTGCTCTAAATCAGAAAGAAAACGCTCCACTCTTTTAATCATACCGTCTCTTAAAAGCTTTCGGTATATCAATAAATTATTAAGCATAAAAACCCCCCGTTTTTTTCATTAAGATTATATATAATAAGCCTATGACGTATTTCTACAAGAACAAATTCTAGTTCTTTTGTAAAGTGTACATCATAGGCTTTAATCGTCAAAAACTATAAAATCCTCATATACTTAAACCAGCGGGATAAAACAAATATTATTAAGGAATGCAGGGGAATGATAACCAAACCAGCAATTATTCTGCCTGGTAAAAAGGCCAAAAATCCTTTATTATAAGCCACTGCAAGCCAAAAGGTATTAAGAAGCAGTGAAATTAAATAGTAGCAAACAGTAACTACAAACAATATTTTATCAAAAGAATAAAGGCCTTCTTCTGATTTTATTATAATTCCAAGTATTATAGGCAACAGTATAAATGCTAAAGCTATTAGCCCATAGATAATCAAGGCAATATTTGATATTCCACCATCTTGAGACAATGGAACATATACTGCTCCAGCTACCATTAGAATACTAAATATTACATTAATAATATGGTAATTAATCTTAATTTTATTATTTTTGATAGCCCAGTAAATTAAACCCGGTAATAAACCTCTTAAAGTTGCACTTATTGTCAAGCCCGGTATATATGGACCACCCATAGGATTAATCATAAAACCTAGTATATCACTAACTCCTCCCGTTAATGCTCCAGCAATAGGTCCAAATATCATTCCACTTATGATAACGGGAATATCTCCAAATCCTATACGTAAAACAGGAAAGCCTGCTATTGGTATCGTATACGAAAAAATTCTAGTTAAAATAATGCTAATACCAGCAAGCAATCCACAAGATACTAAAAGCTTTGTATTATAAGACTTTGCTTGTACCACTTTCTCCCTCCTTTCTTTAGTATGATATGACATGAGTAGCACACACCACACTAAAGAAAGAAGCTCTTTAATGCCAGCGGAAGCGATAAAGTATCGCAGTCCGTAGATAAAAATCTATCAGACTTTCGTTCAAGGGCAACTTCCCATCCCTTAACACTTAACGCACTTTACCTACTCTGTCATTTCATAATTATTCTATATCAGATAGTAAGAAAATGCAAGAAATAATGAGTTTGCTAGAAATATTTTAATTGACTAAAATATTTCATTAAGGTAAAATTGTTTAATAAAAAAAATAAACGATATATCTTTTTCAAAATTAGGAAGGATTAAACAATATGAAAAGAAAAGTAAAAGATTATCTAATTAAAGTTATGTTTATAATATTGGCCCTATCATTTTTATCAGGATGTATTAATAAAAAAGATACTCCCTACACTGCCGAAGAAATATTGCAATATGCAAATGACTTATATCATCAGGAATTTGAAATTATATCTGTAGAAGAAGAAATTAATAATAATTCATCTGTTTACTACTCTGCTAGTTATACTTTAAGCCCCAAAGATAATAAAGATTTTACTTTTCATATTTCATCTTATGTAAAACAAACAAGGCACTTTGATAAAAGTGCATATTTTGGTCCTTATGAAAAAACAATTTTCTCCCATTACTTTAATAATAAGATGAATTATCATAAGGAAGAAATTAAAGAATTAGCCGTTTCCTACGACAAATATATTAATGAATATTGTGATAGAGGATATGTTCAAGAATACGCTGACTTAGAAATAATCTCTGACTATTTTTATAAAGCTAATCAAATATATTCCTTTACATATGATAAGAAAATATCTAATCCCTTATCAGATAATTCTTCTATCCCATATTTATGTATTTATAAGAAAAGTACATTAGATGAAAGTGACGCTAATGCTAAGTTGATTGCAAAGTTACCCTATTCTATGTTTGATGAAAAACTAGAATATGATGCCATCCTAAAAGAACTTCGCAATTATTATATAGAGAAGGTAAAATCAGGGATTGTAGAAGATGACAGCATTCCAGAAGATATTTATAATACTTCACCTTAGCCGCTAATTACTAGCCTTTATATTAATAATAATTTTTATCCAAGCTACGTAAAAAAAGAAAATGAAATTTTAAAAGTAGATTTTCTTTTTGTTTATTATGAAGAAATTAATGATTATATATTAAGAGTTAAAACATGAAACACTTTGTGTATCCATAAAAGTTGATCAAGAAAATAAAGAAATTCATTATATATAATAGTAATTAAAAAATTTTTATATAAATATAAGAACTTGCTAACATCAATTCATATGTTAACAAGTTCTTATTTTTATCTTTATATTACACCTTCTGCTTTAAGATATTCAAAAAATTCTTGGATTTGTTCTCTTAAATCTTCTTCTGCCTCTTCCCGGTTATTGTTATAGCCCTCATTTTCAAATATTTTTATATATTTATCAGCTTCATGTTCTTTTAAGGAATAATTAACTAGCTCTTTTAAATTATACCTATCAATTACATCCAAATCTTCATCAGTAAAATGAAGATATTCTATTCCTACTTTTTTTTCTTCATCATACAAATCTAATTCAAAGGTTATTTTATCATNGGCTAATTCTAGAGCCTCTTGAGTTCTTAAAGAATTAAAATCAATATTGGGATATAAATCTTTTATAACATCTAAATCTGTTTCTAGTTTCAAACTTTTTACTGTATAAGAGTTTTCTTTTAAGTTGATTCCTGCTGCATTTGCTTCTTCATAAATAATTTTAAATGCTTCTTCTTCTGTAAGGATATATGGAGCTGCTATTTCTCCTGATAGCACCTCTCCTCCGTCTAAATCATAGCCACAGCCATTTAATAAAAATGCTGTCATTGCCACCGCTAAAGAAGACTTTATAATATTTTCGTTCCATTTCTTAGTTATAGCTAATTCAGGCAAGTGTTTAAACTCCGAACTTGTAGGATAGGCAGGTGTCTTATATTTTCTTACTGCATTAACCTTCATAGCGTCCCCCTTTTTATCATTTCCTATATTTTTTCTTTATTTACTTTTGAATTGTCTTCTATCACAGATGTAAAAGGATAAAGTTCATTATAATGTTTATTAATAAATGCTTGATTTTTTGCTTTATATAATTTTGCTGCAAGTTCATCAGTAATTAATATAATCATTTGCTCATGGGCACATAATACAGGTGAAACTTTATTAATGTCCCCGCTTGCTTGCTTATTGATACAAGAGCAAGAATGGACACATCTATCTTTAATAGCACATTCTAAGCATGCATCTTCAGAAGCTTTTTTTTCTTTTAAATGAAAAACAGTTCTAGTAATTCCTGTGTCTACATTACCCATCAATAGATTCTTATCATTAATAAGTTGTGTACAAGGATATATGCTTCCATCAGCTGTTATGGTTAAATGGCTTTTCCCTAAGTCACATTGATTATTTTTAAACTTTTTATTATCAATATGAGATATAATTTTGTAATCAAAAGGTGCCAAATAAAATTTTTCATTTGCCATGGATTTATCATAATACAGTTTACTTATTTTTTTGTATTGATTTTTTAAGACTTTTAATGATTTTTCTACCCAAGGGGCAGCATAATTCATAGACAATACTATATATTTAAATCCTTTATTAAAAAGATGGTTAACACTTTTATATAAATTAGTCACAGTATTGGGGTTTAAAACCAAAATTACTGCAGCATAAGGATTGTATTCTAAGAGTAATTCACTATTTTTATCTACAATATCAAAAGAACCTTCTTTTTGTTTAGTTACCCTATTGGTATCATGAGATTCTTTTATACCATCATGACTAATAGCAATACTAATTCTTTTTTTCTTGGCATATAAAAGAAAATCTTCATCTAATAAAGTTCCATTCGTAGTAAGATTATGAAAAAATTTTATTCCAGTGTTTTCTTTTATTTCTTCACAGTAAGCAATTATTTTTTTAATTAAATCCTTTTTTAAAAGAGGTTCTCCACCAAAAAATGATACTCCTACCTTTTTACTAGACATATCAACAGCCATATCAATGGCTTTTTTTGCAGTATCCCATGGCATATCTATGGGATTTTTTTTGTCTACATAGCAATATTTACAGGATAAAGTACATCGATTTGTAAGATGAAGAGTAATATTCATATATTCAACCTCTTAAATTTTATTTTGATACCTTCTTTTTTAAAATTAACTAAAAATAAACATCTCATATTAATTATATCTTTTAAAATAACCCTTGTCAATACACTCATAACTATTCAGATTTTGATGTAATTTAATAAATTCATTATATAAATTATTTTTGAAAAATATTAAAAATTTCATTCTTATTTCCATAAAAATTTTTCGATTTTTTTTGCCAAACATATTGACTTTATTATAAATATATGTTTATAATAAACCGTTTCATTTGTTTAGCAACTCTAAACAAAAAGTTTAGCTATTGAAAACCAAAAGAGAGATAGGTGTATCTATGAATATCGGTGAAAAAATTAAAGCATTAAGAGTAGCCAATGGGCTTACACAAGAAGAATTAGCTAACCGGTGTGAGCTTACAAAAGGCTTTATTTCACAGGTTGAAAGAGATTTAACTTCTCCTTCTATTGCAACTTTAGTAGATATTTTAGAATCTTTAGGAACTAATTTAAAAGAATTTTTTAATGAAACAGAAGAAGAAAAAATTGTTTTTCAAAAAGATGATATTTTTGTACAAGAAGATACTGATAATAAAAGTGAAATTCACTGGGTAGTTCCTAATGCACAAAAAAATGATATGGAACCTATCTTGATTATTTTAGAACAAGGGGGTAAATCTGCAACTCATGACCCTCATGAAGGAGAAGAATTTGGATATGTTTTATCTGGAACTATTGTAATTTATATTGGCAACAAAAAGTTTAAAGCTAAAAAAGGGGAAACTTTCTATTTTAAGCCTTCTAGATCTCATTATATTTCTAATGAAGGAAAAACAAAGGCAAAAGTATTATGGGTTTCTACCCCTCCTAGCTTTTAATGATATCAAAAGGAGGAAACGCTGTGGCTGAACATATTATTGAATTGGTAGATATTTCAAAAACTTATGATTCTACTACAGAAGTTCTTAAAACAATTAACCTTTACATTAGAAAAAATGAGTTTTTAACTCTACTTGGCCCCAGTGGCTGCGGTAAAACAACCACTCTTAGAATTATCGGGGGTTTTGAGCAACCAACAACGGGTAAAGTTCTTTTTGAAGGAAAAGACATTACTTCTCTTCCTCCTTATAAAAGAAGAGTTAATACTGTATTTCAAAAATATGCTTTGTTTTCTCATTTAAATGTTGAAGAAAATATTGCTTTTGGCTTAAAAATAAAAAAAGTAGATAAAGATACTATAAAAGAAAAGGTCCGCAGTGCATTAAAGCTTGTTAACCTCGAAGGATACGAAAAAAGATCCGTTGATTCCCTAAGTGGAGGACAACAACAAAGAATTGCCATAGCGAGAGCCTTAGTTAATGAACCAGACGTTCTCTTATTAGATGAACCTTTAGGTGCTCTTGATTTGAAATTAAGGCAAGACATGCAAGTAGAACTTAAAAGAATGCAAAAACAGCTGGGAATTACATTTATCTACGTAACCCACGACCAAGAAGAAGCCTTAACTATGTCTGATACCATTGTAGTTATGAAAGATGGCATTATCCAGCAAATAGGTACTCCCGAAGATATATATAATGAACCTAAAAATGCCTTTGTTGCAGATTTCATTGGCGAAAGTAATATTCTTTCGGGAATTATGAAACAGGATTTTTTAGTGGAATTTTGTAATCATAAGTTTGACTGCGTAGATAAGGGTTTTGAAATTAATGAGCCAGTAGATGTAGTTATAAGACCTGAAGATATAGAGATATTTTCTAATGACTCTGGAAAACTTGAAGGCATAGTGGAATCTATAACTTTTAAAGGTGTTCACTATGAAATGATTATAAAAACTGATTCCTTTAGTTTCATGGCTCACAACACTAATATGTATCCACAAAACTCTAAAGTGACCATTGATGTTGCACCTGAAAATATCCACATCATGAAAAAGGCGGTGAATTAATGAAAAGACGATTTCTTGCTTATCCTTATTTTATTTGGATGATTATATTTATCGTTGTACCATTAATTCTTGTCCTTTTTTATAGTCTTACAATTAGCACAGAAAATGGTTTTGTATTTACATTAGATAACTTTAAAACTTTTTTACAACCTATATATCTTAAAGTATTATGGCGTTCTTTATCTTTAGCCGGCATTAGTACTCTAATATGCCTTATTTTAGGCTATCCTACTGCTCTTATTTTAGCAAGTAGACAAATGAGTAAGAAAAGTTTTCTTATGTTTTTATTCGTCCTTCCTATGTGGATGAATTTTCTACTTAGGACCTATGCCTGGCTTACCTTGCTAGAAAAGAATGGATTTATAAATACTATCTTATCCTTTTTTGGAATAGAGCCAATACAATTACTATATAACGATGGTGCCGTAATATTAGGTATGGTTTATAACTTCCTACCATTTATGGTTTTACCAATTTATTCAGTGCTTAAAAAAATAAATCATAGTGTTATTGAAGCTGCTGAAGATTTAGGAGCAAATCAATATATTGTTTTTAGAAAAGTTATATTTCCCCTAAGCCTTCCTGGAGTCTTTTCAGGCATATCTATGGTATTTATGCCTGCAGTAACGACTTTTGTTATCTCAAGACTTCTTGGTGGCGGACAATATATGTTAATAGGTAATCTTATTGAACGACAATTTACTAGTGTATATGATTGGCACTTTGGTTCTGCTGTGTCCATCATTATGATGATTATTATATTAATAAGTATGGGGGTTATGTCAAAATATGACAACCAACAAGAAGGAGGGGGATTATGGTAAGAAATGCTATTAATCGGCTTTACTTGTTTATAATATTTCTATTTTTATATGCACCCATTATTGTGCTTATAATTTTTTCTTTTAATGACTCAAAATCCCGCTCCCATTGGAATGGTTTTACTTTAAAATGGTATATCGAATTGTTTCAAGATCCTATTATTAAAAAAGCATTATTTTATACAATTACGATTGCAATTTTGTCTTCTCTTATTGCAACAGTTGTAGGTACAATTGCCGCCATAGGCATACACAATATGAATGATTGGAAAAAAACTGTGATACTAAATATTAATTATTTACCCATACTTAATCCGGATATTGTAACCGGTGTATCTCTTATGATTTTATTCATATTTGCAAGAATAAGATTAGGATTTCTTACAATGTTGCTATCGCACATAGTTTTTAATATACCTTATGTAATATTATCGGTGTTACCAAAACTTAGACAACTTAATAAACACTTATACGAAGCCGCTCTTGACCTTGGGGCAACTCCCGTATATGCATTTTTTAAAGTAATGCTTCCTGAGCTTATGCCAGGAATAATAACTGGTGCATTATTAGCTTTTACATTGTCTGTAGATGACTTTGTAATTAGCTTTTTTAACACTAGCTCTGGAGTAACCAATTTATCTATTACTATTTTCTCGATGGCAAGAATAGGCATTAATCCAAAAATTAATGCACTATCTACCCTTATGTTTTTAACTGTATTGATTTTACTCTTTATTGTAAATATTAGAACATCAAAAGATATTAAGGAGGAAAAACTATAATGAAAAAAATGAAATTTCTTATTTTCTTATCAGCTTTATTAATAATTGCTACAGCTCTTTCGGGCTGCTCAGCTAGTTCAGAAAATGCATATGGTAAGAATTCATCTGATAAAAAAGTATTAAATGTCTACAACTGGGGAGACTATATTGGCGAAGATGTCATTGCTGCTTTTGAAGAACAATATGGTATTAAAGTTAATTATGACACCTTTGCAACTAATGAAGATATGTACGTTAAAATTAAGTCTGGTGGAAGTAACTATGATGTAATCTTTCCTTCAGATTATATGATTGAAAAAATGATTAACGAAAACATGCTTCAAAAAATTGACATTACTAATATAACTAATTATGACTTAATAGACGATCAATTTAAAAATCTTGATTATGATCCCAATAATGAATACTCTGTTCCTTATATGTGGGGAACTGTAGGAATCCTCTATAACAAAACCATGGTTGATGAACCAGTAGACAGTTGGGATATCCTTTGGGACGAAAAGTATGCAAACCAAATCTTAATGCTAGACAGTTTAAGAGATTCTATAGCAGTTGCTCTTAGGAAACAAGGCTATTCTATTAATACAAGAGATTTAAATGAACTAGAAGAAGCAAAGCAAGCCTTAATCGAACAAAAACCTTTAGTTTTAGCATATGTAGGCGATGAAGTTAAAGACAAAATGGTTGGAGGAGAAGCTGCCCTTGCAGTAGTTTGGTCTGGTGAGGCAGTAGCTGCTAAAAGAGAAAATCCTGATTTAGAATACGCAATTCCTAAAGAAGGTTCTAACCTTTGGGTAGATGCCATGGCAATACCAGCAAGCTCACAAAATAAAGAAGCAGCTGAATTATTTATTAACTTTATGTGTGAAACAGAAATTGCCTTCCAAAATGCAGATTATATTGGTTATTCTACTGCACACAAAGAAGCAAAATATTTGTTCCCTGAAGAAATTATAAATGACAAAGCGGCTTATCCTTTACTTGAAGAATTAGATTCCTGTGTAATATTTAAAGACTTAGGGGACTTTACTAAAGAATACGATAGAATTTGGACAGAAATCATGGCTCAATAAAAAATAAAATAGGGACGGCCAATTGCCGTCTCTATTTTATTTTTAACAATTATTTTTTTAATTAGTATATATTTATTTTAAATTTTTAACCTTCTAAAGGCAAATTGCTATCATTTACATTTTATTATTATATGATATAATTGAAAGTGACAAAATATATAAGGAGGGTATACAAATGAAACCATTAAAAGGTACAAGAACGGAAAAAAATTTACTAAAAGCTTTTGCTGGTGAATCCCAAGCTAGGATGCGTTATACATATTATGCTTCAACTGCAAGAAAAGAAGGTTATGTTCAAATTTCAAATATTTTTACTGAAACTGCTGATAATGAAAAAGAACATGCTAAGAGATTTTTCAAATTTTTAGCTGGTGATAAAGAAGTAAATGATACTGCAATAGAAATAACTGCTAATTTTCCTGTTTCCTTTGGCAGCACTAAAGAAAATTTACTTGCTTCAGCTGCAGGAGAAAATGAAGAATGGGATAAGATGTATCCTGAATTTGCTGATATTGCTGATGAAGAAGGTTTCCCCGAAATAGCTGCTGTATTTAGAAATATTGCAGATGCAGAAAAAAGACATGAAACAAGATTTAGAAAGCTTGCAGATAATATTGAAAAAGGTACTGTATTTAAGAAAGATAAACCAGTATTATGGAAATGTAATAACTGCGGATATGTACATGAAGGAGAAGAAGCTCCAGTATCATGTCCTGCTTGTGCTCATCCTCAAGCACACTTTGAAGTATTTGTTGAAACTTATTAATCAATATATCTACAATAAATTTAGGCGGCATTTTAATGCCGCCTAAATTTATGAACCAGTTCCACTATATGATTTTGCTCCTTTCATCCATACAAGATATGAAATATAGAAAAATAAAATCCCTATTAGCGGTGAAAGCCATGTAAGAACTGGTATATCATCAGGTCTTAAAAAGACTAAACTTGGATAATAAGCTATAAAAGCTATGGGTATTATAAATGTAAAAATAAACTTAAAGCCAGAATTAAAAATTGTTGCAGGATATTTGGCATAATCTTTAAATCTAAAAACCATAACCATTATATAACCCGAATTAAGAAGCCAAAAACACGTTGAAGCTGCAAGATTCATAATAGCAATCATAAATAAAGATGCAGTAATAAGACTTATAATTAGCTTTATAATGATTGTTATTGATATACCTAAATTTATATTATTCCAAGCATATCCTAATACTAAAGATCCAAATACAAACTGTCCTAAACCTTTAATATCAAATACCTCAGACATATAATAAAAAAATATATTTATAGGCCTAAAACAATATTTAATAAAATCTCCTGAATAAACATGATTTCTTAAGTTCCAATTATTATCAAAAAAACATTGTACAGGAGTAAGGGCAATTAAAGAAAATCCATATAAAAATAACATTTCATAATAACCCCATCCTTTTATAGATGGGAAATTTTTAAATATAATCCAAAAGCTAATAAAACCCGAGATATTAGTAAATATCATCCCTATAGTAGAAATAATAAAATCCGCACGATAGCTCATTTTACTTTTTAAATCTTGAGCCAATATCTTTCTATATATATTAAAATAAAAAAGCAGACCCCTTTTTTGCATTATATCATCCTCCATTAATGGTAATTCTTTTTAGAGATATCTTCCAAAAAGAACCACTAACTAAAATCATAATAATTAGCCAAAATAATTGAATCCCCAAAATCTCTATTCTTTCAGAAAAAGGCATTGAATAATCTATCAATAATCTAAGGGGTGAATTATAAATTGCCTGAAAGGGTAAATAATAAACGACTGTTTTTAAGGGCTCCGGGAAAAATACTATAGGGATTGTTGCCCCTGATAAAAGCAGCACTATTACTTCTTTCATAATATTTATTCCCCAAATTGACTCAGTATAAAGACAAATAGTACCAATAAAAAAGTCAATAAAATAATTAATCAATAGTCCCAATAATACACTTACTAAAAAAAATAAAATATTATAATCTAGATGAATTGCTCCATAAGTTACTATATATACAACAATAAAAGTTGGTAAAAAGGTTATGAAAAAAAACATAATGAAATTTCCAGAAAGCTGAAAAAACTTAAAGATTGGATACTTCATCGGCTTAATAATATCTAATATTATTTTCCCTGATTGAATATCCCTTCCCATTTCCCATACAAGATACATTTCCATAAAATAAAATAAGGCAGAAGCAAGCACAAGATAAATCATGGTATCTTCGAAAGTCATACCATTTACTGTAGTAGTATCAACAGAAGCAAATATTGCTTTCCACAAAAAATAAATCATTATAAGATATACAAGATTACCTATAATTATTGAAAAAATTGCTCCTTTAAATTGAAGGGCTTCTATCATACCTGCTCTTGTTAGAGTTAAATATTTTCTGGTATTCATTCTAATCCCCCTTCATATATCTTCCTAATAACACTTTCCGTAGAAATCTCTTCAAGCCTTACATCATAGATTTTTCTTTGCCTTTGAATAAAATTTAATACATCTATCATTTCTACTTCATCTTCATTGACTAAAATATTAATCCACTCATCCACATCAGATACGTGGAGAGTTTGAGCCTTTGGATACACTTCTTTTAATTTCAGTTCCATATCTTCTACTTCTTTTTTTATAGCTTCTTCATTTAATTCTTCACTAGTTTTTCCTAGCCTTACTTTTAATGTCCGATAATTTCCAAAAATGCTTTTTATCTTTTCGATATCATTGTCATAAAGTATAGTTCCTTTATCAATTATTACAATTCTTCTACAAAGGGCATCTACATCACCCATATCATGAGTTGTCAATATAATAGTAGTATTTTTTTCCTTGTTTAGAGTCTTAATTAATTCACGTATTTTACTTTTCATAGCAACATCCAGACCAATAGTTGGTTCATCAAGAAATACTATTTTGGGGTTATGTAAAAATGCCGCCAAGATATCACTTAATGTCCTTTGCCCAAGTGACATCTGGCGAACTGGTTTGTGCAGTAGCTTATCTAAATCAACCGTAGAGCTAAACAAGTCCATCATATCTTTATAATCTTTATCTTTTACCTGATACATATCCTTTAAAATTTTAAACGATTCTATTGCAGGTAAAGCCCACCATAGCTGAGTTCGTTGACCAAAAACAACGCCTATATTTTGTGCATATTTGTTTCTATCTTTATAGGGTATTCTTCCGTCTATAATAATATCCCCCGACGTGGGCTCTAAAACACCTGTCATCATTTTTATAGTAGTACTTTTCCCTGCACCATTAGGCCCTAAATAGCCTACAATTTCTCCTTGTTCTATTTCCATACTAATGTTATTTACAGCATTGATTATTTTATAATCTCTAGAAAACAAGTCCATAAAACTGCCTCTTAGACCTTCTCTTCTATTCAATACTTTAAACTCTTTGCTCACATTTTTTAAACTAATAATTTTCTCCATTCTTATTTCACCTTCAATACAGTTGATTAGTCAAAATTTATAATAAAACCATGATATATTAAATAAAATTAGTTGTCAATATTCTGAAAAAACTAAGCATAAAATTAAAAGAAGATAAAAATGAAGAAATATAAAGAAATTCTCCATTAATACCTTCTTTTATAAAATTTCTTACAGATTATTTATCTACCAAACTGCTATTAAAAATTTCCTACCTCTTTTACTATTAATTCTTTAACTTGTTCTTTATCCATTTCTAAAGGAATTGATAACTCTTCAAGCAAATATTCCTCAGCCATTTGAAGATATTTTTCATCTCCTGCTGTTATCTTTTTTCCTTCTTTTAGACGGGAATTTTTACGGTTAGCTATTGTTCTAATTACTTTAACAAGTTCCTTACAATCACATTTTCTTAAGGCTTCTTTATACTCTTCTTCAATTCTGTTTTCATCAGAAACAGCTAATAAGTCAATATTCTTTAAATCTTTGATAAGTTCTATTGCTTCTTTCTTACTAATTATAGGTCTCATTACTACTCTTTTATTGTCTACTGGAGTAAATATCTTGCTTCCCTTGGAGTTATAGGGGGATAAAGTATAATATAGTTTGTCTTTTGGCATCCCTGGAGCCTTTAGTTTCCCAACAGCTTCAACCTTACATACTCCATTGTTTCCATAAACAATGTAATCTCCTACTTCAAACATTAGATTCCTCCTCTACTTATTACTATAACCATCTTTAATCTATTAAAACATCTTTCTGCTAAAAAAATAAAAAATGCCGCACCCAAATAGCTTGAGCAACGACTTATCATTTGTATGCAAATATTAGTTGTTATATCTTATATTGTTATACAAATATAATGCTCCTAATATTATTATAACAGAAAATTTTTATTTTCATAAGTAGATTTAGAAAATAAACTAATTTTTTGCTAATTTATTTGTTTATTCTTTTTTCTAACCAGTCTAATATATCATTCATTATTTCTTCTCTTTCAGGTTCATGTATCAATTCATGATAACAATGCTCATATAACTTTAGTGTTTTATCTTGAGATGTTACTCTTTCAAAAGTATTTCCCACTCTCTCATAGGGGATTATTTTATCTGATGTCCCATGTAAAAAAAGGCAGGGTAGAGTATATTTTTCTGCATTTTCTTGTGCCCATGTTATACCTTTATATAAAAATTCTTTCAAGAAACCAATGGTTGAATACTTCAAATCATAAGGATCATTTTGAAACTCCTTGAAATACTGATAATTTCTCGAAGCTCTTTTTTTAACAATTCTATAAACCTTTGCTTTGGGAATAGCTTTACCCAATATATCATAAAACTTCATGGGTACCATATATAAACCCCAAGGTGCAGTTAAGGCAGGACCAGAAAAAATTTGCCCTTTTATACCTCTTTCAGAGTGCATAAGACCATAAACAAAGGTAATTAATCCACCCATACTATGTCCAAAAGTATAAATTTCCTTTTCAGGATAACTGTCTTGAATGATTGAAACCATTTCATCAAAATCTGAAATAAAATCAAAAAAAGAATCTATATCTCCTCTTCTACCTTCTGATTGTCCATGGTTTCTATGGTCGATGGCGTATACCCCGTATTTGTTTTTTACTAAAAAATCGCATAATTCCAAGTAATGTCCAGAATGTTCCCCGTATCCATGACTAATAATAATGATAGCCTTAGCATCAAATGGAACATCCATCCTATAAAAAATACGAATATTATTGGAATTAACAAAGTATTTATTTATTAAATTCATAATTATCTCCTCTATAATAACCAATATATAAAATAATTTGGCTCTACTTATATCTATATTCAGTTAATATCTTATCTATAACCCTACTTGCTTCTGATTTTGTTAAACTATCAATATCTTTACTAAAGTCTATCTTATGAGTTCTTATAAGGCTTAGTAAATATTTCCTTTGCCTATCTGTTATCTTTTCCATTTTTGGGGGAGTCCATACCATGTCCTTAGCTTTAAATAAAGAAGGATTCAATTCAAAAAAGTCTTTTTTAAGACATTGAAATAATTTATGAGTCGCTAAAGCATCATGCATTGCTCGGTGAGCATGGGATAATTCTATTCCATAATACTCACAAAGAGCTCCTAAACTTCTACTAGGTAAATCTTTTAAGCTTTTTCTTGCAATTTCTAAAGTATCAAAAGCTTTTTTATTAAAGGAATAGCCCCTTTTATAACATTTTGCTTTTATAAATCTATAATCAAAAGAAATGTTATGTCCTAAAATATAATCTTCTTTGCAAAAGACTAAAAAATCCTCAAGAACTTCATCAATAGTAGGTTTATCCTTTACCATGTCATTAGTAATCCCAGTTATATTGGTAATAAGAGGTGGAATAGCTATTTTAGGATTAATCATTTGATTGTAAACTGAATGAATTTCTCCATTTTCAATTTTAATTGCACCAATTTCAATTATATAATCATTTACTGGATTACAGCCGGTTGTTTCTAAATCAAAAACAACATAATTATCAATGTAGTTATTATTAGTCATTATTTTACCTTTCTATTTTTTAATAACCTATTTTTAAATAGCCTAATTTTAATTCCCTGTATATAATTATATCATTACATTTTAATTCATTCTAGTAAGTGTTTTGCAAAAATGAAAAGCTCTTATCTTTTCCGTAGTTTAAGTAATTACGCTTTAAAGATAAGAGCTTTTGTTTAAATAACTATTTTATAGTTTTTAATAATCCATTAACTTCCTTGATACACAAATCAGGACTAGATAGGACTGGACATCCACAAATATTATGAATATCTTCTTCTAAGTGGGCCATTGATGCTTGAGCTAATACAATACAATCATAGCCTTTAACTTCTTTTGCCATTTCTTTTAACAATCTATCGTGCTTTTCCATATCCATAACCTTCATGGCATGAAAAGCTTCATGACAAACTTTTGTTGATAGATCAACTTTAACATTTGCCTTTTTTGCTTCCTTAGTTATTTTTGATTTGGTTGGTTCTATGGTGCTTTCTGCTGTAGCCATAATAAGAACCTTTTGACCAAAAGTAACAGCTAATCTTGCCATTTCATCATCTATAGCTATAACAGGCACCTTAATAAAAGGGCGAATCATTTCCACTACAGGAGTTAACGTAGAACAAGTAGTAACAATCATGTCCACTCCAGCTAATTCTGCATTCTTGATATCAAGAAACAAACGGTTTCTATTATCAATAGTAAATTCTCCAACTTCATTAGGGTTAATAGCCAAAAAGTCATCCCAAATATTATATATCTTTACTTCTTCGTCAATACTAGATTGAAGCCTTTCATCAAAACTAACGGCTACGCTTTTTACCGTATGGATTAATGCAATACTTTTGATAATATTACCTCCTTTACTCGTTTTTTGTTTTAGCATCTTCTACCGCTGCATATGCACGTTTTCTTAAATCTTCACCTGTAACAGGAGGAGAAAACACACAAAAAACTCTTAACATTTCATCTCCTGTATTTTCAATTTCATGGCTAATATTTGGAGGTGCAACAATCATTGAACCAGGAACAAAAGGATATTCCTTACCATCAATCTTTACCCTACCTTCGCCTGACATACAATACATAGCTTCCATAGCATCAGAATGAGCATGAAGATCTATTTTGCATCCTGGTTCCCATTCTGTAATATGTATGGAAAAATTACTTTCTTTTATAACTGGGTCATCTGCCATAAAAAGAGGTGTCATATAACGCTTAAAAGGCTCTGGTACTGCAATTGAATTTTCCTTCTTGTACTGATAATACATAAGGCTTCACTCTCCTATTTTAAATATTTTTAAGTCTCGCTCTTAAGCCTAGCTGCTTTAAATTCTCGTGATACAATAAATATCATTGTAGAAAAACTAGCTATCCCACCAATAATATTTGAAATAGGCTCAGCTAATAAAACTCCATTAACTCCTAAATTGAATAATTTGGGTAAAATTATAGTTAAGGGTATTACAATAATGACCTTTCTAAATAATGAGAAAAAGACAGCTTGTTTTGATTTACCCAAAGCAACAAAGACTGATTGTCCTGAAAACTGTAAAGACATCATAAAATAACCAAAGAAAAATAGTTTTAAAGCTGGAAGACCAGCATTAACAAAATCAACATCGCTATTAAAAATCCTAATAAAAAATGCAGGGAACATATATAAGATTATCCATATAGTAACCATATATCCAACACATAACATTGAAGCAAATTTAATAGCAGAAGTTACTCTTTTATAATTTTTTGCCCCATAATTATAACTAATAACTGGCTGGGCACCATCAGTTAATCCTTTTGCAGGTAAAGTAATAATCTCACGTATAGAATTAAGTATTGTCATTACCCCTACATAAAGATCGCCACCATAATATTGAAGATATACATTACACATGATTTGAGCAGCACTATTTGTAATAGCCATTACAAATCCAGATAAGCCTAAAAAAGTAATCTTAGATACTAAAGATTTTTTTAACTTTAAATTTTTAAGCTTTATCTTTAATATTGTTTCCTTACCAATCAAAAATTTAAAAACCCAAAGAGCAGAAAAAAATTGAGAAATAACTGTTGCTATTGCAGCACCTTTGACCCCCATATTAAAACCAAAGATAAATATAGGGTCCAATATAATATTTAAAATTGCACCTAGCAATACAGTCATCATACCTATTCTTCCAAAACCTTGGGCATTAATAAAATTATTCATCCCTAGACCAATCATAACAAAAATACTGCCTAAAAGATATATAGTAATATAGGCATTAGCATAAGGGAAAGTTGCATCACTGGCTCCAAATAAATATAACATAGGTTTTTTAAAGAGGAGACCAAGAATAGTTAATAAAATTCCGAAAATTAATAGCAAGGCAAAGGAATTTCCCATAATTTCTTCTGCTTTTTCATTATCTCCCCTGCCTCTTGCTATGGAAGATAAGGGGGCACCCCCCATACCAAATAAATTAGCAAAGGCAATGACAATGGTGATAATTGGCAAGGTTACTCCTAGTCCGGTAAGGGCTAAGGTAGCGTTTTCTGGAATTTTTCCTATATAAATTCTATCAACAATGTTATACAGGACACTAATCAATTGTGCTAAAGTCATTGGAAATGCAATATTTAATATATTTCTTGGAATACTTCCTTTTGAAAAATCGTTTTTCGATGACATTACCTTCTGCATCCTTTAATTAAATTTGTAGTAAATAATTTGTAAGCTGCTACAAATAAAAAATTTATAGCAGCTTTAGTGTATGCAATCGAGTTATACTAATTCCCATGCCAAGTTTAATGTGCGTTTTGCATTAGCAATTACTATTTCGCTATCTTCATTAGCAAATGGTTTTACTTCAAAACTTACTATCGGGCGATTTTTTTCATTTAAATAACCAATTTTCATTAACATTCTTAAGTAAGCTGCTAATTCCTCCACATCGTTTTCACTATTAGGAAAGCCAAATCTGGGGTGGTTATCACCATAAGCGGGTAAAGTGGGGTCTTTAATCACTGTATTTCCCATATGGGCGTGCTTAATGTAATCTTTAATAGGAATCAAGCTTTCTTCTAAACTTTCACGAAGCATGGGAATATGACTCGAATCTACCATCAATCCAAAATTGTCATATTCAGCAGTCATTATTTCTGCAAATCTTTTTGCCATATCAACAGGGCCAATTAATGATTTTTTATCAATATCATAGTCAAATACTTCTAATGTAACAGGCATATCGCCTTTTGACTTTGCATAATCACATATTTCCCTGCTGGATTTTATCAAGGCTTGAAAAGATTCTTCTTTTGTTGCTTCTTCATATCTTCCTGCCAAATATGAAAAACCTACTGCATTTAATTCATAAGCTTCATCAATGCCTTCTTTTAATGTTTTTACAGCTACTTTTCTTTTTTCTTCATCTAAATCATTTATATTTAACCCTGCTGTTAATAGTCTTGGCTGTCCGCCATAAACTACTTCCATATGACCACATTCAATCATATCTCTTGCTGCCTTTCTAACAGCAGGATCTTTCATTTGTGTTACTTCTACTACTTCAAAATAATCATCTTTTACTATTTTTTCTAAACATTCCAATATAGGTCCTTCTCCTGTTGTAAGGCCGTCAAATGCCATATGAAGGATAATTCCTACCTTCATATATCTTCTCATTGAAACGTCCATAACTTGCTCCTTTCTTAACCACGTATATGGCGTGCCATTCTTGCTGCCATTTTTACAGCGTTTTCAAAAGCAGTAGTTTTTGCAATTCCTTTTCCTGCAATATCATAAGCAGTTCCATGAGCACAAGTAACAATTGGAGCTGGAAGACCTCCTGCAATAGTAATACCATAATCAAATCCTTTAAGTTTTAATGCTATTTGACCTTGGTCATGATACATAGTTACTACTCCATGGAAATCTCCATTGAAAGCTTTAATAAAGAGGATATCTGCAGGATATGGTCCTCTAGCATCAATGCCCATTTCTTTAGCTTTTTCAATTGCTGGAGCAATTACATCAATTTCTTCTCTTCCACATTTACCTTCTTCACCACAGTGTGGGTTAAGAGCTGCAAGACCTAATATTGGCTTTTCAATTCCTGAATTTTTTAAAGTTGTATTTGCTAAGCGTACTGCTCTTAAAATTCTATCAACAGTTAAATTAGCACTTACATCTTTAATTGGAATATGACTTGTAGTTCTTGTAGTCCAAAGATTATCTAAAACGTTAATTTCACCAAAAGGTTCTGTATGATTAAATAAGTCTGCCATATAATGATGTTCACTTTCAAAAGGACATCCAGCAGCAATCATAGCTGATTTATTTAAAGGTCCAAAGCAAAAACCGTCTATTTTTTGCTCTTTAAATAACTCTACACCTAATTTTAATAAGTCAAGGCAAGCTTTACCGCTTTCTACACTTAATTTTCCATAAGCCACTGTTGAAGGATCTAAATCTTTTTGGTCAAGAACGGGAATTCCATTTTCCCATTTTGCATCTTCAACTTTTTCAATAATTTCCATAGGAACATTTACACCAGCAACTCTTGCTCCTTCTTGTAAAACCCTAGCATCACCTAAGATAATTGGTTTACAATGTTCATCATAAAAATTTCTAGCTGCAAGTTTTGCAATTATTTCTGGACCTACTCCAGCTGCATCACCTAAAACTATACCAATAATTGGTTTATTTGCCATACTTTCTTCCTCCTAAATGGTTTAATATAGTTTTAACTCATTATTAGCTATATTTTGTTTAAAAGAAGTACTATCAGTAAATCATTAGATAGCACTTCTTTTAAACTAACTAGTTGTTGTCAACCAATCTTTAATTAATCAAATTATTGAATTCCTTTGGATTCCTTAAAGTTTTTCTCAAATTCAGTAATATAGTCTGTAGCTGATGCTGCATCCATAAAATCAGGAATTAATTTATACTTATCAATGTATTCGTTTTGCCATCTTTCTGTTTCAGATACTTTTCTAAATGCTTCTGTCCAGAAAGCTACAGCTTCATCGCTCATTGAAGCAGGAGCTACAACACTACGCCATACTGGAACTTCAACATCATTATATTCTCCTACTTCACTTAATGTAGGTGCATCTGCTAAATTACCAGTATATCTTTCTTTAGAAAGAGCTAATACAGGAATTAATGAATTTGCTTCTACATATTCAGATGCTGCTGCTGGTTTAGACATTACAAAGTCAACGTGTCCACCTAATCCTGCTGTGATAGCATCAGAAGTAGCATCATAAGTGATATATTTCATATTATCTTGAGATACACCAATTTCTTTAACTAATGCTTCATAAGTTGCAACGTCGTCACCTTTTGAACCACCAATAACTACTGTTTCACCATTTTTTGCAGCTTCAATTGCTTCTGCAAAATCAGCATATTTTGTGTGTTCTGTTTTAAATAGTAATTGCTTGTCCACTGCCATAACAGCTATTACTCTAAAGTTGCTAGCACGATTTTTTGTATTTTCAACCATTGGCATTAAACATCCACTATTGAAAGTTAATAAGGTATTGTCAGCTTTATTACCCTTCATGTGTGCAACTTCATTACGAACAACTTCTCCACCACCGTCGGTCTTGTTGGTAACAATAAAGTTCGCATCAACAATTCCTTCAGTAATCATAATATCAGAAATTATTCTTGAAAATATGTCACTACCGCCACCAGGGCTACTTGCAACATACCAGTCTACGTTTGAAGCTGGTTTATATTCTTTAGCAGCTCCATTGCCGCCGCCACTTTGACAACCTGTAAAGAATACTGATAAAGTTAAAACCCCCGCCATTAATGCAAATATCTTACTCTTCATCTCAAAATCCTCCTCATTAAAATTTTAATCTATATAATTTTTAATTTAAAATTATATACTGAGTAATATTAATTATGCTACTTTTCCTTTTTTAGTTTTATTTATTATACTTCTTACTAATGGAATAAGAATCATTGCAAAGAAAACAAGCATTAATACAAGTGTAATAGGTCTTGTAAAGAAGATATTTAAGCTACCTCCAGAGATAATAAATGCCTTTCTCATATTGGATTCTAACAATGGAGCCAATACAAAGGATAATAACATAGGTGCTGTAGGATAGTCATTCTTTTGTAAGAAGTATCCAAAAATACCTGATAGTAGCATTACTAGAACTCCATACATGGAGTAAGTCGTACTATAAGAACCTACTACGCAAACAACTGTAATAATTGGAATCATATATTTTGTAGGAACAGATAATATCTTTGTTAAAAAGGGGATAATAGCTATTGCCACTGCAAGAGTTAAAAGGTTTGATAAAAATAGGGATGAAATCAAGCCCCATGCAAAGTCTGGTTCATTTTGGAAAAGTAATGGACCAGGGCTAAGTCCCCAAAGCATTAATCCTCCAAGCAATACTGCCCCTGTTCCTGAACCAGGGATACCTAAAGCTAGTAAAGGCGCAAAAGNTCCTGCGGCTGCTGCATTATTAGCTGCTTCACATGCTGCAATCCCTTCTACTGCTCCAGTTCCCAGTTCTTCCTCACTCTTAAATCTCTTTTGAACAGCATATCCCATAAAAGATCCAGTAGTAGCACCTGCACCTGGTAATACTCCAACAAAGGTTCCTAAAAGACCAGATCTAATTGAAGGAAATAGTAATCTTTTTAATTCTCTTCTGGATAATAAACTACCCTTAATAGATAGTTTTGCATCTATTTTTTCAGTCTTGTTGTTTCTTTCATTAATTAGACTGATTACTTGAGAAAATCCTACTGTACCAATTACAAAAGGAGTAAAGGGAATTCCTCCTAATAAATACATGTTACCAAAATCATATCTTGGAGCTCCGGATAAAGTATCCATCCCCATACTTGCAAGCAAAATACCAAATGCTGTGATAACTATACCTTTTATTGGGTTTTCTCCAACCAGCCAGCTTATAGAAGTCATAGCAATTAATAAGATAGCTGTCATTTCTGAAGGTCCAAATTTTAATCCTANATTAGCAAGGGCAGGCCCTGCAAAAGTAAGAATAATTATACCTATTGTACCACCAATANAAGATGCAGTATTAGCTGTAAATAAAGCTTGTCCAGGTCTCTTCTTTTTCTTAGCCATTGGATATCCGTCTAATGCAGTCATAACTGCTGGTGAATCTCCTGGAATATTAAGCAAGATAGCACTAAAGCTTCCACCATACATATTGGAATAGTAAAGTGCACCCAACATAATTATTGCTGTTGTTGGATTAAATTTATAAGTTAACGGAAGTAATAATGCAACACCTGCAAGGCTTCCAATGCCCGGCATAGCCCCTACTATGAGGCCTAATATTGCTCCTAGGAATGCTGCTCCTATATTAATTGGTGTCAACGAAACTGAAAACCCCCGTAACAATAATTCAAAGTTCTCCATTATTTCCTTCTCCTCTCCTATAAGAATTTCACAAATTTACCATAGTAATATTAGTCTGCTTGGATGTCAATTTTTCTACTATAAAATGTTTTCGAATACACCCATAGGAAATTGAATACCTAGCCACATTCCAAATACACCAATTGTAATAGCTGCCGCTACTCCTAAAACAACTAAAGTAGGCTTCCAAGGAGCTTTTTCATATAATTTAAGCCAAAGAATTATATAAAGAAATATAGTTGGTACCAAACCAATAATAAATGTAGATACAAATATACCAATTCCTCCAGCAACTACTAGCAACTCAGGTCCATTATATTCTGCTGCTTTTGTATCCTTAAAAGATTGAATTAATGACACAATACCAGCAAAAACCATAACAATTGCCATAATTGATGGGAAAAAACCTGGTAGCGGTCCATCTACTTCACTCCAAAAACCAAATTCATTAAAGCCTAAATATGCAAATACTAAACCCATGACAATAAATATAATTGGTGTTAAACGCTTTGTTTTTGTACTAGTCATTTTGCTACCCTCCTATTTCCAAGATATGATTTTTAATGGTGCTGATTTCATACCCTACAAATTTTATTTGAAGGGTATGAAATACTTTTTATTATTTTAGGAATTGCTTATTGTATTTTATCTTAATTATTTATTTACAACATTAATAGGTTTGCCTTCTTTAAAGCCTTTTAAGTTGTCAACTGCAATATCCATTAGTCTTTGCCTTGATTCTTTAGGTGCCCAGGCAATATGTGGCGTGATAATTATATTTTTTGCTGAAAGTAGTGGATTGTCCATTTCTATTGGTTCTTTAGATACAACATCTAAGCCTGCTCCTGCAACTTTTCCACTATTTAATGCATCTCTTAAATCTTCTTCAACAATTAATGGACCTCTGGAAGTATTAAGAATCATTACTCCATCTTTCATTTTTGCAATAGTGTCTTTGTTAATAATACCTTCTGTTTCTGGGAATAGAGGACAATGTAATGAAATAACATCAGAGTTTGCAAGTAATTCTTCTAATTCTACGTATTTGCAGCTTTCTGATTCCAGCTCAGGATTTTTATATGCATCATATGCTAATATTTTCATGCCTAAAGCCTGTGCAATTTCAGCAGTTCTTTGTCCGATTCTACCAAAACCTATAACACCCATGGTTTTACCTGCAAGTTCAATTAGTGGGTAATTCCAGAAGCACCAGTCCGGATTATTGGTCCATTCTCCATTTTTTACTGCATTAGAATGATCTCCGATATGGTGACATAATTCTAGTAATAAGGCGATAGTAAATTGAGCAACTGCATCTGTACCATAAGTTGGAATATTAGATACTGGAATACCTTTTTCTTTTGCCGCCTCTACGTCGATTACATTATAGCCTGTAGCTAATACACCTATAAATTTTACATTGGGGCATGCATCTAAAGTTTCTCTAGTGATTGGAGTTTTATTTGTATATACTACATCTGCATCCCCAATTCTTTCAACTATTTTGTCAGCAGGTGTTCTGTCATATACTGTTAAATCACCTAGTTTTTCAAAACCTTCCCAAGACAAATCTCCAGGGTTTTCTGTATATCCATCAAGAATAACTATTTTCATATTTTCCATCCTTTCTTTCACTTATATTTCTAGTCTTTAATCTTCTAATAGTGCCCAAGCTCTATTAATAACTCTCTTTGTGTTAGCTAATATAATATCAGGATCTTCATCTTTCCATGGTTTAACTTCAAAGGAAAGTACATAAGGATCTCTTGCATCAAAGAAACCTTCTTCTTTTAGAACTCTAAAGAATTCTAATAATTCTTCTGTACTATTTGCACTATTGGGGAAACCAAATCTTGGATGCTGATCTCCGTATGCTTCATAACCTTCTTTTACAACAGCATTTCCTATGTGGAAATGGCTAATATATGGTCTTAAGGTTCTAATAACAAATCTAGCAGTTTCATAGGTTGTTGGGAAGTGAGAAAGGTCTACCATAAGTCCAAAATTGCTATGACTAGTTCTCATGTCAGCTGCAAATCTTGCTGCTAATGGAGCAGGACCAATTAATGCTGCCTTGTCCATATCAAAGTCAAATACTTCTAAATTAACAGTCATTCCTTTTGTAGCTGCATAATCACATACATTTCTTGTTGTCTTTAATAATTGAGCATATGCCTCTTCCTTTGTTTCTTCTTCCCATTTTCCTGCTAAAAAAGCTATTCCTTTTGCTCCAAAGTATTCTGCATCATCAATTGCTTCAAGAAGAGTATCTTCTGCTTTTTTTCTTTCTGCTTCATCAATTGCATTGGGATTTAATTTTGGTCCTAATAATCTTGGTTGTGCACCATAGCATACTTTTAGTCCAGATTCTTCTAACATTTTTTTAGCTTTTGCTCTTTTTTCTTCGTCTTCAATTTTAGTGATTTCGATTGCATCAAAGAAGTCGTCACAAGCAATCTTTTTAATAGACTCAAGCGGATCTAATCCTGCATAACTCATAAATTGAATAGTTCCTACTTGAAAATATTTGTGAATTGATTCTCTCATACTTCATTCCTCCATTTGTACTTATAGTAATTTTTATAATATCTATTTTTTATCGATTAGTGTCTTTGCTTTTTGGGCTATTGTTTTTGCACCATAACCGTATTTTTCTAATAATTGATCGTAATCTCCTGATTCAGCAAACTCTGTTGCTCCTACAAAATCCATAGGTGTTGGGCAATTTTTAGCTAATACTTCTGCTACTGCACTTCCTAGTCCACCATAAATACTGTGTTCTTCTGCTGTAATAACTGCTCCTGTTTGCTTTGCTGCATTTATGATAATTTCTTCATCTATTGGTTTGATTGTGTGAATATTAATAACAGTTGCTTCGATTCCTTCTTCTTTTAATAATTCTGCTGCTTCTAAAGCATTGTGCAGTATTGTACCTGTAGCAATAATAGTAATGTCTTTTCCGCTTCTTAATTCAACACCTTTTCCAATTTTAAAATCATAACTTTCATCAAAGATAACTGGTGCTGGAGCACGGCTTAATCTTAAGTAAACTGGTCCGTCATAATCTGCTATTGCTTCAACTGCTTTTTTAGTTTCAACTGCATCTGATACAGAAACAACCGTCATATTAGGAATAGATCTTACAAAAGCAATATCGGTAATAGCTTGGTGGCTTGCTCCATCATAAGAATCGGATAAGCCTGCATAGGTTCCTGCAAGTTTAACATTTAATTTATCGTATGCTATTAAACTTTGAATTGGGTCTGCACCTCTTGTAGTCATAAAAACTGCAAATGTATTAACAAAAGGGATAAAGTCTGCTGTTGCAAAACCTGCTGCCATTGAAACCATATTAAATTCGCTAATTCCTACATTAAAGTATCTGTCAGGAAACTCTTTGCCAAAGAGTATACTCTTAGTAGAGCCCCCTACGTCAGCCTCTAATGCAACTACCTTATCATTCTTTTTTCCTAATTCTAATAATGCTTCTCCGTATGCNTCTCTAATTGCAATCTTTTTTGACATTATCTTTCACCTCCTAATTCCGCTTTGGCTGCTTTATAATCCTCTTCACTAATTGGTTTTCCATGCCATATATTTTTGCCTTCCATGAAAGAAACGCCTTTACCTTTTTCGGTCTTTGCAATTATAATTGTAGGTTTGCCTTTAGATTCTTTTGCTTTATCTATGGCATCTGATATAGACTCAACATCATGTCCATCACAGCTTAGAACATTCCAGTCAAAAGATTTAAATTTAGCCTCAACATCACCCATAGGCATTATTTCTTCCAAAGTACCATCTAATTGCACTCCGTTATAATCTAATATAGCAATCAAATTATCAGTTTTATATTTTGAAGCTGTCATTGCTGCTTCCCAAATGCCACCTTCTTGGATTTCTCCGTCTCCTAAGAGAACATAAGTTGTAGCACCAGTCTTTTTTAGTTTTTCACTTAAAGCCATTCCAACTCCTGCACTAAGCCCCATACCTAAAGGTCCTGTTGAGAGCTCAACTCCAGGTGTTTTATGAGCACAAGGATGGCCTTGTAGGTGACTATCAACCTGTCTTAAAGTTTTTAAATCTTCTTTAGGGAAAAATCCTTTTTCAGCTAAGTTTAAATAAAGCATTGGACAAGCATGTCCTTTTGACATTATAAATCTGTCTCTTCCTTCTTTTTTGGGATTTTTAGGATCTATATTCATCTTGTCAAAATAAAGAGTTGTAACAATTTCTGTACAAGATAAAGAACCTCCAGGATGACCTGTTTGAATACTGTATAAAATATCTATTAAGTCATTTCTAAATTTTAAACATAAGTCTTGAAGCTCTTTTTTTCTTTCTTTTGTCATTAAAATACACTCCTTTCATTTAGTTATTACCATATACCTTATCTAATATGGGCCTAAGATGATTTATTGCACCCTTTGCCGCTTCTTCCTGGTTAGGGATTTGGAAGATCTCAGTGCAATAGTTTCCATAATAACCAGATTCTTTAAAGGTCCTTAAGATTTTTTCAAAATCTAATCCGCAGTGTCCAGGGTAACGTCTATTGTTATCAGCAAGATGAACATGAATATTATATTCATTATAAGTACGTATAGCTTCACAGATGTCTTTTTCTTCTAAGTTCAAATGAAATACGTCCATCATGATTTTAAAATTAGGGTTATCAACTGACTTTACCATTTGTACAGCTTCTTCTAATGTATTAATAAAATTTGTCTGCATTATGGTTACTGATTCTAATGCAATTTTTACATTTTTGTTTCCGCTATAGTCACTTAATTCTTTAAAGGCATCAATTGCATATTTTTCTGTTTGCTCTTTTGAAAGTTCACTAGTATATTGACCACGGATTCTGCCGATGTTAATATCGGCTCCTAAATAAGATGCAAAATCAATAATACCTTTGGTTCTTTTAATTGCTTCTTTTCTTACTTCTTCTTTTGGGTTTGTATAGCTTAAAGCTAATTGGCCAAATATTTCTCCTGTACAAACTAGAACTACGGATAAATTATTTTTCTCAGCTTCTTTCTTTACAAAATCCCAATCTAATTCATTTGGATTTAATGTCATTAATTCTACACCGTCATAGCCAAAAGATGCTAAATCATAAAAGCTTTTTTCTAAAGGCCCTTGATAAGCCGTAACAGAATCAGCAATAGCTACATCTGGTGTTGCTACTTGGTAGCATAATTTCATTTGTTATCTCTCCTATCATTAACATTTTTTTAAAAATATTTATTAACTATTTTTAAGTAGGTCATCCATAGCTAATATGTCCTCTTTTACAATTTTTATAGCACTATTTTCATCTCTATTACATATGGCTTCAATCAGTTTTTTGTGGTCTTCAAGGGATCTGTTAATCTTCTCTTTTGTCCATTTCACATTATGAGGTCTAGCATAGGCAAAGATATCTTGAATGTCATTTATATATGTTTCAAGTCTTTTATTTCTGGATATTTTGGCAATAAATCTGTGAATTTGACTATCTAGCTGGCTTGCCTTTTCGTACTCGCCCTTTTCCATTTTCTTTTTGTAGCTTTCGTATAGTTTTTTTAATTCGTCTATTTCTTCGTCAGTAATTAGCTTACAACATTGACTAACAGAAAGACTTTCTAACACAGTCCTTACACTTAACATTTTTCTTAACTCTTCTTTTGAAATTTCTGCTGCAAAAACACCTTTTCTTGGTCTATTTTCAACAAGCTCTTCTGCAACTAATCTATTTATCGCCTCACGTACAGGAGTTCTGCTTATTTCCAATTCAGTAGCTATTTCTTCTTCCCAAATTCTTTCACCTGGTTTAATTTCATTACTTATTAATTTTTCCCTTATTTTATGATAAGCATACTCCTTTAATCCCGAAAATTTCATCTATAATTTCACCCGACCTATACATTTCTTTTATAATTTATAAATTATAATTTATAATCTTAATCTTATTATACAACATATTATACTTTTTTCAATAGTTTTTTATATATTTTTATAAAAAAATTGTCTTATTGTGTCACAAGTCTAAATTTCATCTGAATTTTCTGAGTTTTTTGTGGAATAAAAAAAGACCGTTGGATAGCTTAATAAAATAATTTTGTTATCCAACAGTCTTTTTTATTATGTAATATATCATCTCAAAATATACTTATTCAGCATTATCTTCTTTAAGTAAATCTCTCATAGCTTCTATATCTTCTTTTACTATTTCTATGGCCTTTTCTTCATCTCTACTACATAATGAATCAATTAATTCTTTATGATCCTTAATGGCTCTCTTTACTTTAGCTTCTGTCCACTTTACAGTATATGGCCTGCTATAAGCAAAGAAATCTTGAATATCATTTATATATGCTTCTAATTTTTTATTATCTGCTGTTTTTGCAATGAATCTGTGCATTTTACTATCTAGTTGGCTTGCCTTTTCATATTCTCCTTCTTCCATTTTTCTTTTATAGCTTTCAAATATTGCTTTTAATTCATCCATTTCCTCATCGTTTATCAACTTACAGCATTGACTAACAGAAAGAACTTCTAAGGCAAGTCTGATATCTAACATTTTTCTGAGCTCTTCTTTTGATATTTCAGCAGCAAAAATGCCTTTACGAGGTCTATTTTCTACAAATTCCTCTGCAATTAATCTATTAATTGCTTCCCTCACAGGAGTTCTGCTTACTTCTAACTCTGCAGCTATCTCCTCTTCCCAAATTCGTTCTCCAGGTTTGATTGTATTATTGATTAGTCTTTGCTTAATCTCATGATAAACATACTCTTTTAATCCAGCAAATTTCACCATAGATTCACACCATCCTATTCAATTAAAAGCCCTATGATATTCTGACAGCTGCTTCTAATCATTGTCATAAAATTATCATTATAAAACTAGTATACTTATTTTAATTCTAAATTTCAATAAGGAAATAAACAATAATAGCATTTTTATGACACTATTCTAAATGATAAGGGGTAACTTGATATACATAATAATTTAACCAATTATAAAAAAGTAAATTGGCATGCCCTCTCCAAGTAACTACAGGACTTTTTGATGAATTATCATCTGGAAAGTAATTCTTTGGCATATCTATCGGCAGACCTTTTGATAAATCTCTTTCATACTCCTCTTTTAGGGTATGGCTATCGTATTCAGAATGTCCAGTTATAAAAATTTGCTTACCGTCTTTGGAAGCAGCAATATATACTCCTGATTCATCGGATAAGGATAATAACTCTAAATCCTCAACTTTTTCAATGTCTTCTTTTTTGGTATAAGTATGTCTTGAATGAGGTACATAAAAGACATCATCAAAACCTTGTAATAATTTAACATTTCCCTTCGAAACATAATGAGGAAATACTCCAAACATTTTTTTAGGAAGAGGGTATTTAGGCACTCCATAATGATAATATAAGCCAGCCTGTGCCCCCCAGCAAATATGCAAAGTAGAGGTAACATGACTTTTGGTCCATTCCATTATTTCCTTCAACTCTTCCCAATAAGTCACTTCTTCAAAGGGGAAATGTTCTACGGGTGCTCCCGTTATAATCATCCCATCAAACTTTTTATGCTTAATTTCATCAAAAGTATGATAAAAAGCAAGCAAATATTCTTCAGAAGTATTTTTTGATTTATGGGTTTTAGGATGCAATAAGGTAATCTCTACTTGAAGAGGTGTATTCCCTAAAAGCCTAAGCAATTGAACTTCTGTTTCTTGTTTTTTAGGCATCAAATTTAAAATTACAATTTTTAATTCTCTTATATCTTGAGTAATTGCTCGATTTTCATCCATTACAAAAATATTTTCGGTTTCTAATACTTGTTTTGCTGGTAAATCATTTGGTATCTTAATAGGCATAACTTTCCTCTTTTCTATTATAAATAGTCATTTGTTTTTTAATATATTAATAATTCTACTACTAACCTTGCTTTTAATTTATTCTATTATATATAAATGATTTACTAATTGCAACAAATATAAAAAACCTTTAAATCGTATAGATTTAAAGGTTTTTGAAATTGCGGAGGTAGGATTTGAACCTACGGCCTCCGGGTTATGAGCCCGACGAGCTACCAGACTGCTCCACTCCGCGTCATTATAAATAGTTGTGGCTAATATTTGTTATAAGTATCTAATTCAATGCTAGACTATATTAACTGGCATTAGCCCTGTCAACAGAACCAATTATAGCACAAAGAAAATTTTATGTCAATCACTTTTTTAATTTAATTTTATCCATTACAATCATTTATATAAATCACTAATATTATTATATCCAAGTTATAAGTAAATATCCGGATGTTTATACATCCGGATTATTCAATTCTGACTTTAGTTCCACTTATCCCTTGAACAGCAGATTCTACTATAAGCTTAACTGGAATCCTGTTTTTAAGTTCTTCCACATGACTTATGATTCCTACTGATAATTGTTGAGAATGAAGTCTTTCAAGGGCAGACATTACTACATCTAATAAGTTATTGTCAAGAGTTCCAAAACCTTCATCTAGGAAGAAAAATTCTAAAGGCGAAGAATTTTTTAATTGTATTTGAGAAGAAAGTGCCAAAGCCAGCGAAAGAGAAGTAAGAAAAGTTTCTCCCCCCGATAAGGTGCTGGCTGAACGTCTGACTCCTCCATTAAAATCATCTCTTATAATAAAATTACCTAAGCTATCTAATTCAAGAGCATATCTTCCCATAGTAATCTGTTTAAGGGTTTTTGAAGCTTCTTTCGCTATATACTTTAACTTATTTGTTGCTATAAATTCAACAAATTTATAGCCTTGAACTAGTTTAGACAATTCATCAATCATGCTATAAATCCTACTGAGTTCAGCTTTTTGTCTGTTTAATTTTGATACTTTTTCTAAATCCTTTTTTAAAATATTGAGTTTTTCTTGAATTACAGCTATGCGTTTATTTTTCATCTCTAATTCATAAGACTTTTTATCTTTTCTTTCTTTTAGACTTTCCCATTCTTCTTTGCTTATTTTGTCTTCTCCTATCCTTTTACGGATTCTAGATATATGGCTTTTGACTTCTTTAAGAGTTTCTTTGTAATTTTTTAAGTCCTTTTCTAAGGTCTCTTTCTTTTCTTTTTCAATCCAAGCTTCTAATACTTCTTCGTAATTAGCAAAATTGTAATCCTGAAGAAGATTATGTATTCTTTCTTCTTTTTCTATATGATTTTGATTAAAGGTTTCTAATTGTGTCTTAAACTTAATATTTTTTTCTTTAACTTCTTCTTCTTCATTTTTTATCTTATCAAAAACATCTTTTAAAACTGCTTCTTTTTCTAATAAATCATTAATGGCTTTTTTTATTTCATCCCTATACATATAAGGCTCTTTATCTTCAGCCAACTTTTTAATTTGTTCTTCCCAAGCTTTTATCATTTCTGATTTTTCTTTTCCGCTTTGTTCAATAGCTGCATTTTCTTGACTAAGCTTTGAAATTATTGTCTTAAAACTTTCTTTTTCTTTTTCCTTTGCTTTTATTTCTTCCCTAAGATTTTTTTCCTTTTCTTCATAACTAATTCTTTTTTTATCCCATTTTGTTATTTGTTTTATCTTTTCTTCGATATTGTCTAAATTAAACTTTTCTTTAATTTTATTATATTCATTAGCAATTGTATTAAGCTTATCCTCTATATCTTTATTAGCTGATTGTAAGTCTTTATACTGCTTTTCATCTCTTAAGATACCTTCATTAATTCTAGCTTCTTCAATACCTAAATAATTAACTTCATCTTTTAAAGCTGAAATGTTTTTTTCTTTTTCAATTATGTCTTTTTCAATTGTATTTATTTGTGATAAAAGGGACTTTAAATTTTCTTCTTCCCTTGATATCTTATCCTTTAATTTATCAGCTTCTTGATTGTTTAAAATTTCATTTATTATTTTTATTTCTTCTTTAGATTGATTTTTTTCATTATCTATTGCCACATATTTTATATATAGTTCTTGATATTTTTCTTCAATTTCTTGAAATTGTTTATTAAGTATTTTTTCTTCAGCCAATAAACTATTATATTTTTCTTCATCTAAATCAAAACTTTGATGCTTATGAGAAGTAGAACCGCATACAGGACATGGTTTGCCTTCTATAAGTTCAGCAGATAATAAGGCTGCCATATTGGTCTTTTTAATAATTTCTATCTCAGTATTAATAATTTCTAATTTTTCTTTTAAGTTTTCTTTTTCTTTAAATAAGTTTTCTTTTAAATCTTCTATCTTGGTTAATTGTTTAGCAAGCTCATTTAAACGACTTTCTTCAAATTCTTTTTTCTTTATCTGCTCATCAAGTATTTTATCTTTGCTTTTTAATTCTTGAATGTATTTATGTTTTTCAAAAATAATATCTTTATTAGCTGGAAAATTGTCTTTTAAATCTTTTACTTCATTATTTAGTTTTGAAAGGATTTTTATTTTCTTTTCTTTTTCCATTATTACTTTTTCATGTTGATTTTTTAAATCTTTGATTTGTAAAGTGAGTTTATCTAGTTTTTCCTTAGTTTCTTCTTTAATTGTTTTTAAATTTAGATATTCTTTTTCAATTTCATATGCCTTTTGAATTTCTTCCCTAAAAGTTGGCTCAACATATATTTTTTCCTTTTCTTCTTCTATGATTTTTAATTCCTCTTCTATATTATTTATTTGATTAGCAATTATCTTTTCTTTATCCTCATGCTTTTTAACTGTTTCACGGTTTATTAAATATTCTTCTCTTAATTTGTTTCTATCTTCTTGCATTGAGTTTTTATCTTTTAAAATATTAATAGCTTGATCAATATTTGCTTGTTTTTGAAGAAGTAAGGGATGATTTATGTTTTTATTATTTAAAGCTTCTTGGTACTGCTTTTCAACTTCTGCTTTCTTTTTACTAAGGCTATTAAATTTATCTTGAAGCAAATCAATTTCTTTTACTATTTGCTCCTTCTTTTGGCGGATTTCCTTTAACTCATCAATATGAGCTTTAATTTTTTCGGCATCTTCTGCTCTTTTTAAAATCTTTTCTTTATTTGAATACTCATCTTCTTTTTTATCTAATTCTTTTAATTGCTCCTCATATAAAGATAACTCTTTTTGTAATTCCCAAATACTTTGGTATTTTTCATATTCTTTATTAATTTCTTCTAACTCTTTTCTTAAATTCTTTTCTTCTTGTGTATTTAATTTCAGGCTTTCCTCTAGTTCTTTATATTCTTCTTCTGTTATGTTTCCATATACGCTAAGCTGAGATTCAATATTTAATAATTCTTCTCTTTTTTTATCTTTGGCATTCTTAATTTTTTCCCCCAGTTGCCTTCCGTATTTTTCTAAGCCAAAGATACGTTCCAACATACTACGTCTTTCAGCCCCCGTAAGTCTTAAAAACTCACTAAACTTTCCTTGAGGCAAAACTACAGAACGGGTAAAGTCATCTGCCTTAAGCCCAATTATCTTTTCAATTTCTTTTGTTACATTAGTTATTCCTTCTGCAATAATATCTATATCTGTTTCCGTATTCTTTATATAAAATCTGGCATCCTTTGATTTTCTTAAACCTTCATCGTTTCTTTTAAAAGTTCTTTCGACAACATATACTTTTCTTTCATCTCCATACTTAATAGAAAATTCATATAAAACCCAAAGACTATCGACTTCTGAATTTACAAACTCCTTTGTATTTCTAGGTATTTCTCCATATAATGCAAGGATTATTGCATCAAGAATAGTTGATTTCCCGCTTCCTGTAGGTCCAAATATACCAAAAAGCCCCCTCTTGCTTAAGCGATTAAAATCTATGGTTTGTTCTTCTATAAAGCTATTTAGTCCCTTTATCTTAAGAATTCCTGGTTTCATCTTTTTCCTCTCCTTCATTAATTATAGAAAGAAAGAGTTCAATCATTTCTTCTGTTGGATTTACTTGTTTTTGATGATAGTAAAATTCTTTAAATAATTCTTCTAAACTTTTTTCTTTATTATCTTCTATTTCTTCCTCTTCTTCTTCATCATTAAAAATTGGAACTATCTCAACTATATCTTTCTTTAATCTTCTCATTTCTTTGATTTCAGATTGTAATAAAACCCTGTCAGTTTTTATCTCTAAATAAACCCATACATTTTTTTCACTATTTTCTTCACATTTCTTTAATGCATCTTCTATACTACTGCATTTCCATACTTCTATAGGCTTGTAATTTTTTAAATAAAATTCTGTTACATTTGCCTTTTGCCCCGGTAAAATATCTACTATGTAAATAGATTTGGCATAAGATATTTCACTTTTGCTATATTGAAGGGGCGATCCAGAATAATATACTTCTAATTGTGTTCCTTTTACTTTTTGAGGCCTGTGCAAATGACCAAGGGCTATGTATTGAGCCTTTTTGGGAAAAACATCAGCTTCTACCGCAAGACTTCCTCCTAATTGTATAGGCCGCTCTGAATCAGTTCCTTCACCACCTGCCACAAAAAAATGGCCTACAATAATATTAATGCTATCTTCCCTAAATTTTATAGAAAGCTTTTCTAGTAAATCAGCAATTTTTTGAGAATAACTTTTTTGCTGTTCTTCTTCATCCATACTTTCACTGAGCATTTCGTTTAGCCTTTTTTCACTAGGATAAGGAATAGTTAAAGCAACTAAACGCTCTTTGTTTTTTTCTATTTCTAAGTAACCTTCTCCTGCATCAATAATACTGTAGTAATCATAATCTCCAATGAGGGCTTTACTTTTAGGTGTCCCTAAAAGTATTATACCCTGCTCATAAGCAAGAGGGCTTGCTGCTACCAGTCTTTCAGGGTTGTCATGATTGCCGGCAATCACTAAAGTAGGTATTTTACCGCCCTTAGTTATTCTTTTAAGATAGGAATAAAAAAGTTTTTCAGCCTTTGCAGGAGGATTCCCACTATCGTATATATCTCCCGAAATAATAACTAAATCAATTTTTTCTCTATCAACAATTTCTAACAATTCTTCTAAAAATTGCCCTTGTTCTTCCAATCTGCTGTAACCTTCTAAATTTTTACCTAGATGCCAATCGGATGTATGAAGTATTTTCATAATATCATCTCCTGTCACTAACTAATATCAGCTAATTGGCTTAGCACTTTTCCAATACTATCGTGGATAACAAAGTCTGCCTGACTATCATAAGGAGTTTGTGATTTATTAATTAAAACTAAAGCCTTACCTCTAAAATAATTTACAAGACCTGCAGCAGGATATACAAGAAGCGAAGTACCTCCTACTATTAAAATATCAGCTTTTGAAATATAAGCTATGGCTTTTTCTAGCACATCAGAATTTAGAGCTTCTTCATAAAGAACCACATCAGGTTTAATAATGCCTCCACATTCTTTACAATAAGGAATAATTTCTTTACTATTTATTATATCATCAAGAGAATAAAATTGATTGCAAGACATACAGTAATTCCTATGTACCGAGCCATGTAATTCTAATACATTTTTGCTTCCTCCTGCTTGATGAAGTCCATCAATATTTTGAGTAATAACTGACTTTAATTTTTCCATCTCTTCTAATTTAGCAAGAGCAATATGAGCAGCATTAGGCTTGGCATCTTTATATATCATTTTGCTTTTATAAAATGAATAAAATAACTCGGTATTTTTTATAAAAAAAGAATGACTAAGTATTGTTTCAGGAGAATAATCCATATTTTTGTCACTATAAATACCCGTATCAGTTCTAAAATCAGGTATATTACTTTCGGTAGATACACCCGCACCACCTAAAAATACAATATTGTTGCTTTCTTTAATTAAAGCTTTAAGCTTAGCTAAACTCATCAAATTGCCCCCTTAAAAATATTTAATAGCATTATCTTTATTATACAATAATTTTTATAGTAATATATTAACCTTTTATTGATTATTCTTAATTTTTTATCTATAATTATTAGCATCATATTTAAAATAATAAGAGCTAATTATTCATCGCTTCAAAAGTTTATAAGAGTAGTTCTTTGCAAATACTAATAAAATAACAAATAAAAAAATCTGATATTATCAATTATTTTTTTATGATTATCAGACAAAGTAATTCTATTATCGTAAATAATTATAAATAATATGATTCTTTCAGGAGGTATTTATGAAAACAAAACTATTTTTAGGAATTTCCCTTGTTTTTTTAGGAATCTTTCTTTATAGTACTCGACTTTTACAAGTCTCTGAAGACTTCTTTTACTTTTTAATTATTTCGATTGTATTTTTCGGAATTTATTTTTTTCGAGGAGGAAAAGAAAAATCTAGCAACATTGGCTTTTTAATACCTGCTTCTATTTGTTTTATGCTTGCTCTTAGTACCATGGGTATTAGCATACTAAGTAATTTTTCAATGTTTAGAGTAGGAGATCTCGAAGATATTATTATTCCTTTTGCTATTGGAACAGCCTTTTTCCTTATATATTTATTCCATACTTCACATTACAATAGCAAATGGCCTCTATATCCTATGGCTGGCTTATACTTTGCCACATTAATGTCTTCCATAGAAGTGTTTCCTGTAGAAAATTTTATACCAATAATATTGATTATTGCAGGTTTGTTTTTAATAATAATAAGTCTAACAAACAAAAGATCTAATAAGCAACAAAGCTCTCAGGAAAAAGAAGAAGTAATTGACTTAAGGCAAAACAATACAAATTAATAACTTTTTATATTTATTATTAATGAAATAATTATTTATTAATAAGTGAAAATTGTAAATTGCCCCTATAAGTTAGGCTAAGTCTAACCTATAGGGGCAGTTCAATTAATCCCGTTTTTATCTTATATTAAGGTAAGTTGATAGAATTTCTTTCATCTTATGAGGCCTTTCATTGCTTTCTATTATTATACTGTTCCCTACAACATTGACTTTAAAGTTCTTAAAACCATTGTTTTCAAGAAAGTCATTCAAATCATTAGGATCATCTGTTTGAGTCAATAATAGTTTATTACCAACCTTGTCATCATTTACAAAAACTTCATAGCTATCAGTTGAAAGCTTTAAACTATCATTTTCCTCTATTCCATCTGTTAAAATGATTGGACCAGGGATATTTTCATTACCAAAAAAAGTAGGATAAATTTTCCTCATAGCACTATCCTCCTAAAATACTCTATACTATAAATTTTCTTACTTACAATTATAGTATCTCAAATTTAAATCAATAACTTACTGGGATAGTCTACCATGAAAAATTTTATCTTTCTCTAATTCCTTTTAATTTCTTCATAATACTGTTTTCTTTATTAGCAAAATAATCATAAAGCTTTTCATATTCTATAAAGAGTTCATTATAAATCTCTACATTTTCTGGAATAGGACGATACACTATGTCTTTTAATCTTGACATCTTTTTTGATGCTTCAAAAATACTGTCATATCCTCCCAATTCTTTGCCTGCTGCTACTGAAGCAAACATTGCTGAACCCACTGCCATAGCATGAGAAAGAGCTGAAACATATATTTCCATATTACATACATCACTTAGAATTTGCATTAATAAAGGATTATTATCTACAAGTTCTCCACAAACATATAATTTTTTAATAGCTATTCCATGTTCTCTAAAATTCTTTATAATCTTTAATGTTCCAAAAGCAACTGCTTCCATTAACGCTCTAAATATTTCTTCAGCTTTTGTTTCTAAATTAATACCAAGAATTATACTTGTCAAATCTCCATCATCTAAAATACTGCTGTTCCCATCCCACCAATTAAGAGCAAGAAGTCCTGATTGGCCTGGTCTTATTTTTTNAGACTTTTTAATTAAATATTCTAAATTAGTCAAGCCTTCATTTTTAGCTGCCTGCTGATATTCTTCATTTATATATCTTTCTAGAAAACAGCTAAGGATATTTCCTGCTCCAATCTGTATTGTTTCATAAGTATAATGCCCTGGGATAACTCTGTCTTCAACATAGCCACATAAACCAGGAACTTCTTTTTTTTCTTTAGAAAGAACTAAATACCTTATGGACTTTTCCATAACCATAACCATTTTTTCAGCTTCTGTTACTCCAAGTGCAGGAATTGAAACATGAGCATTAATACTTGGAACAGACAAAATAGTTCCTGGAAGAAGACCAGTATTCATAGATGCAGTTTCGTTTAATTCTCCAATCTTTTCTCCTAAATAATACATAGAGCTAGTTACCAGCTCGCCTGTAAGCTGCATTGTTATCCAATCAGTAGCCTCAACGAACAAATTATCTTCTCCTAAACCTTCTGATGTCTCATTATCTATTGGAAGAATGGTGTAAGAAGCAAAATCAATACCTAAAGCAATAACTTGTGAAGGATAAATATGAGCATCTTTTAATAACTCAGGAACTAAAGACTTTATTAAATTAAGATAATTGGAAGGATTACCAAGCGTCCAGTCGCCCCCTAATTTAGTGCCATCAGGAAGTTTGTTTTCCATATCTTTATCAGTATATTCTATAATCCGTGAAGATATCTCTTCTCCATTAGAAGTATCTAACAATACTACCTTCCCAGATAAAGTATCAAAATCAATTCCAATAACATACTTCTTCCTCATGACTCTCCCCCCTTAGTATTTTTTTATTATTTATATAATAATCCGTATAATTCTTAATTAATCTTTAATAATATATCCCTTACCTTGTATTTTGTCATTAGAACGAGAATATTGCAAGGACTTGTTAGATTTTTTACTATTTTAATCCTAACTTCTTAATAAATTGCATGATATTTTGAATAATTAAATAGTTGTTTATATAAATTATAGCTGTTGCACTTTGGAGATTTTACTGGTATAATTTTTTTCGTGAGGACTTCATTCTTTCTGGGAACTGTTTGCTTTTAGCCAAAACATTGTGTCACAGAGGGACTGAAGTCCTCAATTTTCATTTTAGTTAAAAATCTTTGTTATAACGCAAATAATATATTACTATAATAAATATTAATTTTTATACAATATGTTAATACTTATGATAAAATAAAAGAACTCAAAAGATTAGTCTATATTTTAAATTAAAAGTTCAAATTTGTTAAAAGTTGTAATTTTTTAAAAAGTAACTAGATGTAATTAAAAATTTAAATTTTAAAATCATTTGTAGAATAATCCTGTATGGAGAAAAAAGTACTCCATTGCAGAATGAATATAAGGAGGAAAAATATGAAAGTTGTTGTTGCAATTGATTCCTTTAAAGGAAGCCTATCTTCCATAGAAGCTGGAAACGCTATCAAAGAAGGTATCTTAAGAGCAAAAAAAAATGCAAAAGTTGTTGTAAAACCTTTAGCCGATGGTGGAGAAGGAACTACTGACGCCTTTATTGAAGGCTTTGCTTGTGAAAAAGTCTATGTAGATGTAACAGGACCATCAGCTAACAAAGTAAATGCATATTATGGCTATGAAAAAGAAAGCCATACAGCAATTATCGAAATGGCTTCTGCTGCTGGGATTACCCTTCTAGAAAAAAAAGATCCAATGAATGCCACTACTTATGGCGTTGGCGAAATGATTAAGGATGCTATCCAAAGAGGATGCCGCAATTTCATCATTGGAATTGGTGGAAGCGCTACAAACGATGGTGGAATAGGTATGCTTCAAGCTCTCGGTTTTGAGTTCTTTGCAGAAGACAATAGCCCCGTGGGACAAGGTGGCCAAGCTTTAAGCAAAATTAAAAGCATCTCTGATGCTAATAAATTAAAAGAACTTGATGAATGTAATTTTAAAATTGCATGTGATGTCAACAATCCCCTTTACGGCTCTAATGGTGCTACATATATTTATGGGCCACAAAAAGGTGTCACTGAAGATATGAGAGATTTACTTGATGAAGGCATGAAAAATTACGCCCAAAGAACAAAAGAATTTAATGGAACCGATTTTGCCAACACCCCCGGTGCTGGTGCTGCAGGAGGCTTAGGTTTTGCTTTCTTAAGTTTCCTAAATGGAAAATTAGAATCTGGTATTGAACTAATATTAGATGCTGTAAAACTAGAAGAAGAACTAAAAGATGCAGATTATGTGATAACAGGCGAAGGTCGTCTAGACCATCAAACAGCTATGGGCAAGGCTCCCATAGGCGTTGCAAAACTTGCAAAAAAATATGGTGCAAAAGTAATTGCCCTGGCAGGAAGTATAAGCCCAGGAGCCCAAAAATGTAATGAAGAAGGTATTGATGCATACTTTTGTATTCTAAATTCCGTAGTAACACTACAAGAAGCTATGAATAAAGACACTGCCAGAGAAAATATGATAAATACAACGGAGCAAATCTTTAGATTACTTTCTTAATATTAATTCCTACGGCTATAAATAAAAATGACAAAGATACTATCCTACTAAATTAAAAATCCCGATTCATACATTTTATCTATATGAATCGGGATTTTTTAATCTATAGCTCGTAATCAAATAATTCTAGAATAAGTGGATGCAAAATAAAAATTTAAATTCTGTATAATTGTATATTTATAANGATTTTCAAAATATAAGTATAATTAAAAAAATACCAATCAAAAGAAAAATAAGGATGATATTAACTACCATAAGAAAACTAGTTGATGCATAAAATAATAATAAAACCTTTGCAATAAGTTTTTTTATAAGTTTAAATCTAAGTAAAATACCTAAAAGAAATATAAACAAAACTAAATTAAGAAGTTTAAAAGATATATAATTTGTCACCATAAATATTTTCACCCTTTATTTCACTAGATAAGACAGTATTAAACTTTATATATTTTTTCATATGTCCTATCTTTCAAATTACTAGCAGTCCTAATAAAAAATATACATAAATAAATTATCCTATTTTTATATTTAGCTTATAAAGAATAATATAATTAGCAATTATTTTAATTTATTCTTCTAAGCATCCTATTATTTTAATCTTTTTATTTATTTTATTATTTATCATACAATTCTTTCAATAATTATTATTGCTAATATTGTTAGTAAAGGTAAAAAATTTAAATAAACTATATTTATCTTTTGCTTGGAAATAATAATGTTGAAATATGAAAAGAAAGGAGTTGTTTTATGGGTGATTCCCGTTCTTATGAAGAAATTATAGAGGATGCTAAGGATAAACAAAAAAATGCTATTAAAGAATTATCTAAAAATCACAGCCCCATATTAAAAGAAAAAATTATTGAAAGTATAAAAGACAGAGCTGAAATGATTGACTATATTGAAGATAATTTAACATAAGTATATATCTATACTTCGTTTATAATCTAAAAAGGTATCACTTTCTGCTTAGCAGAGTGATACCTTTTTATTTTTATTTAATAATTACTGTCTATTGTTTGGGCTTTTTGTACTGCCTCTTCTAAGGACATACCATTAAAATCTTGAGCAGAAAATAATCTTCCGCTTTTTTTATCATCTAAAAAAGCTGCTACTACTACTCCTGGAATAACACTTTCTACAGAATTAGGAGCCTTAGGTCCACCTAAATCTGTCCTACACCAACCAGGATCTGTTAAGTTTATCATAACATCTGTTCCTTCTAATTTTGAACCTAAATCAATTGTAAACTTATCTAAAGCTGCTTTGCTTGCAGAATATCCTGCCTGCTCTGGTTCGTTTTTTATACCGCTAGTAACATTTATAACCCTACCAAAACCTCTTTCTATCATTTTAGGGATGAGACGGTAGCAAATTACAACTGCAGGAATAAGATTAATTTTAAAGCTTATGTCAAAATCTTCAAGGGGTGTTTTCCAAAAATCCGTCCTATAAGCTACTTGAACCGCTGCATTATTAAATATAATATCTACAAGAGTCCCTTTATTCTCTATTTCATCAAGCATAGAATTTACTTCTTCAATATTTGAAAGCTCGGCTTGAACACTATAAGCTTCTACTCCTAAAGCTTTTACTTCTTCTTCAACTTTTTTAGTGTTTTCAAGATTACGGCTATGCAAAATAAGATTACAACCTTCTTTTGCCATAAACTTTGCAATTTGATAGCCTATCCCTCTGCTAGCTCCTGTTATAAGTGCCCATTTGCCTTTCACATCAACCATACCATCCACTCCTTATTCTAAAATATTTGCTAATTATAGTTTTTTAAAACATAAATAATTTATATTACTTTTAATTATATCATTGATAAAAATAGTCTAAATGCAATATATATAACTCCTATTAAAAAGAGACTGTATCATTAATTATTATACAATTATAATGATACGTCAATAAAATGTAGTAATATGTAAAATCATTTAAAAAATATAATTATTATGTTATATTTAATATTAATAATTCTTTTAGAAATTTTTGCTATTAAAATATAGGAGTATAATTATGAAATCTAAATTAAAAGATACTGGAATAAGCTTTTTATACATTTTAATTCCTATTGGAGTACTTTGTTTATTGGCTATTATACTTACACCTATTATAGGATTTCTAACTATTTCTAATTATATTTCACTGCCTTATGATGAAATATCTTTTAAATCTCTTATAGAATATATAGGATATTACTTTTCTCAATCTGTCTATTGGATACTTGCAATAAGCTTTATAATTTCTTTACCTATTTATTTACTAATTTTTAAAAAGAATGAAAAAAACTTTTTTAAAACTATAAAATTAAATAAAGCAAATATAAAATTTATAATTGTATCATCTATAATTGGTATATCATTAAATTTTGCTTTATTAGGAATTACTAATATTTTAAATATAGATTACTATAATACAGTTGTAAATATCTTATCAAATGCAGATTCCCGTATATTATACATAGTTGTATTACTCATAATAGAACCTTTTTTTTCTGAAATATTATTTAGAGGAGTAATTTTAAGACAACTGACAAATTCTTACTCCCTTATCATGTCAATAATTATTCAAAATTTACTATTTGTATTATATTATNGTTCTACAGATTTCCTAAAAATCACCGTTGCTTTTATTGTTGGTATTATTAGTGCAACAATATGTTTATATGGAGATTCATTATGGAATAGTATCTTATTTCATATATTATTTAAATTATCATCCTTAGTTATATATATAGTTATTATTTATATGAATCTAAACATAACTCATTATTTAATTATATCTATTATAGCAAGCTTAATTATTATCTTAAGTCTAATTCACCTAAAAAAGATACATAATTGTCAATAATTCTTGACTAAAGTTTGCATATGTTAATAATCAAAAATCTAAATTTATTCAAAAACAGCAAAGGCTGCTCTAGAATTTTCTAATAATCTATAAAAATCAAAATAGCCAAGGCTATAATAAATTATAAAAAAGCTAGCTGATAGCTAGCTATAATTAAAATAAAGAAATCTGACTATATCTATACCATTGTTTATAGGCGTTGATAATATCTTTCATTTTATAAAGCATTCCTAAGCTTTCGCATTCTTGTTTTAGTAAATACCATAGTTTTTTTGCCTTTGGTGATGGGCATTGATAAGAATTTCCATATTGATTGATATATTTTTGTTTTAATCCTGGAAAGTGTTCATCTAACTTTTTATAATACCGTTCCCTTTGATTTTGCCTTAAGGTTACGCCAAAAGCAGGATAAATAAATTTTGCTCCATTTT
>JGI24708J26588_10000220_pt1 | contig 45503 bp, 35 predicted proteins | sample BioPla1DNA2_FD_26588 | JGI IMG/M metagenome (IMG submission 26588) | reverse complement strand
TCTTTACGCATTTTCTTATAAAAGGCCTTTCGGGAACGTATCCCGCAGATTTGTACAGGGACGGAGATATTACAGCCTACGAACTGTTCCAATATGTCTATTATGTCTATGTGGAAATGGATGACTATCTCTGGGGAGAACCAGAGCGTCACCTGCCAACCTACTGGGGACCCGACTACAGGGATTCGGTGATCTTCCGGTATTAGTCAGTTTGAAGACCAATTAGAGAGGTGAGATTATGCGCAAGTTCTTAGTTCTTTTCTTACTAGTAATGGTGGTTGCAGTGCCGGCGTCAGCGTTTTCGCCTAGAGACAGCAACTTAACCAGCAGCCTGTTCGCGGTTGCCTGGTATGATGGCAACGAACTCAGTGTAGCCGTTGCCAACACAGCCAACACCCGTACTACAGTGACTATTTCTACCCCGACCGTGGACTCTTGGGGAAGGCCGGTCTTTTCCAGCCTCCGCCTGGATGTGCCTGGCAGAACAATTATTGAGGAAAAGCTTTATCCAGCGGCTCCCCGCCGCAACGAACAGCTGGTTGTGCAGGTGGGAGAAGGATATCGTTCCACTGAAATTCCAGTTCAGACCACAGGCATCATGACACCCCAAAACTATATTGTCGAAGCGAATACACAGTGGACAGTCCGGGTGGACCTTGACTTTTTACTGCAGGATCAAGGCCGAACAAGACTGATTGTAGATGATTANTATCAGACTGGTGACGGCTTTAACCAGGACCGCATTCGAATCGAATCTGTCGAGGGAGGGCTCAGGCAAGTCCGGGGCAATTCCAATACCATCGAGTATGAAAAACCGTCCATGGTATTAAGAATGAAAACACCTCAGGTGTCCTATGTGACGACTATGACCTTTGGCATTCGCAAGTCGGATGGAAACAGCTGGCGGGATGAATATTTCCAAGGACCCCTTTTACTGGTTTATGGTCGTAACATGCGTTTTGCAGGACCAAGCGAAGGAAGATCGTCAGGGCGGGTACGATACTAAAAGACTTTTTGATGCCAGCCAGTGGACCTAGTCTGCTGGCTGGTTTTCTTTTGCAGGGATTTGGATTACAATCTGGAAAATTCACCTTGGAGGTGGAGGATATGATGCACGATTGGTTCTTAGAGTCAAAACTAGGTATATTCATTCATTGGGGCATCTATTCGGTTAAGGGCGTAGGTGAGTCATGGTCTTTTTATCATGACAGCATTTCTTACGAAGACTATATGGCACAACTGGACGGCTTTACTGCCAGCAGCTATGATCCCCGTGCCTGGGCGAGGCTTTTTAAGAAGGCAGGGGCAAAGTATGCTGTCTTGACCACAAAACACCATGACGGCGTGGCCCTGTGGGATACGCAGGCCAATGATCTGAGCACAGTACACAAAACACCGGCAGGCAGAGATTTGATCACTCCCTATGTGGAGGCCCTCCGGGCAGAGGATCTTAAAGTAGGTTTTTATTACTCCCATCTGGATTGGTCCCACCCAGACTACGCCACGGTCTGGCGCCCTGATGAACGGGAAAAGCAGGATCAAATCAAGAAAAATCGCTTTACCCATCCCAGCGGGCCTGAAGATCCAGAGGCCTGGGAGAGATTCTTGCAGTTCCACCGGGCCCAGCTGGAAGAGTTGACCCGGGACTTTGGCCCAATTGACCTGCTTTGGTTTGATGGAGATTGGGAACGGGACGTGGAGCAGTGGCGCTTTCGGGAGCTGCGGAGCTGGCTCGATCAAAACAGCCCGCAGAGCATCTTAAACTCCAGGATGTGGGGGCTCGGAGACTATGCCACTCCCGAACAGGGAATTCCCGTAATTCCGCCCCGGGGGCCTTGGGAATTTTGTGTAACGATGAACCGCTCCTGGGGATATCAGCCGCAGGATACCGAGTATAAATCGATAGAACAGCTGATCTGGATGTTTGCAGAAACAATCGGCCTGGGGGGCAACATGCTCTTAGGCATTGGGCCTAAGGAAGACGGTACCATTGTGCCTGAAGAAGTGGAGCGGCTGGAGGGTTTAGGAGCCTGGATTTCCGGTAAAGAAGAAGCCATTTATCCAACAGTGGCAGGCCTGCCCCGGGGGCACTACTATGGTCCATCTACTTTATCCAAAGATCGCAAGGCCATCTATCTCTTCCAGTTCGGTCGGCCCACCATGCCCATTCCATTAAAAGGCCTACGTTCCAAGGTTAAGAAGATCAGCGTCTTGGCTACAGGCCAGGAACTCTCTTACCGCTTCATGGGCGGCGCACCATGGCTGAACATTCCTGGCGTACTTTGGATAGATTTGCCGCGGGAATACTGTGACCCGGTGGCCACAGTGCTTAAGATCGAACTGGCCGAAGAACTCGATCTCTACCGCGAGGAGGGCCAGACCATCACTCACAATGAATAACCGGCAGTTGAACCTCAAAGGGGTACCTTTTCCAGGACCCCTTTTTTTCATCCCGCTTTTAAATATTAGCTATTTGCTTATAAATGCTATGCATATAGATTACAAGCGTCTTGTAAAATTTAAGTAGCAAAAAGATCAAAATTGGGGAGGGAAATCAAAGTTGTATGGAGAAATCAACATACCATTGATAGCTTTACTTCAACCACTGATGATTTGAATCTGGCCGCAGGGAGGTAGAAAGATGCAGAAAGGCACGAGATGGAGCGGGGTCCCTGAACCGCAAGGTCCGTTTGCGCCTGCCCGCTACATTTGCCAAAGGGCTGGAGAGACCTTAGTTTTAGATGGAAAGTTGAATAAACCTTTTTGGGATGCAGCTCCTTGGAGTGAAGATTTTGTAGATATTGAAGGGGATCTAAAGCCCTTGCCGCCCAAACGTACCAGAATGAAGATGCTTTGGGACGATAATTATCTTTACATCGGAGCGGAACTTGAGGAAGACGAGATTTGGGCGACCTTGACAGAACGGGATTCAGTGATCTTCCACGATAATGATTTTGAGGTATTCATTGATCCTGATGGCGATACTCACAATTATTTTGAACTGGAGATCAATGCTCTGAACACTGTCTGGGATCTGCTCCTGCCTAAGCCCTATCGGGATGGAGGGCCAGCCATAAACGGCTGGGATATTGCCGGTTTAAGAACCGCCGTTTATATTGACGGGGAACTAAACAATCCTGGGGCTTACAACCGGGGCTGGAGTGTGGAAATTGCCATTCCCTGGAACATTTTGAAAGAAGGAGCCGAAGGGGGCCTGAAACCCTCCTGCGGCGACATTTGGCGAATCAACTTTTCCCGGGTTAACTGGCATGTTGATGTGAAAAATGGAGCGTACACCAAGCGTATCAATTCTGAAACAGGCCAGCCCTATCCCGAAGAAAACTGGGTATGGTCGCCCCAGGGGATTGTCAACATGCATTACCCCGAATTGTGGGGGTTTGTGCTCTTTGCAGATGGGCCAACCACTTTCGAACTGCCCCCAGATGAGCTGCTGAAGTGGGAGCTGCGCAGACTGTATTACAGGCAGCGCAACTATTACGCCCAGCATGGCTCTTTTACCAGTGATTTTTCACTTTTAAAGGGCACAGATGAGTGGAGGATTGAGCCCAAAATTGAAACTACAACAAGCCTGTTTCAAGCCTCTGTCTCTGCCAGCGATGGCAAGACGCGGCTGAACATTCGAGAAGACGGTCAATTATGGGAGGAGTGAGCCGGGTGCATCCATTTGGACTGACTGACGCAGAATTTGCCGTGATTCAAGACAAACTTGCCGAAAAGAAGACCCTGGCCCAAGGCAGAAGCGAGGTGCTTTTTGGCGTTTTAGATGAAGCACTGAACCGGGATGAAAGGGCGGCATTAGAGTTCCTTTTCGCCTTTATTCCCCTGGTTGATCTGGCCGACTACTCGGGCGATCTCTTTCTCAAGCATGTTAGAGACAGTCTCAGTGCCCTCAAAGAGGCTCCTTGGGGCCACAAAATCACAGGTCAGCTGTACTTACACTATGTTTTACCTTATCGAATCAGCAATGAAACCATTGAAGACTACCGCCAGTACTTCTGGAACGAGCTTTTTCACCGGGTCAAGCATCTGTCCATGGCGGATGCGATCTTAGAGGTCAACCATTGGTGCCATGAAAAGGCCACCTATATTGCTTCAGACCCTAGAACCGCTTCGCCCCTCACATTAATCCGTACCGCCCGGGGGCGCTGCGGCGAAGAGTCAGCCCTTTTAGTTGCAGCACTGAGGAGTCTTGGCATTCCAGCTAGGCAAGTGTATACGCCCCGCTGGGCCCACACTGACAGCAACCACGCCTGGGTAGAAGCGTGGGCTGACGGCACCTGGTATTTCTTAGGCGCCTGTGAACCTGAGCCCCGTTTGAACATGGGCTGGTTTGAAGGCCCCGCCAGGCGGGCTATGCTGCTGCATACCCGTGTTCCCGGCACTATCTATGCCGGCCCTGAAGAAATCGTGCAGGCTAAGGACGATTACACAGAACTTAATCTTTTGACAAACTATGCGCCGGGCCAAAGCCTGACTGTGCAGGTTAAAGATCTGGCAGGTCGAGCAGTGGAAGGTGCAGATGTAGAACTGCAGGTTTTCAACTACGGGGGCTTTTCAAGCTTAGTGCGCCTCCAGACAGATGAACAGGGTGAAATAAAGATTACAACCGGCCGCGGCGATCTTTTGATTCATGCGGTTAAAGATCAGCTTTGGGGTTCAGCCCTGGCACAAGGGGACGGACAAAGACTAGTGGAAGTTGTGCTTGGGGCAGAGCGCAAGGAATTTCAGGAGTTTACGATGCATGCGCCCCCTGAAAGGCCCCAGGACGGGATTCAAGTCAGCGCCGAGGAGCGGGCGGAAAACGATCGCCGCCTCAAAGCAGAAGATGAGATTAGGGCTGCCTATGAGGGTACTTTCGTTTCACAGGCAGAAAGTGAGCTGTTAGCTGCTAGACTGGGTGTTGAGCCCCAAAAGGTCTGGGCTGTGCTGGAAAACGCCAGGGGCAACAGTCATGCCATCTTCGCCTACTTAGAGCAGGCTGTGCCGGAATATGGTCCCCTAGCTTTAGAACTCGCCCATATCCTTGCGGCGAAGGATCTCACTGATACCACAGGAGAGATACTCCTTGACCACTTAACTGGGGCACTTCCCTTTGAAAAACTCTACCCCCGGGAGGAGTTTNTCAAGTATGTCCTGCAGCCTAGAGTAAGCCACGAGANCCTTAGGGGCTACAGGCAATTTTTCCAGGAGCANTTCAGCCAAAAAGAGCAGGAGACTTTCCGAACCGAGCCCCTCAAGCTGAAAGAGTGGATCGAGGCAAATATCAAGACTGCAGAAAACGGCGCTGTGCGAGGCTGGCCCAGCCCCCAGGGAACTTTTGAACTTGGCGTTGGAAACCAGCTGGCCAAGGAAATTCTCTTTGTGGCTATGGCTAGAAGCTTTGGTACGGCCGCCCGGCTGTCGCCGATTGACGGCAAGGTCCAATACTTAGTGGGGGATAAATGGGTTCAGGTAGATTCTGAACACAAAACAGCGGCAGGCAGAGGTGCTGTGCGCATCCAAAAACCTGGGGAATACAGCGGAAAAATAAGCTACTTCCAAAACTTCTCCCTAGCTCGTCTAGAAGAAGGCGTGTTCAGGACATTGCGTTTTCGCGGCCTGGATGAAGAAGCCTTCGATGAGGAGAACTTCAGCTATAGACTNGAGCTTGAGGCGGGGGATTATAGACTGACTAGCGGCAATCGCTTAGCTAGTGGCAACGTCTTAGTCGCCCTCAAGGACTTTACGGTTTTGCCAGGTGAAGACCTAGACATCAAGCTGGTCTTCAACCAGGATGAAGCAGAACAAAGCGAGACCTTGGGCAGACTGCCCGCTGGCATCACTTTGCAGCTCTTTACAGGCGGTGAGCTTGCTTTAGACGCTCTCAAAGGCGATGGTCCTGTGGTTGCGGCCTGGATTGATCCGGACCGTGAACCGACCAAGCACTTAATTCGGGATCTGGAGGAGCGCAAAGACCAGTTTGAAGCCTTAAGCGTGCCGATTATACTCTGCCTTGGCGAAGATAAGATCACAGATTCATTTGATCCGGCCAATTACAGAGGTTTGCCCGCCTTACGCTTGGTCAGAGATGCAGATTACAGGTTCTTGGCCCAGGTGCAAGAATCTCTGCAAGTCGACCTGCCGGCCGATTTCCCCATGGTGTTAGCCGCCGATGGACAGGGAACAGTGCGCTACGTTTCAACGGGCTATCAGATAGGAACAGGAAGTCACATCTTGGACTGTTTACAGAAAGGGTGATCAGGATTGGATATGTATTTTACCACGCAGAAAGCAGATAGGTACATTAACGATCTTAAGCGCAGCATTTTTGAAGAGGTTCGTAAAATTGAAAATCTCAAACATGTACCCTACGATGTGGAAGGTGCCCATGTCGCGGATTTTGACGACAGCGGCTGGGAGGACTTTACCGTAGGCAGTTTGTGGGGAGGCAAAGACCAGACCCATTGGTTCCGCTGTGAGGTGGAAATCCCGGCGGAGTGGAAAGATGACAAAGTAGCACTTTTCTTCACGCCCAGCTCTGGCCAGTATGGCGGTTTGTCTGGTTCTGAGACCCTTGCCTATATCGATGGTGCAGCTGCTCAGGGTTTGGACGTTAATCACCATGAAATTCACGTACTTCCAGAGTGGAAAGANCGGGGTAANATTCAGGTNGCCCTCAAGGCCTTTAGCGGCCTCCAGGATGTACAGCGCCGCTTCGCAGCAGCTTCTTTGGTGAAGATCAATGTGGCGGCCGAAGACTTCTATTTCAGGACATTGGCAATGCAAGAAACCATTAAGGTTCTGCCTGAAGGAGACTTTGATCGGGAGAACCTGGTTACATTCCTAAATGACGCATTGAACGCCGTTGATTTCCGCAAGCCTGGGACNCCAGCTTTTTATCAGTCTATCGAAGAGGCCAATAACTCTTTGCGGCAGCGGCTGTCTGACTATCAGTCCAAGAGCGGCCATAGACCGGCGATTACCGCAGTTGGCCATTCTCACATCGACGTTGCCTGGCTCTGGCAGCTGAAACACACCAGGGAGAAGAGCTCGCGAACCTTCTCGACTGTAAATCACCTGATGAAGCAGTATCCTGAGTATCAGTTTATCCAAAGCCAGCCTCAGCTCTATGACTACATTAAAGAAGATTATCCGGCCATTTATGAGGAAATCAAGGAAAATATNAAAGCCGGCAAGTGGGAAGTGACCGGCGGCATGTGGGTGGAGTCTGACTGCAACGTGCCTTCCGGCGAGTCCTTAGTGCGCCAGTTTCTCTTTGGCACCCGCTTTATGAAAGAAGAGTTTGATGTAGAGTGCAGTGTTCTTTGGCTGCCCGACGTATTCGGCTATTCCTGGGCATTACCNCAGATTCTAGACAAGAGCGGCATGAAGTACTTTATGACTACCAAGATCAGCTGGAGCCAGTACAACCGTCCTACCTACGATACATTTATGTGGCGGGGACTTGATGGAACCGAGATACTGACCCACTTTATCACTGCCACTGAATCAGAAAAACCCAGATATTACACGTACAACGGGATCTTAAATCCAGCCACTGCCCAGCGCAGCTGGGAGCATTATCAGCAAAAAGAGATCAACGATGAGCTCCTCATTGCCTACGGCTGGGGAGACGGCGGCGGCGGGCCGACCAAGGAAATGATCGAAATGGGCCGGCGCATGCAGGAGCTGCCTGGGATTCCCAAGATCGAGTTTGGCAAGGTAGAACCTTACTTTGAGCGCCTGGGCGCCAGGGTCAAGGGGGAAAGGCGCCTGCCTGTAGTGGACGGAGAGCTTTATCTAGAATACCACCGGGGGACCTATACCTCCCAAGGCAAGATTAAAAGGGACAATCGCAAGGGCGAAGTGATTCTCCATGATGTAGAGTTCCTGCACAGCCTGGCACAGGCTAAACTCCAGGAACACAGCTATCCCCAGGACGAAATTAATGAAAACTGGAAAATCCTGCTGCGCAATCAGTTCCATGATATTCTGCCAGGTTCGTCCATCACAGAAGTCTACGAAGATGCTGCAGAGGAGTTTGCCCAGCTCTTCGCTTCCGCTGAAAAACATGAACAGGATGCCCTGCAGCTGCTGGCTGATGCTGTAGATCTGGACGGACAGAAACTTGTGGTCTTCAACTCCCTCTCCTGGGATCGGGGCGGCGTAGTCACACTTCCNTGGAGCAAGGAACTGGAGGGTATGGGCTTTTGGACCGCCGCAGGCGAGAGACTGCCTAGCAAAATCGTGGACTGCTTTGGCAAGAAGCAATTAGAGATCAGAGTGCCTGAGATCCCTGCCCTAGGCTATCAGACCTTTGTGGTACGGGAAGCAGATGCCGGTGAAACTCAAGCACCGNTAGGTGAAGTCACAATCTCAGGACGAGTGATTGACTCGCCGTATTACAAAATTACCTTTAATGAAAAGGGACAGATTACATCCCTCTATGATAAAGGTGCCGAGCGGGAAGTTGTGCCCGCAGGCAGCCTGGCCAACGAACTGCAAGCCTTTGAGGACCGGCCCATGAACTTCGACTGCTGGGATATTGACCTCTATTACCAGGAGAAGCAATATCCGGTAGATGAGCTGACCAAGTGGGAGGTTTTAGAAGACGGTCCGGATCGTGTTGTGCTCGGCCTGGAATGGAAGTTCCTTGACTCCACCATTAGGCAAAGGGTCTCAGTTTCCGCCTACAGCAGGGCGATTGACTTTGCCACAGAGGCAGACTGGAACGAGCATTCTATCTTGCTCAAGGCTGCTTTCCCCGTGGCAGTGCGTAACACCAAGGCAACCTATGAGATTCAATTCGGCAACGTTGAACGCCCTACCCACTATAACACCAGCTGGGACTGGGCTAAGTTCGAAACAGTGGCCCAGAAGTGGGTAGATCTGTCTGAACGTGACTATGGTGTAAGTCTGCTCAATGACTGCAAGTACGGCCACGACATTAAGGACAATGTAATTCGCCTCACCTTGCTGAAGTCTGGTATTGATCCGGATCCAGTAGCGGATCAGGGACATCATGAGTTTACCTACAGCCTCCTTCCTCACCAGGGCGACTGGTATGAGGGCGGAACAACCCAGGCAGCCCATGAGCTGAACTATCCGCTGCGGGGTATTATCAGTTCCGTTTCCCATGGCGGCTTGGAGCCCAAGGGCCAGCTGCTGCAGGTGGAAGGGGAGAGCACCATTTTAGATACTGTGAAAAAGGCCGAAGACGGCAGCGAACTCGTGTTGCGTTTCTATGAGTTCGGCAATCGCAGAGATACTGTAACAGTTACATTCCCCCATGGACTTCAGGCTGTCAGGGAATGCAACTTAATGGAGCAGGAAGATACAGATGTAGAATTTGAGTCTGACCGTTTCACATTTACCCTTAANCCTTATGAGATTAGGACTTTCAAGATAATGTAGTTCTGGAAGAGGTGCAAGAGATGGCAGGCAACCCAACTGAATTTCATGAACGCCGCATGTTATATCTGCAGGTGCGAGATTACATCTTGAACCAGATCGAAGAGGGTGTCCTTGTTCCGGGGGAAAAGATCCCCCCGGAACGGGAGTTGGCCGAAAAATTGAATGTCAGCCGTTATACCGCCCGGCGAGCGCTGCAGGAGCTGGTAGACGAGGGAGTTCTCTATCGAGTGCAGGGAAGCGGCACCTATATTAGGGAGAGGAACAATAATCACAAGAGGCTGGATGCTATTGGGATTGTGATGCCCTTTGTGGAAGCGGAGATTGAGATGATGATTCTCTGCGGCATGCAGAGAGCTTTGCGTCGCACGCCGTATACCATGATGCTTTATACTTCCCATAATGACAGCGCCAAAGAAGCGGAGGCAGTCTCCCTGCTCACGTCAGAGGGGGTGGCCGGTTTGATTCTAATGCCCTCCCATGACAAGGGGGCAGGCATGTCAGCCCTCCCCTTAAAGCGTGATGGCTTTCCCTTTGTGATGGTTGATCGGACCATTGAGGCTTTTCAGGCAAATTGTGTAGTTTCCGACAACCAGCAAGGCGGCAATCAGGCGGCCCGACATCTTTTGGACCTCGGTCATAGAAAGATTTGCTTCTTATATCATCAGATAGACACTTCCAGCAGTATCCGCCAGCGCTTAAGGGGTTTTAAAGAAGCGTTTCGGGAACATGACGTTTCAGGCGGGGACTCCTACGCCTTTGACCATCAGAAAGGGGTCGAAGAACTCAAGGCATTTTTGCAGATGCAGGAGTATACGGCTGTAGTAGCTGGCAACGCCACTGTAGCCGCCAGTTTGATCACCGCCTGCCGTGATCTGAAGCTGTCTATTCCAAANGACCTTTCCATCGTCAGTTTTGACGATTTGAAAATGGTGAGGATGCTTGATGTCTCACTTACCACCGTCAATCAACATTCTGAACTTATGGGCGAGAAGGCTGTGGAACTGCTGCTGTACCTGATTGAAAACGGGGATGATCAGCTGCTGCCCTTAACTCAGCTCTATCTGCCCACCGCACTTATGGCGGGTAATTCGTGTCAGAAGTTAGCATAACGAGGAGGTGAAGGTGTGCGTAGATTTGTCACGACCAAAAATATAATGCTGCTGGTCTTGGCTGTTGCNATGTTGGCCGGCTGGTTTNTGGAAACAGCTTATGCCCAGGGGGAGTTTGTGGAGATAATTGACTACCAGAGTTATGTTGCCCAGTATCAAGCAAGAGGTGCTCAGAATGTGTCCAGCGGGGCTGAGGTGGTAGTTTACGGTAAAGATTTCGTACTCACCGATATGGCTGGGGAGCTCATCTACGCCCCTGAAAAGGATGACTATGCGGTGCTCACTGAGGAAGTGGGCAGTATGGTTTGGCTGATTCGGGCACCAGAGGCGGGTTTTTACAATCTGGAGATTGAGTATATGCCTGTGCCGGGAAGGGGGATTTCCATAGAGCGTTCTGTGGAAATCAATGCTGAGATACCCTTTGAGGGTTCGCAGTATCTGGTTTTTCCCCGGGTCTGGCAAGATGCGGAGCCAATCCAGATGGATAACCAGGGCAATGAACTTCGTCCGCTGCAGAGGGAAGTCTTTATGTGGCAGGCGAAATTGGTCTCTGATTCCATGGGCAATTATAAAGAACCTTACCGCTTTTACCTTGAAGAGGGAGTAAATACAGTTACGTTGGTATCTAGGCGAGAAGCGATGCAGGTCTATGCTTTACGTTTTTTCAGAGCCGAAGAACCTCCTGCTTACGCGGAGCTTAGTGCCTCTTACCAGGAGCAGGGCTTCCGGGAGGCGGCAAACGTATTTGTTAAACTTCAGGAGCGGGATTCTTCCTATCGGTCTGAATCTACTATTTCACCCCTCTTTGACCAGGGCGATCCTACTATGGAACCCTATCATCCCGCCTTGATCCGTCTGAATATGATCGGCGGAGACAGCTGGAGTAAGGTCGGACAATGGGTGCGCTGGGACTTTGAAGTTCCAGAGGACGGATTGTACAAAATAGCCATTAAGGGCAAGCAGAATCAGATTCGCAGCTGGTTCAGCAACCGCCGCATTTACATCGACGGTGAAGTTCCTTTTGAGGAAATGAACGCAGTCCGCTTTCCCTACAGTTCCACTTATCTGATGAATGTGCTGGGCCCTGAAGACAGCGCGGAGCCTTATCTCTTCTATTTAACCGAGGGTTCCCATTCCATTACCATGGAAGTTGTCTTAGGTGATCTAGTGGATGTCATTCGAACTGTGGAGTCAAGTGTCTATGAACTGAACTCATTGTATCGGCAGATCATTATGATTACCTCACCTACGCCCGATCCGATGCGCACCTATGAGCTGCCCAAGAGGATCCCGGGACTGATTGAAACCATGGTTGAGCAGGCAGAAATCGTCAACGGCCTGGCTGACGCCTTGGAGGAGTATACCGGGCAGAAGGGCGGTGCCACCGTTTTGCTCCGGGATCTGGCCAGGCAGCTGGAAACCTTGGCGGAGCGGCCGGATACCATTCCGACCCGTCTAGCCCAATTTAGGGATAATTTAGGCTCCCTGGGAACCTGGCTCCTTACGGTGCGAGATCAGCCGCTGGCTGTAGACTACCTGATTGTGGCCTCACCAGAGATGGAGCTGCCCAAGGCAGCAGCTTCCGCAAGCGAACGTGTTACCCATGAAGCGAGGGCTTTTGCTGCGTCTTATACCCACAACTACCAGATGGTGGGGGATGTCTATGCTGGAGAGACGGAGCCGTTAAAGGTCTGGATCGGCTGGGGCCGTGACCAAGCCCAGATTCTTAAGCGGATGATTGAAAACCAATTTACTCCCCAAACTGGAATTATGGTCAACCTGGAACTAGTGAGCATGGGTGTTCTGCTGCCGGCGTCGGTGGCAGGGAAGGGCCCGGATGTGGCCATGGGTGTACCATCAGCCCAGCCTATCAACTTTGCCTTTAGGGATGGGGTTGTGAACCTGGCTGAGCTTCCAGATTTCCCCGAGGTCAAAGAGCGCTTTATGTCCAGTGCCATGGTGCCCTTTACCTTCAGGGATAATGTCTATGCCCTCCCTGACCAGCAGTCGTTTTTGATGCTGTTTTACCGCAGTGATGTCCTTTCCCAACTGGGTATAGATATTCCTGACACCTGGGATGATGTATTTGCAGTGATTCCCGTGCTGCAAAAGCGAAACATGGAATTTGGCCTGCCCTATTCGGTGCCGCTTAAGGCGGCCAGCGGCGCCATTGGTGATGTCAGTGGCACAGTCGGCAGCCTAGCTTCGAGCGGCGGCGTGTTGACCCTGCTCAGCTTTCTCTACCAAAGCGGAGAAGAACTCTTTATTGAAGATGGTCTGGCCACCAACTTAGACCACGAGGCGGCGGTGGAAGCCTTTAGCCGGTGGACCGAGCTCTATGAGCTTTATAAACTGCCCCTGGATTATAACGCTCTCAACCGCTTCCGCATGGGAGAGATGCCCTTTGTGATTGCGAACTACAGTTTGTACAATGAACTCCAGGTCTTCGCACCGGAGTTGAGGGGAAAATGGAACTTTACGCTTGTACCTGGGACAGTTCAGCCCGATGGCACCATCGATCGCTCTGCTCCTGCAGGTACGGCCCAAACCGGTTCGGTCATCATGGCTAACTCAGAGATGGTTGACCAGGCTTGGGAGTTTTTGAAGTGGTGGACCAGCACNGAGGTGCAAACTGAGTTTGGCCGCCAGATTGAAAGCGTCCTTGGACCGGCGGGCCGTTATGCCACAGCTAATGTGGAGGCTTTAGCCGGACTGCCCTGGTCTGTGGAAGAATATGATAAACTGATCAGCCAGTGGCGCTGGACCAGGGGCATTCCTGAGGTACCCGGGGGTTATATGATTGGGCGCTACTTGGATAACGCTTTTAGGCAGGTTGTTTATAACCATAAACCTGCCCGGGACGTTCTGTCCGATTACAATCGCCTGATTAACGAGGAGATTACTAGAAAGCGCTTAGAGTTTGAGCTGCCTGCAACTTATGAAGAATTGGATCCTCAGGACCGCAGACTTTACTGGTTAGACGATGAGTAGGAAGGGGGAGTAGAGATGCGAACTGCTGCCGAAAAACCTTTGTCAAGTGCACCGCAAAGCCGTCCGGAGGGACGTTTAGGGCGCCTTTGGGGCGAAATTAAGGCCAATAAGATCTCCTATCTGTTTATCGCCCCTTATGGCCTGCTCTTTACGCTCTTTACCGTGATACCTGTCTTTGTTGCCATCGCCCTTAGCTTTACGAATTACAATATGATTCAGCCGCCGAAATTTGTTGGCTGGGCCAACTATCTCAGGCTCTTTCTGTCAGATGATGTCTTTTTGATTGCGGTGAAGAATACCTTTGTGTTCGCCATTATTACAGGGCCCTTGAGTTATTTTGCCAGTTTCCTCTATGCCTGGTTCATTAACGAGCTGAGACCGAAAATCAGGGCCGTCTTTACGCTGATGCTGTATGCACCCTCCATATCTGGAGCTCTGTTTATGATTTGGACTGTGATGTTCAGCGGGGATGCCTATGGCTATGTGAACGGGTTCCTCTTGTACTGGGGAATCATCAAAGAACCTGTCCAGTGGCTGACGGATCCTAAGTATATGATGGGTGTTGTTATTATCGTAGTGCTCTGGATGAGTCTGGGGACAAGTTTCCTAGCCTTTATTGCAGGTCTTCAGGGCATTGACTCCAGTCTGTATGAAGCCGGGGCAGTAGATGGCATTCGTAATCGCTGGCAGGAACTGTTTTACATCACCTTGCCTCAGATGCGGGGCTACCTCATGTTTGGGGCAATCATGTCAATCACAGGCTCCTTTACTGCGGCGGCGCAGATCATTCCCCTGGTGGGTTTCCCCAGTACAGACTATGCAGGCCATACCATTGTGGCCCATCTGATTGACTACGGCAATGTGCGTTTTGAAATGGGCACTGCTTCGGCAATTGCAGTTATTCTTTTCTTGACAATGGTCGGAGTGCAGCGCTGGGTACAACGTTTTCTCAATAAATTAGGTACTTAAGGGGGGAGAAGGATGAGAGTCGGACTTTGGAACAAAAAACCGGCCCGATCTTTTGGCGGTGATCTGGCAATCTTTATCTTTCTGTTCGCAGGAGCACTCTTTTCGGTGCTGCCCTTGATTTATGCTGTTTCCAATGCCTTTAAGCCGCTGAACGAACTGTTCTTGTTTCCGCCGGTTTTCTTTGCACGGAACCCAACTTTGGACAACTTTTTCGACCTCTTTGTCCTGATGTCCAATTCCTGGGTGCCATTTTCACGCTATGTAATGAACACACTTGTGATTTCCATTGGCGGCACTGCAGGCCATGTGATCGTTGCTTCCCTGGCTGCCTATGCCTTAGCTAAGCATAAGTTTCCCGGTTCAAACTTTTTCTTCGGCATCGTGGTTCTATCGCTGATGTTTGCCCGGGAGGTTACGAACATTCCCAACTACCTCATCGTTTCCCGGTTTGGCTTGGTGGATACCTACTGGGCCATCATCCTGCCGGCCTGGGCCATGAGTTTGGGTCTCTTCTTAATGAAACAGTTTATTGAGGCGATGATTCCCGATGCCCTTCTGGAGGCGGCTAGAATTGAAGGGGCCAGTGAGTGGAAGATCTTCTGGCGGATTGTGATGCCCAACTGTAAACCTGGCTGGCTGACACTGATTATCTTATCCTTCCAAGGTCTTTGGGCCGAAACAGGAGGCCAGTTCATTTACAGTGAACAGCTGAAAACCCTGCCTTACGCACTTAACCAGATCATTGCCGGCGGGATTGCCAGGGCAGGTGTCGGTGCCGCGGTTGGTGTGATCATGATGATTGTTCCCATCATTGTCTTTGTGGTCAACCAGAGCAATGTAATCGATACGATGGGCACATCAGGGATCAAGTAGTAGACCATGGGAGGTAGTTAAGATGAAGCTGAATCGATTTGTTGTACTATGCTTCATGGTGCTGTTTACAGCCCTTACTTTAGTCCAGGGTCAGCTGTGGGCACAGGGAAGTTACACTTACAGCATTAATGGCGAGGCTGTACCGGGACCAAGTGTCTATGAAGCGGCTTATGAGATCTACGGCCATGATTTAGGCATCGGTGCCTTTCGGGAACCTCAGGATCTGACTGTTTCCTCAACAAATCAGGTTTATATCGCCGATACCGGCAATAACCGCATTGTGGTACTCAATGAAGAGCTGCTGGTAGACAAGGTGATCACCGGTTTTCAAAATGGGGAAGAGATGGATGCTTTGAACACTCCCACCGGACTTTTTGTCACAGACGACGGGGATCTCTATGTGGCTGACTACGGTAATCGCCGCATAGTAATCCTCGATGCAGCGGGCGATTTGCAGCGTACGATTGAAAATCCTACGGATCAGGAACTGATCCCTGAAGATTTTCGTTTCCGCCCCATGAAGCTGGTGGTAGACAAGGTAGGCCGGGTGTACGTTATTGCCGAAGGCGTACTGGAAGGCCTGATGGAATTTGATGAGCAAGGCATCTTTAGCGGGTTTATTGGCGCACCGAGAGTAAGTCCCAGTCCTTGGGAATACTTCTGGCGCAGCGTAATGACGGAAGCTCAAAAGGAAAGATCAATCATCTTTGTACCTACTGAATACAGCAATGTGGACATCGATGAAAATGGATTTATCTATACCACGCTCAGCAGGGGCCAGACCAATGTGCGGCAGCTGATCAGGCGCCTCAATCCTTCGGGGGAAGATGTTCTGCGCAGACCACGGGGGGGCTTTCCTCCCCCGCTAGGCGATGTGGACTTCATCGAATCGGTGGGCAACCCCCATGCTACTGTCACTGGACGCACAGCCTTTACGGACATTGTCGTTCGTGAGCATGGCATATACAGTGCTGTGGATCTGACCCGGGGCCGGGTTTTCACCTATGATGACAATGGCAATCTGCTCTATGCTTTTGGCAGTGTTTCTTTTGAAAAAGGCGGATTCAGGAACCCCTCTGCTATCACCGCGATTGGCGAGCGTCTCCTGGTCTTGGATCGGAGGATGAATCTGATCTCAGTCTTGGATCCGACGGAATATGCCAGCCTGATTCACAGTGCGATCGCGCTTTATCAGTCCGGCGACTACCATGGCTCAGCTGATCTGTGGCGAGAAGTCGTGTATCGCAATCCCAACCTGGACTTAGCCTACAGCGGCATCGGCCGTTCCCTTTTGAGGCAGGGGGATTTTGCAGGAGCTATGGAGATGTACCGCCTTGGCCAGGATCGGGCGGGGTATTCCCAGGCCCTGCAGCTGTATCGGCGGGAGTGGATCAATGAAAACTTTTCCTACATGATGGGCGGCCTGATAGTCCTGGTGGTTGTGGGGAAAGTTCTGTCTGCCTGGGTCAAACGCCGCAGGCATAATTCGGGCGAGTATCGGGGGCTGGCCACAAGGGTCAGCGAGAACAAGGTGAAGGCTTTCGGCCAAAGCCTCGCTTATGCCTGGCATGTGGCTACCAGACCAGCCGATGGTTTTTGGGATCTGAAACATGAAAAGCGGGGAAACGTGCTGTCAGCAACGGTGATTCTGGCCGGAGTAGTATTTTCCTATATTCTGGTTAGGCAGCATACTGGTTTCCTGTTTAACTTCAATGAAGCAAAGGATCTTAACATTTACCTGGAAATGTCCACCATCCTGCTTCCCTTCTTCCTGTGGTGCGGTGTNAATTTGGGTCTCACCAGTTTGATGGAAGGAAAGGGAACGTTTAAGGANATCTATATTGCCACGGCTTATGCTTTGGTTCCGATCATTATTATCAATCTGCCATTGATTCTAATCAGCCGTGTCATCACTTTAGAAGAAGGCGCATTTTACTATGTCTTCAGTACGCTGGCTGTACTTTGGATGGCGGCGCTGGTCTTTATGGGAACCATGATCACTCACCAGTATGAGCTGGGCAAGAACGTGTTTACAAGTATTTTGACAGGTGTGGGTATCGGTATTGTAATCTTTTTAGCCCTCCTGTTCCTCAATGTCATTGCGCAGCTGGTTGGGTTTATTGACTCACTTTATACTGAGATTACATTCCGTATCTAGGGAGGTTGGCTATGGTGAAACAATCATTTTTCAACAACAAGGTACTGCTCATCAGCGTGCTGGGCCTTTTGTTTGTCCATGCATTAGCTTTCCAGGGATGGGCAGCTGAACTTAAGAATTATAGCCTGGCCCTGGAAAACGAGTTTTTGCGGCTGTATGTACGGGCAGAAACCGCGGAGTTTGCGGTGGAGGATATCGCCAGCGGCGAGGTTTGGTACAGCGCAACAGAAAACATTAACTTGGAGCGGATTAAGCGGGGCAACGCCCGGAACAACATGCGCTCCCTGGTGGTGCTCAACTATTTCACACCCAGGCGCGAGGGCAAGACCCTAAGTTCCTATGGCGACAGTGTGCTGCATGAAGAGTTTACTGTTACGATCGGCCCAGAACAGGTGCGTTTCGATTTTACCCTGGGCAGACAGTGGGGAGAGCGCAGCCATTACCCAATCTTTATTGCCAAAGATACCTTTGAAGCACTGGTGGCCAGGGTTGAGGATCCCTTCGATCAAGAGATTCTCTTGGGATCGTACAGCCTNTTGAATTTTGTTGAGCAGGACTTTGATCCTTACGAACGGGTGTCTGTTTTCGGTTTGGATCTACCCGCTATCTTCGGAAACTGGGAAATTGAAATCCTCAGCGGAGATTTGAAGGATACCCGCATGGGGCTGCATGACGAACCCCATGAACGCAAGAAACATCTCATCGAGCGTTTGGCAGATACGATTACCAACAACAGGTCAGATGTGGAGAGAAGGGGGCTTTTGACCCCTGCTGACTTTGACTTTGTGTTCAAAGGTCCCTTTTATGCACTCCTTGATGAGACCTACAAGCTTTACAACCGTCCGGAGTTCGCCAGGATCTTCCAGGAACTGGGCTATACGCCCCAGGATATCGGGGCAGAGCATCAGCGCCACAATATTGATCCGCCCCGGCCTAACCCGGAAGTCTTTAAAGTTCCTGTCATAGTGGAGCTAGATGGGCGAGACTTGGTTGTTAAGGTTCCGGCTGGGGAAATTGGATATCCACGGGAGATCGAAAATGATCAGGGATTGCTGGAAACTTTTTATCCTTATTCCATTGATCTGCTGCCCTACTTTGGCGGAGCCCATGAAAGCTCAGAAGGTTACATCTTTGTGCCGGAGCGCTCCGGTGCCTTAATTGAACTGACCAATCCCAGGAAGAACAACCTGCCGGCTTATTCAGGGGCTGTCTATGGTGTAGATGCAGCTATCGCGCCGCAGATCGAACGGATTGCGCAAGGGCCTGCCATTTACCTCCCTGTCTTTGGCCTAGTGGAAGGGGAAAGGGCATTTTTCACCATCCTCGAAGAAGGGGCTTCTATGGCCTACATCAATGCGGAGAGTGCAGGACGTTCTGAGTCCTTTGCCAAAGTGTATGCACGTTATGCTTTAACTCCCCGGGCTTCGATCGTCCTGTTCGGGGTGGAGTCAAGTCTTGACAACAAGATGGTTGATGCCTACGCGGTCAAACCCTTCCAGGGAGACATCGTGCAGCGCATTACGTTCCTAACTGGTGAAGAGGCTGATTATGTGGGCATGGCCAAGACCTACCGCGACTACTTAGTGGCGAAACATGATCTGCAGAAAATCGAGGCAGATGAAGTTGTACCCCTTGTGGTTGAGATGATTGGCGGTATCCATGATTATGAACCGAGCTTTGGGGCTCCCCGGGAAGTAATCAGGCCTTTGACCTCCTACGCGGATGTCTTGACCATTTTAGAAGATCTTAAGATCTCAGATGTCAAGGCCGCACGACTGCGCTATGTGGGCTGGTCTAAGGGGGGCATTGAGCACTATGTGCCGGATCGGTTCTCTTTAGAAAAAGACCTAGGCAGTAAAGCCGATTTCCAGGCTCTTCTCGAATATACGAGGCACAACCCGGTAGAGCTCTATCTAGATGTGGACTTCAGCAGGGTTTATAGGAACACCTGGTATGACTCATTTAGGGCGTCCAGGGATACATCACGCTTTCTCAACCGTTCTGCGGTTAAGATATGGGATTATAATATTTCCACCTACCAAAGGGACACCAGCCGGGAGGCTTATGCAGTGTCACCAAGGGCCATAGGCAATCTGGTAGATCGTTTCCTAAATTCCCTGGCCCCTTACGACCAGGCCAATCTGTCCTTGCGCCGACTAGGGAGAAGTCTCTACTCAGACTTTATTGATGATGCAAGCAAGATGGTACATCGCCCTGAGGCGGAGGCCATTTTGGTGGAACAGCTGGAAAAAATGAAGCATGCTGGCCGCTCTTTGCTGGTAGTAGGCGGAAATGACTATGCTGCCCCGTATGCCCGGCAGATTGTAGAGGCCCCGACAGAGGCCAGTCCTCTTCTGATCGTCGACAGAAATGTTCCCTTTTATCAGATTGTCTTCCATGGCTATGTAGACTATGCCGGTCAGCCCCTCAATTTTGGCGGCATTACCCGGCAAGAGCTTTTGCGCAGCCTGGAGAGGGGAGAACTGCCCTTTTTCCGCTGGAGCATTGGGGATTCGTCCCTAATTAAGGGAACGGACTTTGAATATCTCTTGGCAACCAATTACTATGATTCAAAGGACGACGCCCTTGCGTTTTTCCATGAAGTGGCACCCATTTTACAGGAAGTGCGGGGTCAAGGCATTGTCGGACACGACCAGGGACGTCCGGGCGTTTATCGGACCACGTATGAAAACGGCTTGCAGGTGCTGGTCAATTACACGGACAAACCGGTGTGGCAGTGGGGTAGGGTTATACCAAGTGAAGGCTACCTTGTAGAAAGGGGTGGTGACCTGTGAAAAGGCTATCGCTGAGGCGCCAGAAGGCACTTACAGGCTATCTGTTCTCACTACCGTTTATTATCGGGTTTATCTTTTTCTTCCTGGCTCCCTTCATCCAAAGTCTGATCTTCAGCATGAACAGGCTGGTGATTGTTAGCGGAGGTTACGAGCTGGAATACATCAAATGGGAGAATTTTCGCTACGCTCTCCAGGTTGATACCGAGTTCTTGCCCAAGTTTACTGAAACACTGCTCAGAATGCTTGTGGATGTGCCGGCCATCATCTTCTTTGCCTTTTTTGCAGCTATGTTGCTGAACAGCAAGTTTCGCGGCCGGCTCTTGGCCAGATCAGTCTTTTTCCTGCCGGTGATTCTCGGATCCGGGGTGGTTCTGAGCCTGGAACAGACAGACTACATGCGCACTATGTTAGAACAGTCGGGCAATGCCCTCAGCGGGTTTATGTCAGGGCCGGCCTTGACCAACTTTTTGATGCAAATGAAGATTCCGCCCCAGATGATGCTCTATGTGATTGACGTTGTAGAACGGGTGCCCGAAGTGATTCGAGCCTCCGGGATCCAAATTTTGATCTTCTTAGCGGGACTGCAGTCTATTTCCAGTTCGCTCTATGAAGCAGCTGAGGTGGAAGGGGCTTCGGGCTGGCAATCATTCTGGATGATTACCCTGCCTGTGATGAGTCCGATCATTTTTGCTAATGTCATCTACACGATCATTGACTCGTTTTTAGCCGCCAACAATGAACTGGTTGTCTACATTCGCAGTACCGCCTTTGGCGGAGCAGGCTTTGGCGTAGGAACCGCCATGGGGGTCATGTACTTTTTTGCGGTGGCGGTTGTGTTAGCTATTGTTGTTGCTGTCATGTCCCGCTGGGTATTTTATCAGGAATAGGCGAGAAGGGGGGAATAGCATATGCGTTTATCCAAAGCGAAACGTCAGGCGTTGGCTTACAAAACATCACAGTTTGCCCTGAGCGTGTTTCGGTTTGTGTTGATTGTAGGGATCTCTTACATCATTTTGTTTCCGGTGCTGACCAAGATTTCTTCATCCTTCACTCCCCTGCGTGATCTGGGGGACCAGACCGTAAACTGGATTCCGAAACACCCCACTTTAGATAATTACCGGTTGGCAATTGAGGTGATGAACTTTCCCAAAGTCTTTTTCAACTCCCTCTTTTTGTCCTTCTTGGTAGCGGTTCTGCAGCTGGCATCCACAACTCTGGTTGGCTACGGCTTAGCCCGCTTTGAGTTTAGAGGGAAGAAACTGATCATGGCTGCCGCCATTTTCACCTTGATTGTCCCGCCGCAGATGATGATGGTCCCGCTCTATCTCAACTGGAGATTCTTCGACTTCTTTGGGCTCCTCAAGGGCGGCGGATTGAACCTGATGGGATCTTATTGGCCTTTCCTGCTTACAGCTTTAACGGGCACAGGCTTGCGCAACGGCCTGTATATCCTGGTCATGCGTCAATTCTTTGCCGGCATGCCCCGCAACTTAGAGGAGGCAGCTTATGTGGACGGGGCAGGTCCTTTAACCACCTTCTTCCGAGTGATGCTGCCGGGTGCGGTGCCGGCCATGGTCATCGTGTTCCTATTTGGCTTTGTCTGGCAGTGGAATGACTCTTTCCTCACAACGCTCTATCTAGACTCTAACTTCCTTCCGGTGGCCCTGAGCAACCTGTCAAGAAGTCTGGCGGCCTATCTGGAGATGACCGATGTGCAATACTTCTCACTGATTGTTAACGCAGGCAGCATGCTGATGATTGCACCCCTATTAGTCATGTATGCGTTCCTGCAAAGGTACTTTGTGGAGAGTATTGAACGGACCGGTTTGGTGGGTTAGGGCCATAGGTGAAAAAAGTTAAAATTTGAATAACTTAAGGAGGATTTCCTAGAGTCCTTAGAGAAATGATAAATTGTATGGTGATAACTCCGTACCACGTTTCCGACAAATCTAGCGGAGGGAGTGATGTCAGTCTCATTGCAGGTTGGATGAACGGTGGACTTGTTTTGTAGAGGTGTGAATAATAAAGGAGGATCAATATGAAAAAGAGTTTGATACTGGTTCTTGTGCTTGCGTTGTGCTTTACAGCTGTGCCCGCCTTTGCCCAGCAATATGACTTGGGCGGCAAGACAGTCACATTTACTGGCTGGGTAAACAACCTTGAAGAAGCAGAGGCCTCTGGCAGGCTTGCTGAAGCAGAAGAACTCTTCAATGTGAAAATCGAACATGTGATTCTAGACCAAGATAACTATCAAGAGGCGCTTATGGCCCGCTTGATCAGTGGCGACAGCGAGTATGACGTGTGGCGTATGGCTTCTCAGCCGCCCTGGTTCCTCTCTTTGGCAGCCCAAGGTGCTCTGCTTTCCATCACCGATACATTTGGTGACGAAGAGTATTATGGTGAAGCTTTGGATGTAGCCGGCGCCTCGATCGAAACCTTTACGCTTGGCGATGATCGCTATGCCGTAGCAGAGTTTCCAAGCTTTGCTGACGCCGGGACTGCTTATTTCACGCTGTTCAACAAGGACATTATCGAAGCCGCAGGCTTGCCTGATCTGGAAGACGAGTATCTGGCCGGCAACTGGACCTGGGATTTAATGCGTGAAGTAGCCCTGGCAACCACAGTTGACTTTGACAACGATGGAACCAATGACCAATGGGGAATTGCCAACATGTACATCTGGGCTTTCCTGACTATCACCAACGGAGACAACATTTATGTACTCGGTGAAGACGGAAAGTACAAGTTCAACTGGAACTCCGAGAAAATCATCCAAGGTGTAGAGTTCGGCGCCCAATTGCGTAACGTAGACCAGGTACTGGTTAGCGGTATGGCCCCCTTTGAGCAGGGCAACGCTGCCCTCGCCTTTGGAGAAGGCTGGAGAATTGATGGATTTGCCAAAGGCGACCACGATGTGAACTATGGCATCCTGCCCCTTCCCAAGGGACCTCAAGGCAAGAACACCCTCTATACCGGCTGGTTTGAGACTTTCGTAATTCCGTCCAACACCGCTGATGCAGAAGCAATGGTTGCCCTCGTGGACTTCCTGTTTAAGGATCCTGACATTAGAGCAACCACCGAAGGCTGGGTAGACAGACGGGTTTCCGAGTGGGCTCCCAATGCCAAGAGCGCCCGTGTTCTGGCAGACATCCTGACCAAGTATGCCCAAGAAGGCGAATACTTGAACTGGGCCCTCGTTTCTTCTGAGGTCATCGATGCATACAACTCCGTTGTACTAGGCGAGAAGACCGGTGCCGAGGCGTTTAACGCAGTGGCAGCTGCTGGTCAGGCCTATGTAGATGAGCTGCTTGGCTATAACAAGTAAGCTTGCTCTCAAACAGAACAAGCGACTCTACTCTTGAGTAGGGTCGCTTTTTTAGGCTTTTCACCATACCATTTTACAGAGGAGCATACCAATGTCAGACAAGATCACAGCCGCGCTCAAGGTTAGACCATCAGCGCGCCAGCTGCGCTGGCAGAAGCTGGAGTTTTACGGCTTCATCCATTTTGGCATGAACACCTTTACGGATCAGGAATGGGGTGACGGCAAGGCGCCGGCCAGACTCTTTAATCCCGCAGCTTTAGATGCAGGCCAATGGGCTCAAACCTTTAAAAACGCGGGCATGCGGGGTCTGATTCTCACCTGCAAGCATCATGACGGTTTTTGTCTCTGGCCCAGTCGCTACACGGAATACAGTGTTAAAAACAGTCCCTGGCAAGGCGGCAGGGGGGATGTGGTAAAGGAAGCTGCAGAAGCTTGCGCCAAGGAAGGCCTGGCCTTTGGCATCTATCTCTCGCCCTGGGATCGCCATGAAGCTTCTTACGGCGACTCCTCCCGCTATAATCAGTTCTTCCTGAATCAGCTGCGGGAGCTCTTGACAGGTTACGGACCCATCTTTTCCGTTTGGCTGGATGGCGCCTGCGGAGAAGGTCCAAACGGCAAGAGGCAGGAATATGATTGGGAGGCGTACTATGCCTTGATTCGGGAGCTGCAGCCGGAGGCGGTCATATCTGTAGTGGGTCCTGATGTGCGCTGGTGCGGCAACGAGGCCGGTCACTGCCGCGAATCAGAATGGAGTGTGGTTCCAGCAGCACTCCAGCTGGCAGAGCGCATTCAAGAGGCATCGCAAAAGGTTGATGACGGTAAGTTTTCCCGCCGCATTAAGTCCACCGACGAAGATCTGGGCAGCAGAGAAGCGATTGCTGGCGCCGAAGAGCTGGTCTGGTATCCGGCAGAAGTGAACACTTCGATTCGGCCAGGCTGGTTTTACCACGCCTCGGAAGATGATAAGGTGCGTCCGTTAGAAGAACTTTTGGAGATTTATTATAATTCAGTGGGGGGCAATGCAAACTTTCTGCTAAATGTGCCTCCGGATCAGCGGGGACTTATTCATGAAAATGATCTTAATTGCTTGCTGGAGTTAGGCGAGGTGCTGAGGGAAACATTCCGGCACAATCTAGCTGCAGACTCTTTGCCTAAGACGTGCCTGGAGTTTGATCTAGGGGAAGTTCGCCTTCTGGACCGGGTTGTGTTAGGTGAGGAAATTGAGCTTGGCCAGCGCGTTGAAGCGTTCACCCTTTACTTTAGGCAAAGCGGCGAGTGGTTGAAATGCTATGAAGGTACAACTATAGGCTACAAGCGAATTTGCCGCCTGGAGCCGGTGCAGGCAAAAGCGATCAGACTAGAAATTACGCTGGCCCGCGCGAACCCTTACATCTCTCAGTTCGAAGTCTACTTGAGTTCAGACCGGGAACGGTGCCGGTAACAGGTGCTGCAGCTTGCTATGGTCAGATCGCTGTCCTTAAGGTAAGGTTTTTTCTTGACTACTGGCAAATCGAGGGGAGAAATGGCGAATAAGTGTAACAGAAAGATAATTGGAGGGAACGTGCATGCGTCGTAGAACATTGATTCAATCATTTGCAGTAATAATGCTGCTGGTCCTGACTGTGGGCGCCCCTAGCCTGGCTGCTTTGCGCGACGGTTACTTAGGTGATGTGGCTGTAATCGCCTGGTTGGAAGGGGATATCGTGAAGGTGGCATTGGCCAACGAGTCCACATCCCGCAAAAGTGTGACCATCGCTTCTGAAGGCTGGGACCAGCGCTGGAGGCCATTTTTCCTCGACCGTACAGTGGTGTTGCCGGCCCGTACAGTACTTATTGAAGCCTTTACCTTAAGTTCCGCCTGGAGGGGCGAACCGCTGGCAGTTCACGTCAGCACCTGGGATCGGACGGCGACTGTAGATGTTCAGACCCAGGGGATCTTCAGTCCCAATGCCTATGTAGTAAGATCTGGAGCAGAGGTTAGCGTCAAGGTGGACTTGGGTTTTTTTGCAGCAGATACACANAATGCCTATTTNATGGTTGATGAATATTATCGNGGGCTCGCTCCCGACGAAACCGGACGAATTCAGGTTCGCCATGTAGAAGGCGGCTTTAGGTATGCTCCGGATCAGCGAAGGGTTGAAAAAATTGAACCTTATATGCTGCTTGCGATGTTTGCTCCCCAGCCCCGGACTGACGCGTCCGTCTTTTCCTTCAGCGTTTATAGATACAGCGATGATGCCCGCTGGAATTATTACCAGGATGAAGTTCCTGGGCCGACTATCTTAGTATACAGCAGGAATTTGGCTTTACAGGACAATTCACATCTCTACCAGCCGCCGACTCCTTCCTGGGACAGATGGTAAGGAAAACGTTGGTATGACCCCCTTTTAAGGGGGTTTATTTTTCTTGCAGGGAGAATGGCACTGTTGTGGAATTAGAATGAAGGACACTAAGGAGATTTGTTATGATTAAACCTAAACTCTATGTTTTCGATATCGACGGAACTTTGCTCAATACTGACTACCAGATTCTGCCTTCCACCAAGGAGGCTATGTCCCTCTTGAACGGGGGAGAGCTCAGTGCCCCTATTATGCTGGCCAGCGCCCGCTCGCCCAGGGCAATTGATCCTATCTGTGCAGAGCTTGATTTGGCGCCATTTTACGTTAGTCTGAACGGGGCTTTGATTGTACGGGAAGGGCGTGTTTTATACGACAGGCCTATGGAGGCCGAAGCTGCCCAAAGAATAATGGAAATCGGGAGAGAAGCTGCCCTGAGCGTCAATGTCTATTCCAATTTTGACTGGTTTGTTGAAGAGGCTGACCCTTGGTCTGCTCATGAAGGGAAAATGGTAGGCTGGCAGGCTGAAGTAGTGGATTTTCAGGCAGTACGCAGCGTCCACAAGATCCTGCTCATGGGTGAACAGGAGGAAATCGCCAAGGCCCAGCGCAAGATTGGACAAGATGTGCCAAGTGTCTCAGCCCAATTCTCGATTCCCAACTATTTAGAAATAGTGGATAAAAGGGCCAGTAAAGGACATGCTTTGGAAATTGTCAGCGAGCTTTTGGCTGTGGACTCTAGCTCTATTGTGGCCTTTGGCGATGGGGAAAATGACCTTGCTATGCTGCAGACGGCCGGTTTTTCCATAGCGATGGGCAATGCCCATCCGAGTTTGAAAAAAGCAGCGGACTTTGTGACTGGAAGCAATGATGAAGACGGAATTCTACAGGCGGTGCAAAGAATTCTTGCTGCGGGTGGTGTAAAGCGTTGAAGAGTGTTGATTTTGTGATTATAACAGGTTTATCAGGGGCGGGGAAAACGCAAGCTATGAAGGCCCTGGAAGACCTGCACTTCTTCTGTATTGACAATCTCCCCCCTGCCTTGCTCCGCCCTTTACTGGAGCTGCACGGCCAGGGGCCGAAAGAGCGCCAATATGCAATTGCAATTGACGTGCGAGTGCGCGAATACTTTACTGACTTAAGGCGTTCTTTGGAGTGGCTGGAAAGCAGCGGCCATTCCTATCATCTGATTTTTTTGGATTGCAGCGATACGGTTTTAATCAAGCGTTTCAGTGAGACCAGGCGTCTGCATCCCCTGGTCAAAGGCCAGTCAAAGTCGGAAAGCATCGCAGAGAACATTTCAGCCGAGCGGCGACTCTTGGCAGAAGCCCGGGAAATGGCCAATGTTGTAATTGATACTACAGATTTGCGTCCCATGGATCTGAGGGGACGGATTAATGAGATTTATCTAGGTTCACCTCTCCAGGATTCCCTGATGGTAGACGTTTTTTCCTTCGGTTACAAATACGGTGCGCCCATCGACGCAGACATCGTCTTTGATGTACGTTTTATTCCCAATCCCTTTTACGTGGACAATCTGCGCCCCTTGACCGGAGAAGAAGAGGTGGTCGCCGATTATGTGCTCCAATTCCCCATTACCCAGCTTTTCTTAGACAAATTCCCCCGCCTGGTTCAGGATTTGTTGCCCAATTATGCCAAAGAAGGCAAGGCCCGTTTGACCATTGGCATTGGCTGTACAGGTGGGCAGCATCGTTCAGTTGCCATTACCCTGGAACTCGTCAGGCGTCTTAAGAAACTGGGCATCAACGCCGGGGCCAGGCACCGCGAACTAGAGTAGTGTTGAAATGCAAGTGACAAGATAGAAAAAGGTGACAATATGGATCGTGCAGAACGTTTGGGGCAAGAAAGAGTCTTGCCCTTGTTGGTTAGATTCTCTGTGCCCGCTATTGTGGGTATGCTCGTACAAGCCCTGTACAACGTAGTAGACCGGATTTTTGTCGGCAACGGGGTCGGCGCCTTAGGCTTGGCTGGACTGACTGTGTCTTTCCCGGTAATGCTGGTGCAGATGGCCTTTTCCATGCTGATTGGTCTGGGTGCAACTGCCCTAATCTCAATTCGTTTCGGAGAAAATCGCCAGGCAGAGGCGGAGCAGATCATGGGCAATGCCGTAGGCATGCTGGTGCTGNTCTCCTTGGTGTTCACTGTCTTGGGGATCGCTTTCCTGGACCCCCTCGTCCATCTGCTGGGGGCAAGTGAGGCTGTTTTACCCTATGCCCGGGACTATTTAGGCATAATTATCTATGGAACGATTTTTCAGGCGGTTAGTTTTGGCCTTAATCACATGATTCGGGCCCAGGGCAATCCCAAAATTGCTATGGCTACCATGTTGATTGGGGCTATTACCAATATTGTTCTAGATCCGATCTTTATCTATCTCCTTGGCTGGGGAGTGGCTGGGGCGGCCTTTGCCACTGTGCTGTCCCACTTTGTCTCCTCTATATGGGTTCTCTCCTTCTTCCTGCGGGGTAAGAGCCAGCTGAAACTGGATCTGCGGAGGATTCACAGGATTAAGTGGTCCTATGTTCTGCAGATCATCTCCATTGGCTTTGCACCCTTTGCCATGCAGCTGGCCGGGAGTCTGCAAAACTTGATTTTGAATCAGAGTTTGGCTACTTATGGAGGGGATCTAGCGATTTCTGCCATGGGCATTGTGTTCAGCGTAAACACGATATTCTTAATGCCTATTTTCGGCATCAATCAGGGATCCCAGCCCATCATCGGCTTTAACTATGGTGCAGTCAAGTACGAACGGGTTAAGCAGGCGTTTCTATACGCGGCTGCAGGGGCTACTATTTTGTCCACCCTTGGGTTTTTGGCCACAAGGTTCATCCCGTGGCAGCTGGCATCCCTGTTTGGCAGACATGATGCAGAGCTTATGAACCTTGCAGTGCAGGCCATGAGAATTGTCATGGTGACCTTCCCCATAATCGGCCTGCAAATTGTGGGAGCAAACTTCTTCCAGGCCCTCGGCAAGCCTAAGCAGTCAGCTTTCCTGTCACTGAGCAGGCGAGTGCTTTTGATCATCCCCCTGCTTTTGATCCTGCCTCGTTTTCTAGGTCTGAGGGGTGTCTTTTTAGCCTATCCATTTGCTGATGCCGCTGCCACAGTTATTACACTTTGGTTCTTATGGCGAGAATTTGCCAGTTTGGATGCGGCAGAATTCGATGCAGTGAATATGGTAGATGGCAGAACACCCCAGCCAGAGAGGTGAGTGAGTTATGCGAATTTACTTAGGGCAAGCCAATCCGATGGTGGGTGATCTGCAGGGCAATCTGGAAGTTCTGCGCCAAGCTGCTCTGGCCAATTCTAAAGCGGACCTCCTTGCCTTTCCTGAGCTTTTTCTGACAGGGTATCCGCCGCAGGATCTCCTTTTCAGGCAAGACTTCTTCCACAAAGTGCAGGAGAGTATCGAGGAGATTCGGGAGTTCACTACGGCTATTCCGGAAACAGCCATCCTGCTGGGAGCACCCTGGCTGGAAGGGGATAGGCTGTATAACGCCGCGCTTGTTATTAAAGATGGAACGGTTCTTGGCATTCATCGCAAACAAAGACTGAGCAGATTTAGGGCCTTTGATGAAACAGCCTACTTTTGCCCGGGCGCGGAGTCTACGACCGTTCAGATCGGGCAATATAAAGTGGGAATGAGTTTAGGGCTTGAGCTTGACCCCAAGCAGGCGGCTGAGTTGAGGAATGCAGGCGCCGATGTGATCATTAATCTTGCAGCCATTCCTTTTAGAGCTGGGGAAGATAATGGGCGGTTGGAGCATCTGGCTGCTTTGGCAAGGGATGTTGGAACACCCATTGTCAGTGTTTCCCAGGTAGGAGGGAATGATGGCTTTATTTTTGCCGGCTCTAGCGCTGTGCTGAGTGAATCAGGTGAACTTAAGGCACTGCTCCCCAAGTTTCAGGCCGTGGGCTGCTTAGTTGAACTTAATCAAGCTGGGAAAACAGTTGAACTGGAACCTAGTGACGAGACGGCAGAGACTTTTCAGGCTCTGGTGCTTGGGGTTAAGGATTATGTGCGCAAGAGCGGGATGCAAAGGGCAATTATTGGACTTTCCGGCGGGCTGGACTCTGCAGTGTCTGCCGTTATTGCCGCAGAAGCCCTTGGCCAGGAGAATATCTGGGGCATCACCCAGCCAGGTCCCTTTTCTTCGCCGAGCAGCGTGGAGGATGCTAAGGCCCTTGCCGAAAACTTAGGGATAAAGTTTGATGTGCTCCCCATAACAGAGCTTTATGAGGCTGCTTTGGCTTCTTTGCAGGAGCTCTTTGACGGTACAGAAATGAATGTGGCTGAGGAAAATATTCAGGCCCGCCTGCGGGGCAATCAGTTGATGGCAGTTTCCAATAAGTTCGGGGGCTTGGTTTTGACCAATAGCAATAAGAGTGAACTGGCGGTGGGCTATTGTACCTTGTATGGCGATATGAGCGGCGGTTTGGCACCGCTTGCGGACTGTTACAAGACCCAGGTCTATCAGCTCGCCTATTATATCAACCGGGAACGGGAGATTATCCCTTGGAACACCATTGAAAAACCACCTTCGGCGGAGCTTAGGCCCGATCAGCGTGATGACGAGAGCCTGCCTCCCTATGATATTCTAGATGGAATAATTAAGCTGTATCTTGATGAAGGTTTGGGCGCGAAGCAAATTATCGCCCAAGGCTATGCCGAAGAGACTGTGCACTGGGTGATGCGCACCATCGATAATAATGACTATAAGCGCAGGCAGGCGGCGTTAATCCTGCGGGTGACAACGCCTCTTTTAGGCCAAGATCGGCGCATGCCGTTAGCTGCCCGCAAAAGGTTTTGAGGGAGCCGATATGAACATTCAGATATTATACGAAGATAATCATCTTTTGGTAGTGGTGAAACCGCCAAATCTCCTGTCGCAAGGGGACATTACCGGCGATCCAGACCTTTTGACGCTGATGAAGGGGTACTTGAAGGAAAAGTATGAAAAGCCGGGCAATGTCTACCTTGGTTTGGTACACCGGCTTGATCGGCCGGTAGGGGGAGTGATGGTCTTTGCCAAGACCTCTAAAGCGGCCGGACGCCTCTCGGAACAGATTCGGCAGCGTAAGTTCGGCCGCGGTTATTTGGCTGTAGTAGAAGGGCATCCTGAGCCAATCTCAGGCAGTCTGCACAATTATCTCCTCAAGGATCACAGAAAAAACCTGGTTAAGGTGGTAAAACCAGGCACTGTCGGTGCCCAGGAGTGTAGATTGGACTTTTGCGTAGTTGATATGAGTCGGTCCCACAGCCTGGTGCGAATTAACCTCGTAACGGGCCGTTCACACCAGATCCGCGTGCAAATGGCTGAATCCGGCCATCCCTTAGCCGGGGACAAACGCTATGGATCTAAGACTGATGCAAGGGAGCAAATTGCCCTGTGGGCAGAGCGTATTGCCTTTGTCCATCCTACGGCCAAGGAAGAGGTGGTCTTTACTGCCTCTCCGCCTAAAGTTAAGCCTTGGACGGAGTTTCACTCAGTTTTTTGAATCCAGCACAATGCGCTCGATGGCGGCCTCTTCGCCTAGCGTTAAGACGGCCATGCTGATTGGAATTATAAAGCGCTTAAGCCCGGCACTTCCCGGGTTCAGAAACAAGATGCCGTTTCGCTTTTTCTGCAGGAATCTGTGGGAGTGGCCAAAGATCACTATGTCAGTATCGCCCTCGTTCTTAGGCAGGTCCTCGACATTATGGACAACCAAAATGGACCATTTGGCCACTTGAAGCCGCTCCGTAATCTTCAAGCGGTCGGCCCAAGGGCCCCGGTCCATATTTCCCCTGACAGCGGTCGTGGGGCCAAGTTGCTCCAGCTCTGATAGGATCGAGGGATTATCAAGATCGCCTGCGTGGATAATGCGGTCGCATCCCTGAAGTATTTCCCTAGCCTGGCTGCGCAATAAACCATGGGTATCGGAGATCACTCCAATGCGTGTAGATGACATAAAAACCCTCCTTTTCAGGGAGAATACACCAAGAAAGCCCAAGATCAGGAGGATCTTGGGCTTTCTCTAATTTCTTCCTTCCGATCTAATCATCCAACTCCGCTTTGAAGGTAGCCTGCAGCGAAGCGGAAATTTGGAGTTGGCCAGGCATGTAGGAGTCCAATTGGCCACCAGTCATGCTGATCCCCTCAATTTCGTAGGAGGAGGCGTAGTAGTAGCCTTCTTCCACATCTTCCAGGATCAGATCTCTGGCGCCGTTGGCTTCTGCAATCAGCCTCGCCTTCCACCAGGCCTCTTCCAGGGCCCGTTTGTAAGCTTCTTCCCGGGGGGTGCGATTGTCCTGCACTCCGTATTGCAGGCCGTAGATGATATTGGCGCCCGCCTGAGTAACTTCGTCTAGAAATGGCGCTACTTTCTTTAAATCGAGAATCTGTACTTCGAACACATGCCGCAAGGTGAAACCTTCAGGGACAGACTGTCCGGTAAGATCGTCCCAGCGTTCCTTCTGATACATATTAAACTCGGAGGTTCTAACCAGGTCGGGTTCAGTATATTTCCCCACAATCGCGATGATTTCTGCCATCACTTCATTGCTCATGGTCAAAGCCTCTTCAGCAGTATCTCCGTCTGTCTTGGCTCCCACCCACATCTGGGCTTTAGTTGGGGAGACGTAGACTATTCCCTGTGCCTGGACCTTAATGGTAAATGAGTCTGAGTCATCAGCCTGGGCAGAAAAAGCAGCAAAAAGCAGGACAACCAGCAAAACCGTTACAAGCCGAACTTTTCGTTGCATAGCGGTCACTTCCTTATTTTTGTTGCTATACATTTCGTGCGGGCCTGTTTCTTTTTGGGGCAATGATGCGGGTGGAATTCAATACTGCCAGAATTGTTACCCCTACATCAGCAAAGACGGCCTCCCAGAGGCTGGCCATGCCTAAAGCGCCAAGGATCAATACCACAAGTTTCACTGCAAAGGACAGGGCAATGTTCTGCCAGACAATGCAGTTAGTGTATCTGGCGGTATCTATAGCCTCAACAATGCTGGCTGGATCGTCGTTCATCAAGACCACATCAGCGGTTGCAACCGCTGCTTCTGAACCGAAAGCCCCCATCGCAACCCCAACATCGGCCCGTGCCAGGGCAGGGGCGTCATTAATGCCGTCACCTACAAAGACAACCTTACCTTTTCCTTGCTTGTTAGCGATAATTCGTTCCAGTTCTGCTACCTTTTCATGGGGGAGGAGCTCGGCGTGGATCTGGTCAATGCCCAATTCTTGGCCCACTTGGCCGGCGGCTGCAGATGAGTCGCCTGTGAGCATAATCAGCTTGGTCCCCATAGCCTGCAGGCGGCCCACAGCCTGCTTGGCCCCGGGCTTAGGCTGGTCAGCAAGGATAATTGTTCCGGCATAGATGCCGTTTTTAGCCACGTATACTCCCGCCTGGCCCCGGTGCTGAGGTATCCCAACCCCGAAGCGCTGGAGCAGATGCCTGCTGCCCACAAGGATTTCTGCATCTTGCCAGCGGGCTTTGACTCCGAAACCAGAAAACTCTTCGAGTTCAGCAATTTCTCCATGATCAATTGTTCCTGCATAGGCCCTGACGATCGAGCGGGCGATAGGGTGTGAAGAAGCGCTTTCTGCTTGGGCAGCCAGCTCCAAAACCTCTGCCTGGCTAAAACCCTCTGCCGCCGTCACCTGCTGGATCGAGAAACGACCTGAGGTTAGGGTGCCCGTCTTGTCAACAACAATCGTATCAGCATTATTAAGGGCCTGGAGATAGTTGCTCCCTTTGACCAAAACCCCCTGTCTGCTAGCTCTGCCAATGCCCCCGAAGAAGCCAAGGGGAATGGAAACCACCAGGGCGCAGGGGCAGGAGGCCACCAAAAACACCAGTGATCTGTAGAACCAGTCGGCGAAGACGCCGCCTAGAAGGAGGGGGGGAATAATCGCAATCACAGCTGCGATGCCGACCACCGCCGGAGTATAATACCGGGCAAAAGTTGTGATAAAGTCCTCGGTCGGAGCTTTGTTGGCGGTAGCGTTTTCCACCAAGTCCAGTATGCGGCTGACAGCAGAATCACCTGCCAATTTACTGGCCTCAATAGTTAGCAGACCTTGCAGGTTGATCGAACCTGCTAATACCTCATCACTCTCTGAAATTTCCCGAGGCAAACTCTCCCCAGTGAGGGCAGAGGTGTCCAGTGCCGAAGAACCCTGCACTACTTTGCCATCTACCGGAATACGCTCACCTGGATAGACCAGAAGCAGATCGCCAATTTGCACCTCTTCCACGGGAATTTCCACAGTTGAGTCCTGGGTCTTGCGCCGAGCCCGCTCTGGCCTAATTGCAATGAGGGCCGAGATCGAGCGGCGAGACCGGTCTACCGCAAGACTCTGCAAGAATTCACCGGTACGGTAAAAAATCATTACAGAGGCAGCTTCGGGAAACTCACGAATGGCCAGGGCACCAAGGGTGGCAATTGTCATCAAAAAGTTTTCGTCAAAGATCTCGCCTCTTCCGATTCTGCGCAGGGCTTGAGAAATCACTTCCCAGCCTGACAGGGCGTAGGCGAGAACAAACAGTACTGGCTTGGCACCCCCGGGCGCTGCAAGGGCCAGGGCAAAGAAAATAACACCTAAGAAAAAACTGGCGTTCCGGCTTGTAAACAGCGTTGGTTTTTCGATTTTTGTCAGGTGGTCAGTTACAATGACATCCGGTTCAAAGCTGGCTACTGTTTCTTGCAGAGCTGTTTTTAGCGCGCCGCTATCTGTTTGATCAGTATCGAGGAAAATGCGGCTGGAGGAAAAGTCAACTACCGCACTTTCCACGTGCTCCAGTTTACTGGCTGCCGCTTCAATTTTAGCAGCGCAGCTGGCACAGGCTAAGCCCTCCAAATTGTACACTACTCGCATGGTGTCACCTCAATTCTCCTGTTGCTCCTTTATGTGTTGGTATCCTTGGTCGAAAATTGCCTTAATATGTTCATCATCTAGGGAGTAGTATACAACTCTTCCTTCCTTGCGGTAACGCACAAGTTTGGCATTTTTTAACACCCTCAGCTGATGGGAAATCGCCGACTGGGTCATACCTAAAAGGTGAGCGATATCGCATACACACATTTCCGACTGAAACAGGGCATAGAGGATGCGAATTCTGGTCGTATCGCCAAAAACCTTAAAAAACTCTGCCAGATTAAAGAGTTCCTCTTCGGGAGGCATAGTTCCCCTGATTTTGTCTACCAGCGCTGCATGAATTACGGTTACATCACAGCAAGGACTCTTTTCAGTCATGCCGGCGCCCCTCTCTACTATATATGAACATCTGTTCATGTGTTTAATTATAGTATAAGCAAGGGCCCAGTTCTTGTCAACAAAAAATCGAGGGCTTGTCCCTCGATCAAATAGATCGAGGGACGCGCCCTCGATCAAATGTGTGCAATTTTACGAAAACAGGCGTTAGTCAATGAGAAACACAACAGAATAATGGGCAAGAAAGTCATAGACATCCAAAGCAGCCAAGATGGCCTTAGCATCATCATCGCTGATGGTAACGCTGGTCTCTGTGGTACCTTCTCTACTTAGGGCCTTAACTACAAGGGGAGAGACTTTGACGGTGCCCTCTGGCTGGATGCGCTTGAGCAATTCGGGACTGAGCTCCTGACCGTAAGAAGCCACTCCTGCCTCCTGCAGGAAGCCGTAGGAAACCGCAACACCAGCGTAAACCAATTGACCAGATTCAGAGTAGACCTTTGGGCTCATACCCCTTTGCAGGTTCAGTCCCCGGGCATCCACGATCAGTCCGGTATAGACCAGACCTTGCCGAATCAGCTCTTCGTCTTCGAGATCTAGTTCCACCCGGCGAATGTTAAAGTCATCCCACTCCATTTCTACACCTTCCGATGCGGTGAAGACTACAGTTGCTCGGGTGGCGCCTGGAGGGGCAGTGACTATAGTTGAGATCTGCTGCCATTGATTAGGCCCGGCCAGACTTCTGCTCAACTGGGTTGAGCGCAGGTACTGCCCATGTTCGTTGTGGAGGTAGACTGACGCTAGAGTAGGTGCATCCTGCAGGTCAGTCCTGATGCGTACACTCACTTCATAACGGGCATTGGCCTCCAAAAGAAAAGTGCGGCTGAATTCATTTGCTTGCACATTACTTGCTGCCATGAGCGTAAAAAACACAAGGGAGAGGAGTAAGGCTATGCGTTTCATTTTTTCGACCTCCGTTTGATCCATTCCACTAGACAGTTCGAACTAGGAGTCATGGATCTGTCCGAATATGTAGAAAGGGATCCTTTTTCAAGGATCCCAAATTCATTAGCCAACGATAAGTGTTTGGCCTGCCAGGATGTTGTCAATATCCGCAATGTCATTCCACTCGATCAACTCTGCCAAGGATACTGTGTACTGCTTGGCAATTTTGTAGAGGGAATCGCCGATTTCGACAGTATGCATCACCTGTTCAGGTTGGGAGTCACCCAGGTAGTAATGGATCGGAANCCGAATTGTTTCCCCTNCGGTCAGCTTGTCATNGTTCAGGCCATTGGCNGCCCGCAGCATCTCGACGGGAACCTGGTAGGCAGCTGCCAGAGAAGCGGCGTTATCGCCAGGCTGCACCACATGATAGCTCCAAAGAGGCTCTACAGGCACCANCAGTTTCTGCCCGACAACCAGCTTGTCCGGTGTAATTCCCGGGTTAAAATCGAGAATCTCGACAACAGTTGTCTCATACTTGCGGGCCAACTTGTGCAGGGTGTCGCCGGTAATGATGGTATGATATTTTGGTTCAGCGGCACCGACACTGGCAGTCACGGCCAGACTGAGCAGTAAGACAAACATAATTGCAAAAGAAAATCTTTTCATTCTAACACCTCCATCCCCATTATGGATCTGAGCGGGGGTAAAGGCAAAGGTATGTTCTGCCTCCCTTAGTACGATATTCCGCTCCGCCGCAGAGTCCAGTCTAGGAGTTCAGGTGTAATATGCAGCTGAAAGAAGACCTCCATAAAGGCTTTATACGTTCCCGCCAGGTCGTTGTCATATGCGGGGTAGGCTATGGTGTGCAGCCACTCGAGCCCCAGGAGGCTAAAAAGCGATCCCGGCTCGAGCCAGTTGCACGGAAAACTTGGGACTTGGTGAATGCGCCGATGACCATCCTTTTCTATCTCGCCATAGGGATCAAACACCGAATGGGGCATAATCAAGACAAAATCAGGCAGGGGCGGCTGGTTATGCCAAACAGGCATCTCAACCATGCCTGCCAGCTCCAGGAGTTCGTCAAAATGCCCTGGTTCAGCCGGGGAAACGATGTGCACCGGTATGGGGGCATAGCCAATCTGGAGTCTTTGGAAACTTGCGAATTGGGCCAGATGGTTTTCTACAAAGGTCGCCAAGGCCTGTCCCCGAACTTCTCGCCCTAGGATTTGTCCTACTAAGCGCAAGACATCGGGCAAAACCTTGATGCTGTTTTCCAGAAGAATTGCGGGAATGCCCAAAAGCTCTTGTATTTCGTCGACCAAGGCCATGTTAGCCTGGTCAACTGGTGCAAAGTGGATGACCAGATCAGGCTTTTGTGCTAACACGGNCTCAGTCTGCAAGGTTTGGTGGTCCCTGTCCCAGCTGCCGACAGTAGGAAGGCTCCAATAGTTGGGCTGGACGGCAAATTCCATCTCCGGGCTTAAGCCTCGGTTCCAACCGATGATCGAGTCTGGTTCGAGGGCGTAGAGGAGAAAAGTACCCCTCTCCGTTGTAGCGTACACCTTCTGAATAACAGGCGGCAGAGCAACAAGGCGGCCGCCATGGTCGGTGTAAAGATCGGAGGGCAGCGCCAGATCGCCTAGGGACTTGGGAAAAAGTAACAGAAAAAGCAAAACAACGAGTATAGTTTGGCATGAGCGCCTTGCCTTTTCCATGGATCTCTCTCCCTTCCTTGAACTCGCAGAACCCTACAATTGTAACTTTATGACATGGCAGAGGGGCTGTCAATGCCCCGGGGACATAGATTACCTACTTTTGCTATTACCGGCCAAACCCTTGGCACTTTCTCCAGTTAGGAAGTGTTTTTTTCTCAAGGATTTTCTTGGAAGCCTGGCAGATCTAGGAGAAACTGCAAGCTTGTGGAGGTTGTGGTGGAAGTTGGCCCGTGACAATACCCCCTCTGAGCAGGTATTATGTACAAAAGCCCCTTGTGAAGCGACTTAACTTTAATCGATTCGGAAGGGATGAGATAAAGGGAGGAAATTAGATGTTGAGAAAGTCCTTATTGGTCGTGTTCCTGGTTGTGGCCGTGGCTGTTGCCGGAGCTGGCGCCGCTGGGGCCCAGACCTTGACAGTGGCCCAGGGCGCTGATCCAGTTTCTTTAGATCCCCATGGGGAAAACGATCAGCCTTCAGCCCGTGTACGTGTGCAGATTTTTGAAACATTGGTTAATCACGGTTACGACCTAGAAATCGTGCCAGGTTTGGCCAAGAGCTGGAGGCAGCTTGATGAAGTTACCTGGGAGTTTAAGCTGCAGGATAATGTAAGGTTCCATAACGGAGATCCCTTCACCGCTGCAGATGTAAAGTACTCCTTTGAGCGGATTAAAGAGCTGCCGTCTCCTGCGGCGTTCTTGCTGGACTCTGTGGAAGAAGTAGTAGTCGTTGATGCTTACACAGTAAAAATTGTCCTGTCTGAACCCTTTGCTCCGATCCTCGCTCACCTGGCCCATCCATCTAATGCCATTGTGAATCGCCGTTCGGTGGAGGAAGCGGGAGATGACTTCGGTTCGCAAGTGGCTGTGGGGACAGGCCCCTTCGTGTTTGAAGACTGGGTAGCAGGATCCCACGTAACCCTGATCCGCAATGAAGAATACTGGGGAGAACCGGCCAAGGCAGAGAGACTTGTCATCCGCGGCATTCCTGAAAACACCGTTAGGGCCATTGAACTTGAAACCGGCGGTGTAGATATTGCTTATAATATCGATCCCATGGACGAGCTCCGTCTATCTGGAACTCCAGGTCTGGTTCTGGATAAATATGAGACGCTCTCCACAAGTTATATTGGCTTTAACGTTGAAAAGGCACCCTTTGACGATGTACGGGTTCGTCAAGCAATTAATCACGCCCTTGATGTTGAGGCTGTGGTGGATTATATCTACACAGGACAGGCTTCCCCTGCCGGCGGTCCACTGCCTCCACTGGTTTGGGGGGCGCTGGAGATGGAAGGCTACGAGTACAATCCGGAGAAGGCCAAAGAGCTCTTAGCCGAAGCAGGCTATCCTGATGGTTTTTCAACCACCCTCTGGACCAACGACAATGCTCAACGGATGCAGATTGCGGAAATGTTCCAAGCGGACTTAGCTGAGGTTGGCATTGATGTGGAAGTGCTGANTGTACCCTGGTCCACCTATCTGGAGGAAACAGGCAATGGCAAGCATGACATGTTCATTCTAGGCTGGGTTACGGTAACTGCCGATCCAGACTATGGTCTGTATGCACTCTTCCACAGCAGTCAGTTTGGCGATCCGGGCAACCGTTCCTTCTACGCTAATGAGCGAGTTGATGAATTGCTTGAACTGGGCCGCCTGGAAGCTGATCCTGAGAAGCGTGCGGCTATTTATGCAGAAGCACAGGAATTAATCGTAGAAGAAGCTCCCTGGGCCTTCTTGATCGCAACTATGGAAGTTAATGGCATGCGGGATAATGTGGAAGGTTTTGTGGCCCACCCTGCAGGTCACCATGACCTCTCCACTGTGTATAAGAAGTAGCTCTAGGCAACAAGAAATAGGGGAAGGCGTAAGGCTTTCCCCACTCCGCAAGCAGGGTTGGATCAAGGAAAGGTGGTTTGCTTGTGTGGCGTTATATCATCAGGCGCTTGCTTAGTCTGATTCCCGTAATAATCGGGATTTCTCTTTTTGTTTTCCTACTCATGCACCTTACACCAGGTGACCCAGCCCAACTAATGCTGGGGGAGGGCGCTCCCGCCCATCAGCTGGAGGCCCTGCGTGAGTCAATGGGTTTAAATAAACCTTGGTATGTGCAATATCTAAATTGGTTAAAAGATGCCGTCAAATTGGACTTAGGTCGTTCATTGCGATCCAACAAGGCAGTAAGTGCTGAGATTTTGGGACGTCTGCCGGCCACAGCTGAACTGGCGGTTGCAGCTGTAGTTATCGCAGTGTTAATCGGTGTGCCTGTTGGCGTTTTATCAGCCAGCCGGCCAAATTCTATGTTCGACAATGTTGCCATGGTGGGAGCGCTAACTGGTGTGGGCATGCCTGCCTTTTGGCAGGGGATCATGCTGATTTTAGTCTTCTCCGTTACCCTAAAGTGGCTTCCCTCATCGGGCCGGATGGGCGGATGGCAGTACCTGGTTCTGCCAGCGATCACACTGGGTACTGGAGCTACAGCCAGTATTGCCCGGCTTACCCGCTCCGCCATGCTTGATGTTCTGCAGCAGGACTATGTGCGCACAGCAAGGGCGAAAGGCCTGAGGCGCCTATTCGTTGTCTACAGGCATGCCTTGCGCAATGCACTGATTCCGGTTGTGACCATGATCGGGCTCCAATTTGGCGGGCTGATGAGCGGTGCGGTTCTGACGGAGACAATCTTTGCCTGGCCGGGCATTGGTCGCATGCTGGTGGAAGCTATCAACAACAAGGATTTCCCCCTTGTTCAGGGAACAATTATGACTTTTGCCCTGACTTATGCCTTGGTTAACCTGGCTGTAGATTTACTGTATGGATTTTTAGATCCTCGTTTGCAATCGAACTATGAATAGAAAGGAGGCGGTTTGATGACAGATAAAGCAGCCAAGTCCCAAAGCCATTTCGCCAGAATTTTTAAGCAATGGAGGCGCAATCGCCGGGCCGTAGTAGGCGCTATTATCTTGACTGTCATTATCTTGATGGCTGCTTTCGCGCCCTACGTAACGANGCACGAACCCCATCGGCAGAACATGCGCAATCGCCTCCAGGCACCGTCTAAAGACCATATCTTCGGCACGGATCAATTTGGGCGGGATATTTATGCCAGGGTAATCTATGGGGGCCGACTCTCGCTGCAAGTAGGCTTTTTCTCCATTGGTTTGGCGCTAATCATAGGCTGCACTTTGGGTCTTCTGGCAGGTTACTATGGCGGGATCTTGGATAATGTGATCATGCGCTTTGTTGATGTCCTCATGGCTTTGCCAGGCTTTCTGCTGGCCTTGTCCATTGTGGCGGCCCTCGGGCCCGGTTTACAGAATGTGATCTTAGCCATTGGCGTCTCGTATATTCCCTCCTTTGCACGGATGATGCGCTCTGCGGTGATCTCCACCCGGGAGCTGGACTATGTGAATGCCGCCAAGTCCCTCGGTGCAAAGGATCGCCGTATTCTCCTGACCCATATCCTGCCTAATTCGCTAAGCCCAATTATTGTCATGACTACCCTAAGCATGGCAGGTGCCATTTTATCTGCTGCGGGCCTAAGTTTTCTGGGTATGGGCGCACAGCCGCCGACGCCGGAATGGGGCAGCATGATTGCCAATGCCCGTCCCTTTATTCGAGTCTCACACTGGGCTGTTACTATCCCGGGACTTGCCATTTTTACCACTGTGATGTGCTTAAATCTCGTAGGCGATGGACTGAGGGATGCTTTGGATCCGCGCCTGAAGAATGTTGGCTGATTGCATAGCTGAGGAACCACTTTTATCGCAAAGCATAGTATGGACTGTTGTAGTATTCAAGTACTAGGAGGTCTGTACTATGCTTGCTCTTTTTAAAAAAGAGGATTGGTGGGCGAACTGGTTAGGGGTGTTTTTCATTGGCGGGGCAGCCCTCGGTTTGATACGTTTCATACCGAAGCTGCCCAAGTGGACGGTGTGGCAGAATGCGCTGCCAATGGACTTGATTGTACCTATTTTGCTATGGGGTGTGGGACTGGCAGCTTTGACAGGCCTGGCACTTGGAATCATGGGCGAGAACGTGGGGAGGTACTTAAAAGCCTTTCCTGCCGTTTTCCTCCTAGCTTTGCTGTCATTTCTGATAGGGAATCACAGCACCTTGGCCCACTATGGTTTCAGCGATGTTATCTGGGCCATAGTACTGGGCATGCTGATCAGCAACCTGTGGAAAAAACCGGCCTGGATTGTTCCGGCCCTCCGCACGGAGCTTTTCATTAAGACCGGCCTGGTACTGCTGGGGGCGGAGATTCTTTTCACCAGGGTGCTGGAACTCGGTCTGCGGGGACTGGGAGTAGGCTGGCTGGTTCCTCCGATTCTGCTTATCTTTATGTATCTCTATGGAACAAGGGTGCTGAAAATGAAGAGCAAGGCCCTTGTGGCCACNGTGGCCACCTGCACTTCGGTGTGCGGTGTTTCAGCTGCCATTGCCACAGGAGCCGCGGTCAAGGCTAAGAAAGAAGAAATCAGCGCTGCCATTTCGGTCTCGCTGATTGTTACCGTCATCATGATGCTGGGCATGCCCATTTTAATCAATTGGATGGGTCTGAGTGAAACAGTTGCCGGGGCCTGGATTGGCGGTACTGTTGACTCCACCGGGGCTGTAGTGGTTGCAGGAAGCATGGTTGGTCCTGCGGCGATGGAAGTGGCGGCAATAGTGAAAATGNTGCAAAATGCACTGATNGGGGTTGTGGCCTTTTGCTGGGCAGTGTTCTTTGTGACCAGGGTGGAACAGGAGGAAGGCGTNGAAAAGCTGGGTATCAAGGAAATNTGGCTGCGCTTCCCCAAGTTTATCCTGGGCTTTGTGGGAGCNTCTCTAATCATGTCCTTTATTCTNGTTCCCGCGCTGGGGCAGGGNCAGGTGGATGGAATTCTGCAGGTAACGAAGGCCGCGCGCACCTGGCTCTTTACCCTGGCCTTTGTCACCATCGGTCTGGATTCGCGCTTTGCCAGCCTGAAGAAGGTATTTACCGGTCAGCCAACTGTGAAGCTGCACATCGTCGGTCAAATTGTGAACTTGATTTTGACTTTGGCTGCTGGCATGTTCTTCTTTAGGGGCTTTTAGATCACCAGGCAATCCGATAGCGCAAATAGAGTTCATCGACTTGCTGGTGGACCGAAACCAAGCTGATCCTTGCGGCTTTGTCCAGTACCTCGTCGCCTGCGGCGAGGCCTAGGTCGGTGCGTTTACCGATTAAACCGGGGTGCAGGGTGAGAAACAGTTCGTCAAGGCACTTAGCCTGCATAAACTGATAGTTGACGCTAGGGCCTCCTTCGAGCAGGAGGCGCTGGACCTGATACTTTTCCTGCAGGAGAGATAAAATGGCCTCAGGACTTGCCTCCGCCAGGATTTCCACCCTAGCTTGCCTTTTGATCTCGGGCGGCAGACTGCCGGCTCCAGAAGCTGATGTAATGATCACAGGCGGCCTGGGAGCCTGCTCAAAAAGGGGGGTGAGAGGATCTAGGTTGCCGCTTTTTGTGAGCAGTACAGTTAGGGGTTGGTGTGCCAGCCCCTTCCCTTTTCTAAACTCTTCCAGCCCGCGGGGTACACCTAGATAGTAAGGGTGAAGCCGAACAGTGTTTCCGCCGGCTAGAACCGCATCAAAATGGCTGCGGATGACACCCATAGTGCGTCGATCAAAGGAGCTGCCCAAACTGGCAGGCTGATTGCCGTCTGCAGTCACTTTGCCGTCTAAGGAAGAGACCATATTACAGGCGATCAAAGGCCTTACAGCCGGTACCGGGAACTCCAGCTCGCTGTAAAAGTGGTCGTGCACTGTAACACCTCCATAAGTTAATATGATCTGATGCCAATAATGAAGATTAGACAGAGAATNTAGCCAAGAATCGTNATTAAACCCTGCCAGCGATCGATGCGCCTTGTGAACAGGGCAGGGACGAACAGTATTCCCATTGTTACAAGGCTCAGGGGAATGTCTGCTTGAAGTACGTTGGGATCTACGGCGAAAGGTTGAATTAGGCCGGATAAAGACATTACAAAGATAATGTTCAGCGTATTAGCCCCCATAATATTGCCCAGAACGAGATCAATATGCCCTCGCTTGGCTGCTGTGATTCCGGTAATGAGTTCTGGCAGTGAACTGCCTACTGCAAATAGGGTCAGGGCAATTACCGCTTCAGAAACCCCTAGAAACCGGGCTATCTCCACCCCGGAATCCAAGAGGAATCTGGCTCCAAGCACTACTGAGGCGCAGCCTGCCGCAAGCCTGATGAAATGTTGGGAGAGCTTTTGCCCAGTCTCCTTGTTGTTATTCCCCTGCGATTGTTTGACCCCTTTCATCATGTTGGAGATCAAAAAGAGCAGCAGAATGAAGACAAGGAGCAAAGCGTCCCATCTGGAGATATGGTGGTCAAGGGACAGAAGTGCAAACAGAGTCGGCACTGCGATCATTGTTCCCGCTTTGTAGAGTGTATCGCGAGACGAAATTATGGCCGGCTTGATCAGTACAGACAGTCCGAGGATCACTGCCGTATTGAACAGAATGCTGCCTAAGGCTGTTCCGGCGATAACCTCGCTTCGTCCCTGGTAGGCGGCGAATGAGGAGATTAATGCTTCAGGCAGTGTAGTGCCTAGACTAACGACAGTAGCTCCAACTATGACCGGAGAAATGCCTAATGACTTAGTGATGCCCACTGCGCCGTCCACGAGCCAGTCGGCTCCCTTGGATACCGCCAGCAGGCTGATTAGAAATATTATGTAGACCATGCTGTTCCCCTTCCAAGAAAAAGAGACTTTAAGCACGCTTGCTGAGCGTGCCAAAAGTCTCGTCCTTTGTCTCCAAAGTGCACCGCCAGGGTTGCTTACCGGGATGTTGACTGGTGCAATTGTGACTACTCCCTTTTGTCGCTGATTATTTGGCAGTATTTATCGCCACAAAGGCGTCTACCCCTTTGCGGAGGTTTGCTGCCCATTTTTCGGCCAATTGGGCACGACTTGCTTTGTTTGCATCTGCGTGATACTGATCAACAGTTAAAACGAACTGGTCTTTGACATAGATGTCATTTCCCTTAACCTGGACATCTTTACCTGAAAGAGCGCCTGGTTTTTGTCCACCGTCTACCCATGCCTGAAATGCCTTGGAGAGATTTTCCCAAATTGCGTTGATCTTCTCGTAGGGAGCTGTTTGCCCCTCATAACGATAGAGGAAGAAATTTACCCCTGTGCCAGGAATGTCCACAGGAACTCCCTTTGCCAGTGCTGTGCCACTCAACAACGCGACTACCAGGATTACCAAAATAAAGTTAGCCTTACGCACTTGCATCCACCACCCTATTATGTTATAGTTCCTATAGTATCAATTCTCCCAAATGAGCAAAACTCCTTTTTCATCTAGAAAGTAAGAATATGGAGTTCAGCGCAGCTCTTGCAGAGATTTCAGCGCAAAAGTCTGCAACATGATGACGTGGACTCGCCGGTTTAGGGCTTTGGCGANGGAAGAACAAAAATCTTTGGAGAAAGAGTTGACATCCACACAAAGTGCTGGTATACTTTAAAACTGTCCGGACCTGATAACTGAATTCACTCAGGGCGAATAGCTCAGCTGGGAGAGCACCTGCCTTACAAGCAGGGGGTCACAGGTTCGAGCCCTGTTTCGCCCCACCATGCGGCAGTAGCTCAATT
>JGI24708J26588_10000218_pt1 | contig 45795 bp, 44 predicted proteins | sample BioPla1DNA2_FD_26588 | JGI IMG/M metagenome (IMG submission 26588) | reverse complement strand
AAAAATAAGCCCAAGACATCAATCTATGCGGCTCAGGCCATGTAGAGTGTGTTACCCTGATCTCCAGAAAATCATGAAAAAGCGTTGATATCGATTAGCGACGCTGACCACTAACAAGGGGCCTCCGCTCCTTTGCACATAGAGTGTGTGCTGGTAAACCTAGTTTTTCAAGGATCGCAGAGAGGATGCTGAATTTGAAACAACAGTTCATTTACATCTTAAAGCTAATACCAGCCTTATTAGATGAGAAAAATTGGACGGCCAAGGAAGAAGCAATTGTGGCCAGACATTTCGCTAAACTAAAGGGGCTGCTTGAAGAAGGTAAGCTGATCCTGGCAGGTAAGACCGTTGGACTGGATGAAAGAACCTTCGGCGTTGTCATTTTTGAGGCTGATTCAGAAGAGGAAGCGAGATTTCTGATGGAAACTGATCCTGCAGTGGAAGAAGGAATAATGACAGCAGAGCTGTTCCCTTACCGGGTTGCCNTATGGAGGGCGAAGACACTGACCAGTTAAGGAATNTCTTCGGATGTTTTGGTGAACTAAGTGTAAAAGTGTAGTGAGATGCCAGTTTTCTCTAGTTGACGAGCAGACGAAATGNTATAATCTAAGTANGTCAGTATATTATATGCAACTGTATGAAAACCAAACACTGTACAAGAGGAGGCATCTCTAATGTTTGATTTACACGGCCGCGTCGCAGTTGTGACGGGAGCTTCATCGGGCCTGGGACGCCAGATGGCACTGGGGTTCGCCAGGCAGGGAGCAGATTTGGTCATAATGGCACGGAGAATTAAGAAATTGGAAGAAGTTGCTGAAGAGATCAGGGCACTTGGCGTCAGATGCCTGCCGATCCAATGTGATGTGACAGATACTGAGCAAGTTAATAGAGCAGCTGAGCAGGTAATCGAGTATTATGGCAAGGTCGACATTCTGGTCAACAATGCAGGAGCGTCCAGGAACGCCGGTGTCCTTGACATGACTGATGAGGACTGGGACTTTACCATGCAGGCTGATCTGACCAGCGTTTTTAAGGTCACTCGGGCTTTCGCCAAGTATATGGTCAGGCAAAGGTACGGGCGCATCATCAACATAGCTTCCATCTATGGACAGGTGGGTAACACAGCTATGGATACGGTGGCCTACCACTCGTCCAAGGGCGGGGTTGTTAACTTTACCAGGGCGGTTGCCGCAGAGTTGGCTAAGTACAACATCACCTGCAACACCATCAGCCCCGGTTATTTTGAAACCGAACTCACTGCAGATACGTTGAAGACAGAGTCTTTTAGGAAGTTTATGGAGGTCTCGGTTCCGCTTGGCCGTTATGGCCGGGAAGGGGAACTTAATCCAGCGGCGATATTCCTGGCCAGTGATGAGGCCTCGTACATTACTGGACAGAACATTAAAGTAGACGGAGGATACACTTCAGTTTAAACAGGGGCAGCCAGGATAGGTTGCCCTTTAAAATGCTCTGATTCCCAGAGGAGCATAAGGAGGTTTGTCCGCCTATGATGANCAAGGNATGATATGTGATGGAGGCTTTTCCAATGAGGAATAATAAGATGATTTTCACAGGGTCTGTGCTGGTTGCCGCCTTATGTGCAATGCTTGCCTGCGCGGTGCAGCTGGAGGCGCAGATTTTGCTGACTGAGGCAGAACGGGAGTATGTGCATCAAGGTAATGTAATCCAGGCAGTTTCCCTTGACGGGGCAGCCCCTCTTCAGTTTTCCGACGCTGATGGTCAGGTCCAGGGCATTTCTAAAGAGGTTCTGGAAGAGGTAGCCAGATTAACAGGGCTGGTTTTTGAATACAGACTTTACGACAGGCTGGAAGATGCTTTTAATTCAGGCGCTGATGTTTTTTTCGGCATACCCCGTCACTATGCCCCCGAAGATATGGTACTGTCAAAGCCTTTTTTGGAATCAGAGACCATACTCTACATAAACTCGTCCATTGACCCAACTGAACTGGCTGATAAGAGATTTGCCGCGGTTAAGGGCGGCGAACTGCCGGAAGGAATCAAGGAAGACAATGCGATCTATTTCGACACTCGAGAAGCCAGTATGGATGCGGTGGAAAGAGGGCGGGCCGATTACGGATATGGCAATGCGTTTTCTGTTGCGTTTTACAGGCTGCAGAACAGCTACAGAAATCTGATCACAGTGCCGGGAAAAAAGGAATCCAGGGAGTATGCAATCGGCTTTCTCAAGGAAGATGAGCTGCTGCGCTCAATCATTGATCGGGCGATTGCATCGATTGACGAAAACCGCATGAATGCTTTGATTCTTGACGTGGCAACGCAGATTGACAGGAAAGTTACTGTCCAGATGGTTTTGGATTCCTACGGTCCGGAGATATTCGGCTTAATTATGGGGGTTATGGTCATTCTCCTAATCAGTGTCATCCATAACGTCCGGGCAAAAAATGAGCTTAGGCTGCAGTATGAGAGATATCAGATTCTTGCTCAGACCTCAAATGAGTATCTATATGAGTACTATGTCAAGACAAATCGGCTTGAACTAACAACTAACTGCATCGAGCTTTTCGGAGACGGGGAGAACTTAGAAAAACTGAAGATGGTTTTTCCTGAGTTTCTCAAAAGTTCCGAGACTGCACCGGTGATAGAACTGACCACTGCTGCCGGGGAAGTCTGTTTTTTCAAGTCAGTCAGCTCACCTATATTCGATGAGAAAGGCAGACCCTACTCAATTATCGGAAAACTGATCGATGTCAGCAGGGANGAAACTGAAAAGCAAGAACTGATCAGGAAATCCGAAACTGACGGCATGACAGGCCTTTACAATTCCAGCACGGCAAGNCGGCTTATTGCAGAGCGACTGGCCAGTGCTCCTGTGGACGCGGTCGATGCCTTGGCTGTAATCGACTGTGACAATTTTAAGGAAATCAACGACACCTACGGCCACCTGGAAGGGGATATGAGCCTTTTGCACATTAGCGGAAGCTTGGCCAAAAACTTTCGGAAAACGGATATTATCGGGCGCCTTGGCGGCGATGAGTTCTGCGTGTATATGCTGGACATTCCATCGAAGGAGTTTGCAGCAGCCAAATGCAAAAGACTGTTGGAGCGGATCCGTGAGTCCGGCGGTGGGAGCGAGCTCGCTGTCAGCATCGGCATTGCTCTCTTTGCAGGGGAAAAAACTTATGAAGAACTGTTTGAGAAGGCAGACCAGGCTCTGTATAAGGCTAAGAGAAGCGGCGGCAATCAGGTGAGGTTTTACGAGGAGGAACAGCGATGAAAAATGAAAGAGTGTACAGAATGGCGTTTTCAAAAGTGTACCCCCTACTGGTTCAGAAGGCGGAGCGTAAAGGCCGGACGAAAGACGAGGTGGATACGATCATCTGCTGGTTGACGGGCTATGATGAAGCAGGCCTTCAGGCACTGATCGACAACAATGTGGACTATGAGACCTTTTTTGCTGAAGCTCCCGAGATGAATCCCAATGCAGACAAGATCACCGGTGTCGTCTGCGGAGTGCGGGTGGAGAACATAGAAGAGCCCCTGATGCAGAAAATCAGGTGGCTTGACAAACTGGTGGATGAGCTGGCCAAGGGCAAGGCTATGGAGAAAATTCTGCGGAGCTAAGGATTTGCAGGAAGCCCTTGCTCCAGCATTCATGTGAGGCCTGTCAGGAGGACGCCTTCGGAAACCAAGTTGACGCCCCTCCGAAACTCTTATATAGTTGAAGAATAACTTTACTGCGGAGGATGGTTATGGGGCATCAGCTTGTTAGGGGATTTGGCATTATTATCCTGTATTTTATCAGCCTGGCCGGCTTGGCTGTTGGTCTTAAGCAGCTTATCAGGATGCCCAAAGAGGTCTTCCGAAAGATTTTGCATCTGATTCTCCTGGGTTCTGTTTTTGGCTGGACGTATGCCTTCGAGACCTGGTGGATTGCCCTGACTGCAGTCCTCATCTTTTTGGTCATCGTCTACGCCGTACTTCATTTTGCCGAAGGCATTCCAGGTTACTCTGAGCTTCTGGTTGAAAGAAACAGGGGAGAAATTAAGCGCAGTCTGGTTGCCGTCTGCGTCATGCTGGCATCCCTGATCGCGATCTGCTGGGGCGTGCTTGGCCAAAGATACCTGGTTATTGCTTCGGTTTCTGCCTGGGGCTTGGGTGACGCAGCCGCTGCCCTAGTGGGAAAGCGGTTTGGCAGACGCCATATCGAAGGCAGGTTTGTCGAGGGCAGGAAGAGCCTGGAAGGGACTTTGGCCATGTTTGCGGTCTCTTTCTTCTCAGTGCTCACTATCTTGCTGGCCTACGGTTCACTTAAGTGGCACGGTTATATTCCTGTTTCGCTGGCCACCGCTGCGGTGAGTGCGGTTGTGGAGCTGTATACCAAGGGAGGCATGGACACACTGACTTGTCCCCTGGCTGCCGCACTGGTTCTGTTGCCGTTAGTTCGTCTGTGGGGGGCTTAGGGACATGAAGAAAGCATCGGGGGAGCGAACGCTCCTGGCTTCTGTACTGCTAAGCTCGCCGGGTCCCTTGGTCTTAGGCGCCGCTTTGATCTACGGCCGGTCGTCGACGCAGCTTGCGGACTTTGTCAGGCGTACCGTAGAATTGGCAGCGATTATTGTTTCCTGGATCGTTTTTCGCGTTCTCCACAGGGAAAGTGAGCCTGACCAGAACCGCAAGGCTAGGCTGGAGGGGCTTGCCAATACCTGCGTTGGGGCGGCTATGCTGATATCGGGGCTGGCAATGCTGTTTATCGCCTTGTTTTCAGAAAACAGGGAAAAGGGCAACGTGGTTCCCGGTTTGATCATTGCCCTTCTGGGAGTTGCGGTCAATTTCTGGTTTTGGTTTCGCTACAAAAAGCTCAGCCGGGAACAGCCTAATGCCATTCTCGCAGTGCAAAGCAGGCTCTATGGTGCGAAGTTTGCAGTGGATCTCTGTGTAGCAGCAGCTCTGCTGTTTGTCGCAGTCCTGCCCGAAGCTCCGATTACGTCCTACATGGACCGGGGAGGCTCGCTGGCTGTGGCACTCTATCTGATCCGGAGCGGATCGATGACAATAAGAAACGTACAAGCTAAAACAGAGGCCGCCGAATAGGCGGTCTTTTTTTTGCGGTGCGCCGCGTATGGCGCGTAACTTGGCGGTGAAAGTCCGTTTTCGAATAGGAAAGGCTCCTTGGGTATGTCCCACAGGAGCCTTCCTTCTACACCATATATGCTGGGTTCACAATTCTCAAATACTGTCGTAGACCTCAGTGCCCTGTTCGCGCAAAGCTTCGATAATACGTGCGGTATCAGGGTCGTCAAGATCTATAGGGTTACCATAAATATGTAGTTCTTTTAGCTCCGTTAGACCCTCCAAGGCAGTGATGTCGCTAATCTTATTCGCAAACAGGTAGAGTGTTTCTAGATCCTTAAGTTCTGCTAAAACGCTTATGTCAGTAATTTCATTCATCCCGATATGGAGATTTTTCAGCTTGGTAAGATCTGATAAAATGCTCACATCACTAATTTTGGCTGACGCGAGCCAAAGGCGTTCTAGTTGGCGTAAATTTGCCAATACAGAGATGTCTGGCAAACCGTTTTCAATCCAACCTACCGAAAGGTCTCTCAGCTTTGTTAGGTTTTGCAGAGGTGTTAGGTCGGTGATTGAAGCCCGATTTACGTTGAGAGTTTCCAAATTTACTAATTTTTCTAGAAAACTTATGTCGTCAATTTGGTTTCCGCGTAAGTCAAGGTGCTTTAGATTCAGCAAACCTGCTAAGGCGCTAATATCAGTAATATGGTTAGCGGGCAAATCAAGCTCAGTCAAATTAGTCAGATTTGCCAATGGACTAATATCTTGGATTTGAAAAATTTCTGGGACGATAGTAGTCTCCTACCCGATTCCGAAATCAAAACCATTATTGTTTTTCCCTGCCAAAAAGTGATTTGGGTCACGGAACTTTCTTGGCGGTTCCTCTATAATAAACTCGGACTGAAACGGCCGAAGGCCTAAATTATACTACACGGGGTGATGCAGTATGAAGAAGGACATGTTTGAACGGACAGAAATGGCAGAAGCCTGGCGAGGCTTTAAGCCGGGTAATTGGTCCCGTGGAATTGATGTCAGGGATTTCATCCAGCAGAACTACAAGCCCTATGATGGCGATGGGAGCTTCCTGGAGGGGGCTTCAGAAAGAACCAAGGGTCTTTGGAATCAGGTCAATGAGCTGATTCAGGAGGAAGTCCGCAGCCGCACTGTTCGTGTGGATCTCAAGCGCTTCAGCGGCATTGACAGCTTCCCTCCAGGTTACATTGATCAGGAGCATGAGCTGATTGTAGGACTTCAGACCGATGAGCCTCTGAAACGCATGGTCAACCCTTATGGCGGGACCCGCATGGTAGAAAACGCCCTTAGCGCCTACGGGCTGAGTATGGAACCAGGTTTGCTTGAACAGTTCAACAAATATCGCAAAACCCATAACCAGGGTGTCTTTGACGCCTATACCAAAAAGATGAGAACGGTACGTTCAGCGGGGCTGCTCACAGGTTTGCCCGACGCTTACGGCCGGGGGAGAATCATTGGCGACTATCGGCGAGTGGCGCTGTATGGAATAGATTATCTCAAGGAAATGCGGCTTAAAGATAAGGAGAACTTCTCTGATTCAGCCACGGAAGAGGCGATTCGCCTTCGGGAAGAATTTTCAGAGCAAATCAGGGCGTTGGATCAGATGAAGGCTATGGCAGCCCGTTATGGCTTTGACATAGGCAGGCCGGCGAGAAACGGGCAGGAAGCGGTGCAATGGCTGTACTTCGGCTACTTGGCCGCTGTGAAGGAGAATAATGGGGCAGCAACAAGCTTCGGCAGAAACACTGCCTTTCTCGATATCTACCTGCAGCGGGACCTGGAAAAGGGGCTGATTGACGAAAAAACTGCCCAGGAACTCATAGATCAGCTGGTGATTAAACTCAGGATGGTCAGGCATCTGCGCACTCCCGAATACGATGAGCTCTTTGCAGGCGATCCTACCTGGGTAACCGAGTCCATCGGAGGGGTCGGCGAAGACGGACGGCATCTTGTCACCAAGACCGCCTATCGTTTCCTGCATACCTTGGAGAACCTGGGAACATCCCCGGAGCCTAATATGACAGTGCTCTGGTCCAAGGATCTGCCCCGGGAGTTCAAGGAATACTGCGCCGAGATGAGCATCAAGACCGCATCCATTCAATACGAAAACGATGATCTGATGCGTCCGGTCTATGGCGATGACTATGCAATTGCCTGCTGCGTGTCAGCGATGCGGGTAGGCAAGGAGATGCAGTTCTTTGGCGCGAGGGCCAATCTGGCCAAGGCGTTATTGTATGCCATCAATGGGGGCAGGGATGAAATCTGGCGCGATAAAGAAACGGGACAGCCCATCACCGTTTTGGACGGCATTGAGCAAAACACCCAGGAGCTCCTGGACTATGAGACTGTCTGGGAAAGCTTTAAGGCGGTGCTGGATCAGCTGGCCAAAATCTATGTGGAAACGATGAACACAATTCACTACATGCATGATAAATATGCCTACGAGGCAGGGCAAATGGCGCTGCACGATCCCCATGTGCATCGTTACATTGCCTTTGGCATTGCCGGCCTTTCCATCGTGGCTGATTCCCTTTCCGCCATCAAGTATGCCAAGGTCAGGCCCATTAGGGATGAATTCGGCTTGGCGGTGGATTTTGCGACGGAAGGTTCGTTCCCCCGCTATGGCAATGATGATGATCGGGTGGACCGCATCGCCATTGAGGTTAACCGCTGCTTCATGGAAGCGCTGCGCAGGACACCGGCCTACCGAGGTGCAGAACACACTCTGTCACTGTTGACGATCACAAGCAACGTAGCCTACGGAAAGAAGACAGGCGCTACACCTGATGGGCGCAAGTACGGGGAGGCTTTTGCGCCAGGCGCAAATCCCATGAACGGCGCTGAACAGTCAGGTGCCCTGGCTGCCCTGAACTCTGTGGCCAAGCTGCCCTACACAGGCGTAAACCAGGACGGCATTTCCTTGACCTTTTCGATCATCCCGGCTGCCCTGGGGAAAAATGCAATGGACAGGGTGCTCAACTTGACCAACATTCTGGAAGGCTACTTCGGGCAACGGGCTTTCCATATCAATGTCAATGTGTTAGACAAGGAGCTCCTCCTTGATGCCATGGAGCGCCCCGAACTCTATCCCAACCTGACGATCCGGGTTTCGGGCTATGCGGTACGATTTAACCAGCTCAGCAGGGAGCATCAGCTTGATGTGATCAACCGCACATTCTTTGAGTTTGTCTAACCACAAGGGGAGGAGGGCTTTTCATGAAAGGCCGTCTGCAATCTATTGAAACTATGGGGCTCTTGGACGGTCCCGGGACCAGGACTATATTTTTCCTGCAGGGCTGCCCTCTACGGTGCGCTTACTGCCACAACCCTGACGCAATCTCACTGCAGGGGGGTAAGGAGATTATGCCTGAAGAAGTGCTGGAGATAGCAGCGCGTTACAAGCCCTACTACGGTGAGGAAGGCGGGGTGACTTTTTCCGGAGGGGAGCCCCTGCTCCAGGCGGAGTTTCTTCACAAATGCTTGGAGCTTTTGAAGCAGGAAGGCTATAATACATGTATAGACACATCCGGGATGGGTAACCCAGAATTTCTGCCAAGGATTCTGCCCCTGGCAGATACCTTGATTATCGATGTCAAGGCCTTTGACAGCGAGTCCTTTGCCAATCTTACCTTGACCAAGGGTTTTGCCGGGTACCTCGAATTTTTGGGTAATCTGGAAAACTATGGTTTTAGAGGCCAAGTCTGGGCGCGGCATGTGATGGTTCCGGGTTATACCGACAACGAGGAGTCCATGAGAGAATTCGTTCAGATTCTCAAACCCGTCAGCCACCTCATTGACCGCATCGAAATCCTCCCCTACCATACAGCAGGTGTGGAGAAGTACCGCAGGCTGGGTATGCCCTATCGCTTGGAAGGAGTAGAGCCTATGGACAAAGAGAGAGCTAAAGAATTGGAGATCTACGCCAACAAGGTTTTTGCCGAGGGCTTGCAGCAGGACAGAAAAAAGGCCAAGGCAAGCAACGAGGAAAAGTTCAAAATCCTCAGGGATCGCCAAGTAGTTTCCAAGCAGGAACAGGCTGAGATGTTTGCCTCCCTGCGGGAGCTGCCCCTCTTAAGGGAAGTTGCGGAGGAAGATGTGGAAGCCGTTCTTAGTGAGATAATTTTGTCCAACTTCAAAGCAGGCGACTACATTTTCCGGACCGGAGATGCCCCCGATCTGATGTACTTGATTTACCAGGGAGAGATGAAAATCTTCTACAACACTATTGACGGTGAAGAGCAGATCTTTTATATTTACCGAGACGGTGATTTCGTGGGAGGTTTGAATCTCTTGGTCGAGACCCCTTACCGCTATGTGGGGCAGGCTCTGACAGACTGCAAGGTAATTGCCATTCCTAAGGCCACATTCGACAAGTACTTCTATGATTCTTCCGTAATTTTGCGCAGCGTCCTCACCAAGAGCTTCGAACGCATCCGTTGGGCGGAAGAGCTGATTCAGCGCCTGGCCACCAGCAACGCTTCCATGAAGACGGCCGGTTTGCTGCTGAAGTTAGTGAAGAGAATCGGCGTTGAGACAGAAGAAGGCATTCGGCTTGAACTTTCTATGAACAGGGAAGAACTGGGCAATTATTCGGGCTTGAGGCGGGAGACTATTACAAGAAAACTGGGACAGTTCAAAGATTTGGGCTATATTGATCTCGTGGGCAACAAAGTGATTATCATAAAAGATCTTGAAGCACTGGAAGGATATGTTCTCTGAGCTTAGGCACTCTCCAACACTGGAGGGTGCTTTTAATTTCCCGTATTTCAGCGAACTTGATCTAGATCATTTTTCCGCGACAGGGGCGGTGCTACAATACACATAGAACAGCAGCCTTAGCTTGACAATACAGGTATAAAGGAGAGTGCATCATGAAGACATTTTCTCAAGTATTGGAACTCCACGGAAGCCGGCTGGAACTCTATGTGCCGGTTGTAGCCCGGGTCCACGGCGGAAGCCATCCTGAATTCCATGACGTGCGCAGAATCTATGACGAGATGATCAGCAAGATTCAGGCCGCCGGGAGCGGAAAACCCGAACTGGATGATGAGTTTGCCCAGCTGCGCGAGCTGACAGACGACTACACAGTACCGGGGGATGTTTGCGAGAGCTATGAGGCCGTCTATAACATGTTAGCCGAACTGGATCGGGCCTATTTCAGTTAAGACCGCCAAACAAAAAATCTGTTTGGAAGGGGATAGAAATGCAGCGCTATATTCTTAAGAGCAAGAACAAAATCACTTTGATCAGCGCCATTTTGATCGTCACTGGATTTTTGAGCCTTTGGCTGTTTCAGCAGGAAGCAGTCTTTCATAGTGCGTTAATTATTGCGTCCATCTTAGGGGCCGCGCCAATTGCGATCCAGGCCTATCAGGCCCTCAGGGTCAAAGTAGTAAGTATTGACCTTCTCGTTACAATCGCAGTGGTTGGCGCCTTCCTCATCCGCAACTTCGAGGAATCAGCCATTGTCACCTTCCTGTTTCTGTTTGGGGCTTACCTGGAGCAGCGCACGCTGAACAAAACCCGTTCCGCTATTAAAGAACTGACAGAAATGGCCCCGGAAAGTGCCCTGAAGCGGACGGAGGAGGGCGAGTTTGTTGAGGTTGATGTGGAGGAAGTTGATGTAGGTGATATTCTGCTGGTCAAGACCGGTGCGAAAGTCCCTGTGGACGGCACAGTGTTGAGCGGTGAAGGAAGCATCAACGAAGCAGCCATCACCGGCGAATCGCTTCCGGTCAGCAAGGAACAAGGCTCAGCTGTATTTGCCGGGACTATCCTGGATAACGGCACTTTGCAGATTGTCGCGGATCGGGTTGGCGAAGACACCACATTTGGCAGAATCATCGAGCTTGTGGAAGAAGCCCAGGATTCCAAGTCGGAGGCCGAGCGCTTCATCGACCGCTTTGCGAAGTACTATACCCCGGCCGTTCTTGTATTGGCCTTTCTCGTTTGGCTGTTCACCAGGGACATTGAGCTGGCCATTACCATTTTGGTCCTAGGCTGCCCAGGTGCGCTGGTTATTGGCGTGCCGGTGTCCAATGTGGCAGGAATCGGCAATGGAGCCCGCCACGGCGTGCTCCTTAAGGGCAGCGAGGTTATCAGTGACTTCAGCAGATTGGACACCATGGTGTTTGACAAAACAGGTACCTTAACCATGGGCAACCCATCTGTTGCAGAAGTAGAGTATTATGGCGACGGCATTGATGAAGCCCTGGGGTTTTTGGCCAGCATCGAGCGGGAATCGGATCACCCGCTGGCAAAAGCAGTCTTGGAGGAAATCGGCGATGCCGTGTTTTCACCAGTCCTGGATACGGAAGTGTTTAAAGGTGAGGGCATTGTGGCGACTGTCGGCGGCCACCGGGCAGCTGTCGGGAATGTAGCGTTGATGGAGAGGGAAAACGTAGAACTTGACGCCAGGGTGAGGGCAGATATCAAGCGTCTCGAGGAAAGCGGCAACTCCTTGGTCCTGACTTCCGTTGATGGGGAGCTCAAAGTTCTGATGGGCGTGCGGGATCAAGTTCGTCCAGGCGTTAAGGAAGACCTGCAGCGGCTGAAGCAGCTGGGAGTGAAAAATCTTGTGGTGCTTTCCGGGGACAACCAGGGGACGGTGGATGCAGTCAGCAGGGAACTAGGCCTAACCGAAGCCCATGGCAACATGCTGCCGGAAGACAAGTCGAAGTACGTAGAGAAGCTGATCAACGCAGGACAAATCGTGGCCTTTGTGGGGGACGGTGTAAACGACAGCCCGTCCCTGGCCCTGGCTAATATTGGGATTGCCATGGGGGGCGGCACTGATGTAGCAATCGAAACCTCAGACGTTGTGCTCATGAACTCTGACTTCAGCCGTTTGCCCCATGCCTTGGGGCTGACCAAGGCCACTGCCAGGAACATGCGGCAAAACATTCTCATCGCCGTAGGAGTTGTGCTGCTGCTTCTCTCGGCTGTGTTGTTCAGCGATTGGATGAACATGTCCATTGGCATGCTGGTGCATGAAGGAAGCATCCTGGCCGTCATTCTCAACGGTATGAGGCTCCTCCGTTATAAACAGCGGGGCTAAAAAGGAAGAATCTTGATCTGGATCAATGTTTCTTGGTCCGGGATGGGAGATAATAGGACCGAAAGAGATGAGCCTGAGGCTCAGGTTACTATAGAGAGGGGAATGGAAATGAAAACAGCAACCATTCAAGTGGAGACTTTAACATGTCCTTCCTGCGTGCAGAAAATTGAAGCGGCAGTTAAAGGTGTGGAAGGTGTAGATCCCGATACAGTAAAGGTCTTGTTTAACTCCAGCAAAGTAAAAGTTGATTTCGATGAGGAAAAGGTCCCCGTAAGCCAGATTGCAGAGGCTATCACCAAGGTAGGCTACGAAGTGTTAAAGTCATCGGCACGATAAAGAAAGGGTGCGCCATNATGGTGCACCCTTTCTCAATGTCAGTCTTCTCGAATCGCCCAGCCGGGTCTGGGCAGGGCGTCACGGTTCTGGCCGATAGATTTGGCCGGGAACCCTGCTAGGATTTCTCCAGCTTCGAAGAGGCTGCGCTGTTTCACCAAACTGCCCGCTTTCACTAGGGTATTGCTGCCTAGCCTGCTGTAGTCACAGATGATGGAACCTGCTTCTATGACACTGCCTGCTCCGATATGGGTGCCATGAATGATGCAGCCGGGGCCTATCGTTACATTGTCCTCAATGACAAGCTCATTGTCTGGCAGAAGGTGCAACACCGAGTTCTCCAGTATTTGTACATTTTCGCCGATCCGCACCGGACCATGGGAGTTCCCGATGATCCTGACACCGGATGCTACCACAGTGCCTTCGCCGATGATCACATCTCCTGTGATCTCAGCCGTATCGTAAATTAGAGCTGATTCAGCCACTGCCGGATATTTGCCGTTATACTCGTAAAGCCTGCCCATGCTTGTCCTCCTCTGATCATCATGCCCAATGATGTTCTCCACAAATGGAGCTAAGGACAGATCACCGCCTCGCATCCTGCTGATCATGTCCTTATCCTCTGCAGTTAAGGTTCGGATTATCCTGCCCGGCCGTCCCACAACAACAGAGCCTGCCGGAACAGCCTGTCCTTCCGGAATCAGTGTTCCTTCCCCAAAAATGCACATGTCGCCGACTTTGGCGCCGGGGAGGAAGATTGTGCCGTTGCCGATTTCACACAGATTGCCGATTGTTGCGCCAATGGCTATGCATTTATGGCCAAAAATTGTCTTGCTGCCAACTTCAAGCGGATGTTCCGGTGTTCCAATCAGAATCGAATTTTCCAGTACCCAGGACGCATTTCCGATGGTGAGGGAATCATCCTGTGAGCGCAGGACCGTCCCCTGTGCGATGTACACGTCTGTTCCCAGCCTCATCTGGCCGGCAAGCCGGGCGGAGTCTTCGATTTTTACACCTGGCATAGGCAGCCCCCCTGTCTTACGTTGATTATAACACAAAAGGGTTTTATCTTTTAGTAACGAATGCTAAGGGAAGGCAGAGGGGCGGGACATAATCTGCTGCTGGATTTATTGAAGAGCGAGGAAGATATCTGTGGATTTCAGGAAACTTGAGTCATTTGTATCAATAGTCAAACATGGGAGCTTTACCAAGGCGGCGGAGGAGCTGTATCTGACCCAGCCCACCATTACAGGCCATATCCAGTCACTGGAAAACAGGCTGGGAACAGTGCTGCTGAACCGCAACGGCAAGACTGTCTCCCTGACCGAAGCGGGGCAGATCCTGTACACCCATGCCCTGAACATTCTGAGTACCCGGGAACATGCCCTCCTGTCCCTGGCGGAATATGAAGGCAGACTAGAGGGAAACCTGGCTATCGCCTCAAGTACAGTGCCCCAGAGATCGCTGTTGCCGAACCTTCTGGCTGCCTTTCGACAGAAGTTTCCCCAGATAACCTTCACTATCAAGCAGTTTGACAGCGGGGGAGTAGTGGATGCCATCATTTCCGGAACGATGGACTTTGGCTTTGTGGGAAATGACCCCTCAATGTCCGATCTTGAGGTGACCGTCCTCTGCCAGGCAAAACTCATGGTGATCGCCCCTTGCNGGGGGAAATATCAAGATATTGAGGGGAACTCAATCAGCTGGGATCAGATCAAGAATGAGCCGTTCATCCTTAGGGAGGAGGGCTCTGGCAGCCGAACCCTCTTTCTCCAAGGACTGGCGAGCCGGGGGATAGATGCAGGCGAACTCACGGTCGTGGCCACGGTTGAAAACCCCGATACAATCAAGCAATGTGTTATGGCCGGTCTTGGCATTGCAGTAGTTTCCGAGCGCTCCGTTGAAGACGAGATCCGTCTGGGTCTGCTGCAAGGTTTTTATCTCTCGGAACTGGATCTAGAGCAGAATTTTTACTTTATCAACCATCGCAGGAGAGTGTTGAATCCCATAGCCACCGCATTCAAAGAGTTTACATACGAGTACTTTCAAGCTCCTTAAGCACCTTGCGAACTGCAGTGACTGCCTTTTCTATGTCCGCCTCTGAGTTGAAGTGGCCTGGCGAAAATCTCACGGTGCCCTGGGGGAAAGTGCCCAGGGTTTTATGGGCAGACGGGGCGCAGTGCAGTCCGCAGCGGGTTCGAATCCCAAACCGCTTGTCCAGCCAGTAGGCCACCTGGGCGTTGTCATAGCCCACGAAGTCGGCAGAAACTACTGCCATCCGTCCCTCAGTTCCTTTGGGTCCGGCGATGGTTACTCCTTCAATCTCCCCTAATTCCTCCAACAGGTATCCTGCTAGTTTTAACTCCTTCTCTCTGATGAAATCCAGCCCTACTTCTGACAAATACTGCAGCGCCCTGTGCAAACCGTAGATACCTGGCAGGTTAGGCGTACCCGCTTCGAATTTGTCGGGCAAATAAGGGGGAACTTCCTCGTATTCCGACAGGCTGCCCGTCCCGCCGCTGACCAACGTTTCCATCTCCCCTGCCACTTTCTGGCTGAGCAGAAAGCCGCCGATTCCCTGGGGAGCCAAGAGCCCCTTGTGTCCTGTAAAGGCCAGGGCATCCGCTCCAATTTTCTGGAAGTCTATATCTAGAACACCTGCCGTTTGGGCGGTATCCACCACAAAGAGGATGTCCTCTTCTGCACAGATTTCGCCGATTTGCCCGACTGGCAGAATGGTGCCGGAGACATTCGAGGCATGCGTCAGTACAGTCATCTTTGTGTTAGGCCTGATGCAGCTGCGGAAATGGTTTATATCGAGATGTCCCGTTTCATCACAGTTCACCCGGGAGAAATCTACTCCGGTCTTCTCCAGCTGAATCAGGGGCCGCATAACGGCATTGTGTTCCATAGACGATACTATTGCGTGATCGCCGGGCTTTAGGATGCCCTTTAACAGGAAATTGAGGCCATATGTAATGTTCAGCGTAAATACCACCGCTTCCGGCGCGGGGAAGTTAAAAAGCTTGGCCAGCATTTCCCTGGTTTCAAAAACCATCTCATCAGCTTCCAACGAATCATAACCGCTCCGGTTCATGTTGTCACCGACAGAGTCAATGAAGTGTCTCACTGCCTCGCCCACTCCCGGTGCCTTTGGGTAAGATGTCGCTGCATTGTCCAGATAAATCCTCTGCATTATACCCGCCTCCCAATCCATTTTACACCAGTGCCGACATGCCAGTGATAGGTTTTCCCTATATATTTCCCTCAAATATAGAAAATACCTATTGTACAAGGAAACAGCCTCTTGGCTATAATAAATTCAAGGATTGCTAAAAATATGGCAAACTAGAATTGAGGGGGAGGATTTATTTGAGCAGCAAGAAACATGTTATTCTAGCCGGCGGACTGGTGGGACTGCTGGCGGTTCTCCTGGTGCACTTCGGCAACCCGGCGAATATGGGATTCTGCATCGCCTGTTTCATTCGGGATATTGCAGGGGGTCTGGGTCTGCACAGGGCCGGAGTGGTACAGTACATAAGGCCGGAGATTATCGGCATGGGCTTAGGAGCCTGGCTGATGGCCATGGGGAGCGGGGACTTTAGAGTCCGGGGCGGCTCCTCTCCGTTTACCCGTTTCATTCTTGGCTTCTTTGTCATGATCGGAGCTTTAGTCTTCTTAGGGTGTCCCTTGCGCATGGTGCTGCGTTTGGCCGGTGGAGATTTAACAGCCATCTTAGGTTTAGTGGGTTTCACCGCTGGAATTCTCCTCGGCATCGTCTTCTTGAACAAAGGTTTCACATTGAAGAGGACTTACTCTTTGAACAAGGCTGAGGGTTTTCTGTTCCCGGCTATGAAGATCGCCTTCTTCATTCTGCTCGTTGTCGCACCGTCCTTTATATTCTTCAGTGAGTCGGGGCCGGGTTCGATGCGGGCACCGGTCGCCTTGGCTCTGATTGCAGGACTCCTCGTAGGCTTCGCAGGGCAGAGAACCAGAATGTGCACAGTGGGCGGTATTCGCGACCTGATTATGTTTAAGGACGCCCACCTGATCAGCGGATTTGCGGCAATCTTTGTAATAGCGCTGCTTGGCAACATCATCACAGGAAACTTCAATTTAGGCTTTGACGGCCAGCCGGTGGCCCACAACGACGGACTGTGGAATTTCCTGGGAATGGCCCTGGCTGGACTGGGCTCTGTGCTTTTGGGCGGCTGTCCGTTGAGACAGGTGATCCTTAGCGCCGAAGGCAATATTGACTCAGTCATAACTTTCCTCGGCCTGCTGGTGGGTGCCGCCTTTGCCCATAACTTTGGCCTGGCGTCCTCCGCCGCGGGGGCAACTGCCAATGGAAAAACCGCTGTGATTATTGGCCTCATCGTGGTGGCAGCAATTGGGTTTTTGAATATGGATCGCAGCGCGGATGTTACCATGAAGGGAGATGTGAAGGTTGGCGCTTAATACTGTTGATGCACGGGGGCGCGCATGCCCTGAACCGGTTGTCTTGACAAGAAAGGCCCTGGAGCAGTATCCCCAAGGCGTACAGGTGCTGTTGGACAACGCGACTTCTAGAGATAATGTAAGACGCTTTGCTGAGAGCAGAAACTACAAAGTTGCCCTCTCCGAACAGGGAGAAGACTTCGTGCTGACCATTACCAAGTAGAGATGGAGTTTATAGCAACATTTTTCACTCATTCGGGAGCTGTGAAGTACAAGAGATATCTGAAAAAAATAGGCATTGAGGTAGAGCTCTTGCCGGTGCCGCGCCGGCTTAGTTCTGACTGCGGGATCGGCGCAAGATTCACAACTTCCGCCGATATAAAAACATTGATCAGTGACGATATTGACAAGCTCTTCCTGGCGGAGGAAGGCGGAGAAAAGCTGATTTACAGCTCTGAGGCAAAGTAGGAATGCCCCTGCGACCTTGCGGTTGCAGGGGTTTCCATCTCTTCAGCAGGATTAGCTAGAATTTTTCCGAATAAGATATCGACAGTTTAGATGAAGAGGTGCATCATGCGGCGAAGAGACCGGGAAATGAGCGAGGCGTTTGGCTTAGGCATTATCGACAAGTCGCGTTACGGAGTTTTGTCCATGGTTGACAGAGACGGGAAACCTTTCGGTCTGCCCCTCTCCATAGCCAGGGACGGGCACTGCATGTACTTCCACTCTGCACAAAGCGGCCGCAAAGTGGAGATACTGCAGGAAAATCCTGAGGTTTCCGTGGCTTTTGTGGGTGACGTTAACGTCCCTGAGCTTTATACGGAGGAAGAGTTGGAGATGCTTGCCCGGTCTGAGCAAGCAGCCGCCCTGATCAGCAAAGTGTTTACAACTGAGTATGAGTCGGCAGTTGTCACAGGCGTGGTGAAAAGGGTTGATGACGAGTCGGAGAAAATTAAAGCTCTGAGGCTGATCTGCGAAAAGTATGCGTCTGATAAAATGAAATACTTCCACATAGCTGCCCAATCAGGCTTGAGCAAGACCGAAGTCTATCGAATTGAAATCAAAGAGGTTAGGGCTAAACGGAAGAGGTATGACCAGTTCGGCGAAGAGATGAAATGGGGCAGAACTTGATGCTTGACACTGGATTTTGGCCTGGAATTATTGGATAGGATCTGCAGAAAGGGGGGGTGCTTGTGAACAGCAAACTGTACAAGCGGCTGCTGGTTCGCTTCATCTTATACGCAATATTCGGTTTCATCTTTATAGTGGTAGTGCCCAGGGTGGCCAAGATGCTCTGGCCGTTTATTCTGGCGCTGATCGTAGCCTCTGTTGTTGTAGGCATTGCCAACAAGCTGAATGAGCTCCTAGGCCGTATCAACAAGAAGATTAAGCTGCCCAGTAAGCTGACCACTTCTGTCCTGAACATTATGGTGCTGTTCGCGGTTTCTTTAGCCGTGTATTGGGTTTCTTATACGATAGTGAAAGAAGTGATTTCGGTAGCCTCCAGCATCCAGCAGAACTGGTCCCACATCACAGCAACTTATGATCAGCTCGTGGAAGAGCTGGCAGTGCATGTGCAGGGCTTGTCGCCGCAGCTGGAGTCCATCTTGGCTGATATGAAGGACAGTGTACTTGTTTTTGTTCAGAACCTGAGCAAGAACGTTGTATCCTTTACAGTATCCACAACCGCTTCCGGAATCACAAGCACGGGCACTTTCCTGATTAATGTCCTGACATTTGCCCTGGCGCTGTTTTTTATCAGCCTTGACTTTAACCGCATCGCTGATACATTGCAGAAGATTGCCAACCGGCGCATCAAGGAGACTCTGAGCACCTTGAAGAGTTCTGTGATTATGGCCGCCGGCGGCTACCTGAAAGCGCAGCTGATCTTAGCTTCGTTTGCCTTTCTGTTTATGTTGACAGCCCTGACGATTTATGGACAGCCCTATGCCCTGACCATCGCTTTATTTCTAGGCTTAATCGACTTGCTGCCGGTAATCGGCACAATCGCCATCCTTCTGCCCTGGGGAGGGATTGAATTATTCCTCGGGGATTTAAATAAGGGACTGTTTTTATTAATACTGGGAGTAGGTTTTTTCCTGGTCAGAAAGGTCGTGGAACCGAAAGTCATGGGCGACCAAACCGGTTTGCCGCCGCTCTTGGTTCTGTTCAGCACCTATGTCGGACTGCAGGTTTTCGGCGGATGGGGCGTTCTCTTGGGACCTCTGGTTTTGATGCTGCTGATTGCCTTGGTGAAATCGGGTGTTTTTGCCGGGACAGTTGCAGATATCAAGGAAGCGTATTCTGCACTTTCTAAGTGGATGAACAGTGAAGAATAAATGGTTGACAGCATTGCCGCCGGGTAAGGGATAAAGGTGTTCGGAAGCATTCCGTCAGATCTTTGCAGGAATGTTTCAGAGCATCTTTTTGCTTTGCAGGGTGAAATATGCCAATATGAACATACTTGGCATAGGCAGAGAGCGGAAGGGTTCAGCAGGAAATAGCAGTACGTTGTGTAATGAGTTAGTATCATTTCACACAAAGTAGTAAGCGGTTTATTCTGTAGGGGGAGATTTTCTTGTGAAACAGATTCTGTCACTGCTTTACATGGGATACCTGCTTTTTGTGATGCTGATTGTCTTTTTCAGCAACAAAAAACCCAACCAGCGTTTTAGCTGGCTGCTAGCCCTGACGTTTCTGCCCGTAGTGGGACTGGCGCTTTATCTTTTGTTCGGCAGTGAGTCCTATTGGGCCTACCAGCGGAGAAAAATCAGGCAGCGCCATAAGGGCCTTTTCTTAGAGCTGGACCACATCATTCAACAGAGCAACAACCCCTCTAATCGGACACTGTCACCAACTCAGCGTTTTCACAGGCAGTGGTGCGGGAGCATGTTCACCGCTGACAACAGTGTAGAGATTTTCACTAACGGCCGGCCTAAGTTTGAGCGTCTTTTTGACGACTTAAGAAAGGCTCAGGACCACATTCATGTGCAGTACTTCACCATTCACAATGATCCTGTCGGCCAGGAACTGATTGCCATTCTCAAAGAAAAGGCGCAGCAGGGGGTAGAGGTGAAGCTGCTCTATGACAGCTTCGGCTGCTTTATGACCTGGGTTAAGCCCCTCTTTCTCGAACTGAAGCAGGCGGGGGGCCAGGTGCGCGGCGTCAGGCCTTATGCCCGGGCACTAAACTATCGCAACCATCGCAAACTGGTCATTGTGGACGGCACGATTGGATACTTGGGCGGAATGAACTTGGGGGAGCGCTATGCTGAAGGCGTGCGGGGCAAAGAGTGGAGAGACACCCATATTCGCCTGGCTGGCGAAGGCGTCCACGATCTGCAGCAGATTTTCATCTCCGACTGGATCGCCTCGACACGGCGCAAACCAATAGGTTTCAGACATCGGCTGCGTCATTACTTCCCCAGTGTGGAAGCGGGTGAATACCCGGTGTATGGGTATTTGCCGACCCAGACGATAGCAAATGGGCTGTACAACAAATTCATCCACCAAGATGTAATCAACTTAAGTTACTTCAACCTAATTACCGGGGCCAGGGAGCGGCTGTGGATTCAAACCCCCTATTTCTCGCCGTCAGAGCCAGTGCTGCAGAGTTTGAAAACCTTGGCTTTGCGGGGGGTTGATGTGCGCATTATGACTTCCAGTTACTATACATTCGGGGGGCTGTTCCACCACAACATCAGGAACTACTACTTCAGACAGCTGATAGACAGCGGAGTGAGGGTCTTTAAGTACAACGGAATTATGCACGCAAAAACGATGCTGATTGATGGCGATGTGCTTTGTATCGGCACGGTGAACCTGAACTTCCGCAGTCTTGAGCGCGATGATGAACTGTTTGTGTATTTTGAATCCCAGGATCTGAACGGTCAGTATGCTGAGATCCTGAGGCAGGATGCGGAGAACAGCGTTGAGCTTGACTATGTGAAATTTAAAAAGCAGACATTGCTGTCCAGGGCACTGGAGGCTGTGGTGAGCCTGTTCTCACCTTTATCCTAGGGAGGCGAAGGATGTGGATGTGCAGTCCAAGAAAGAAATTGCCAAGGGGCTGTTTGCGGAGCATATCGCTGTTTTCTGCTGCCCCATTTGCGGCGGGAAGTTTACAGTTACAGAGGCCGGGGTGCGCTGCAACGGCAATCACGCCTTTGATCTGGCCCGCAAAGGTTATCTGAACCTCTTTGCAGGCCGGCAGAGCACATACTATGATAAAACTCTCTTTACAGCACGCAGGGATGTGTTTGCTGCCGGAGTGTATGATCTGCTGATTGAGGAGATCGCCAGCCTGATCAAAGAGTTGGTGGACTCAGCTCCCCTGGTCCTGGATGCAGGCTGCGGCGAGGGTTCGCTTCTGGCCCGGATTCACCCGCTAATACCCCAGGCCGGCCTGGTTGGCGTTGATATATCCCGTGACGGAATCAGGCTCGCGACTGTTCACAGCGAGCCTATTATGTGGTGCGTGGCGGATCTAGCCCGCTTGCCCCTGTGCAGCGGCAGCCTGGATGTAATAGTCAATGTTCTGGCGCCGGCCAACTACAATGAGTTCCAACGGGTGCTCAAGCCCGGCGGTGCGGTGATCAAGGTGCTGCCGGGCCCGGGATACCTTCAGGAAATCAGGGAGCGTCTGGAGGGGTCAGCGGCCTATTCCAACGAAGATGTTGCAGCTAAGTTTGCAGAGAACCTTAAGGTTGGCAGGAGGTTTCAGCTGAGCTATGAAGTTGGAGTCAACGGTGCGCTCTGGGAGGCTTTGATCAAGATGACCCCCTTAAGCAGCCGCCGCGAAATTTCCGGGCCCCGTCCAGGAAAAATTACGGTGGACTTGGAAATCATCCAGGGATCTTGGACCTGAGGTGAATTACTCTATTCGTGCAAGGGTTTTCACCAACGCTGTCGAATTACACAAAGTGGGAAATCAGTTGATTAGGTCGGGGGTTAAAGATGCTGGATGAATTGGATTTGGGGAGAAGGCAGAACATCCTGATTGTAGAGGATGTCAAGCTGAATGCTCAAGTTTTGGTGAACGCTCTTCAGGATGAATATGACCTTAGGGTGGCCAACAACGGTGTAGAAGCACTGGCAATGGTGAGGGAGCAACTGCCGGATTTGATCTTGCTCGACATTGTCATGCCTGAAATGGATGGCTATGAGGTGTGCGCTGCGCTCCAGGCAGACCACAATACACGTGACATTCCAATTCTCTTCCTAACCGCACTCGAGGGTGACAAGAATGAAGCTTACGGCATTGAACTTGGTGCCATGGACTATATTCGCAAGCCCTTTAATGTTCCCATTGTCAAAGCAAAAATACGCAATCATCTGGAGCTGAAACGCTATAAAGATATCCTAAAGCGGGACAGCAGGATCGACGGATTAACCCGGATACCTAACCGGAGGCGTTTTGACGAATCCTATGCCGAAGAAGTAGGCAGGGCTGTCCGCAACAAGACTCCCCTGGCAGTTTTGATGATCGATCTGGACATGTTCAAGGCCTACAACGATACCTATGGGCACTTGCAGGGAGACGACGTCTTGAAGCTAGTGGCCAGAACGTTGTACAACACTTTGCAGCGCCCGGGCGACCTCATCGCACGCTGGGGCGGGGAGGAATTTGTAGCGCTGCTGCCGCAGACCGCACTGACTGGAGCCTGGCAGGTCGCAGAAAGACTGCGTTTGGCGGTTTATGACTTGCAGATCCCCCATGAAGCATCANCGGTTGATCAGTTTCTGACAATTTCGGTGGGCGTGGCGGCAGCGGACGGCAATGATCGCAAGGCCTGCGAGGAACTCTTGCACAGGGCTGACGAAGCAGTCTATTGTGCAAAGGAAAGAGGTCGAAACACAACGGTTGTCTATGATTCACAATAGATGAAAGGGGCTGATTGGGTGACGGCAGTTGAGTTTGCTATAAAGATGGAGCTGGACGGGGAAAAGTATTACTTAGAGCAGGCTGCAAAGACAGAGCACTCAGGTCTAAGGGCAGTCTTCCATTTACTGGCAGCGGAAGAAAGGGCACATGCCGATCTTCTGGAAAGATACCAGGCCAAGAAAGAGTATGAGCTGCAGGGCAGCACTGTCCCCGAGCGTGTTAAAGGGGTTTTTGCGCAGGAAGAGGACCTGCGGGTTGAATTCAAGGCAAGACCGGATGTGATAGACGCCTACAAGCTCGCTCTAGCAAAGGAGAAGGAGAGCATCGACCTCTACGAAAAAATGGGTGCAGAGGCCGATTCGGCAGGAGAAAAACGCTTATTTGAGTTTCTGGTTGAACAGGAAAAACTGCATTACAATATGTTTCAAGATTTGATTGAACATGTAATTAAGGCTGAACAGTGGGTGGAATCGGCTGAGTTCGGCCTGCGGGAAGACTACTAGAAAAAGGCAAACAGAAAAGACGCCTCCGGGGCGTCTTTTAACATCCTCTGGGAACATTCTAGCCCTTTATCGCACCGGCGGAAACTCCTTTAGTGATCTGCTTTCTAAAGAGCAGGTAGAAGACCACCATGGGAACCAGCCCAATAGTCAGGGCGGCGAATTGGCGCCCATGGTCGCTGGCCAGGGCCCCTGAAAACTTATGTATGCCAACCGGCAATGTTCGCAGGGCGTCCCGGGAAACCAGGATATTAATCAGCATGAACTCGTTCCAGACACCTGACACGTTGAGAATGGCTAAAGTAACTGCCACAGGGGCCGCCATCGGTGCGACAATGGAGGCGAAGATGCGAAAGTAAGATGCTCCGTCAATCCGTGCCGATTCAACCACCGAGTCGGGAATGGATTTGATGAACTCGGTGCAAAGATAAACGCCAATGGGCAGTCCCATGCCGACATAGGGTATCAGAACGCCAAGTCTGGTGTCATAAAGCCCGGTAGTAACGGACATTAGGAAGAGGGGCACCATTATCGACTGCAGTGTGAGGAGGATACCCATGATAAAGCTTCCATGGAGGAAAGGTGTTGCTTTGCTGCGCAGCTTAGCAAAGGCAAAGCCTGCCATGAGCGAAAGGCCAATAACCACCAGAGTGGATACTGTGGTAAAGAACAGGCTGTTGAGGAACAAAGTGTCAAACTTAGCCAGGCGCCACGCAGTCGGATAATTGTTGAGGGTTGGATTCTGAGGCCAGCCCAGAATGTTGATCTGAAACTCTGTGTTGGTCTTGAGGGAACTGATCACGAGCCACAAGAGCGGGTAGAGTGTAAGAACAGTGAAAACAAGCGCCATTAGATAGACAAAAGCTCTCAGGACCGGATGGAAATCGCTTTTCCTGATCTTGACCTGTTTCATCATTCTCTACCCCCAAACTTTGCCTCTGTCAGTTTCACCAGCAGTATTAGAACAAGGCTAAGCATGACCATAAACACCGAAATCGCGTTGGCCAGCGGATACTTGGGCGAATGCTTAAAGGCGGTATCATACATATACAACGCTAAAACCGATGTCCTGCGCGCAGGATTGCCTGCAGTCATGGCAAAGAGCAGGTCAAAGCTCTTTAGAGAGCCGGAGATAGCAAGGATGGAGGCAGTGACAATGACGCCTGACAGCGAAGGCAGCATGATGCGGGTCAGCACTTGCCATTCAGTGGCACCGTCAATCCTGGCAGCCTCGATCAGGGCAGGATCGATTTTCTGCAGGTTGGCCAGGAAGATGATCATATAGGTGCCGGTATACATCCATAAAATAACAAAAAGTACAGGCACAATGGCAAGCTTCGGATCAAAGAAGAGTTCATTTTCCCAGCCGGGCTGGAACTTCTGCATAAATTCAGTAAAAGGCCCGTAGGGAGAGAAAAAGGACCGCCACAGCCTGCCCACAATGATTGTAGAGATCACACAGGGCAGGTAAATGATCGTCTGAAAAAAGCCTCTGAACTTGACCAGTTTCCGATGGATTACATAGGCAAAGAGGAATCCCAAGGGGATCTGGCCAAAGACGGACACCAGAATAATCAGGGTGTTGTTCTTGAGAGAAATCCAAAAATACTGGTCGCGGAACATGCGCAGGTAGTGCTCAAAGCCGACGAACTTAATGTTGGGATTGCTGAAAACCGGACCTCCGTTGTAGTTGGTCAAGCTGAGCGCAAAAGAGAAGACAGTTGGAAAAGCCATTACAGCCCAATATACAGCCACCGCCGGCAGAACCAGCAAAAGGTAAGCGCGGCGTTCCTCGGTCCACCACTGGATAACCCTTTTCATGGCAATGCTCCTCCTCGGAAGCAAGGGGCGGGTCTGGCACAGACCCGGCCCCTTAGCAGTATTTACTGTTGTTTGCGGGCAAACCAAGCGTCAAAGGCTTCTTGTGTTCTTTCAGCCACTTCCATGGGCGTTGCGAAGCCAAGGCCGATTTCCTGCAGACCGATGTTAATGGGAGTGTATACTTCGCCCTCGAAGATATTGTCCAGAACTTCCGTGGTGACGGCAATATCCTCATAGTAGCGAATTCTTTCGACAACCAGCGGTTCGATGTTGTCAGAAGTAACATCAATCCTGCTGGGGATGGTGCCGGCGGTCTCGAGGCGCATCTTTTGCACTTCTGGTCCCTGCAGCCACTTGATGAGCTCCCAGGCGGCAGCTTCTTTGGCAGAACCGGCTTCGATTTTGGCGTTCATACCGAAGCCAACTCCTACGACACCGGAGGAGGAAGCTTTATTAATCTCGCCGGGGATGGCAGGGAAGATGGTCATCTTGAACTCATGCTGACGGTCAACGGGAATCAACGCTTCACCAGTGGTGACGTCTGTGAGGAAGTTGCCAACCTTCCAGTCTCCGTCAATCATAAACGGAGCGCGGCCTGTGGCAAAAAGGCCGTTAACTTCAGCGTAGTCAGTTTGCATGATTCTACGGTTGAGCACTCCGTCTTCATACATCTGGGCATAGAACTCCAATGCTGAAACAAACTCCGGATCGGTGAACTTCGCTTCGCCTGCCAGGATTTCATTCAGTTTTTCATCTCCAACCAGTCTGCCCACAATCATGGAGAACAGACAGGACTGGATGACCCAGTCGTCCTGGGCGCCCATGAGGATGACATCGAGGCCGTTCTCTTTCAGAACAGGCACCATGGCCACCAGCTCTTCGTAGGTCTCGGGTATGCTCAGTCCCAGGCTGTCGAGTAAGGCGACATTGACATACAGGGCATGGCTCGATGTCATGGTTGACGGCAGCTGAGCCAAGTAGCCGCCTGCCTGCGGAGCAAGTACCGCTTCTTTGTAATACTTAGCGTCTTCTCCCAGGAGAGGCCTGAGGTCCTTGACCAGCCCCAGTGTGTGCAGGGAGGTGGAACGCCCGCCCGGCCACATGTAGATTACGTCCGGGAGCATATCAGCCGCGGCGTAGGCTTCAGTTTTTTGGTGGAAAGCATCCAGGAACAGATCCTCCCGCTCCACGATGATATGGGGATTGCGAACGGAAAACTCGTACCAAACCTCGTTCAGCTCCCTTTCTGCGCCGGGGGAGGTGAGGTCAAAATAGTTCAGGACAGTGATCTTAATCGGTTCTTCAGCCAAAGTCGCGGGGACAATCACACTGACAGCCAAAAGCAAAACCAAGACAAAGAACACACTTTTTTTCAGCATCACTTTACCTCCTAATTGTTTTTCGCTATGACCCAAAGCAATCAACTAAATCCTAAGCGCCGAGCGTATCACCTCCTGAAACTTACATGCCGTTCTACTTCGTGAAAGGTACCGCAGCAGGGGTAAACCAGTGGGAAACCACAAGTCCCGCTGCCCCCAGCAGGTCAGCGGCAGCGTCAAAGGTTGAGCCGCTTATGTTTACCTCGGCGGGTATTACAGACTGATTTAGGATAGAGTCATAGTAATGCTGGCAATGGTCCACGATCTCCGCCTGCAGTTTTCCCCAAATGCCGCCGATGGTGATGACTTCTGCATCAAGCATAATGCCCCAGTGTGCACAGGCCAAAGCCAGGGCCTTGGCTGCATCCCGCACAACATCAACCGCAAACCCATCATGTGCCTGGACAAGTTCGATAAACTTTCCGTGGGTAAGAGTCTGCCCCGTAACTTCCCGATAGTTTTCCTGTATAGCCTTAAAGTAGACATATGTTTCCAGGCAGCCGCGCTGTCCGCAGCGACAGGGTTTCCCCCCGGGGATCAAGGGAATGTGTCCAATTTCACCTGTCACGAAACGCGATCCCGTCAGCAGCTTCTGATCCGAGATAATGCCGACTCCCACTCCCGCTTCTGTCTTAATATACATTGAGTTTAGTGTTTCCCTTGCATTCCCAAGCCACAACTCTGCCAGGGCGCAGGCATTGGCATCGTTTTCCAGCAAGACGGGCAGGCCCAGGTCTTTCCCGAGAATTTCTGCAACAGGAACGTCGGCCCAGCCAAGGTTAATCGAACGGATCACAACTCCGTCCGCGGGATGGCAAATGCCCGAGGCGGCGACCCCGACTCCGATTACATGTTCCTGCTTGACAGAAAGCGAGCTGAACATCTTCCTCAACGACATAGCTGCCGCGGGCAGCAGCACTTCGGGAGAGAGTGATTCCGGCTCCAGCTGCTCAATGGCCAGAATCTTTCCCTTTAAGTCAAGCAAAGCTACTAGACAGTCGTCACGCAGGAGTTTCACTGCCGCCACATAGAGCTTGCTATGGTCAATGTGGAGATAGACAGGGCGCCTGCCTCCGGTAGACTTGCCGTGGCTGCCTTCCAAAACTAGACCCTGTTCCAGAAGTTCGTTAATAATGCGCGTAATAGTTGCATGGCTCATGCCAGTCAGTTTTGCCAGTTGTGAACGGGAGCAGCTGCCGTGTTCGTAGAGGGTTCTGAGCACTGTAGATGCGTTGTAGGTTCGTACCAGTCTTGTGCTGCTGATGTGCCTGCTCATCAATCTCACCAACTTTTTTCCACTATGAAAACATCTAATGTTATCTTAACGTATAAAATCAGTTTTGGCAACACTTTTTTTCAGAGGACAAAAAACTATTATGAAAAAGCAATGAAGGCGTTGTCCAAATAGAAAAGAAGAAGTAAATTTGCAAGGACTCTCCTAGGCGGGTGTGGAATAGGGAAGATATTTGCAATATTAGGAACGTTGAAGGAGTAGATGTATGCTGAGGCTAACTGGATCCAATTTAAGCGGTCAAGAAGTAGTAAGATGCGTCAGGCAGGGAGAACCTGTTGAGTTAGATGCTGATCAGCTGCAGAAGGTGCGCCGGTCCCGTGAGCTCATTGTGGAGCTGATCCGACGGGGCAAGCCGATTTACGGAATCAACACCGGATTTGGCCTCCTGGCCAACACGTCAATATCGGCAGAAAACGTCGCTGATCTGCAGCGCAACTTGATTCTGAGCCACAGTTGCGGTGTGGGAGCTCCCTTTTCTGAAGAGGTAGTCAAAGCGATGATGATTCTGCGGGCTAACGCCCTGATGAAAGGCCACTCGGGCATTCGCCCGGAAGTGATTGAACTCTTGGTGGAGCTTGTCAACAGAGGTGTGACGCCCCTTATTCCCAGCCAAGGTTCGGTGGGGGCCAGCGGCGATCTGGTTCCTTTGGCGCATATGTCAGCTGTGCTGATAGGTGAAGGGCAGGCTTACTACAAAGGGAAGCTGTATTCCGGGGCGGAGGCACTGAGACTGGCAGGATTGCAGCCGGTTGCCTTAGAAGCAAAAGAAGGGCTCGCCCTGATTAACGGAACCCAGGCCATGACTGCCCAGGGAGTGATAGCCCTCTATGACAGCGAGGTATTGCTGAAGACGGCGGATATTGCAGCAAGCCTGACCCTGGAGGCGCTGTGCGGCATCCCAGCTGCCTTTGATGAGCGCGTCCATGCCGTCCGGGCCCATCAGGGGCAAATTGCTGCAGCTGAAAACTTGAGGCGAATTCTGGCTGGCAGCGAACTAGTTTACAGTCAGGATCACGGGAGAATCCAGGACGCCTACTCTCTGCGCTGCATCCCACAGGTTCATGGCGCGTCCAAGGATGCCTTTGCCTATGTGGAATCTGTACTAAACAGGGAAATCAACTCAGTTACAGACAATCCGATTATCTTCCCTGAGGATGGCGATGTAATCTCGGCAGGGAACTTCCACGGTCAGCCGGTCGCATTGGCTTTGGACTTCTTAGGCATCGCCCTGGCGGAGATTGGCAACATAACGGAGCGCCGCATAGAGCGTCTTGTCAATCCTGCACTGAGCGGACTGCCGCCCTTCCTGACTGAAAGGAGCGGACTAAACTCCGGTTATATGATCATTCAGTATACCGCTGCAGCTCTGGTTTCGGAGAACAAAGTCCTGTCCCATCCTGCATCAGTTGATTCTATCCCTACTTCTGCCAACCAGGAAGACCATGTCAGCATGGGATCGGTCGCGGCCAGCAAACTCCTCAGGATCCTGACCAATCTGCAGAACATAGTGGCGATAGAGATCCTGTGCGCCTGTCAGGCTTTGGAGTTTAGGGACCGCTGCAGGCTGGCTCCGGCAACCAAGGCCGTTTATGATTTAGTAAGGGGGCAGATACCGCCCCTCAAGGAAGATCGCTTCCTGGAACCGGAGATCAAATTGGCAAGGGATTTGGCGGTCTCCGGCCAAATATTGCAGGCAGCAGAAAACATAGTAGGAAGGATAAAATAGAGGAGGTCATTTTATGATTAGAGCACCGCGAGGAGCAAGTTTAACCTGTAAAGGCTGGCATCAGGAAGCAGCTATGCGCATGCTGATGAACAACCTGGATCCGGAGGTGGCAGAACGCCCTGATGAACTCATTGTCTATGGAGGAAGCGGAAAGGCAGCCCGCAATTGGGAGGCCTACGAAGCCATTGTCCGCACACTAAAGACTCTAGAAGACGATGAGACTTTGCTGGTTCAGTCAGGCAAGCCCGTAGGAGTATTTCGGACGACGCCCCAATCACCCCGGGTTCTGATTGCCAACTCGAATTTGGTGCCTGCCTGGGGGAACTGGGAACACTTCAGGGAACTGGAGAAAAAGGGATTGATGATGTTTGGGCAGATGACTGCCGGAAGCTGGATTTATATCGGCACCCAAGGCATTTTGCAGGGAACGTATGAGACGTTGGCAGAACTTGCCCATCAGCATTTCGGCGGTTCGCTTAAGGGCCGTTTGGTGCTCACGGCAGGTCTCGGCGGCATGGGCGGCGCCCAACCCCTGGCTGTAACGATGAACGGCGGCGTAGCGATTGTGGTTGAGGTTGATCCCGAACGGATTGAAAAGCGGATTGCCACGAGGTACTGCCAGGTTTCAACAGAAAACCTGGATGAGGCGCTGCGCTTGGCCCAGGAAGCCAAGGACAAGGGCGAACCGTTGTCCATCGCGCTGTTAGGAAATGCTGCCGAAGTACTGCCTGAGTTTGTGAAACGGGGCATTACACCAGATGTTGTAACAGATCAGACATCTGCCCACGATCCGTTAAACGGCTATATCCCCCTGGGTTACAGCTTGGAAGCTGCCGCCAGGCTGCGCCAGGAAAATCCGGATCGCTATGTCCAGCTGGCCAAAGAATCCATGGGAACCCATGTCCAGGCTATGCTTGACTTGCAGAAGCGGGGAGCAGTCACCTTTGACTACGGCAATAACATCAGGCAGCAGGCGAAGGACGTAGGTGTAGAAAACGCCTTTGACTTCCCAGGTTTCGTGCCGGCGTATATCAGGCCTCTCTTCTGTGAGGGCAAAGGGCCTTTCCGCTGGGCAGCACTCTCCGGTGACCCCGCTGATATTCACAAAATCGACGACAGGCTTTGCGCAGAGTTTGCAGACAACGAGCGTTTGGTACGCTGGATTAAGATGGCCAAGGAACAGGTGGCATTCCAGGGACTGCCCTCCCGCATCTGCTGGCTGGGCTATGGTGAACGTGCCCGCTTCGGCCTGTTGATTAATGATATGGTTAAATCTGGCGAGCTGTCCGCACCCATCGTTATTGGCAGAGACCATCTCGACGCAGGTTCGGTGGCCTCGCCCCACAGGGAGACGGAAGGCATGAAAGACGGCAGCGATGCTGTGGCCGACTGGCCGATCCTAAATGCCCTGGTTAATGCCTGTGCAGGTGCCAGCTGGGTTTCAGTACACCACGGAGGCGGTGTAGGTATCGGCTATTCCATCCACGCCGGCATGGTTGTGGTTGCCGACGGTACAGATGAGGGCGCAGAACGTCTGGAAAGGGTGTTAACCTCTGATCCGGGCATGGGAGTTATTCGCCATGCTGATGCAGGCTATGATTTGGCCATCAAGACCGCCACGGAAAAAGGCATTCGCGTACCTATGCTGGAGAAATAGGAAGGGAGATATGATGACAGAGAAACAGATTGTTCAGTGTGTGCCAAACATCAGTGAAGGCCGGCGCCTTGACGTAGTAGAAAAAATCGTCGATCAGGTACGTCAAACCGACGGTGTACAGCTCTTGGACTATTCCTCTGACTATGACCATAACCGTACCGTGATTACCTATGTTGGCGACCTGGCAGACGTCCAGGAGGCAAGTTTCCGCCTGACCCAGGAAGCAGTGCGTTTGATCAATATGGAAGAGCATCAGGGAGCACATCCCAGAATCGGTGCCGTTGACGTGATTCCCTTCATCCCTATTGAGGGGATTACCATGCAGGAGTGTGCAGAAGGTGCCGCGGTCCTTGCCGAGCGCATCTACCAGGAACTTGGAGTTCCCACCTACCTTTACGGCGAGGCGGCCAGGAAGCCCGCCAGGAAGAATCTTAGCAACATCCGCAAGGGCAATTATGAGGGGCTGAAAGAATCCATACACGAGGAAGCACGGCATCCGGACTTCGGTGAGCCAAGGCTGCATGAAACAGCCGGCGCCACGGTGGTTGGTGCCCGCATGCCCCTGGTGGCGTTCAATGTCAACCTGGGGACAAGCAAGAAAGAGATCGCCGATGCTATCGCACGCAGTGTAAGGGAGCGCAACGGCGGTTTCAAAAACGTCAAGGGGATGGGCGTAGTACTGGAAGAACGGGGAGAAGTTCAGGTTTCTATGAACCTGGAAAACTATAAGACCACGCCTATTTACAGGGTACTGGAGACCATTCGCCGGGAAGCAGCCCGTTACGGTGTTCCGGTGGTAGGGACCGAGCTGATCGGCCTGGTACCTCAGCAGGCTCTCATTGATGTTGCCGCCTGGTATTTGCAGCTGGAAGAATTCGATTCCGATCAGGTGTTGGAAAATCGCCTGCGCTAGGGGGAAGGAAAGTGCACATTGACCTTCTGATCAAAAATGGACAGGTGATAACTGCCGCACAGGCAGAGTATCCGGTACGGGGCAAGAAGATGCAGGACTTGGAGGTAATTGAACAGGGCTGGGTTGCCTGTGCCGGCAAGCAGATTGTGGGGGTAGGGGCCGGCGAAGTGCTGCCTCCAGATCTGGAAATTACAGAGAGCACTCAGGTCATTGACGCCGCTGGCCAGGTTGTAACCCCTGGTCTGGTCGATCCCCATACCCACCTGATTTTCGGCGGAACCAGGGAAGATGAGTTCTACCTCAGGGCGCAGGGTGCAGATTACATGGAGATCATGGAGGCCGGCGGCGGAATCGCCAGTTCCGTAAGGGCAACCAGGGCGGCATCCTTGGCTGAGCTGGCGGCTTCCGGCCGCAAGCGCCTGAAGTGGATGCTCAGCATGGGTGTGACTACTGTTGAATGCAAGAGCGGCTATGGCTTGGACTTGGAAACTGAACTAAAGCAGCTGGAGGCCGTCAGAATTCTCAGGCAGGAACAGCCGGTAGAACTGGTTTCNACTTTTCTGGGCGCCCATGCGTGGCCCGCAGAGTATCAGGGTGACCAGGAGGGGTATGTTGATTTTCTGCTGAACACGGTCCTGCCCCGGGTCAAGGAAGCGGATTTGGCTGAGTATGTCGATGTTTTCACCGAAAAGGGAGTCTTTTCTGTGGAGCAAAGCCGGCGGATTTTCCAGAAGGCCAAAGAACTTGGCTTTAAGCTTAGGATCCACGCAGATGAAATGAACACCTTGGGCGGGGCGGAACTTGCTGCTGAAATGGGGATGGCCAGTGCGGATCATCTGTTGATGGTTTCTGACCAAGGCATTGAGGCCTTAGGGGAGAGCGACGCTGTTCCCATCCTCCTGCCCGCAACAGCCTTTGTTCTGCGCAAGCCGTACGCCCCTGCACGCAAAATGCTGGATGCCGGGTTGCCGGTAGCATTAGCCACCGACTTTAATCCCGGGTCATGTCCCACGGCCAACCTGGGGCTGGTCATGTCACTCGCTTGTTTGTACATGGCCATGACGCCGGAAGAGGTGTTCCATGCGGTCACCATCAATGCCGCCCATTCCTTGGGGCGCAGTGACAGGCTTGGCAGTATTGAAACCGGCAAGCAGGCAGATTTGGTGATCTTTGATGTGGACACCTACAAAAAGATACCTTATTTTGTTGGGGTTAACCTCGTGGAAACTGTAATTAAAGCGGGCCAGGTCATCCAGCCCTAGAAACGATGTGGAAAGTGGTGGTGTTGTGTTAACCGATTTGACATTGCGGGAGTTTGCTCAGGATTTAGGTTCGGAGAAACCGGCGCCCGGAGGGGGGAGCGCTTCCGGTTTGGCCGGTGCACTTGCCGCTTCGCTGGTGCAAATGGTCGGCCACCTCAGCGGTGAGGGACAGGAGGAGCTGATATCCCGATCCCGCAGCCTTGCAGATGAACTGTTAGATCTTGTCAACCGCGATACAGAGGCTTTTAACCGAGTGATGGCTGCCTTTAGGCTGCCTAAGACAACTGAGGAAGAAAAGAAGGCACGCCGTGCAGAAATTCAGGCAGCGACCCGCCTGGCTACAGAGGTGCCTCTCAAGATCGCCGAACTGTCCCTGGAAGTGCTGGCTTTAGCTGAACAAATGGCGTTCCGCGGCAATAAGAATGCGCTGAGTGATGCCGGGGTGGCGGGCCTGCTTGGTGTGGCCGCCTGCAGGGGAGCAGCCTACAATGTGCTGATCAACCTGCCGGGTCTCAAGGATGAGGAGTTCGTCGCAGCCTGCAAACTGCGCCTCAAAGAGCTGCTGCAGGAGGCTGAACAGTTTGAAGAAACGATTGGCTCCCATGTCCTAGGGGTTCTGTCTTAGGGAGAAAACACTGACACTATGGGATGGGGCGGCTTGCAGCCAGGGCTGCGCCCCTCCCTTTGTTCATTTTTGGGGGGTGGAGTTCTCTGATTACCCTGAAGCGTTACTCGCATGAAACTGAAACAGTGAAAATGGGCAGAGGTTTTTTCGAGGGCTGGCCTAATCCGCCGACTGAAGAAGTGCACAGGCGCATTCTGGGAGAGAGCTATTTGGCCTTAGTCGCAATAGACACAGACAAGAACGAAATTGTGGGTTTTGTAAACGCTGTCAGCGACGGTGTACTGTCTGCCTATCTTCCTCTCCTAGAGGTGCTGCCCGCCTATCGGGGACGGGGCATCGGAACGCTCTTGGTCAAGGCCATGCTGGAAGAGCTTCAGGACCTGTATATGGTTGACCTTTGCTGCGATCAACGTTTGCAGTCCTTTTATGAAAGGCTCGGCATGACAAGGTCCTGCGGCATGATCTGCCGGAATTACCTAGCCCAGGGCGGAAAAACTACCTAGAACGGGATTGTCCGGCGAACCTGCGGATCTTGACAACGCAAAGCAGGTTGTGGTAAAATATTGTTCAATTATAGCAGAAATAAGGGCTATGAAGGATTCAGTAGCGGGCCATGGGTACTCAGAGAGCAGGCTGGTTGGTGCAAAGCCTGCAGAACATGGTTCTGGACGGTGCTCGGCACCATCCTTGGCGAATTACACTCTGGAGCCTAAGTGGTCGGTCAAAGACGCTTCGGGGGCCATCCGTTACAGTGGCAGAGGTGGGCTTTTGCGCTGCAGGGGCTCATGAATAAAGGTGGTACCACGGGTTCTCTCGTCCTTTAAGGATCGAGGGGATTTTTTAGTTTAAGGGGGAGTTTTTATGGCAAATGCGTTTGATGTCCTGGAGGAACGCGGTTTTATTGAACAGACAACACATCCAGAAGAGCTTCGAGAGCTTTTGGGCAAGGAATCAGTCACCTTTTACGTAGGCTTTGATGCGACTGCGCCCAGCCTCACCATGGGCCATCTCATTCCGCTCATGAGCATGCTGCATCTCTACAGGGCTGGCCATCGCCCCATCTTCCTCCTGGGTGGAGGCACAACCATGATCGGTGATCCGTCCGGCAAGTCCGATATGCGGCAGATGCTGACTAAAGAGGCAATTGATGCCAATGTGGAGAGTTTCAGGCGGCAGTTTTCCAAGTTCGTCAATTTTGCAGACGGTTCTGCCATCCTGGAGAACAATGCCAACTGGCTTCTCGATCTGAACCTGATGGAGTTCATGCGGGAGGTGGGCAGGCACTTTTCCGTCAACCGCATGCTTACCATGGAAACGTACAAGGCGCGCCTGGAATCCGGCCTTACCTTCCTGGAGTTCAGTTACCTGCTAACCCAGTCCTACGATTTTCTGGAGCTGTACCGCCGGTACAACTGCCGCCTGCAGATGGGCGGCAACGATCAGTGGTCGAATATCATAGGCGGCTATGAGCTGGTGCGTAAAGTGGAGGGTGCATCTGTCTACGGTCTCACCCTTAAGCTGCTGACCACCAGTGCCGGCACCAAAATGGGCAAGACAGAAAAAGGCACTGTCTGGCTCGATCCTGAGCGGACCAGCCCCTACGATTTCTACCAGTACCTGCGGAACGTCGATGACGCAGATGTAGAGCTCATGCTGGCCCTGCTAACCTTCCTTCCCATGGAAGAAGTACGCAGATTAGGCGCTTTGAAGGATGCGGAAATCAACCGTGCCAAGGAAGTGCTTGCCTTTGAGGTTACCAAGTTTGTCCATGGCGAGGAGGAAGCCAAAAAAGCTGAGGCTACAGCCAAGGCGCTCTTTGGCGGACCGGGAGTAGCGGAGGATATGCCTTCTACGGCCTTGCCACGGGCAGTCTTTGCTGAGGGAATGGATATTCTCACTCTGCTTACCGAGACCGGACTTGCAGCGAGCCGCAGCGAAGGACGCCGCCTGGTGCAGCAGGGAGGCATCACCCTAGGGGACGAACGAGTGACAGAAATCGATTATCTGGTAACTGAAGCAGAGTTTTCCGGCGGCGAGCTGGTGATTCGGAAAGGGAAAAAGGTCTATCATCGAGTTGTGCTGCAGTAAGTATACGGCAAGAAAAAGTCGGGGAAACCCGGCTTTTTTCTTGACCGGAAAATAGTTTTTCGGTAGAATAGTTTCATGTTGTAATTATTTGCATTGCAAACAAATGGGGTGAAGGGATTGGCCGACGCAGATTTAGTCATTGAATTCGTTGCAACACTGCATGAACTGAGACGCTATAAAGGCTGGTACCGAGGGTGTTCTTTGCCTGTGCGCAAAAACGCTGTGACGCTGCTGATGTATCTCCATCATCACCTGCCTGAAGACAGTCCCGGNATGCAGCCTTCTGAACTGGGAGAGCGCCTGAAGTTGACCCGTCCAACTGTAACAACTCTCGTCAACTCCCTGGAGGAGCACAGCCTCGTAGAGCGGATCAGCGACGAGGAAGACCGGAGGGTGGTCTATGTAAGGCCGACAAGCCAGGGGGTGGCTTTGGTGCAGCAGGCGAAGGAAGCTTTCGCCAAAAGCATTGAAGAGATTATGGATCACTTGGGGCCTGAAGATGGAAGGGAATTGGTGCGGATTACCCGCAAGGTCCGGGAGTTTTTGGCCAGCCGGCATAGGGAAGGGAAAGGGGGACGTGACTGATGTGGAAACTGCGATCCTACTTTAAGCCCTATCTGCCCACCATTGTCACAGTCATGGCGCTGGTGTTTCTGGAAGTGATGGCTACTTTGAAACTTCCGGATCTGATGAGTGAAATAGTGGACCAGGGCATCGTCAGAGGTAATATCCCGCTGATTTGGAAAACCGGAGGGATCATGCTGGCCGTCGCCTTTGCGGGGGTGTTATGCGCTGTCGCGGGCAACTATTTGGCATCCCGTTCATCCACCCGCTTTGGGCGGGAGCTGCGCTTTGATGTCTTTAGGAGCGTTGGCGAGTTTGCTCCCCGTGAGTTCAGCACTTTCGGGACAGCCTCCCTCATTACCCGTACCACCAACGATGTGCAGCAGGTTCAGCAGATTTTTCATATGAGCATGAGAATGGCAATGCGGGCACCCCTAATGGCCATAGGCGGAGTGCTGATGGTAGTGCGCAAAGACTCACGCCTCGCCCTTATTCTCCTGGGGCTGATTCCCGTCATCGGCCTGGTGATTTCCTACGTCATCGTCAAAGGTGTGCCGCTGTTCAAGAGCCTGCAGCAGAAGATCGACCGTCTCAACCTGGTGCTCCGGGAACAGCTGATGGGAGTCAGGGTGATCCGGGCCTTTGACAGGGGGAAGCATGAGCAGGAGCGTTTTGATGCAGCTAATCGCGACTTGACGGAGATAGCCCTTAAGGTAAACCGCATCATGGTGACTTTAATGCCCCTGCTTGGCCTGCTTATTAACGTCACAAATATTGTCATCATCTGGTTTGCCGCTAAGAGAATCGATCTTGGCGTGATGCAAGTCGGAGATTTGATGGCGTTCTTGCAGTATACGATGCAGATCTTTATGTCTGTGATGATGCTGTCCTTCATATTCGTTATGCTGCCCAGGGCTTCGGCGTCGGCAGAAAGGATCGTAGAAGTCCTAGAGACTGAGACTTCGATCAAGGATCCGGAAAAGCCCGTGAAGCTTGAAGGGGGCCAAGGCGTCCTGCGCTTTGAGAATGTTACATTCAAATATCCGGGAGCAGCTGAACCAGTCCTGAGCAATATTACCTTTACTGCCAAACCCGGCGAAACTACCGCCATTATTGGAGGAACCGGGTCCGGCAAATCAACAATTCTGGATTTGATCCCGCGTTTTCACGATCCTAAGGAAGGCAGGATCACGCTGGACGGAGTGGACATCAGGCAACTGGCTTTGCGGGATCTGCGCTCCCGCTTAGGGTATGTATCACAGCAGGCTGTGCTGTTTTCCGGGACGATAGCTTCGAACATTCGCGGCGGCAAAAAAGACGCCACCGATGAAGAGGTCAGGGAGGCCGCCCGCATAGCCCAGGCGAGCGAATTCATTGACGAGCGGGAAGATGGATACACAAGTTATGTGGCCCAAGGCGGAACCAACCTGTCAGGAGGGCAGAAACAGAGACTCTCTATTGCAAGGGCAGTAGTGAGGCAGCCTCAGGTCTACCTCCTTGACGATACTTTTTCTGCCCTGGATTACCGGACAGATGCCCGTCTGCGCCTGGAACTGAGTAAGACCGCGCAGGATGCGGCGGTGATTGTTGTTGCTCAGCGCGTCAGTACAATCCTCCATGCCGACCAGATTATTGTTCTTGATCAGGGAAGGATTGTGGGCAAGGGAACCCACTCCGCTCTGTTGCGGGACTGTGCGGTGTACAGGGAAATAGTGGCATCTCAGTTTGGAGAGGAGGCGGTCTCATGAGAATGCATTCGTCTGGAAGGAGACAAGGCGGACATGGCGGAGGCTACGGCCCCCGAGGGATAGGCCGCCCTGCGGAAAAAGCCAAGGATTTCAGGGGGACTGTCAAGCGCCTCGTCCGCTATATGGGGCCGCATAAGTGGAGTTTGCTCGCGGTTTTTCTGGCAACGCTTGCCAGCACTTTGTTTTCAATTCTCAGCCCTAGGATTTTGGGCCAGGCCACAACCGTCCTCTTTGAAGGCATGCTGGCCAGGCTGGAAGGCTTGCCAGGGGCCGGCGTGGACTTTGCCGCGATCCTGCGCATTCTGCTCATGCTCGGTACAGTATATCTGTTTAGCACCCTGTTTGGGTTTGTCCAGCAGAGGGTTATGGTGAACGTTGCTCAAACGACTGTGTACAAAATGAGGAAAGACATTAACGAAAAGCTGGCCAGGCTGCCTTTGCAGTACTATGACAGCACCTCCCACGGCGACACTTTGAGCAGGTTTACCAACGATGTAGACATAATCAGCCAAAGCCTCCAACAAAGTGTAATTCAGATGATGTCCTCGCTAATTACCATTATTGGTGTTACAATAATGATGCTGCTGATCAGTCCCATTCTCACATTGCTGACCATCGGGATGCTGCCCCTCAGCGCGGGGATCAGCGCCCTGATTGCTTCCCGGTCGCAGAAGTACTTTGTGAGGCAGCAGAACATTCTCGGTGAGCTCAATGGTCATATCGAAGAAACCTTTACCGGCCACACCATTGTCAAGGCTTACGGCCTGGAGGCTGAGGCGGAGGACGCTTTCAGAACGATTAACGATGAGCTCTACGAAAACGGATGGAAAGCGCAGTTTGTCTCAGGGACAATTATGCCTCTGATCCGCTTTGTCGGCAACCTCGGCTATGTAGTGATTGCAGTCGCCGGCGGTGTATTTGTCACGCAGCGGACATTAGCCATCGGCCATGTTCAGGCGTTTATGCAATACTCCCGCCAGTTCGGCATGCCCATTACCCAGGTGGCCGGCATCGTTAACGTGCTGCAGTCCACAGTGGCTGCTGCAGAGCGGGTTTTTGAGCTCCTGGATGAAGAGGAGGAAGCTGCCGACAGACCTGATGCCAAGACAATAGCGGAACCTGCAGGCAGAATTGGGCTCCATGATGTCAGCTTTGGCTACGAAGCAGACCAGCTGGTGCTGAAAAATCTTGATCTTGCGGTGGAACCGGGCCAGCTGATTGCTATCGTAGGGCCCACCGGGGCTGGGAAGACTACCCTGGTTAACCTGTTGATGCGCTTTTACGATGTCAACCAGGGCAGCATTACCTTTGACGGCCATGACATACGGGACTTGAAACGCAGCAGTCTTCGGACGATGTTCGGCATGGTGCTGCAGGACACCTGGCTGTTTGAAGGGACGATCAGGGACAACATTGCCTACGGCCGGGAGGGTGTTTCTGACGAGGAGGTTGTGGCCGCGGCCAAAGCCGCCCACGTGGATCACTTCGTCCGCACTTTGCCCGAAGGTTATGATACAGTTTTGACGGAAGATGCCTCAGGCATCTCCCAGGGCCAAAGGCAGCTTTTGACAATCGCCAGGGCGATCTTGGCCGATCCTGCGGTGCTCATTTTGGACGAGGCGACCAGTTCGGTAGATACCCGTACCGAACGCCTGATTCAGGCAGCCATGGCCCGCCTGATGGAGGGCCGCACCAGCTTTGTGATCGCTCACCGTCTCTCCACCATTCTCGACGCGGATCGCATCCTGGTGATCAATGACGGTGAAATAATAGAACAGGGAACTCATCAAGAGTTGATGGAGAAGAATGGTTTTTACGCGGAGCTTTACAACAGTCAGTTTGCCTCCGCAGCGGTTTAGAGATGAGGTGTGTTTGTGTCACGAGTAGTTATTGGCATGTCAGGCGGAGTTGACTCTTCGGTTGCGGCTTTGGTTCTCAAGGAAGCCGGTTATGAAGTAATTGGCGTTTTCATGAAGAACTGGGACGACCGGGATGAAACGGGAGCCTGCACTGCAGATGCGGATTACGACGATGTTAGGCGTGTCTGCGATCAGATCGGCATTCCCTATTACACCGTGAATTTTGAGCGGGAATACTGGGATCGGGTCTTTGTCTATTTTCTCGAAGAGTATAAAAGGGGACGCACCCCTAATCCGGATGTGATGTGCAACAAGGAGATCAAGTTTAAGGCCTTTCTGGAGAAGGCGATGCACTTGGAGGCGGACTACCTGGCAACCGGTCACTACGCTCAAATCGGGCAGGAGTCAGGCAGCTATACCCTGCTGAGGGGGAATGACCAGAATAAAGACCAATCTTACTTTCTCTATACCCTGGGGCAGAAACAGCTGGCCAAAACACTGTTTCCCATCGGCCACATGACCAAGAAGGAAGTAAGGGAGAAGGCGGTGCAGGCCAACTTGGCCACCGCCCACAAGAAGGACAGTACCGGGATCTGCTTTATCGGTGAAAAGGACTTCAAGGAGTTCTTGTCCAAGTATCTGCCGGCCCAGCCCGGGGAGATTCGCACCCTGGACGGCGAGCTTAAGGGGTACCATGACGGGTTAATGTATCACACNATCGGTCAGCGCAAGGGCTTAGGCATAGGCGGCGCCGGGGAGCCCTGGTTCGTTGTGGGCAAGGACTTGGCGACAAACACCCTCTTAGTGGCCCAGGGACAGAAACATCCTGCACTGTATTCGGAAGGTCTCAGGGCCGCAGATTTGAGCTGGGTGGCAGGGAAGCCGCCGGCCGTCAGCTTTGAGTGCACTGCCAAGTTTCGCTATCGCCAGGCGGATCAGAAGGTTTCAGTCCAGATTACCGAAGCAGGTGCCGAGATAAAGTTTCATGAGAAGCAGAGGGCCATCACTCCCGGCCAGGCCGTGGTCTTCTATGAGGGANCCGTATGTTTGGGGGGAGGCACAATTGAAGAAACCTGGGGGTAGGCAGAATGCTCGTTGGCGCGCTGTACGTTCAAGTCCATATTCCCGGAGCGGGATCGCTGAAGGAAAAGCGGCGGATAGTGAAAAGTATGATTGCCAAGGTTCAAAATCGGTTCAATGTCTCCATAGCAGAGCTGGAAAGCGAGAATCTTTGGCAAAGGGCTGCCATCGGCATTGCCATGGTTGGCGACAATCGGGAGCACCTGGAGCGGCAGCTGCAGTTTGTGTTGAACTTTTTGGATTCGGAGCCGCGCTGGGAGGTTATTAAGGTAGAGGTGGAGTGGAATTAAAGGATTTTGTGTCTATGTGGGGAAATTGTAAAGGAGCCATGACAGGGGGGCGAAGATGAACGAAAAGATTGCGATTATGACGGACAGCACCAGCGATATTCCAAAGGAAATTGCGGAGAAATACGGTATTCAGGTCGTTCCGTTGAAAATTTTGTACAAGGCCCGGGAGTACCGGGATCAGGTAGACATCAGTTCAGAAGAGGTGTATGAACGCTTGGCAGTTGAGGTGCCAAGCACATCACTGCCTTCACCTGGGGATGTGCTGGAGCTGTGGGACCGTCTCAAACAGGAGGGCTTTACCCATGTCCTTGCTATCCATCTCTCCTCCGGTCTCAGCGGGACCATGCAGTTGATTGAGAACCTGTCCCGCCAGGTCGACGGGCTGGTGATCAAGGTTGTCGACTCTAAGAACATCTCCATGGGTTTAGGTTATACGGTAATTGAGGCTGCGCGCAAGCTGGCTCAGAACGCCAGTTTTGACGCGCTTTCTGCCCATGTTCAGGATACTTTGGCCAAGATAAGAGTCTACTTCGTCCTGGAGACTTTAGAATACTTGACAAAAGGGGGGAGACTGGGGAAAGTCGCAGGCACCCTGGGACAAATGCTCAATCTGAAACCCATTATCACCGTCAACGAAGAAGGCGTCTACACGACCCACGCCAAGGTGAGGGGACGCAAAAAGTCAGTTGAACGCCTCTTCGAGACAATTAAGGGGCACTTGGCCAAGCCCATGCATAACGTGGCGGTCTGCCACGGCGCTGCCCTTGAGGAGGCCCAAGAGCTGATTGAGCGCATAAAACAGCATGGCAATGTCAGGGAAGTGCTGATGAGCCATGTCAGTCCTGTCATCGGTGTGCATACAGGTCCTGGGACACTAGGGTTCGTGGTCTATGAGACAGACTAGGACAACTAAAGGAGGTACATTGGTTAATGGCAGAAAATGCATCGTTGAGATTGGAGGCAGTACTTAAACGGCCTAGCACTCGTTTTAATCTTGCTGCAGCCCAATTAGCAGAAGCGGCGGTACAGAGAAGAGAAGGGAGATTTTCTTCCACCGGAGCCCTGTCAACTACAACGGGGAAGTATACCGGAAGGTCACCTAAGGACAAGTTCATTGTAGAGGATGAAATTACTAAGGATACGGTGGCCTGGGGATCTGTCAACGTCCCCATCAGTGAAGAGAAGTTTTCCGGCCTATACCGGATGACAGTTGATTACCTGGAACAGCTGGACGAACTGTTTGTCTTTGACGGTTATGTGGGAGCAGATCCCGACTATCAAATGCCATTGCGGGTGATCAACCAGTTTGCCTGGCAGAACCTGTTTGCTCGCCAGCTGTTTATACGCCCTTCGCGCGATGCCCTTCAGTCACATCAGCCTCAGTTTACAGTAATTGCGGTCCCAGGCTTGACAGCGGTTCCTGAACGTGACGGCACCAACTCAGAGGCCTTTGTTGTAGTTTCCTTTAAGGAGAAAGTTGTGCTGATCGGCGGCACCGCCTATGCTGGGGAGATCAAGAAGTCAATCTTTTCGGTCATGAATTACCTGCTTCCTTCCCAAGGAGTATTGCCTATGCACTGTTCCGCCAACGTGGGACAGGACGGCAGGACAGCGCTGTTTTTTGGCCTTTCCGGAACGGGCAAGACAACTCTTTCGGCGGACCCCAACCGGCGGCTCGTTGGCGACGACGAACACGGCTGGTCATCACAGGGTATTTTCAACCTTGAAGGCGGCTGCTATGCGAAATGCATCAATCTGTCCCGGGAGCATGAGCCGCAAATATGGGACGCGATTAGGTTCGGTTCCGTTTTGGAGAATGTAGTCCTTGATCCTTTGGATCACATTGCCGACTACAGCGATGGCTCCTTAACCGAAAACACAAGGTGCGCCTATCCCCTCGACTATATTCCCGGGCGGGTTACCCCCAGTCTGGCCGGTCATCCTAAGGCAGTGGTGTTTCTGACTGCAGATGCCTTTGGCGTGCTGCCGCCCATCAGCATCCTGGAAGAGGAGCAGATTATGTATCANTTTATTTCTGGCTACACCAGCAAACTGGCAGGCACTGAGCGGGGAATCCAGCAGCCTGAGGCAACTTTCTCCGCCTGCTTTGGCGAGCCCTTCCTGCCCCTGAGCCCCCTGGCCTATGCCCAGATGCTCAAAGATCGAGTCAACGAATACGGATCCAAGGTGTATTTAATTAATACTGGCTGGTCAGGAGGACCTTACGGCGTCGGCGAAAGGATCTCTTTGAAGTACACCAGGCAAATGGTAACGATGGCCCTCTCCGGGGAGCTGGACGATGTGGAAACCAGGATTGACCCAATATTCAAGTTTAAGGTGCCTGTAAGCTGCCCGGGAGTCCCGGCGGAGATCTTGGATCCCAGAACAACCTGGGCTGATCCAGAGGCCTATGATGCGAAAGCTAGGGAACTGGCCCAGGCTTTTATGGACAATTTTACGAAAAAATACGCCGATTTGGCGCCTGAAGTGCGCAAAGCGGGCCCGATCGCTGGCTAGAGCAGGTGCAGAGCAGAGTGTTGATGCTGCTCTGCACTTCATTGAGGTGAAGCGAGTTGAAGGTTGTTGTAGATGCTGACGCCTGTCCCCGGGCCTGTCTGCAAGTGCTGCAAAGGCACAGGAAAACTCTTAATTACAGGCTGCTGACTGTTGCCTCTGTTGATCATCAAATCGATAATCCAGATCACATCACGGTGGGCAAGGGGCAGGATGCGGCTGATTTGGCTGTGATTAACAATACCGGCAGGGGTGACATAGTTGTGACTCAGGACTGGGGTTTGGCCGCCCTGGTATTAGGGAAGGGGGCCTGGGCGATCTCACCTTCAGGACGGATCTTTACAGAGAGAAATATTGACTTTCTCCTGGAAGAGAGGTCTCTCAAAGCCAAATACCGCAGAGCAGGCGGCCGCACGAAGGGTCCTTCCGCACGCACTAGGCAGGATGATCGAAAGTTCGAGGAAAGCTTCCTGCTGCTGGTGCAGCGTGCCGGATCGGCAAGGGACAGCTAATTGACAGAATAATGAGGAGGATTTTTATGGCAGAACACCATTTTGCCGTCTTGGTAGATGGTGAAAACATCTCGCCGCGATTTTTAGGGCCTATTCTGGCCGAGATAAATCGTTCAGGTGAGATAATCTTAACAAGGGTGTACGGAGATTGGACTCAGCCGCATATGTCAGGTTGGAAAGAGCTTTTGCAGNCCTATCCCGTACGGCCCATACAGCAGTTTCGCTATGGAGAAAACGCCAGTGACGGCGCATTAATCATGGATGCAATTGAAATTGTGTCCACTAATCGCAACCCCGTCAATGCTTTTTGCATTGTATCAAGTGACAGTGATTTTTACAGCCTGGCCCTGCGCCTTAGGGAACATGGGATGTATGTGACCGGCATCGGTCGCCAAGGCACAAAAAGCATTCTGGTTCGCTCCTGCAATCGTTTTATCTATTTAGAAAACCTAGGTTTTTCCGGGAGCTCTTCTGCAAGCTCTAATGCACAGGAGGAGGAGCAGACGTCATCCCTGGGCAAGGTTCCGGTGGAGGACATTGTACGCAAAGCTTATGAGGCCAGCGAGGAAGACAGTGACGGATGGCTGCTCCTGGCCCATCTCGGCCAGGCTATCCGCCGAGAGCACTCGGATTTCGACCCCCGGAGCTATAACTATACAAATTTGCTGGACATTCTGCGTTCCTATCCAGATTTGTTTGAGGTGCGCAGTAACGGCAAAACTCCTCCAGTTTACTGGATGAGGCTAATACCAGAGCAGGAGACTCCGGTTAAGCTCACAGGTGTTATCAAGCGCTTTATGAGCAACTATGGCTTTATCCGGGCTGAAAAGGGAGACTACTTCTTTACTAAGGCCAATCTGCCTGCGGAGCAGAGAAACATGCACCTGAAGTCCGGTACGAAGGTGGAGTTTGTGGAAATCAAGGCACCTGATCCCAAGGGAGAAACATCAGCTGAGAAAAACGGCCGGGCCCGCAGTGTTACAGTCCTTGGCTAGCGGGGGGAATGAAGATGCGCCTGATCATGTTATGCGATGCTTCTCAGCCTGAGGCGGTTGCGCCCNTNTGCCGCAAGGCCGGGCTGGGTGTGGAAATCCAATCTTTTTCCAATCCTGACTATCCCCAGCTGAATCCAGGCGGGGCCAAGCTGCATCAGGCGCTTTATCACTC
>JGI24708J26588_10000217_pt1 | contig 45885 bp, 63 predicted proteins | sample BioPla1DNA2_FD_26588 | JGI IMG/M metagenome (IMG submission 26588) | reverse complement strand
AAAAAAATAAAATTTTTTTCGATATGTTTTTTTAAAATAATTTATTTTACGAAAATAAATTTTGTGATATTATTAATATATTAAAGAAAGGGCTTTCTATTTTTATATTAACATTAAAAGACAATGAATAGACAATCAATTAAAATTAAAATTAAATCTATCTATAGAGATCTTAGCAAAAAAGAAAGTATTATCGCTGATTATATTTTAAAAAACCCTAAAACTGTATCTAGAATGACTATTAATCAAATTTCTTCTACATTGGGGTTTGCTGACTCTACAGTATTTCAATTTACAAAAAAATTAGGATATAAAGGTTTTCGTGATTTTCGTAATGATTTATTAACTGAAGAATTTGATCCAGAAATATCTGTACATGAAAAAATCAAAAAAGAAGATAGTCCATTAGTAATGGCTCAAAAAGTTTTTGAATCAACAATAACATCATTACAAAATACATTTTCTTTATTAGAATTAGAAAAACTAGAAAAAGCTACTAATATTATCCTTAAATCTAGTAAGTTATCATTTTTTGGTGTTGGAGGATCTAATGTTGTTTGCTATGATGCATATCATAAATTTTTAAGATCTCCTATTCCATGTAATTTTTCAATAGACTATCATATTCAACTTATGAATGCATCCTTATTAACAAAAGATGATTGTGCTTTTATTATTACTCATACTGGTTTAACAAAAGAAACAAAAAACTTAGCAGAAATAATTAAAAATAAAGGTGCTAAGTTAATAGTTCTTACTAGTTATCCATTAAGTGACCTTGCAAAAATTGCAGACCTTGTTTTTGTATCAGTATCAGAAGAAACAGGATATCGCTCTGAATCTTTAGCAAGCAGAATTGCACAATTAGCAATAATAGATTCATTATTTGCAATAATTATGTTTAACGATGAAAAGAAAACAGCCGCTAGGCTTCGTCAAATTCGTGGTGTAATAACACCTACAAAAGATGAAGTAAATTAAATAAATAATTCAATTATAAATACAACAATAGAACAAGATATTGCAACTTTAAATAAGCTACCATCAAACCAAGCTATAAACAAACCTAATACAAATGCAGAAACTCCAGCAACAAGACTATTTGTTGCATACATCATTGTAGGAAAGGTCATTATAGATAAAGTTACATATGGTACATAATATAAGAAAGATTGTATAATCTTGTTTTTTATTTTCTTTCTCATTATTGTTAAAGGTAAAACTCTAATAATATAAGTCACAATAAACATAATAAAAATATATACATATGCATTATTCATAATTATCACCATTTTCTACTGGAAAAATAATTGCAGCTAATAGTGATAATACAATTGTAAGTACTATTGTTTTTGTACCACTATTCATAAAATTAAATAAAGATATATAGTTCGATAAAAAACTTAGTATAAAACTAACTATAACAACTAATCTTATTATTTTATTTGTTTTACTTGCTGGAATAATAACAGCTAAAAACATTCCATATAAAGCAACACTAAGTGCACTTACAACTCTATCTGGTAATATATTACCCGCAATAACTCCTAACATAGTTCCTAAAGCCCATCCAGGACTTGCAACACTAAAAGCCCCATATGAATAATATGGATTTAAATAGCCCTGTCTTAAAATTGCTATTCCAAATAATTCATCTGTAATACTTGAAAATCCTAATAATAATCTATGAACTAAAGATGTTTTTGGATTTAATCTTTGACTTAATGCAAAACTCATTAATAAATATCTAGCATTTGCGATTGCTGTAACTAAAGCCATTTCTAAATAAGTACCGCCTGCACTAATTAATGTATAGCCTGCATATTGACCAGCAGAAGCATTACATAACATACTAGATATAGTGGCTTGAAAAGCTGTTAATCCAGCATTTCTAGCTGCTATTCCTAAAGAAAATGCAACCGCAAAATATCCTAAACCAATAGGTATACCATCTTTCATTCCTTCTTTAAATACACTTATCTTACTCATAATTAACTATTATATGATAAAAAAACCATTATTTCACTTATTTGTGATTTAATGGTTTTATTTTTTATACTAATTCAATATAAGCCATTGGTGCTCCATCTCCACGACGTACACCAGTTTTTACAATTCTTGTATATCCACCATTACGGTCTTTATACTTTGGTCCTAATTCATCAAACAGTATTTGTAAAGCTGTTTGTCCAGTTTCTTTATTTGCAACAACGTCTCTAACATAACTAGCAGCTTGTCTTCTTGCATGAAGATCACCACGTTTTGCTAGAGTGATTAATTTATCAACTACGCTACGCATATCTTTAGCTTTCATTTCAGTTGTTTCAACTTTTCCATGTATTATAACCGAAGTAGCTAAATTTCTTAACATAGCTTTACGATGATCAGATGTGCGACCAAATTTACGATTCCACATATACTTTCCTCCTACTCAAATGTCTTGAAACTAAGTCCAAGTTCATAAATCTTATCCTTAACTTCTTTAAGTGATTTCTTACCAAGATTTCTAACTCTCATCATTTCTTCTTCTGTCTTTTGAGTTAATTCTTCAACAGTTTGAATACCAGCTCTCTTTAAGCAATTATAAGAACGAACTGATAAATCTAAATCTTCAATCATCATTAATTGAGTCTTAGTTACAACTTCGTTTTTATTTTCCTTAATAGATGATTCCATCTCCATAACTGATTCATGGACAGATGTTAATAATTCTAAATGATCAATCAAGATTTTAGAAGCTAAAGCTAATGACTTTTGAGGAGTAATCGAACCATTTGTTGAAATCTCCATAGTCAATTTATCATAATTTGCATCTTGACCAACACGAGTAGGATCTACATGATATCCAACTCTTTCAGTTGGGGTATAAATTGAATCTGTATAAATAGTACCAATTCCTTGAGAACTAGATTGATTTAACATCTTGTTATCATCAGCACTCACATATCCACGGCCATTTTTAGCCTTCATATCCATTTCAAGAGTAGCTCCTGTTTCAAGATTAGCTATAACTAAATCTTTATTTAAAATTTCAACTCCTGCAGGACAAATAATATCCCCAGCAGTTACTACTGTTGGACCCTTTGCAGAAATGCGAAGATTATAAACCTCTTCATCGTCAATCTTCATAACCAGATCCTTGATATTAAGGATGATCATGGTTACATCCTCTTTCACGCCAGGAATAGTTGTAAATTCATGATAAACTCCATCTATCTTAATTGAATATACAGCTGCACCAGGTAAAGATGATAGTAATACACGTCTTAATGCATTACCTAAAGTTGTACCAAAACCTCTTTCTAAAGGTTCAATAACAAACTTACCATAGTTATCTGATTCAACATATTCTTGGACTTCAAAATTGGCGCGTTCAAACTTTTCCATGTAACTAATCCCTCCTTATTTAATTATCCACGTGGACGCTTTGGTGGACGGCATCCATTATGTGGAATAGGTGTAACATCATTAATTACTGTTATATTTAAACCTGCAGTTTGTAATGATCTAACCGCAGACTCACGTCCAGGTCCAGGTCCTTTAACACTAACTTCTACTGATTTCATACCATGTTCAATAGCTGCTTTTGCTGCAGCTTCTGCAGCCATTTGAGCCGCAAATGGTGTTGATTTTCTTGAACCTTTATATCCAAGTGCTCCAGCACTTGACCACGCAACAACATTACCAGCTTCATCTGAGATTGTTACGATAGTATTATTAAATGTTGAATGAATATGAGCACAACCTTTGGCTATATTCTTCTTTATTTTTCTTCTACGAGAAGTTCTTCTTGCCTTTGCCATAATTTCCTCCTATCGCTTATTTCTTCTTATTAGCTACAGTACGACGTGGTCCCTTACGTGTACGTGCATTAGTTTTTGTACGTTGACCACGAACTGGTAAGCCTCTACGATGACGGATACCTCTATAGCAACCAATTTCCATCAAACGCTTAACATTTAAAGTGTTTTCTCTACGAAGGTCACCTTCAACCTTAATTTTATCAACTTCTTGACGAATCGCTGTTTCTTGTTCGTCAGTTAAATCTTTAACACGAATATTTTCATCAATCTTGCAAGCCGCAAGAATTTTCTTCGATGTTGTCATTCCAATTCCATAGATATAAGTAAGTGAAACAACCACTCTTTTATTTCTTGGAATATCAACTCCAGCTATACGAGCCATATCTTATAATTTCCTCCTATTACCCTTGTCTTTGTTTGTGTTTTGGATTTTCACAAATAACCATGACTCTGCCATGTCTTTTAATAATACGGCATTTGTCACAGATAGGTTTAACTGATGGTCTAACTTTCATGTGTTTTACCTCCCACACTATTTATGTCTATAAGTTATACGCCCACGTGATAAATCGTAAGGAGAAATCTCTACAGTAACTCTGTCTCCCGGTAAAATGCGAATGTAATTCATACGGATTTTACCAGCCACGTGTGCAAGAATTACGTGATCATTAGCGAGTTTCACCCTAAATTTTGCATTAGGTAGTGTTTCTTCAACGATACCTTCTATTTCAATAACATCTTGTTTCGCCATGTATTACCTCCTTATTAATAATCCAGCAATTAGTATCAAGATGGAAATTCCATCTTGATACTCCCATACGATTTATTTAACCGTATCAATTGCCTGTTTAATATCTAACCAAACTTCATCTGCAGATTTTGCAGCTTCAATGTCTTTTACCAATCCTTTTTCACGATAGTAATCAAGAACTGGTTCAGTATTTTTTGCATGTTCTGATAATCTTACTTGTAATTGTTCTAAAGTATCATCAGGTCTTTGTATTGTTGGATTACCGCAAACATCACAAATACCTTCTACTTTACTAGGTGCATTCTTAATGTGATAGATTGCACCACAATTCTTACAAATTCTTCTACCTGTAATTCTTCCAGCTAAAGTATCTACATCAACCTTAAGGTTAATAACAATCTCAACTGGTTTTTCTATGGATTTAGTAATTTCATCAAAAGCTTTTGCTTGAACAAGAGTTCTAGGAAATCCATCCATTAAAAACCCTTCTTTAACATCATCTCTTAACAATCTTTCTTTAACCATAGCGTTAATCAAATCATCAGGTACAAGTCTTCCTGCTTCCATATAGTCTTTTGCTTGTTGGCCTAGTTCAGTGTTTTCTTTAACATTTTCCCTAAGCATGTCACCAGTTGAAATATGGGCAACTAAGAATTCTTCAACGATCTTTTTAGCCGCTGTTCCCTTACCGCTACCAGCTGGTCCCATAATCAATATATTCATACAATCCCTCCTATTTTAGGAAGCCGTGATATTGCTTTTGAGTCAACTGACCTTTTAGTTGGCTAGTAGTCTCCATAGCAACACCGACTACGATGATAATACCAGTGCCACCAATGGAAATTGATGAAGGAAGGTTGGTAAACATAGGAAGTACATAAGGAAGGAGTGCTACTAATAATAAACTTAGTGCTCCAAGTACTGTAATTCTATTAAGTACTTTCTTAATATATTCCTTTGTTTCATTGCCAGGTCTAATCCCTGGGATGTATGCGCCTGATTTACCTAAATTTTCAGCTACCTTATCAGGATCAACCTGTAAGTTAGTATAGAAAAAGGTAAATAGGACTATTAATACAGCATAAATGCTCAATCCAATAGGTTTACTTAAACTTAAGAAATTAGATAATTTTTGATATTTATCATAATCCACAAAGCTTAATACTATTTGAGGAGCCATCATAATTGACTGTGAAAAAATTACAGGAATTACTGATGCTGAATTAATTTTTAATGGTAAAAAAGTAATATCTCTTTTACCTCTACCCAATGAACTAGAAGTATATTGGATAGGAATTTTTCGTGTTGCAGTTTGCATAATAACTACAAACACAATAATTACTACATACATAATTAAATACAATACAAATTGAATAATACCGTTGAACATTGCTGTTTGGTTAGATGTATCAACCAATACTGAATATGTTTGTCTAAATTGTGCTGGTAAGTTAGAGACGATACCCGCAAAGATAATAATTGAAATACCATTTCCTATACCAAATGATGAAATTCTATCACCAATCCACAATAAGAACATTGTACCCGCAGTAATTACAACTGCAGTATATAAATATGTTGAAATAGCACTTTTAGTTAAGATGCCATAACTAACATCAAAACTATAGACTATTGTTGTTGCTTGAACAAACGCAAGTACTGCCCCAAGATATCTTGTAATCTTATCTATCTTAAGACGTCCAGTTTGACCAGACTTAGATAATTCAGTTAAATACGGAATAACATCCATACTTAATAATTGAATAATAATTGAACCTGTAATGTAAGGACCTACTCCTAATGCAAAGATTGATAATCTTTCAAGAGCTCCTCCACCTAGTAAGTTCATAATATTCATAATTGAATTATCCGCAATACTAGCCGCAAGTTTATTGGAATCGACTCCTGGGACTGGAATCGCTGATCCAAGACGATATACAAACAACATTGCCAGCGTAAAGAGAATCTTTTTTCTTATTTCTTTATTTTTAAACATGCTGACATAAGTTTGCAACATACTAGATAACCTCTACTTTTCCGCCTGCTTTTTCAATTGCAGTTATTGCTGATTTTGAGAATTTATTAGCTCTAACAGTAAGTTTTTTGCTAAGTTCTCCTTGCCCCAAAATTTTAACACCGTCAAGTCCTTTTTTCAAAAGACCAACAGATTTTAATGCTTCAAAATCTACAACTACATCGTCTTCAAATACATTTAAGTTTTTAACATTTACAATCGCATACTCTTTACGAGTATAGTTAGTAAATCCACGCTTTGGGATTCTTTTAAATAAAGGAGTTTGTCCACCTTCGAATCCTAAAGCAACTCCACCACCTGAGCGTGAGTTTTGTCCTTTATGACCTTTTCCAGATGTTTTACCTAATCCAGATCCATGACCACGGCCAACACGTTTTCTAGTTTTACGTGCGCCATCTAGATATTTCATTTCATGTAATTTCATTAGGCTACCTCCTTATCTAATTTCGTGAACTTTCTTTTCACGCAATTTAGCTACGCTATTTACTGTTTTTAAACTTTGTAATCCATTCATAGTCGCATGAACCATGTTTATTGGAGTTCTAGATCCAATACATTTTGTAAGGATATCTGTAATTCCTGCAAGTTCTAATACCGCTCTTATTGCACCACCTGCAATAACTCCAGTACCTTCACTAGCAGGTTTTAAGAATACTTCTCCTGCTCCATAAACACCAGTTACTTCATGAGGAATAGTTTTTCCTTGATTAACTAAATTAAGTCTTACAACGTTTTTCTTTGCTTCTTCAATACCTTTTTTAATTGCATCAGGTACTTCGTTAGCTTTACCTAAACCGTAGCCTACACGACCTTTACGATCTCCTACAACAACTAAGGCAGAAAAACGTATACGGCGTCCACCTTTAACGGTTTTACTAACTCTATTTATTTCGACAACACGTTCTTCAAATTCTTTTTCTACACGTGGTCTTCTTCTTGGTCTACGTTCCATTTCGTTCTCCTTCCTTAAAATTTCAATCCAGCTTCGCGTGCTGCTTCCGCTAAAGCTTTTACTCTACCATGGTATACATATCCACCACGGTCGAATCTTACTTTTTCTATGTTTTTTGCAATACAACGGTTAGCAATTTCTGTACCAACCTTCTTAGCAGCTTCTATATTTCCTCCATGATCTAGTTTTAAATCAACGCTAGAGCATGAAGCTAATGTATTTCCATTAACATCGTCAATTACTTGAGCATGTATATGGCTGTTTGAACGAAATACGTTAAGTCTAGGACACTCTGGAGTACCACTGACTTTTTTTCTAACACGCGCATGACGACGTTGTCTTTCAGCATTTTTATTAGTTTTCTTAAGCATAGTTGTTCTCCTTTCCTAACCCTTAACTGCCGATTTTCCTTCTTTACGGCGTACTTGTTCACCTTTATATCTGATACCTTTTCCTTTATAAGGTTCTGGTTTTCTATGATTTCTAACATTAGCAGCAAATTCACCAACTAATTGTTTGTCAATACCACTAACTGTAATTGATGTTGGATTTGGACAAGTAACAGTTAAACCTTCAGTAATTGGTACCACAATACTATGTGAATAACCAATATTTAAGTTTAAATTATTTCCTGCAACATTTGCTCTAAATCCTATACCAATTATTTCTAGTTCTTTAACAAATTCTTTTTCACAACCTTCAATCATATTGTAAATTAATGATCTAGTTGTTCCATGAAGTTGCTTAGTGTGTTTTTCATCATTTGGACGAACCACTGTTAAAGTACCATCTTCAATTTTAATTTCCATCAGAGGACTGAACTGACGAGTTAAAGTCCCCTTAGGTCCTTTTACCGTCACCTCATTACCCTCAGATATCTTTACTTCAACACCTTCAGGAATGGTAATCGCCTTATTTCCGATACGTGACATTATATTTTTCCTTTCTTACCATACATAAGCGACAACTTCGCCACCTGTATGTTTAGCTCTTGCTTCTTTATCAGTCATCATACCAGCCGAAGTTGATATGATTGCGATGCCTAAACCATTTAATACTCTTGGTAATGCATCATGTTTTGTATACACTCGTAAGCCCGGTTTAGAAATTCTCTTAATACCACTGATGATTTTTTCATCATTTGGACCATATTTAAGTGTAACTGTAATCTTTTTATCTGCGGCTTTTTCACCTGACACAGAATAATTAATGATATAGCCCTCTTCCTTTAGAATTCTTGCAATCTCTACTTTTGTTTTAGAAGCAGGAATATCTACAGTCTCTTGATGAGCTTGAACACCATTTCTAATTCTAGTAAGCATATCCGCAATTGGATCAGTCATATTCATTTCATAAACCTCCTTACCAGCTAGCCTTCTTCACTCCAGGGATTTGGCCTTTATATGCCAATTCTCTAAAGCAAATTCTGCATAATTTGTATTTTCTCAATACTGAGTGTGGACGCCCACAACGTTCACATCTAGTGTAATTTCTAGTACTGAACTTTTGAGGACGTTGTTGTTTTACTCTTAATGATTTCTTAGCCATACTTAGTCCTCCTATTTAGCAAACGGCATACCTAGTTCACCTAGTAATGCTCTTGCTTCATCATTAGTTTTCGCACTAGTTACAATAACAATATCCATTCCACGAATTTTATTTACTTTATCAAAGTCAACTTCAGGGAAAATTAGTTGTTCTTTAACACCTAACGTATAGTTTCCTCTACCATCAAATGCTGTTTTACTAACTCCTCTAAAGTCTCTAACTCTTGGAAGTGCAATATTGAATAATTTGTCTAAGAATTCATACATTCTTTCACCACGTAATGTTACTTTACAACCAATTGCCATACCATCACGTAATTTGAAGTTTGCGATTGATTTCTTAGCTTTAGTAATAACTGGTTTTTGTCCAGAAATCACTTCTAATTCTGCAACTGCATTTTCTAATAATTTAGGATTTGAAATTGCATCTCCAACTCCCATATTAATTACAACTTTTTCCAGTCTTGGACATTCCATTACTGAAGAATAATCGAATTTTTCAATCAAAGCAGGAATAACAGTTGTAGTATATTTTTCTTTTAATCTATTCATATGTTATTTCCCTCCTTTGATTTCATTTCCACTTTTTTTATTAATTCTTATTTTGTTGCCTTTTTTATCTGTTGAATAACCAACTCTACCAGCAACTTTTGCTTTAGTGTCATAAACTAAAACGTTTGAAGCATCAATACCTTTTTCAAATTCTACAATTCCACCATCTGGATTCATTTGACTAGGTTTTAATGACTTTTTAACAAGGTTTACACCTTCTACAATAATTTTGTTTGTTTTAGCATTAACTGCTTTAACCTCACCGATTGTACCTTTATAGTGACCGGTGATTACTTTGACTTTATCGCCTACTTTAATTTTCATATTCATCGATCTCCTTTACAATACTTCCGGTGCCAATGACACGATTTTCATAAAATTCTTTTCTCTTAGCTCTCTTGCAACAGGTCCAAAGATACGTGTCCCTCTTGGAGTCATATCATCTTTAAGGATAACGCCTGCATTATCATCAAACTTGATGTATGATCCATTAGCTCTTCTTAAACCATATTTACTTCTTACAATAACAGCCTTAATAACTTCACCTTTTTTTACAGTGCCACCAGGTGTAGCTTCTTTTACAGAACATACAACAACATCTCCGATGTTTGCGTATTTTCTTCCACTTCCACCTAGAACCCTAATAACTAGCAGTTCTCTAGCACCAGTATTATCAGCGACTCTTATTCTTGTTTCTTGTTGAATCATCTCTTTTATCCTCCCTAATGCTTAAAGAATTACTGCTTTTTCAATAATCCTAACTAAACGGAATCTTTTTGTAGCACTTAATGGACGAGTTTCCATAATAAGTACTGTATCTCCGATCTTAGCTTCGTTTAATTCATCATGTGCTTTATATTTTTTAGTATACTTTACGCGTTTTGAATACAATGGGTGTCTCTTTTTTATTGTGATTTCAACTGTAACTGTTTTATCCATTTTATCTGATACAACAGTACCGCGTAATACTTTACGTTTTGCTCTTTCCATCACTTTTTCCTCCTATTGTTGTGTTTCGCTAACGCGTTCAGTAATAATTGTTTTGATTCTAGCTATAGTCTTTCTAACTTGTTTAATTCTTGAAGGGTTTTCTAATTGACCAGTAGCTTGTTGGAAGCGTAGATTAAATAGTTCTTCTTTTAATGAAATAACTTCTTTATTTAGTTCTTCGTTACTTTTTGATCTAATTTCTTTTATATTCATCATAACTATTTCTTAGCCTCCTTACCTTTTTTTACAAATCTTGTTTTAACAGGGAATTTGTGAGCCGCAAGCCTTAATGCTTCTCTTGCTACTTCTTCACTTACTCCGCCTACTTCTAACAAAACTCTTCCTGCCTTTACTACAGCAACCCATCCTTCTGGTGATCCTTTACCAGATCCCATACGAACTTCTAATGGTTTTTTAGTAACTGCATGATGAGGGAATATTTTAATCCAAACTTGACCCTCACGATTCATATAACGAGTACATGCGATTCTCGCCGCTTCAATTTGGCGGTTAGAGATATATGCACCTTCTTCTGCAACTAATCCATATTCACCAAAATGTACTGTTCTTCCCGATGTAGACTTACCTTCATAGCTAAGTCTATGCGGTCTTCTATATTTAGTTCTTTTAGGCATTAACATAATTAATTACCTCCTTCAGTGCTTGCTGAAGTCGTTTTTGGAGCGCTTGTTCTTCTAGTGTTTCTTCTTCTATCATTTTTGAAGCGTCTTCCTCTAGGAGCCTTAGCTGCTTCTGGTTCTTTTACCATTTGTCCAGGTAATACTTCACCTCTACAAATCCAAACCTTAACACCTAATTTTCCATAAGTAGTGTCTGCTTCTTCCCAAGCATAATCGATATCAGCTCTAAGTGAATGTAATGGAACAATTCCTTCTGAATATCCTTCACTTCTAGCCATATCAGCTCCACCTAAACGACCAGATACAGATGTTTTAATTCCTTTAGCACCTGATCTCATTGTTTGTTGTATTGCTCTTTTTTGTGTAATTCTAAATGATTGACGAGCTTCTAATCCTTCTGCAATTTTTCTAGCAACTAGTCTTGCATCTAAATCAGGGTTAGCAACTTCAATAATATCAATCTTTAAAGTTTTACCTTTTGTAACTTTGTTTAAACCTTTTTTCACTTCATCAATCATGTTTAAACCTTTTGCTGTTTTACCTAGTGCAACACCAGGTCTAGCGCATCTAATCATTACATGAATATCATTCTTAGATTTTCTTTCAATTTCAATTCTAGAAATATAAGCATCTACAAGAGTTTTTTCTAGATATTCACGAACTTTGATATCTTCATTTAGGAATTCGCCATAGTTATCATCAGCATACCATCTTGAATCCCAATCACGTATTATACCAACGCGTAATCCTATTGGACTTACTTTTTGACCCATATTGAATTCCTCCTATCTTTCTTCTACCACAACTGTAATGTGGCTTGTTCTTTTTAATATTTGTGAAGCACTTCCTTTTGCACGAGCTCTATATCTTTTTAAAGTTAGACCCTCGTTTGCATAACATGATTTAATATATAGTTTGTTTTCATCTAAATCATGATTGTTAGTAGCATTTGCCATTGCTGATTTTACTACCTTGCTCACTTGTACAGCAGCATGATTAGGTGTGAATTTTAAGATATTTAATGCTTCCTCAACATCTTTTCCTCTTACAAGGTCTAACACCAATCTTACTTTACGAGGAGCAATACGTACTGTTTTAGCTGTTGCTTTAACTTCCATTATTTTCTCCTCCTATTATCTACGGTCATTTTTGCCATCACCGTGGCCACCGCTTCTTCTTGTCATTACAAATTCGCCTAATTTATGTCCAACCATATCTTCAGTTACATAAACTGGAACGTGTTCTTTACCATTATGAACCGCAAACGTGTGTTCAACAAAGTTTGGGAAAATAGTAGAACGACGTGACCAAGTCTTAATAACTTCTTTTTTACCAGACTTGTTTAATTCTTTCACTTTTTTCATTAAGTGATCATCACAGAATGGACCCTTTTTTAAACTTCTTGTCATTTTTACTCTCCTTCCCTATTTACCCTTACGTCTACGAACGATTAGTTCGTCACTCTTTTTCTTAGTCTTACGAGTTTTAACACCCATAGCTTTTTTACCCCAAGGTGTCATTGGTGATTTTCTACCAATTGGTGTACGTCCTTCACCACCACCGTGAGGGTGATCTACTGGGTTCATAACAGAACCTCTTACAGTAGGTCTAATTCCTAACCATCTTGAACGTCCAGCTTTACCTAAGTTAACTAAGCTATAATCAGAATTTCCTACTGAACCAATTGTAGCTCTACAATTACTTAAGAACTTTCTTACTTCTCCTGAAGATAATCTAACAGTTACATGCTTACCTTCAAATGCAAGAATTTGTGCAGAACATCCAGCACTTCTAGCAATTTGACCTCCCTTACCAGGAACAAGTTCGATGTTATGTACTGTTGTACCTTCTGGAATGTTTCTCATTTCCATTGCATTTCCAACTTTAATGTCACATGCTTCTCCTGAAATGATTTCTGTTCCAACTGTTAGTCCTTCTGGAGCTATAATGTATCTTTTTTCTCCATCAGCATAATGCAATAATGCAATATTTGCTGATCTATTAGGATCATATTCGATTGTTGCAACTTTTGCAGGAATATTATCCTTATTACGTTTAAAGTCAATTAAACGATATTTTTGTTTATGTCCACCACCTTGATGGCGTGTTGTTATACGACCTGTATTGTTACGTCCACCTTTTTTATTTAAAGGTACTAGTAATGACTTCTCTGGAGTAGTACATGTAATCTCTGTATTAGCAAGAGTTGTCATTCCTCTACGTCCTGGGGTCGTTGGTTTATACTTTTTAATACCCATTTCTTATCTTCCTTTCGCATTTATCCGGAGATAGCGATCTTCCTCCGATAGTTTTATCGATTAATAATTGAATAAATCGATGTCTTGGCCTTCTGCCAATTTTACAATAGCCTTTTTATATGAACTTGTTCTTCCAATATAACGGCCAACTCTTTTTAGTTTTCCACTAACATTTACTGTATGAACTGAAACTACATTCACATTGAATATTTCTTCAATTGCTTGTCTAATAGCAATCTTATTTGCTTTTTTATCAACCTTAAATGTATAAGTGTTGTTTTCTTGTGTCAGTTTCATTGTTTTTTCAGTAATGATAGGACTAATAATTATATCTCTAGCGTTACTCATTTTATGCAAATACCTCCCCAGCTTTAACTGCTGCAGCCTCAGTAATTACTAAGCGATCTGCATTTGCTACATCATAAACGTTTAATGATTCAACTGTTAATAACATAGCATTTGGGATATTTCTCATTGATAGATATGCATTATCGAAATCTTCACTAATGTCTGCAACAAATAATGTTTTTCTATCAAAATTAAATTTATCCATCATTGCCTTAAATTCTTTTGTTTTAATTTCATCAAATTTAATTGATTCAATTACTGTAAATGAATCTTCAGCAACCTTTTGACTTAGAATTGATCTTAAAGCCAATTTTCTAACTTTACGGTTCATTTTGAATCCGTATTTTCTAGGTTTAGGTCCAAATGCGATACCACCTTTTCTCATTCCAGCAGCTCTTGTTGAACCTTGTCTTGCTCTACCTGTTCCTTTTTGTCTAAATGGTTTTCTTCCACCACCTGAAACTTCAGATTGTACTTTTGTGCTGTGTGTACCTTGACGTAAACTTGCTTGTTGCAACAGTATTGCATCAAATATCGCTTGTTTATTTGGTTCTATATTAAATACAGCATCATTTAATTCAATTTCTTTAACTACTTTAGCATCAAGGCTATATACATTAATCTTAGTCATAATTATTCAGCCTCCTCTTCCGCTTTATCATAGCTTAATAAATTAACTGCTTTTTTGTTTTTTACACTTTTCACAGTTTCTTTAACAACTACTAATCCTCTTTTTGGTCCAGGAACGTTTCCTTTTACCAAAATGTAGTTTTGTTCAACATCAACCTTAATTACTTGAAGGTTTTGGTTTGTTGTTGTTAATACTCCTTCGTGTCCTGCCATTGCAGCACCTTTTCTGATTACTGCAATTCTTCCTGCAGATGCAAGAGAACCTATGTGTCTATGATGTCCAGAACCATGTGAGCGTGGACCTCTAGCAGCATTGTTCCTATAAATAGTTCCCATGTAGCCTTTACCTTTACTCACGCCTGTAACATCTACCATATCACCAGCGGAAAAGATATCGACTTTAACTTCTTGTCCAACTTCTAGTTCATCCATTCCTTTGAATTCGCGAATGAATTTCTTAGGAGTTGTATTAGCTTTTGACGCATGACCTTTTTCAGCCTTATTAGCACGGTTTTCTTTAACATCTTCAAATCCTAACTGAATTGCATTGTAACCATCATTTTCCATAGTTTTCTTTTGCATAACTACGTTTGGTGTTGCTTCAATTACAGTTACTGGAATTAGTACACCTTCTTCGCTAAATACTTGTGTCATTCCAAGTTTGCGTCCCAATATTCCTTTCATAATGTTTTCTGTTCCTTTCTTATAACTTAATTTCGATTTCTACACCACTTGCTAAATCTAATCTAGTAAGAGCATCCATTGTTTCAGGACTTGGCCCAATAATTTCAATTAAGCGTTTGTGTGTTCTTTGTTCGAATTGTTCACGTGCATCCTTATATTTATGTACTGCACGTAATACCGTAATAATTTCTTTTTCTGTTGGTAACGGTACTGGACCAACAACTTTTTTTGCGCCATGATCATTAGCTGTTCTAACAATCTTTTCGCAAGCCGCATCTATTGAGCGGTGTTCGTAAGCTTTCAAACGAATTCTTACTGAGTTTTTTGCTTTTGCCATGAAATTTTCCTCCTTATTTTCACTTCTATCTAAGTGATAGAATCGCTCCGTGGAAATTCCCCGGTTTATACTCTACTAACAACGCGTGTCAGTGTGCCGGCAACCTCCCACATCTTTGCGAGTGCCTAAGTATTCTATAATAAATCTGATGTTTATGCAAGTAAAAGGTGAAAAAAATATATGTTTTTTTGAAATATTTATATTTTTTGAAGTTTTTTTATAATAATTTCATTTATTTACATGATTTTATTATCTATTTTCTTATATAAAGTTGAATATATATATTATTTTATATTTATATATTGACATTTATACATGATAAAATATAAATGGTTAATATTTTAGGAGAGTTAAATGGCAAATGTAGATAAATGTATTAAATGTGGTAAATGCACAAGAAATTGTGAATTTTTATCAAAGTACAATTTAGACTTTAGTTGTAAGGAAAAATTATATAATCTAGCTTTTCATTGTTTTTTATGTGGTAAGTGTAATGAAGTTTGTCCTATGAATATTGACTGTATGGAATACATATTAGAATTAAGAAGAAAAAAAATAAATGAAAACAAAGGAAATGTTTTCGAAAAAGAATATAAAGAAACAATAGTTGAAAAAACTAATTATCCTTTTAAAAACTATGACCAATCAAATGCTAAAGTTGTTTTCTTTCCTGGATGTAACTTTCCTTTAATATATCCTGAAACAACAAAAGTTATATATCAGCTTTTAAAAGATAATATTAATGCTGGTCTAGCAATTGATTGTTGTGGTAAACCTATATCTGATTTAGGTCTACTTGAAGAAGAAAATAAAATTGTTAATGAAATAAATACTAATTTTAAACAACTTCAAGTTGAAGAAATTGTTGTGGCTTGTGCAAATTGTTACTACTTTTTCAAAGATAAATTAGATGTTAAAGTAACAAGCATTTTTAAGAAACTTAAAGAACTTAATTTAGGGAAAAAGATAGAAATATCAAATATGAATATATTTACGCCTTGTCAAGATAGAGTAAAACAAGATTGGTTAAATGATTTAAAAGACTTTTTACCTGAAGATTATAAAACTACAAATCTTGGACAATGTTGTGGTCTAGGTGCAAGTGCAAAAATTAAAGAACCTGAAATATACAATAAACTATCTTCACAATTTAATAATTTTGATGAAGGTAATATATTTGTATATTGCGCTTCTTGTGCTGCTGTTTTTATAAATGCTGGTAGTCCTATTGTTAAACATGTTTTAACTGAAATATTAGAAACAAAAGAAAATGTAAACAAAAATTTTACTATTTAAATTAAAGTATTTGTTATACTTAATAAAAGGTGGTACATATGTTATTTTTTAAAAAGAAAATCAAAAAACCAACAGTTGTAGCTATACATGGTTTTGGTGTTAGAGGTATACATGAATTTGAAAATTTAAAAAAAGCCCTTTTAGAAAAGGGTTATGATTTTAAAACAATCCAAATGTTTGATATAGAAGATCAAACTGATACAGACTGGACTGCTTGGGTATCAAAAGCAAAAAATCTTATAACTGATGTTGCATATTATAACGATATAGTTTTAGTTGGTTTTTCAATGGGTGGAGTAATCGCAAGTTATCTTGCAAACTCTTATAGAGTTAAAAAATTAGTTTTACTTGCACCATCATTTGAATACTTAACTCCAAGTAAGGTAATAGATAACATACCTAAACCTTTTGTAAAAGAAGAAAAACCTAAAATGCCATCAAACTTTACTCCAGCATTTATGGATGTTGTTAGTAATTGTAAAGATTCTATAAATGATATAAGTATTCCTACATTAATGATTCATTGTGAAAACGATGAAGTAATACCTTTATCTTCTAGTGAAAAAAACATAAAAAAAATACCAGTTGACAATAAAGCATTAATCACAATTAGTGAAGGTCAACATAGAATTTTAGATGATAAAATTGCTGGACCTATTGCAATTAATAATATAATAAGCTTTATTGAAAATGATATTTTATTTTAATTATTCAACATCAAATATTTCTAAGAGTTCATCAAAATGATGAATTCTTTTTATATCTGCATCGCTACCTCTTAAAGGATCATTAAAGAACCATATAGGATACATCCCTGCTCTATGTGCTCCTAATATATCTGTCGCATAAGTATCACCTATAAAAGCAATTTCTTCAGGTTTTAAATTCATTTCTTTTGCGGCCATTAAAAATATTTCTTTATTTGGTTTATGTATTCCATAATCTCCTGATACAAATACACATTCAAAATATTTTTTTAATCCTGTATTTTCTAACTTAGCATGTTGAGAATAAGAACTTCCATTAGTAATAACACCTAATCTATATTTTTTTCCTAATTTTTCAACTATTTCTTTACAATCTTTTTGTAAAACTTGATATAAAGGAAATTCTTTAACCCATTTGTCCATATATTTTCCAACATCAACATTAACTTTATATACTCTATTTAAATTTTCATATACATGTGATTTAGTTATAGTCCCAAACTCATCCCAATTTAAACATCTTTGTACAATTGCATCAAATTCAACTCCATTAGGATCTAATTCAGGAAATATTTCTTTACAGTCTGCTTTATATTTATTATATGCAGATTGCATTCTATTAGATAATGTTCCATCATAATCAAAAAGTATTGCTTTTATCATTCTTTCAAACCCCCATACATTACATTATACAGATTCTTATTAAAATATCATAAAATCGATATTAAAAGATGGAATAAATCCATCTTACATAAACAACAAACTTCCTATTACATTTACAAGAGTTGCCGCAATCCAAGCCACTAAACTTTGAAATAAAACACTCTTCAATGTAAATTTAGCACTATTACTTTCTTTATATAATGTACCTACTGCCGCAATACATGGACTATATAATAATGCAAAAGTCATAAATGCATATGCTTCTACACTTGTAAATTTAGTCATTAATATTTGATTTAAAGATGTAACTGTATTTGCACCATATACAACAGCCATACTACTAACAACACTTTCTTTTGCGATAAATCCTGTAATTAAAGAAATTACAGCTTCCCAACTTGCAAAGCCTGTTGGTATAAATATCCATGTCATAGCTTTTCCTATTACACCAATAATACTTTCTTCAGGATTATCTATCATTTCTAAACTAAAGTTAAAATTAGTAAACAACCATAAAACAATCGAACCTAGTAATATTACTGTTCCTGCTTTTGTTAAGAAACCTTTTGCTTTTTCCCACATATGCATCACTGTATTTCTAAGTGAAGGTAATCTATAAGGAGGAAGTTCTAATATAAATGTTGAACCACTATTTTTAAACACAAACTTCTTTAGTATTAATCCACTTATAATTATTACTATTAATCCTAATAAATACATTGAAAATATAACTAATCCTTTATGTTTAGGAAAAAATACACTTGCAATTAAAGCATATATTGGAAGTCTTGCACTACATGACATAAATGGAGTTAATACCATTGTCATTTTTTTATCATCTTCAGTTTCTAATACTCTAGTAGCCATTAAGGCTGGTACAGTACATCCAAGTCCCATCAACATAGGTATAAATGCCTTTCCATTTAAACCTATTTTTCTCAATAGTTGGTCCATTAAAAATGCTGCTCTTGATATATAACCACTATCTTCTAATATTGATAAAAACAAAAATAACAACATTATTTGTGGCATAAAACTTAATATAGCACCTACTCCATTAATAATTGCTTCTATTAATGAAATAAGCCAATTAGATGTATTTAAAGATATTAATATTTCAATTATATTTTCTGTAATTATACCTATTAAACCTTCAATTAATCCCATAAAATATTCACCTATTGGTCCAAAGGTTATTAGAAAAATAACTAATAATATTAAGAAAAACATTGGAATACCTAAATATTTATTTAATAATAATCTATCTATTTTTTCAGTTATATGTTTTATATTTTGTTCTTTTGTAACACATTGTTTAGTAATATTTTCTATCACTTCATATCTAGTATCCGCAGCTGCCATATCTATATCATTTTGTGATTTAGATTTTTTAAAGCTTTCTTGTATTACATTTAATCTATTTAATTGTTCTTTATTTAAATTGAATTGTTTGATTAATAATTCATCATCTTCTAAAAGTTTAAAAGCATAGAATTTTTCATGAGTTGGATCATGTTTTACTTCTTTCACTATTTTTTTAATTTGATTTAAATGTTCTTCTGTAACTTCATCATATTTAAATTCACTAGTCGATGTTTCATGTATCAAACTATGTACTAAATCTCGTACTCCTTCACCGTTTTTAGCACTTATTCCAATTACTGGGGTGTTTAATAATTTAGTTAATTTTTTAGTATCTATATCAATATGTTTGTTTTTTAATTCATCAATCATATTTATAGCAATTACCATTGGTAAACCTAATTCTTTTAACTGTAAGCTTAGATAAAGATTTCTTTCTAAATTAGTTCCATCAACAATATTAATTATTAAATCTGGATGTTCATTCATTATAAAATCTCTAGAAATAATTTCTTCCATACTAAAAGTAGACATGCTATAAATTCCTGGTAAGTCTACTAATTTTATTTCATGCTCTTCATAATTAAACATACCTTCTTTTTTCTCTATGGTAACTCCTGGCCAATTACCTACATGTTGTTTTGCGCCAGTTAATAGATTAAAAAGAGTTGTTTTCCCTGAGTTAGGATTTCCTACTAATGCTACTGTCTGTTTCATACTTTTTCCACCTTTATCTTTTTTGCATCATCCATCCTTAAAGATAAAGAGTAACCTCTTAGTTTTATTTCAATAGGATCTCCTAATGGTGCTTTTCTTATAATCTTTAATTTTGTATTTGTAGTAATACCCATATCAATAAGTCTTTTTCTAATTTTTCTTATTCCTTCAACCGATATTACTTTTACTTCTTGATCTATTTCGCATTCAAATAATGTCATAATTTAATACTCCTGTATCAAATATAATACAATAGTTATTAATTTTTTTCATCAAAAGTTATCTTGAGCTAACTTATTTAATATCAAAATATTTATATATTGCTTGAGTTCCTAAATCTCCATAACCTTTTTCTTCTAATAATTCATATTGTTTTAATACTTTTTGTAATATTTCTAATTCTAAATTATTATTTATAGCTTCTTCATCAGCTATTTTCATATCTTTAATAAAATGTTTAATAAAAAATCCAGGATCATTATCTTGATTTATTATTTTTGGACCATTATTACTTAACTGCCATGAACCTGCAGCTCCACTAGCTATTGCATTTAATACCTTATTTAAATCTAATCCCATTTCTTTTGCATATTTAATAGATTCATTTACTGCAGCTATAGTTCCAGCAATCGCAATTTGATTTGCCATCTTTGTATGTTGACCACTTCCTGCTTTTCCCATGTAATTAATATTTGTACCCATTGATTTAAATATTGGTACTAATTTATCAAATGCTTCTTTTTCTCCGCCTACCATTATTGATAGAGTTCCTTTTTGTGCACCTATATCTCCTCCAGATACTGGTGCATCTAAAACATCTATTCCTTTTTCTTTTCCTTTTTCAAATATTTCTTTCGCAAGGCTTGGGCTACTTGTAGTCATATCCACAGCTATACTTCCCTTTTTCGCATATTTAAATATTTCATCATAAACTTCTTTAACATCATTTGGCATTCCAACAATTGTAATTATATAATCAACATCTTTTACACATTCTTCTATAGTTGAAGTAAAAACAGCTCCAATACTTGTAAGTGCTTGTGCTTTTTTAGCTGTTCTATTATATACATTAACTTGATAATTATTTTTTATTAAATTATTTATCATTGCAGAACCCATTACACCTGTTCCTATAAATCCTATTTTTGACATATTAAAACCCTCCTTATTTATATTATATATTATGATTTATTGATTTTTTACTTATTAACATTCCATATATAGATATGATAACTAAAGGAAGATGTAATACTCCCATCCAATATGATTTAATGTTAAATACAAACCAAGTCAACATATTATAAAATCCAAATATTGTTCCAATAAAAGATATTATATAAAGTGTTAAAACATATGTTTTTTCTTCAAATAATAAATATGTTCCTATTATTACCGGTGTAATCATACAATATGCAAATCCTGCATCATTAATAAACATTTTTAAAGATAATGATGGAATAATTGTATTATCTACAAAATCACATGGCATTAATAATGCCAGTAACATTAAAGGTATTATCCAAATTCTTTCTTTATGGAATGAGTCTTTTGAAAATTTAGTTTTATTTTTTAACAAATCATAAATAAGAGTGATAATTACGATAAGTTCTAATGTTACATTTCCTGTAATTATAGAAAATCCATAACTTTCTGTAAATGATGCATTTTGAAAAAAACCTACAAATAATAGAATCAAAACATAATAACCCAAGGTATATTTTTCTGAATTTTTTATATTAAAATAAGGTATTAAAGCAGCTAAAAACAACAATAATTTTGAAATTATATTATAATCAACAAACATTTTTGTAAGAGGATTTGATAAAACTTCAACTATTAAATTTGATGTTTGTTCTGGTGGATATCCTAAAGAAGAATATGCAGGCATTAAACTTATTAAAATTAATAATATCTTAAATCTTTTTTTAGTAATAAATTTTTCCATAACTCACAATCCTTTGTTTAATTATACTATTTAAAGCTATAAATAAAGGATTTGTAAAAATTATTTAACAATAAGTAAACATTTAAAAATCCTGTGGCTTTATACCACAGGATATTATTTTTGATCTAGTTACTGGTCTTTTTTAAATGTTAGATACCAGTCTAGTTGATTGTAATTTTCTTTACCTTTAACTTCTTCAACACGCTCTTTAATAGCATCTGTTGTACTTGGCGGAGGAACAATAACATCTTTTCCTGGATGCCAGTTTGCAGGTAATGCTACACCATCATTATCAGCTTTTTGTAGACCAATAATAATACGTTTGATTTCATTAAAGTTTCTTCCTAAAGATGCAGGATAATACAATATTGTTCTCATAATGCCTTCAGGGTCAACAAAGAACACAGCACGTACTGCAGCAGTATCAGATTCACCTTGTAACATTCCATACTTGTTAGCTACTTCCATCTTTACATCATCGATAACTGGGAATTTAACTTCTGGATTATTGATTCCATTCCAAGAATAATTTTTAATCGCAGTTACCCATCCAAGATGAGCATGAACTGAGTCAATTGATAAACCAACAAGTTCAGTATTTAATGCTTTAAATTCATCATGCATACTTGCAAAAGTCATAAACTCTGTTGTACATACTGGTGTAAAATCCGCTGGATGTGAGAATAAAATTACCCATTTACCTTTGTAATCTTCTGGGAAGTTTATCACTCCATGTGTTGTATTTGCAGTAAATTTTGGTGCTGGACGTCCTATTAAAGGAAACGTCGGTTTCACTTCTTCATGTGTATTTACATTATAATTTTCCATTTTATACCTCCTAAATATAATATTTTTAACATGTTTTTTATTTAGTTACATGTGATTAGTCTTGTAACTGTCTTTAGATTAACATAAGCTAACTTAGATGGTCAATTGATATGCTCAGGCGTTCTATTTATTATGTAAATTATTAAATGTTTTAAACATCCAATTTAAACTCATATAATAACTTTTGTACATTGCTATAAATACTTAAATATGGTATACTTTATTTAACTTAAATATACAGAAAACTGTATATTTATAAAAGGGGTATTTATGAGTACAAATGCTTTGTATAAATATGGTATTATCCAACAAAAAATTGCAAATTATTTATGTGGAATGAATGTTGGAGACAAGCTTGAAACCTTTGAAAAATTGTCAAAGCATTTTAACGTTGGACGTGGAACAATTCAAACTGCAATAAAAGAATTAGTTTCTATAAAAGCATTAAAATATAATAACGCAGGAAGAAACGGTAGGATAATAAGTTATTTAAACTATGAAAAATTAATAGAAATAGCTGGAGAAACTTTTATTATTGGAGTAATGCCTTTACCTTACTCTAAACGCTATGAAGGTCTTGCTACGGGTATATTTAAAACATTAAATAACTCTATTGGAAATTGTAATCTAGCTTTTATGTCAGGTAGTAGAAATAGACTAAAAGCACTATTAAGTGGTAGATATGATTTTATCGTTGTTTCAAAACAAACTGCAAATCTCTTTCTTAAAGAAAATTTACAAATTGTTGAAGCTAAACAACTTTACAACCATTCTTTTATTAAAGGACATGTTTTAGCAAGTCATATCGATATTAATTCAATAGATGAAATAAAACGTATAGGTGTTGATTTTTCTTCAGATGATCAAACAACATTAACAAACATTACTTTTAAAGATTATGATGTTGAATTAGTTCCTATACGTTATTCAAACTTAACAGATTCAATAGCTTCAAAAAAAATTGATGGAGCAATTTGGAGTGCGGATAACTTTTCAATTTATAATGATAAAATAAAAATTTTAGAAACTATCTCTCCTACATCCTCAATGAATGAAACTATCGCTAGTATACTTTGTCTACAAAGTAATCAAGCTACAATTAAATTTCTAAATATGTATTTAGATGAAAATACTATTAAATCTATACAAAACCAAGTAATTGAAGGCAGTATCACAGCCAATTATTAATGGTTGATTTTATAAACATAATAGAAAGGAGCTGAAGATGAGAGATATTGTTTATATTCGCCTAGATGATCGACTTGTACATGGTCAGATTGTTGCTGTTTGGTTAAATGACATGAAATGTGATGTGCTTTGTGTGATTGATGACAAAGCAGCTACAAATTCACTTCAACAAATGTTGTTAAGAATGGCAGTACCAAAATCAACAAATTTTGAATTGCTGACTGTAGAAGATGGAGCTAATTATTTACTAGAAGAAAGTGATGAAAAGATTTTTCTTATTGTAGGAGAAATTGAAACTATTACTAGATTAGTAGATTTAGGAGTTCCTATTAAAGAAGTTAATCTAGGAAACCTCGGTAACCGTAGCGATAGAAAACAATATACAAAAGCTATATGGTTATCTGATACTGAAAAACAAGAAATTGAAAAATTGGTAGCTAGAGACATTGAAGTAAATGTTCATTTAGTACCAAACGAAAAAAAATTTAGTGCATTAGAAGCACTTAAGTAGAAAGGAGATAGTTTAATGAATAATTTTGTAACAGCCTTATTAGTCGGTTTATGGGTGACATGGGCAATAATCGATGAACAGACACTACAGTTACAAACTACTCGTCCTATAATTACTGGACCCGTTGTTGGCTTAATTTGCGGAGACTTACAAACTGGTTTAATAGTAGGTGCAACAGTTGAATTAATGTTCTTAGCAACAATATTTGTTGGTACTGCAGTACCACCAGATCCAACACTATCATCTGCAATAGCAACTGCATTAGCTATATATTCAGGTAGAGGTGTTGATATCGCTGTTGCGACAGCTCTTCCTGTAGCATTAATTGGTCAAGTTGTGACTACACTTCAATACTCTGTTGTAAACGTTGCTTTTCTCCATTTAGCTGATCGTAAAGCAGAAAATGGTGACACAAAAGGATTAGTTCGCACAGCTTGGTATCCACTTATTGTTAACTTAATATTTTATGGTTTACCAACATTTTTAGCAGTTTATTATGGAGCACAATATGTAACAAATATTATTGATGCAATTCCTGAAAAAATAATCACTGGACTTGCTGTTGGTGGAGGTATGATTGGTTCAGTCGGATTTGCCTTACTACTAACTACAATTAAGTCAAAAAATCTATGGCCATTTTTCCTAGTAGGACTTATCAGTGCAACCTACTTAAAGATAAATAATATTGGTATAGGTTTAATTGCTGTAATGTGTGTTGCTTTGTATTTGGAAATCACAAAGAAAAGAGGTGCTAAATAATGTCAAGAAATGAAAGACTAAACAAAAGTGATCTTGCTAAAGTCTATCGTAGACAATTTTTAATCCGAGCAGGCTTGAATTTCGAACGTCAGCAATGCGTTGGATTTACTGCAGCTTTAACACCCCTAATCGATAAATATTATACGGATAAAGAAGAAAAAAGACAAGTGATGTTACGTCATATGAACCTTTTCTTATCTCAACCTATGGTTGCTTCTCTTCCTATTGGTGTAGCTTTAGCTATGGAAGAGCGTATCGCTTTAGAAAATGACATTGATCCTGAAGCAGTAAACTCAGTTAAAACTGCTTTAATGGGACCTTTAGCAGCTCTTGGAGATAGTTTAATAAACGGTACTTTACGTCCTTTAGTTGCTGGTATTGCCATTACAATGGCTCAACAAAATAATATACTAGGACCAATTCTATTCTTAATAGTAATGTCTTTTACTACACTTTTTGTTCGTTATATTGGTATTTATAAAGGATATGAAAAAGGAGTTGAAGTTGTAGAAGACATTCATAAATCTGGTCTTATTGAAAAATTAACTGATATAGCATCAATTGCTGCATATGTTATAGTTGGAGGTTTTATTCCTGGAGTTGTTTCTATGGTGCTAAACATTAGTTTTACTACTGGTGATAATGTTCTTAGTATTCAAGAACAGTTAGATGGCTTAATGCCTGGGCTTTTACCGGTAATATTAACGCTTGTTATGTACAACTTAATTTCAAAGAGAAAAGTTAGTACTATAGCGTTAATGTTTGGATTAATGATTCTAGGTATTGTTGGCGTTTATTTAGGAATATTCTAGGAGGTAAGCTATGATTTTAGATTATCATGTACATTTAGGAAAAAGTAGCTCTGGCTCAAACTATACAGTTGATGATTTAGTGAATACAATGGATAAATTCAATGTAGAAAAATCAGGTTTATCAATATTAAATGGTGTTGATACTCGTGTTCTTAATGACCAAGTATATGAAGCTTATTTAAAGTATCCTGATCGCATTGTTCCATTTGCTTACATTAATCCTAGAGAGCCATGGGCAATTGAAGAAGTCCATAGAACACTAGGAGAACTTAAATTTAAAGGTGTGAAAATGCATTCTTGGAAATGTGGTTATACACCAGACAATAATTTAAGTTTAGATAAAGTGATTAATGCCATTGAGCCATACAATGTTTCATTGTTAACTCATACAGGCACTGCACCACTTTCATTACCACAATCATGGGCAGAAGTTGCAAAACGTCATCCAAATCAATTGTTTGTTTTTGCACATATTGGATATCTAGACTATGGTTATTCATGTGTTCATGTAGTTAAGGATTTACCAAATGTAATGGTGGATACTGCAGGACAAGTTGAAGTTCAAGTACTAGAACTAGCTTTTAAAGAATTAGGTGCAGATCGTATATTATTCTCTACAGATTGGCCATATAAATATCATGGCTCTGAAATATCAAAATTTGAAATACTTGATTTAACTGAAGAAGAAAAAAGGAAGGTTTTCTATGAAAATTGCAAAAAATTATTCGATATGGGAATTAAATAAGCCATTTAATATTGGTATGGTTCATCTCAAACCATTGCCTGGCTCCCCCAATTACTCTCTTAGTATAGAAGAAATATATGAAGCTGCTAAATATGACCTTTTACAACTTATTGAAGGAAATGCAAATGCAGCTATAGTTGAAAACATGTTTGATTCACCCTATACCAATAAAATCAATCTTGAAACTTTCACTGCGTATACACATATCTTTACAAGATTAAAAGAAATTAGTTCAATTCCTCTTGGAGTAAATATACATTCATGTGATAAAGATCAAGAAATGATTATAGCAACAATTTGTGGTGCTGATTTCATTAGAGCAGAAAGTTTTGTTGAAAGTAGGTATACTTCTTTTGGGATTATGAATGCAAATGCTCATTTATTAATGAGAACAAAACGTTATTTAAATAGTAATGTTAAAGTTTTTGCGGACATAAATGCCAAACACTCTTTTCCTATAAGTTCAATACCAATAGAAGTAGCTATTAAAGACGCTATTAATGCTAAAGCTGATGGTATTATTCTTACTGGTTTAGAAACTGGAAATCCACCTACTATTGAAGATGCAAAAATGTTTAAACAAATTTGTAAAAACACTCCGTTAATTATTGGCTCTGGAATCAACCAAGATAATATTGATGATTTTCTAAAAGTTGTTGATGGTGTTATTGTTGGATCAAGCATAAAAGAAAATGGCATTGTTGAAAACCCTGTAGATTTAAAGCGTACTAAAGCATTATTTGATAGATAAACTTAATAAATTTCTACTTTTCAGTTTTAATCAATATATTTAAAGCGGCATTAAAATTAATGTCGCTTTATTATAATAAAAAGTCCAAATAATCTTTATTACAATTATTTGAACTTTTTTTGTAATTCAACTCTTTTATTAATAATATTAAACTAATGACACAAAACGACTTCATTTCATATTAATAATTTACTCTTATATTTATAATTTATTAACGATACTAAATAAATTAAATTTTAGCAGCTTCAATAATCCATCGAATTGTCTCACTACTAATAGATGAATCAATACTGCAATCTGCTCCAATTATAAACTTTCTTCCTCGAGCCTCTGATATATATTTTTTTGTTGTAGCTTTAATTGTTTCTTCATCATTACTATATATAAGGCTGTTTGCTCGGTTATTAAAACCAGCAATTAATGTAATATTTTTATCAAAATAATCATTTGCTTTTGTTATAGTCATAATTTCATTAGTTCCTGGATCTTGTTCAACATGAGTATCCCAGTTTATTCCTGCACTCTCTAAATGGCTCCACAAACTTAAATCGTTTTTCCCATACCAAGCACAGTAATGTATTATATTATTTTTAAAATAACTATTTGCTTTTGACACTAAATGTTCATCCCATTTCAATAATCTTTTTCGATATATATCTGAAGGTATTGCCTCATTACCTCCATTACGAAGTGAAATCATAACTCCTTCAATCCCAATTTTATAATATTCTTCTAATAAAATATCATTACATTTTTGAGCAAATTCCATCGTATTATCAATTACTTTATTTTCTTTGTAAAATTCATTATCAATATTAATTTTAGATTCGAAACTGTATTTAGCTGTTTTTTTAATATTATTATAGGGTGTATATAACAATCCATAAATCGCTGTATCTTTTAGTTCTGAAAAAATTCTCTTTACTCTATCAACTTGACCTTGAATAAACGGATGGTTCTTAGTAATTTCTGGATAAGTGCAAAAGTCATTAATACTACCAGATACATTATTTATTGGCAATCCATCAAATCCATCAACTTGAACAAGTAATATATCTATATCTGTTTCTTTAGCCCATTGCACATAATCATTTACACTATTATCTTCATTTTGGTCAAAAAAGTGTCTATATAACATCACAGGAACTCTGTCTGTTTTTAATCCAGCAAATGTTCTTCTTACTCTCTCAATTTTATTAATGACATTCACCCTCTTTCTAAATTAGCCTAAGATACCTAAAGCACCTAGAATAAAAGCTCCTACAAATAATATCCCCATAACATGAAGACTTTTCATTCTTTTAACTTTCATTAAATAATACGATAAAAATATTGCTGTTAATGGTAATAATCCCTTTAAAATAGGATCAATAATTCCTGATTGCAAAGGCATTTGAAATTGTCCAATAGTAATTACTATAGGGCTACTCAAATTAACAAAAGAAGCTCCAAGAGCACCTAATACTATAGCCCCTAAAATTGATGCACTCATAATTACAGACTGGATAAGATTTCCACTTAATATTTTTTGAATTCCTTCTGTTCCTAATTCATAACCTTTCATCCAAACATTATATGCAATGGTCCACATAATACTTGTTAATAATAGGATATAGATAAGAGGTCCTAAAAGATTACCTTCTATCCCTAAACTTATACCTATTGCTAATAATATAGGAACTATCGTTCCTTGCCATAATGTATCTCCAACACCTGCAAGTGGCCCCATTAAACCAGTTTTTATACTATTAATTGCTTCCCCGGTTATTGGTGCTCCATTAGCCTTTTGTTCTTCCATTGCAATTACTATCCCATGTATAACACCACCGAAATGAGGTTCTGTATTAAAGAATGCCATGTGTCTTTGCAACGCTTCTTTCATTCCGTCTGGATCATCGCCATAAAGCCTTTTAAAAACCGGTTTCAAACTGGAAGTAAACATTGAAGCTTGTAATCTTTCATAATTATAATTTGTATGCGAAATGAAACTCCATCGGATAAATGATTTAACTACATCTGACTTCGTAAGCTTTTTTTCTAATTTAATATCTTCGTTATTTTTTGTCATATTATCCCTCCATCTATACTCTTCCATCTTTCATATATAAACTGGTGTAAGTATATGCAAATATTACTCCAAATATTGCTACAGCAATCATAGGTAGCTCTAAATACATAACTAAAATAAATCCTAATATAAAATATAATAAGCTCCCCTGTCTTGTTATTTGTCTTAAATTCATCGCTATACCAATAGCGGGCAATACTCCTCCGACAACTTGTAGACCGTTCATAATATTTTCAGGTAATTTTGCAATAACATCGGTTACAACATCAGCACCATAGTACGCACCAATAAATACTGGAACAATACACATTATTGCCATTACTATTTGTGGAGGCCATAGATTCCAGAATGCAAGTTTTTCAATATCTCCTTCAGCAGCAGCTTTATCACATACGTGGACAAATAAAACATCAATAGACATGTGTGCAATCCATATCAAAGTCCCTAATAACCCAAGTGGCATTGCTATACTAATTGCTACTGATGGTCCAACCCCTGCTGCCATTGCAAGTGCTGTTCCTAAAGTTCCAGCAAGTCCTGGATTAGATGGCGCTGCTCCTCCAACATTCATAAAAGCAATGTAAGGAAGATTTATTGAAGCACCAATGATACATCCTTGAACAGGATCTCCTAAAATAATACCAACTATAGTTCCTCCAATGAGTGGTCTATATAAGCCACAGTAGCTTACCAGGAAAGTTAACCATGGAGTTCCAACTTCGCCTAGATAATAAACCACACCAATTAGGAATGCTTGTAGTGCACTTATTTGCATAATTATTTCCTCCTTTACTTAAAATAATCTCTTGCATCTAATTTTCTGTCTTCTGCAACAATTTGAATGCTTACATCAATTCCTTGATTTATCATTCTTTGAATAGATGTTTTTTCATCTTTTGATGCGGCTAGCCATTTGTATACAGTTTCTCTTTCTGAATTTATTGCCATTCCCCCAATATTAATTTCACTAATATTGATACCGTTGTTAATTAGATATTCTAATGTTTGAGGATATTTTACTAACAATATTATTCTTTCATCTTTTTTACTTTTTGCTAATTCAACAACTGCTTGCTCTTTAGTAAAAAGATAAAATTGAATATTATGTGGAACAACGCTTTTTAATACAATTTCTAACATAGGATTATTAGCAGTAGCGTCATCAACCACAACAATTACATTTGCTTTTAAATAATTTAACCACGATGTCATAACTTGACCATGAACAAGACGATCGTCAATTCTAGCTAGTACAATATTTGTCATTTTATTCCTCCTTAAGTTTAAATAAGTCATTCACTTTATATATACCCGAGACCCCTGCCTTATAACTTTGTTCATAAAGATTCTCCAAAGAAATATTTTTCTCTTCTCTTAACATAAGTAGGTTTAACAACATAGGTACATTTAATCCAGTAATACAATATACTTTGTGCTGATAATTTATATCATTAATTATTTGAATCATTATATTAGCTGGACTACCTCCAAACAAATCAGTAAAAACTATAACACCCTCACCCTCATCAACCTCCTTTATTTTTTGTTTTATTTTATTTGAGAATTCTTGTATATCATCTCCTTGCGATAAACAAACGCAATCTATAAGTTTTTTTTGACCAATAATCAATTCAACACTATCTATAAAGGATTTTGCTAAACAACCATGTGTCGCTAATAATACACCAACCATTTTTACCTCCCCTATATTCTTATTCATCTAATTAAATTGTATATTAAAAAAACAGAGCAAATTACTCTGTTTTTCACTAAATATTCGTGCAAATTATAGAAAATTTTTCAATCTATTTTTTATTATAAGTGTAATATCATTAAAGCTAGTTGCATTTGTCAATTTATCTGATAAAGCTTCATCACTAACTAAATGTGATAAGCTAGCCCAAACTTGAAAAGCTTTAGGGTTATTTATTTCAGTAGATACTAAAAGTACTAATTTAACCTTATGATCATCATCCCAAAAAATTTCATTGGCAAGTAAACCCACTACGATAAAAGTGTTTTGTGTGATTGGATATAAAGTATGTGGCATAGCAATTTTACTTCCAAAATAAGTAGAACTCATGTTTTCTCTAGAATAAATTAATTCATCAAATTTATTAGGTAAATTATATTTTAACTTAGCCAATTTTATCAGTTTATTAATTACTTCATTCTTATCTTTTACATCACCATAAAAGAATAATTCACTGTCAAATAACTCCATAATTGAATCTACAGATTTAAAACCATTTATGGCAATATTCATTCTAGAATAATCTTGGTCAGTAGGGAAAAGCGAAATTGGAACAAAAGCTCCTGACATTGAATCGGTAACTTCTTCTGTTGTAAATATTGTGTCATATGATTTTATATCAGTTTTACAAAGTTCACGTGGTGGAATAATATCAATTTTTGTAATTTGATTTTTAAACCATTGCAAAATCCTTTGTCTTAATATGATAGTCTCACTTCTTTTTAACTTGCTAATAATCAATACTTTTTTACCTTTAGATTCTAGAACAACATTTTCCAATCCAAAATTGAAATATAAAGTTAAATATGCAACTTCATCTTCATTTATCCAAACATCAAATTCTTCAAACACTAATATTCTAAAATAATTAGCCATATCAAACGCAAAAGGAAATGACCTTTTAATCTCTGGCAACAGTATATTTTCTAATTGCATATCATATTTTACTCTATGTAATAATGGAACAAAATGAAGTGAAATAACAACTTTCAAATCTAAATTTTCAGAGAAATCTACTCCAAATTCTTTTTTTATTTTTGAAAAAGAATTAGATACAAAATCAACAATTTTATTTGATATGTAACTGATATCATCATAATCTCTTTTCCCACGTAACTTTAATGCTAAATATAAAATTTCATTATATATTAATTCTTCCGGGAAATTAAAACATTTATTAAAAATATCTCTTGCAATTTCCATTTCTACATCAATATTACCATCAACAAAAACTTCATTATTTATAGTATTTTTCATCTTTATTCTTTCTTCTGCTAATGATAAATAAATTAATAAATCTTCAAATAATTTATCGCTTATTTTGAATTTATAATCAGATAAGATATTTAATAATTTTTTTCTAATTATTGAAATAGTTTCTAAATCAGTTTCAAACATGTTACTAGATAAATTTAAATTTGGAATTAAATTCTCTTTTATTAAACATTTTCTTTTATTTATTTCTTCTCCAACAATATAATAACCTTTGCTTTTATTGTAAAGTAGGTCTAATTTATAATTACTTAATATTCCTTTTATAATTTTCAAATCAGAATAAAATGTAGATTCTGAAACAAATACAGAATCTATCATTTTTCTTTTTGAATGATAAATTCCACATGATAATAACATTTTTAACAAAATTCTTATTCTTGATTTAGGTTCATTAAAATCTTTAGAATAATCAAGTTCATTTAAATTCAAAACATTTTCTGAAGCATTTACTACTCTATGTGTGTAGTCAAGTTTATAACCTTTTGAAGGTGCAGATATCAAACGAAATCTGTTATTATTATCAAGCTTATCTTTTATTGCTTTTATGTCAGACTTTATTGTCCTTTCACTTACATTGCAATAGCTCGACAACCTAGATGATGTAACAAAAACACCTAAATTATTCAAAAGAAATTCAATTATTTTCTTTTGTCTATTTGTTAACATATTAACTCCCCCTTTAATTTTATCATGCAATAAAATTTGTTTAATATGAATATCTTCATCAATATATAGTGAAATAATAAAATTAATTGAAAGTTAATCTAAATTCATTTATTTTATTAGTTATTAAGAAATTTATAAATTTATTAAATATGATTTTTACAACTTGTTTAATGAATTGCAAGAACAGTAAGAATTGAAAATATAATTGATTATTTACACATTAAAAGGCTGCAACTTAACTTAATATATAAATTCTAGTTAATTACAGCTCTTTTTCTATCTTCTTTTACCAATCTTATTTGATTCACGATTAATTCGTTAAATTTTTAATATTTACATGTTTAATCCAACTGGCTATAGATATGCCATCATAATAACAGAGGAATTTTTCAGCATTACCTTATATAGCTCATTCTTCAAGTAAAATTGGCACATTGATAGTTTATTTTTATTAAATAATTTGCTTTTTATTCTTGGTTGCTCTAACTCCATCCATAAATATTTTTGCTTTTTCTGAATCAATTGGATTTTTCATATTACCATTTTTTACCCATGTTCCTACACTCACACCATCATAGTAAGAAAGTAATTCTGTAACATTATCTCCATTTGAGCCTCCACTTAGGAAGATAGGTATTTCATCACCTATTCGTTTTCTAACATCTTTTATATATTGGATACTTTCATCTTTATTTCTTCCGCCTAAAAACAACCCATCAGCAAAAGCATTCTGCACTGTATCCCAAGCATTTTCAACTATGCTTTTACCTCCAATTTGTTCATAATGTATTTCTTGTATATCCGCAAAAACCATAATTTTTGAATTAAGTCTTTTTCTTAAATAACATAAATCTACACATTCAGCTTCAAGCATTCCTGCATACCCAACTTCAACACCTGTATAAGTATGCTCTACACGAATAAAATCAGATCCAGCAGCTTCCGCTACAGCTAAAGAAGCTAAACCATCCCAATTAATTAAAATCCCTTGTACCATATCTGGAAATTCTTCATTTAATTTACGTGCTAAAACACTATAAAACGCAATAGTTTCTATATTTGCTTTTTGTTTTACAGGATGGTCGTTCCTATTTTGAATTATATAACCATCAAATCCATTATCTTTTAGCATTTGAACTTCTTTAATAGATAAATCTAAAACTTTATCAAATGTCATTCCTTGATTTCTATAACTCCCAGGCATAGGCTCTGGTTGAATCATAGCAAGTGCAAGTGGATTTTTTTTCCCTCTAAACATATGGTTCTCCTTTTAAATATTTTGCATAATTCATCGCTATTGAATACATAGCTCGAGGTGGTATGACACCTAATTCAGTTACAATTGCAGTAATTAATTCTGGTTCAACTTCTACGAGTTTTACACCATTAAAATCAATCTTCTCAACTAGTTCTTTTTCCCAATTTGTCGCTATTTTTATACTATAGTCATATGGCATAGGTGATAATCTTGTAAACCCATAAGCATTACGTTCATCAACTTTTATCATTGGAGTAAGTGCAAATAATGGTTTGTTTAAACTTTTACATAAAATAGCCAAAATATCTGAACCAATTGTATTAAAAACAGTTCCATCTGGATAATAACTTTCCACACCAATAAATGCTGCATCACATTTTTTTAAAACTTCTAACATTGTTGAATCAGGAAAGAAAAATGTGCGATGCCCTGCTTTTAAAGCAGCTTCAACAAAAGGACGTCCACCATCAAGTGCCCTGCTTTCTGCAATATATATATCAATAGATGAATTAGATTTAAGTATTAATTCATTTAATGTACTTGAATAATCAAACAACATTATTGCTTTCATGTTTTCTATAAGATTATTAGAATACTCAATAATTTTTGCAGTATTCTTTTTTGCATTTTTATCATATTCTTTTATTTTATTAATAATTTTTTGTTTTGCTTTATCTAAATCATTAAAATCGATATCATTAAAGCCATATGTCATTTCATTTATAGCATTATAGATAGCTCTGCTTTGATTTCCTCTAGTTTCCTTATAATATGATGCCACCTTAATAAATCTATCTTTTAATTCATTTTCAGTTTTACTATCATTAATAATATCAATTAATATTTCTCCAATCATATTAATGTGTCTATTAGCGCCCAACACTCTACTATAACGAATATCATCAAAACTCTTAAATGAGGTATCAGGCAATAAAGATCTTATTAAGTCAATATTCATCTGTTCTCCTCTCTAATTAAATCAAAACAAATATTTTTTATTTATTTTTATAAATTAAGTAAAGCTTTTGCATTTTTGTAAAACAATTTTTCTTTTGTTTCTTTACCAAGATACAATAAATCAAATGTACCTATAGAACAATCAGTAAATTTATGAGGATAATGCGTTCCAAATAATATTTTATTATTATCTATTGCAGCAAAAGCTTTACGCAATATTGGTAACTCATACATACAAGATGTTTCAATATACATATTTTCAACGTTAGGAATTAACTCTATAGTTCCATACCCAAAATCTGTAGTTCCCATGTGTAATGCTACTACTTTTACATTAGGATGTTTTTCTGCGTAAAACGCCCATTGTGCTGGCATGGTACGAGGACCCCATCCAGTGAAAACATTAATTATGAGTCCATATTGTTTTGCTAAATTAAATATATCGTCTATCGCATCGCATTCTTCTGGATAATAATTATGTTCTAAAGAATCTAACTCTACACACTTAAATAATCCAGACTCGCAAATTCGTTTCATTTCTTCCACACAATCAATAGTTTTAGGATTTATCACAGCACATCCAATCAGTTTCTCTGGATATTTCTGTATCAATTCTGCTATTTTGTTATTTTGTTCTGAAATATTTGGACCCTCTAACGCTGAAACAACTCTAATATTAATATTATTTTCATCCATATCTTTTAAAAGTCCTTCAACATCATAGGTATTTGTTTTTCTATCCCATTTTAAATGCGAATGATAATCGATAATCATAATAATCTCCAATCTATTAAGGTGCTAATATTCCAATTAATACACCAATAACTCCGACAACCATTGTCATTACAATTAGTGTTACAGAACCAACCTTTTTCTTATCAAGCATATAATACATAAATAATGTATAAAGTAGTGGTAGTAAACCAGGCATAATACTATCAACAGCATTTTGCAAACTTACAACTGTTTCACCAGCTTGATATGACCACGCCAGTTTTATATTTACGAATCTATGAGCAAATCCTCCAATAACTGTAAATGCTGCTATACCTGCATAATATGTTAATTTATCTAAAAGACCTGAAGATTGAACTTTAGCAACAAAATCTACACCTAGCTCATATCCTTTAAATATACCTAACCAACGTAATGCTTGCCCAACTCCAGCCATTACTAAAACAAATAAAATAGCTCCAAATGGACTTGTGTATCCACTAGCTTCTATAAGCGATATTCCTAAACCTGCCATAATTGGACGAAGTGTTGCATGATATAGCGAATCTCCAATACCTGCTAATGGACCCATTAAAGCTGATTTAATAGCTCCAATAGAATCCGTATCAATATCTCTTTCATTTGCATGACGCTCTTCCATAGCAGCAGTCAAACCAATTACAAAGTGTGATAATCTAGCTTCTGTTAAGAATAACTCACAATGACGTAAATATGCATCTTTTTTATCTTCATCATCTGTATATACTTTTTCAATTACTGGAATCATACTAAAAGCATATCCAGGCCCTTCTTGTTTACTGTAGTTAAATCCAGTTACAAATCCTTGAGAATAAAAATATAATCTCCATAAATCCGATCTATTTAAACGAGTATCATTTACTGCGTTTGACATTATTCAACACCTCCTGTTGTTTCTTCAATCTTTTTATCTCTATAATATGCAAGAGCAACAAAGAATACAGCAAGCAATGTATTTCCAATTGGGTTAATATTTAAGAAACTTGAAAAGAAAAATCCAATTAGGAAATAGTGCCAAATCCCTTTTGCATGTATTGATTTTAATAATAACGCAAGCCCTACTGCACCTATCATTTTCCCTCCAGCTGTTAATCCATCAATAAAAATCTGAGGAACTGAATTGATAATATTTTGCACAACATCCGCTCCATAATAGATTGCTAAAAACGTAGGAATCGCAAATAAAACAAAATTAAATAAATTTGGTACAATTTGACCATACCAAAACATTCCTTTTATGTTAAGATTAGAAGCGGCATGCTCTACTCTATTTCCTGACCATACGCATAAAAACATGTTACGGAAATACATTGCCATTTGTCCCAAAACGGCTAAGGGTAGAGCAGTTGCCAACGCTACCGCTGTATTTCCAGAAATACAAGCAAATGCTGCAGCTATTCCTGTACTGAATGTTTCTTCAGGTGGAAGAGCTGTACCAACAAATATTTGTCCTAAAAACATTAGTTCTATAATACAACCAACTTCTAGTCCCATTCTTAAATTGCCCATTATTAGTCCAACTATTGGACCTACTACTAATGGTCGATACGTAAAAAACTGTGTAACGTACTTATCTAAAAAGATTAACCACATTACTAAAGCAACTAAAACTGCTTTTATAAATAATCCGTCCATATTTCCTCCTTTTATTTAAATTTTTTATCAAGTAATTCTATAGCATCAATGCTTTTGTCGCTTGGAACTGCTCTTATTTCAAGTTTGATTCCTCTATCAGCAATAGCATAAAGATTATCAACATCTTGTTGTTCAACATGAATATAAGAGAGAAGTGTGGTACGTCCAGTAACTGATCTTGAATTACTAATATTGCCAACGTTAAGTGTGTCAATCATAAAGCCAAATTCAAATAGTTGATTTGCACTTTTAGCATCTCTAACCAATAATAATAAGTCTTCATCAATCTCGCCTGTCGAGAGTTTTTTTGCTGCTTCTTCAATTGTTTCAATGTAAAGATTAATATTTTTAGGCGTAGTTAATTGTAATAACATTTTTTGAGTTGCATCTTTTGCTGCTTTATCATCTGCAACAAGTATTGCTTTAGCCCCTGAATCTCTAATCCACGCTGTGACAATCTGTCCATGAATCAATCTATCATCTATCCTCATTACTTTAACAGCCATATTTACCCCTCCTTTCTTTTTTTTAAGCAGCTTTCTCCCACAACATTTCTGCATTTTTATAAAACACTTGTTCTAACTCACTTGAACTAAAACCAAGGTTATAAAGTTTTTTTATTTCAATATTAGTAGGTTTGTAAGGCCAGTCAGATCCAAACACAATTCGACTTGCTCCTAAAACACGTGCAGCCTTACGAAGTATATCAACCTCCATATTTGCTGATGTTTCAACCCAAAAATTATCCATTCCTTTTATTTTTTCAATGATGCTTGAACCAAATTCACGTCCACAAATATGTGTAAAAACAAATCTCATCTTTGGTCTTTCTTTTGCATAATTAACCCAAACATATGGTGTACAAAGTGGAGAAGCTCCTCCATGTATTTGAACATGAACACCATATTTTCCAATTTCATCTAATACCATTCCAATTTGAGGGCAATTTTCTGCATTATAGCCATGTTTCCAAGGCATAAATTTAACACCATTCATTTTCATGTCTCCTAAACATCTTCTAACTTCATCAATTGCATCAGGAGCCTTGGGATCAATATAAGCAATACCTTCAATAAAATCTGGATACTCTTTCATAGCTTCATAAATAATTTGGTTGTTATCTTGCATTGAATATTGAGACATACTACAAATTCCAACTTTAGATATTCCAAATGTTGATAAGTCAGAAACAAGCTGTGAAGCACTATTCTCTTCGCCAGACCTTGTTTTTCCTAAGTGAGAATGGAAATCATACATTTTCATCTTCTTCCCTCACTTTCGATAAATGAATATGATACTTATATTTATTACCAATATAAGAAGTTTCCGAATACTCTACAGGAAGACCCTCTGTATTAAAGGTAACTCTCTCTTTATAAAAAATAGGTATGTTGTCTTCTAAAAATAAATCCATCTTCACATCTGTAGCAGGCATTCTAGATTCCATACTTTCGTTTGCGCTTCCTAGCTTTACCCCTTGTTTTTCTAGATAATCATATAAAGATGTTTTTTCATTAAAATCATTATGTTCAATATCAAAACCTAAATCAGATCTAATAAAAGTAATATTTAATGCAATAATCCTTCCGTTTAATAATCTTAATCGTTTTAAATAATAAATATCATCACCAGGTTGAATTCCTAAAAGTTCAACTACTTTTGTAGGAGCTTCTTTTTTAGTGTTTTCTAAAATGACTGAACCAGGTCGTTCACCTTTCTTAAGAGCATTCCCACTAAAACTTTGAAATATTTGTAAATCACGATTACTTTTAAAAGGTTCAACAATTGTTCCTTTTCCTTTTATTTTTCTTACTAAACCATCATGCTCTAAATCCGAAATAGTTCTTCTAACAGTAATTCTACTTATTCCATATTTTTTTTGCATTTCTAATTCCGAAGGAATTATTTCACCCTCTTTATATTCTTGATCGAGTATTTTTTGTCTAATTATTTTATATAGTTGATGATGTAAAGGGTCTTTAGAGTTTTTATCAATTATTGACATTTGGGTCCCTCCTCTCAACCGGTTATAACATCATTGTACGTTGTTATAACATGCTTGTCAATATGTATGTTTTATGACCTTTTAATTTCATTTAATTTCCAATTTTTTTTGTATAAAATCTAATAATTCTTTATTTCCTTCTTTTTCTACTTCTCTCATAAAATATTTATCATATTTTTTTGATATAGTTTTATTTATTCCTACATAATCTATCAAAAAATATACTATTGCTAACACAACCCACACCATCCAAAAATCTTTTTTAAAATGTATTAAAAGAAACATTATAATAAGTGATGTCAAAACTGAAGAAATGTAGGTTTTAACAATGTATTTTCTCATTCTTTGCTCGTGCAACACAAGACATTTTCTTATTTCTGACTGTATTTTTTCACTTGTTTCAAATTCTGTAATAATCATATTTTTAAATTGTACTTTATCATCATTTTTCAAATTTAAAATATAAAATAAAATCATTGCTAAATATTCTTTAATTATGCTTTTTTCTAAACTAATTTTTTCATATTCAATAAAAAGCTTGTCAAAAAACATTTTTGTAGTTATCATATAATCATTCCTTCCATCCTGTTATAACATGTTCTCAATTTTATTGTATTCTATTATCATATTAAATACAACTATTTATCATAATTGTATATTTTATTTCTATTTTGATTTAAATCTTTTATAAATTTTATACTATAATATGTATCAATGACAAAGGTGTATGAATATGAAAAAAAATAGTTTCTTATTTTTTATAGTTATGGTCATTCAAAATTTAGCTTTTAATTTTGTTCATCCAGTTACCCCAAAATTAATAAGTGTTTTAGAATTACCTGCTTATACTTTTGGTATTGCTTTTGCGTCTATGGCAACCTCAAGTTTTTTATTTAGTAGATTTTGGGGATATATATCATCATTAAAAGATAATAGATATATTTATTCATTTAATTGTATTATTTATGGATTAAGTCAAATTTTATTTATGGTATCAAAATCTGTTCTTCATATAATTGTTGCTAGGTTCATTGGAGGTTGTGCAGTAGCAGCTATCAATGTTTCGGCCTTGAATTATTTAGTGAAAATTTCTACTCAAGAAAACAAAAGTAAAAATTTAGCTTTATTTACAAGCCTTACAGTAATTTCTAATTCTCTAGGTTTTTTATTTGGAGGCTATATAGGAAATAATAATTTAAAATTTGCTTTTTATGCTCAATTTATAACATTGTGTATATCCTCCTTATTATTTATTGTTTTTGGTGTTAAAACCAAACAAAATAAAAAAATAGATAAAGCAAGATTTAAAAATTATTTAAACCCTATAATTGTTTTTGATTATAATATAAATCAAAAACTTAAAATTATACTTATTATAGTATTTTTAACTTTCACTTCTTCAATAACCTATGAACAATCATTTAATTACTATTTGAATGATATCTTAAATTTTATGCCTTCTAGAATTGGCGAAATAAAAGCAATTACTACAATTATTATTTTGGTATTTAATATTTTACTTAGCTATAAATTATTAGAATCTAAAAATTTCAAAATTAATTTATCTATTATTTTATTATTATGTTCATTTTTTTCTTTCAGCCATATTTTTTTAAAGAGAATTGATTTATTTTTAATATCAAGCTATATTTTTATGGCTTTAAATTCATTACACGTTCCTTTAATACAAAAAAGAATTACAGATAGTTCTAGCGATGAGATATACGGTACTTATAACGCTTTAAAATCACTAGGATGGATAGTAGGTGGTCTAATTGCTGGATTTAGTTATCAATTATATTTTAATCTTCCTTTTTTAATAACCTCTCTAATATTCTTGATCTCTACTATTATGTTAAACTTTAATAGTTTTAAATCTAATAAATTATAATTCTGTAGTTTTTTGTTGCTATTTTTTCTAAAATAATCTTCTTTATATATTTAATATTTATTATCATTTTTAATTTATATATTTTATATGTTTTAATTACTACATTTTTTCTTAGTGTCAAATAATTGTGGAAAATAATCAAATAATTAAAAATGTTAGGAGTGGGAATGCAGCGCAGCTGAATTACTTTTTTTGTGTTTTTATACTTTTAATATGTTTTCAGATATAATTAGAAGTGGGAATGCTATTGAAAGCTTATCCTCAAAAACAAACTATAAAGACTTTATTACAGTATTTAAAAATTTACTAAGTGATTCAATTTAAGTCTAATTAAAATTATGGAGGTAGGATTTGATGAAATATGAATATGGTAAAGAAATAATAAAACTAATTGAAAAAGCAGAACAAAATAATATTGAAGCAATTGAAACATTAACTGATAAAATTGTTGAGAATATTGAAAACGATAAAATAATCCATACATTTGGAACAGGACATTCTCATTTAATAGGAATTGAACTTTTTGGAAGAGCTGGTGGATTAGGCAATATTAATGCAATGTTAGATCCTGATGTTTTAACATCTAATGGTGCTCAAAGATCAAGTGAACTAGAAAAACTTCCTGGACTAGCTAATGTTATTTATAATTCTTATAAGATAGAAAAAGGCGATATTATGATAATTGTATCTAATTCCGGAAGAAATTCTGTACCTATTGAAATGGCTAAAAGATGTAAAAAAGAAGGAATTTACTGTGTTGCTCTTACTAATTTAACACAATCTAAAGCAACAACTTCAAGACATCCAAGTGGAAAAAAATTATATGAATTAGCTGATTTAATTCTTGATAACTGCCTTCCTTCAGGTGATGCAATGTTAAACATTAATGGAATCTTAACAGGTCCTCCTTCTAGTATTATTGGTATGTTTTTATTAAATACTGCAGTATGTAATGCAATACAAAAACTAACTGATAAAGGTGTTAGACCTTATGTATTACAGTCTCAAAATGTTGATGGTTTTGACAATGATGCAATTTATAAAAAATATGAAGGTAGAGTTAAACACTATTAAAAAATATACAAAACACTAAAAGAACTATCTCAACTTGATAGTTCTTTTATAGTATTAATTATTTCTTTTTTAGTTTCTATTGTTAAAGTATCTGTAAATGTTTCATAAGTTAATATTTTAAAGTCAATCGGTGTTACATATGGTTCATATCCATTGCTATAACAAACCAAAGCACTTTTTTTAGAATTTAAACTTTCAATATACTCACTAAAAAGTTCATTAGGATTAAAAACTATTTTCAAATCATTTAATGAAATTGATGAAATTTTAATTTGTTTAGTTAGTAAATCAGGATTTTCTAATATATTATTCCTTACTCTTACACCTTCATTAATTGTATCTAATTCTCTTTTAGAAATATCATTAGGTATATTAGATAAATCTATTTCATTAAAATCATGTTTAGCATTAATAGCCTTTGATTTATATTCTATTTTATTAATATCATTAAAATCTTGGTTGGATTCATATAATTCGACTATTTTTTTATACAATTTATTAGATAAATCTATCATCCCATCATAATCTTGTGATTTCCTTGTAAATCTTGTACTTATATCTCCACTTGCACTTTGATAAAAAGTAAAGAATACATCTTTATATTTTTCATTTAAAAGTTTTAATAAATATCCAGGATATTCAGATGTAACATAATCAGTACTTCCTAAGTGTACAGTAGGATGACAATTATAAATTATAATATTAATAACATTTATATCATTATCAAATATTTTAATTAGATGTAAATATATATTTTTAGAAACATAATTTGATATTCTAGATTTTCCAACTTCATCAAAATATTCTTTTTTAAATGAATATTTTAAATTAGATGTTTTATTCCATTTAAGATTTATTATTGATTCACATAGTGTATTAAAAAGAAAATCTCTATATTCTTTTATTTTTATATCTGGCGCAAAATGTGTATGGGTTGAACTTATTACAAGATTTAAATCTTTTCCTAAAGTTTGTTGTAATTTATTTTCTAACTTATTTTGAAAATCTATATCAATTCCTAAACTATCTACTGAAATAGAAATAATAGTACTCTTATCCTTAAAAGCCATAATCCTAGCATTAAGTTTATCCTTAACTTTAGAAACTGGTTCTACTTGTATGATAAACCCTGCAATAATATAAGGTTTATTAGGAGTTATATCCACTGTTTTATAAGCATATTCCATATAGTATTTCTCCATGTCTATTTATATTGTACAGATTTATAACGGATTATTTCATTAATTTTAAAAATCGCATGTGCGGGAAGTACTATTCGCTAACTCTTCTCTTAATGCTTGTTTAAGGATCACCCCCGCATGTGCGGGAAGTACTCAATGATTAACTTTAAAATGGACTATAAACCAGGATCACCCCCGCATGTGCGGGAAGTACTATAAATCTTTATTAATTAACTTTTTTATAATAGGATCACCCCCCGCATGTGCGGGAAGTATTGGAAAGGTGTTAATGCACCAGGTTTAATGAAAGGATCACCCCCGCATGTGCGGGAAGTACTTTAAACCAGTGCAAAGCAATATTCTTAATGCAGAATCACCCCCGCATGTGCGGGAAGTACTTTTGCTCCAATTTCTAAATCATCTAAAATCATGAATCACCCCCGCATGTGCGGGAAGTGCTCAATTATATTCTACAATAAGAAACTTGAAAGAGAATCACCCCCGCATGTGCGGGAAGTGCAGAACTTTTGTGGGGGTGCAAACAATAATAAAAGAATCACCCCCGCATGTGCGGGAAGTACATATATAAAAAACATGAAAGAAATCACAGGGTAGGATCACCCCCGCATGTGCGGGAAGTACTCAGTGTAACCATCAATAAAGTCTAATTTAGGAGGATCACCCCCGCATGTGCGGGAAGTACAGTATAAGAAAAGGCGAAAGAACAAGTATGCAAGGATCACCCCCGCATGTGCGGGAAGTACCTTTGTAGTAGTTGTCTTTGATGTTTGCAGTGAGGATCACCCCCGCATGTGCGGGAAGTACTTGGGTTAAATACAGCTAATAAGGTATGTGATAGGATCACCCCCGCATGTGCGGGAAGTACTGTTTTATTTATAACTATTTTTTATTAAAATTAGGATCACCCCCGCATGTGCGGGAAGTATTCAGTTAAAATTTTTTTATCATATTCTAAACCAGGATCACCCCCGCATGTGCGGGAAGTACTATCAGCCTCTTCTTTGATGTATGGTTCAATGAGGATCACCCCCGCATGTGCGGGAAGTACATAGTAAAAAGGTGTAATTTATAAAAGTTTTTGGGATCACCCCCGCATGTGCGGGAAGTACTTATCATTAAATTCAACCATTAAAGGACTTGCAGGATCACCCCCGCATGTGCGGGAAGTACGGTTACTATACTAATAGCAATCTTGAATTTGAGGGATCACCCCCGCATGTGCGGGAAGTACGTTAATAATCACTACTAACCTAACCAGAGATGAGGATCACCCCCGCATGTGCGGGAAGTACATAGCTTGAGTGTCTTGCCTTGCCTTAGTTTCAGGATCACCCCCGCATGTGCGGGAAGTACAAAAAGTGAAAACAATTAAAGAATTGATAACAAGGATCACCCCCGCATGTGCGGGAAGTACAGAGTTTTCTTCATCCCTTGACTTCCACCTAAAGGATCACCCCCGCATGTGCGGGAAGTACGTATGTTGACGGTTATTTCGTAAATCAATCTAAGGATCACCCCCGCATGTGCGGGAAGTAC